>Ga0163155_10005289_pt1 | contig 12921 bp, 10 predicted proteins | sample OliLakLV19SP4G1_FD_148611 | JGI IMG/M metagenome (GOLD analysis project Ga0163155, IMG submission 148611) | Freshwater microbial mat bacterial communities from Lake Vanda, McMurdo Dry Valleys, Antarctica - Oligotrophic Lake LV.19.SP4.G1 | ecosystem: Environmental > Aquatic > Freshwater > Lake >...
GGACGGGGTCGGGCACGGGGGGAGAGGAATGAGGAATGCGGAATGAGGAACGGGGTGAGAGGAGTGGCGATTGTCCAGATTCTCGGCGATCGTGTCTCCGCGAAGCGTCGCAAACCGCCCCACGCGTCGGACCCGTCCCGTGCTCCTCATTCCTCATTCCTGATCCCTTCTTCCTCATTCCTGGTCCCTTCTCCCTCCTCCCCCCTTCCCCTCCCCATGTCCACCGCACTCCACTGTTCGCCTGGCCGGAAGGCAGCGTGCGATCACCTGACGGCGGTGGTCTCGTCCTTTCCGGATCTTCCAATTGCCGGGGTGGGTGCCGATGGTGCCCTCGATGGGCTCGACGGTCGCGATGCGGGCCTTGCTCGGGCCATCGACGGCGCCGTGCGCCGCCGCTGGATGACGCTGACGGCGCTTCTCGAACGGCGGCTCGATCGGCCCTTCGATTCGCTCGAGCCGCCGCTGCAGGCGGTGCTCCTGGCGGGCGCGGCCCAGCTTCTCCTGCTCGAGCGCGTGCCCGACCACGCCATCGTGCACGAGTCGGTGGAATGGTCGAAGCACGCCATGCGGGTCGGCGCCGGTCGGATGGTCAACGCGGTGCTGCGGAGTCTGGCCCGACATCGTGACGAAGCCCAGGTGATCGACCGTCGAACCGGGCCGCTCGCCGCCAACGAGCTGCCGCTCGAGGACGGACGCCTGCTCCGCTGGAGGTCGCCCGTCTTCGAACAGGATCGGGCGATGCAACTCGCCCAGCAGACCAGCCACGCGCCACTCCTTGTCAATCGCTGGTGTGAACTCTTCGGCGACGCCCGCGCCGAGAACCTCGCGCTTCACGGGATCATGCTCGCGCCCACGATCGTCACCGGCGCAATCGGCGACGACCCCGATCTCGAGCGGCACTCCACGGCCGGGTTTCGCGTGCTCCGCCCCAACGCGGCGCCGATCTCGGGCATCCTGGCGCGGAATCCGCAGGCGTGGGTGCAGGATCCCGCATCGGCAGCCGCGGTCATGGCCACCGCCGGACTGGCCCTGAAGACGATCGTCGACTGCTGCGCCGGACGCGGAACCAAGACCCGCCAGCTTCTGCATGTCCATCCCGGAGCGGTGGTGATTGCCGCCGACCCTGATCCCGTTCGATTCGCCGCGCTGGAGCAGGCGTTCGCCCGTGAGAAGCGGGCGGAGGTCGTGCCGAGCTCGCAGCTTCCTGCCGCAGTGGCCGGTCGCGGCGGCGCCGATCTCGTTCTCGTCGATGTGCCCTGTTCGAACTCGGGTGTGCTCGCACGCCGGCTGGAGGCACGCTATCGCTTCACCGCAGATCGGCTTGCCGATCTGGTCCAGTTGCAGCGGCACATCGTGCGGCAGGCGGTCCCGATGCTGACCGCGACCGGCCGACTGCTCTACGCCACGTGCAGCGTCGAGCCCGAAGAGAATCACGCGCAGTGGGCGTGGATGGAGTCTCAGATGGGGCTGGCGCGCGACGCCAGCGAGGCCATCCTGCCCAAGGGCGCACCCGGCGATCCCGCGAGTCGGTACTCGGACGGCGGCGCATGGGCCCTGTTCACGCGACGAGGCTGACCACGAATCCCCAAAGCCTTCGTGCTACCATCCCCGCCTTCAAGAAGTCCCGACTCGCCCACCGCGCGCTTCGCGTTGCGTCACCATCTGCGCCATGAACGTTCTTGACATCCTCACGACGACTGCGGTCAAGGTTCCGCTGGTCTCGACGACAAAGCGCGGCGCCATTGAAGAGCTGGTCGACGTCCTCGCGGCCGCCGGACTCGCCAGCGATCCCGCGACCCTCAAGCGAGTGGTCTGGGAGCGCGAGACTCAGCGCTCGACCGGTATCGGCGAAGGGCTGGCGATCCCCCACGGCAAGTGCCCCACCATCAATCAACTGGTGATGGCCGTGGGGCGACCCGAGAAGCCCATCGACTTCGATTCGATCGACCGCAAGCCGGTGCGGCTCATCGTGCTGCTCGCGTCGCCGCCCGATCGCACCAGCGATCACATCCAGGCGCTCGGACGGATCAGTCGGATGATGACCAACGCCGCGTTCCGCGAAGCGACCTACTCGGCAAAGTCCGCCGAAGAGCTCTACTCGCTCTTCGCCCGCGCCGAGAAGAGCTGAGAGGCCCCTCGAGTCACTGCCCGCCGCCGGCATTGAGGCCCTTGCTCAGATACGGGCGTGCTTCGTCGCCGCGCCCGGTGCCCGAGAGCAGTTCACCCAGAGCCTGATTCATCCGCGGATCGTCCGGGGCCAGCTCGACGGCCCGGCGGAGTTCGACCTCGGCCGCCTCCAGATCGCCGGACTTCCCGAGACCCAGAGCGAGCGCGTAGTGGGCGAAGGGATTGTTCGGCGCCAGACGCAGCGTCTCGCGGACGAGCTCGATTCCCTCGCTCAGATCGGCGCCCTCGCCATGCAGGATGAGCAGGAGCGAGAGTCGACGCATCAGCAGCAGTCGCCGATCCGCGTGGCCCGCACTGCGATCGTCGACGACCCGAGCGAGCGAGGCTCGCACCAGCGCAACCGAAGCCTCGTTCTCACCTTCAGACGCGAGCATCGAGGCGATCTCGTCGATCAGGTTGACGAAGGTGGGCGAGGATTCGAACGACTCGGTCGCGAGGGCCACGGCTTCGTCCGGCCGGCCCTGAGCCCGCAGCAGCCGAGTGAGCTGGATCAGTCGGGCTTCATCGACGCCGTATCGATCCAGCGAGCGTCGCATCAGCGCCTCTCCGTCGGCGTGCCGCTGCTGCGTGGCGGCAAGCCACGCGCGGCGCAGGTCGATCGCCGGCTGCCAGCCCCAACCGAGCCCGATTCCACCGTCTCCAGCGAATGAGGCCAGGCGATAGAGCGAGTCGGCTTGCTCGGCGTGCCGGGCTTCGCTCGGCTCGAGGAGCATGGGGTTCTCGGAGAAGACGACCTCGGGTCGGATGAAGACGCGATCGTCGTGCCAGCCCGCGAGCTGGAATGCGCCGGAGACGACGGCGCTGTGACCGAGCAGGGCAACGAGCAGTGCAGCAGCGGCGAGAAGGCCCACGCCGGCCGGGCGCAACACGCCGTGATAGCGAAGTCGGATTCCGTGCAGTTGGGCGTTCGTGTCGCGAAGCGTGCGATAGGCCTTCCAGACGATCCAGACCACGCAGATGGTCACGCCGGCAGCCATCAGGAGCGGGATCACCCCGTAGATGCCGCGGACGGCGAGAAAGGTGAAGAGGGCGAAGGCCGCGAAGGCGATCTCCTCGGGCATCGAGAGATCGAATGCCCGCCGCGCAACCTTCTCGGGCTCGACCCGCGGCTTCTTCGAGATCGCCGGCGCTCCGAAGCCGACGTAGAGCGCCTCCTTCGGGCAGACGCTCACGCAGTCCATGCACTTCATGCAGCCCGGGTCGACGACCATGCCGTAGTCGCGCACCTCCTCATGCACCCGCACGTTGGAGGTGCAGACGGCGGTGCAGTGGCCGCATCCCTCGCAGGCATCGGTCACGCGGATGCGGACGGGGGCGAGTTCGTCCAGCGGTGCGAAGAACCCGCCGTAGGGGCAGCCGTAGGTGCAGAACCCCTTGGCGCCGAGGAAGTACACGGTCACAAAGCCGCAGACGAAGAGGAACGGAATCGCAACAAGCACGCCCGGGAAGGTCGCCCAGAACTGGTCCGTCGTCAGGTGCAACGACCAGCCCGGCCACTTCAGTTCGGGCTGGAGCAGCGGGGCAATCGCCAGTCGGTAGACCACCGGCCAGAGGAACATGTAGAAGGCCAGCGCCAGCGGCATGAACATCAGCAGCCTGGCCCGAAACGGCCGCGGGCGGATGCCGACCTTGGCCAGCATGGCGGCGCAGAAGTCCTGAAGCAGGACCACATGACAGGCCCAGCCGCATACCCAGCGCCCGAAGATCGCCGTCGAGAGAAGGGCCAGGGCGAAGAAGATCGTCCCGACGTTGATCACCCCGTTCTTGACCGCCTCCATCGACTCGCTGGGCTCGATGGGTGTCGTGGTCGAGCCGGTGATGAGCCACTGGATGACGTGGACAATCATCAACCCCTGGATCACGGCCAGCACGATCCAGCGCCGCCTGGCGTTCTTCGACTTCTTGATGCGCGGCGGACTCTCACTCTTGAGGACCGGAAGTGAGATCGACACGGGAGTCGAAGAGCAAGGCATGGCGGAGGGTAGCGGCGGAGGCCGCCGCAGTGGGTCGGCTGGCGCCGACCGGGTCGTCGGCTGCGCCGACTCCTGAGGTGTGCCCCGCCTGGTCGGCTGCGCCGACTCCTGAGGTGTGCCGCGCCTGGTCGGCTGCGCCGACTCCTGAGGTGTGCCGCGCCTGGTCGGCTGCGCCGACTCCTGAGGTGTGCCGCGTGCACGGCACCTCTTTTCGCTCGGCACGATCAGCAGCGCCGGCTGCGCCTCCGCCGCCGATTGAGCCGAGCAATTCAGGGTGGGCCATTCGAAGGGATTGGCTGCGGCGAGTGATTCAGCGGGGCCGTCCGCGCATCTCCCGCTGAATCGCCGGAAATGCCGCCGCGCATTGCCGCAAGAAGTTTCCTCGCGCCTGACGGCGGCATTTCCGGCCTGAGAGAAGGTGCCGCGCACGCGGCACACCGCTTGAAGCGGCGGCGCAGCACACGCTAAACCAGTCGGCGAAGCCGACCCCCCCACGCGCCCGAATCACGAGAGCGAGTGTCGGCCCGAAGGGCCGAACGGAGCGCTCAAACGAGTCGGGCCGAACGGAGCGATCACACTAATTCTCTGTTGCCAAACCGTCGATCGCAGTCTTGGCGTCCGGGTAGGACTGCTCCAGGGCCATGCGGATCTTCTCAAGGGCCTTGTTCTGGATCTGGCGCACTCGCTCCTTGGTCACGCCGATGATCTGGCCGACCTGCTCGAGAGTGAGTGGAACCTGATCCGCCTTGAGCTCCAGACCGAAGCGATGATGAATCACCGTCTTCTCGACGTCGCTGAGGTCCGCGTCGTTGTTGAGGACGATGTGCTTCACCTCTTCGGCGCACTCCTTCTCGTGGAGCGCCCGAACCGTCTCGAGATGATTGCTCTTCTCGAGCGCGGGATCGAAGTCGGTCGGGAAGCGCTGACGGTACTTGCTCAGCTTCATGCCCTGACGGCTGAAGGCCTTGAGGATCGCCCGGCACGCGTAGGTGCTGAACTTGAAGCCGCGCCCGCAGTCGAACTTGTCGACGGAACGGAGCAGCGCCATGTTGCCTTCGCTGACGAGATCGGCGAAGTCCACCTCGCTCATGCGAGTGCGCTTGGCCATCGCCAGCACCAGCGCCAGGTTCGTCTCCGCGATCTGCTCGCGATAGCCGACGGCGATCGTGTGCCAACGGAGCAGCTCCCGAGCGGTGGTCAGCGAGGGAATGCCGTCGCCGATCTCCATCTGGATCTGCCGCATGCAGTGGCGGGCGTAGTTGTACTGAAGGAACAGCACCCGCTCCTGGGCACCGGTCAGCAGGATCGTTCCAGGGTTCTTGCCACGACCACGGCCGTGGCGATCACGACCGGGCGTGAGATCGTCCATCAGCGGGCGATACCACGACACGTCGGGCTTCTCAATCGACGGAGCCTGCTTGTAGATCCGGTCCTCGGCGTCGGGCCGATAGAACTCGGGAGAATCGATGTAGTCGACCTCTTCCGAGAGGATCAGCTTGAGCAGTTCCTCTTCGTGTGCGGTCAGCCCGGCCAGAGGCGAGCCGCTGCGGCCGGAGCCACCGCGCTCGGTGCCGCTGAGGCGGACCGGGCGCCGTCGCTGACGGACGCGGCTGAGCGGGGAATTGTCGGAGATCATCGGCCTGAGCATGGGCGTCATCCTTTCGTCCCATCCGCGCCACACAGCGCGATTCACAACGTCATTCGTCCCAGCGCTGTCCAAACAAGATCGGCCGTCATTGGCCCCTCTCGAGCCGCCTCCCGACCACCTCGACCGCAGGTTCGACGCACCCACCTCTTTGGGAGAGAGTCAAGCGCGGCGATTGTGAATGTACCGATTCCCATCATGAAGAGTTCAGACGCTTGGAAAGATTCCAAGCCTTTTGTCCGAACCCCGAGAATTCCTCCCGACGGCCCACCATCGGCCCCACAAGCCTCCGCATGAGGGCTCAGAGAGGAGGCTGGCGGGTCGGGTGAGAACCTCTGCTTGGACGTCGGTTCGGAGCGGAGGTTTCGTCCAAATCACGCGTTTGGTTCCGTTCCCCGATGCACAAATGGCAAAAATTTCGCCAAACCCGTCCCCTCGGCAGCGGGGGGAGGGCAGAGGGGGTGCAGAAGGGTGCAGACGCGGCGGGGGTTCGGGCGGCCTCGCCAGGCAGCGGCGCTGGTCCGTTCAGTGAGATGTTGTGAAGTCGAGCGGGAGATCACTCCGCCTTGCCGGAGGAGCTGTCGTAGACCCAGGCGTCGCCAGGGCGGTTGAAGTCCAGGACCTCACCCGCCTTGAAGAAGAGCGAGAGTTCCCGCTCGGCTGCCTCGGGGCTGTCGGAGCCGTGGATCAGGTTGAAGCTGTTGGAGACGCCGAAATCGCCGCGGATGGTCCCGGGCTCGGCCTTGGAGCCGAAGGTCGCACCCATCAGCTTGCGGGCGATTGCGATTGCACCGATTCCGCGGACGGCAAGCACCAGGACCGGGGCGCTGGTCATGAACCGCACCAGGCCGGCGTAGAAGGGCTTGCCGTTGTGGTCCTTGTAGTGGGTCGCCGCCAGCTCCTGGGGGATCTGCATCAGCTTGCAGCCGACGATCTGGAGGCCCTTCTCCTCGAGGCGGCTGATGATGCGACCCATGAGGCCGCGCTGGACGGCATCCGGCTTCAGAATGATGAGGGTGGTTTCCATTGGGTCGGAGATGGTACCGGTTCGCCCCGGCGATTGCAGCCGCCGGCAGCCAGTATGCTCCGCGGCACATGCACTTCTCCGAACGGGTTCGTTCTCTGCGTGAATCGAGCACTCTTGCGGTCAGCGCCCGAGCGGCGGCGCTCCGCGCCCGGGGCGAGGATGTCATCGGCTTCGGGGCCGGCGAGCCCGATTTCGATACCCCCGAGCCGATCCGCGCCGCCGCGATTGCGGCGCTCAATGCAGGAAAGACCCGCTACACCGCCACCGCCGGCGAGATCACCGCTCGGCGGGCCATCGCCTCGAAGCTCGAGCGCGAGAACGGCGTCGCCTGCACTGCGGACGATGTGGTGATCACCGTCGGCGCCAAGCACGCGATCTATCTCTCGCTCCAGTGTCTTCTCGACCCTGGACGGGGGCAGGAGGTGATCCTGCCGACGCCGGCATGGGTCAGCTACCGGCCGCTGATCGAACTCGCCGGCGGGCGCTGCATCGAGCTTCCAACGAGCATGGAGTCGGGCTTCCGAATCGACCCGGCGGCGCTGGCCGCCGCGATCACTCCCCGCACCACCGCGGTCATTCTCAACAGCCCCTCGAATCCTTGCGGAATCGCCCTGCCGCCCGGAGACATCGAGGCAATCGCCACGGTGCTGGCGGCGCGTCCCGACATCGTGGTGATCAGCGACGAGATCTACGAGAAACTGATCTACCCGGAGATCACCCCGGGGTTGCGCCATCTCTCGCCCGGATCGCTCCCGGCGCTTCGTGCTCGCACCATCACCATCAACGGCTTGAGCAAGGCATTTGCCATGACGGGATGGCGGATCGGGTATCTCGCGGCCCCTTCCGGAAGTGGCTTCGCCGCCGAGGTCGCCAAGCTCCAGGGGCAGATGACCAACAACATCACCTCCTTCGTCTACGACTCGATCGTGACCGCTCTGGAGATGCCCGGAGCGACGCTCGAGGCGATGCGGGCCGCCTTCGCGGAGCGGGCCAAGGTCATCGACGCCAGACTTCGCAGCGTGCCCGGACTGGAGTGTGTCGCCCCGAACGCGGCCTTCTACGCCTTCCCGCGGGTGCGAAGCCACTTCGGGACGGCCTCCCCAGGAGGCCGGCTGATCGACTCGGCCGCCGCCTTTGCCGAGGCCCTCCTCGACGAGGCCAAGGTCGCGGTCGTCCCCGGAGAGGACTTCGGCGACGTCGCCCGTGACCACGTCCGCCTCAGCTTTGCCTGCGGCCTGCCGGCCATCGAGAAGGGCGTGGACCGGATCGGCGAGTTCTGCGGCTCCCTCCGCCGAGTCGCCGCGCCGGTGGGGTCGGCCAGCGGAGGGGAATGAGGCCCCCTGAGCGGAATGCCGCCCCCACCCCGCCCTGCCGCGGGGGCGGCTTGTGCCCTCCCCCGGCTATCGCTAGACTTTCGGGCTTCTCACAAGCAAATTCCGCAGCATCTCAGGATGGGTCGGCCCCTCATCAGATCTCTGGTGTGGTCCCGACGCCCTGGCAAGGACGAGTTTCATGACCATCGCGTTGGCGAAGAAGAAGGAAGTCATTTCGAACAGCCGTCGTCACCCGACTGACAGCGGCTCGCCCGAGGTTCAGGTTTCGGTTCTGACGGAGCGCATCGCTTCGCTTCAGGACCACTTCCGCGTGAACCCCAAGGATCACGCTGGCCGCCGAGGACTCCTCCTCATGGTCGGCAAGCGCAACCGTCTGCTCAAGTACCTCGCCAACAGCGAGCGTGAGCGGTACACCCAACTCATCAAGCGACTCGGCCTCCGCAAGTGAGCCCGATGGCCGCAGATGCCGCACCCGGCGGCAGTGGGCAATTGACAGCAGCGCTGGTGCCACCAGGCGCCGAGGTCGCTGTTCGTTGCCTTCTGCCTCTCGGTTGGCGGCATTCTCGGTGCCCGGTTCGCTGGCTCCCTCTGGAGTCGGCGGGCCCGAGTCATTCCGCACCGGCCGCGTCGCGCCTTCTGCGCGACGAATGGCCAGCCCGCACTCGCGGGTGAAACCGCTCGGCGGCGACCTCGTCGTCGAGCATGGCTGAGACAGCATTCCGCGCCGCGACGGCCCGGGCTGTCAGAAAAGGCAGGCAATACATGGCACTTCGTCACACGATCGTCGAGCGCGAGATCGGCGGCCGGACCGTTCGATTCGAGACCGGCAAGGTCGCACGGCTCGCCAGCGGCGCCGTCATGGTCTCGTACGCCGACACCTACGTCCTCGCGACCACGGTCCGGGCCAACCCTCGACCCGGCATCGACTTCTTCCCCATGCAGTGCGACTACCGCGAGAAGACCTCCGCGGCCGGTCGTTTCCCCGGCGGGTTCCGCAAGCGTGAAGGCGCTCCCAACGAGAAGGAGATCCTCACCATGCGGCTGATGGATCGCCCGATCCGTCCGCTCTTTCCCGATGGCTTCATGGAGGAAGTCCAGATCCAGGCGTGGGTCATGAGCCACGACGGACAGAACGACTCCGACATCTGGGCCTGCAACGGCGCCTCGGCCTCGCTCTGCGTCACCGATCTCCCCTTCCAGGGTCCGGTCGCCACCGTGCGCGTCGGCCGCATCGTCACCGACGAGGGCCCGAGCTTCGTGCTCAACCCCACGCAGGCCCAGCTCGACTTCTCCGATCTCGACCTGGTGCTCTCCGGTCACGTCGACGGCATCAACATGATCGAAGTCGGCGCCGCCGAAGTCGACGAGGAGACCATGGTCGCGGCGATCCGCTTCGGCCACGAGAACGGCATCAAGCCGCTCCTCGAGATGATGTTCGAGCTTCGCGAGAAGTCCGGCGCTCCGGCCGTCCGCATGGGTGAACTCGCGACGCCGCCCGACGAGGTGATGACCCTCGTCAAGAAGCTCTGCGACACCGACCTCACCGGGCTCCGCACCATCAAGCTCAAGAGCGAGCGCAACGCCGCCGTCGACCAGCTCCGCGACAAGATGCTCCTCGAGCACTTTGCGATCAAGCCGGGCCTCTCCTTCTCCGACTACCAGGCCGCCGACAAGCGCGCCAAGCAGGCCAAGGAAGCGTTCCGCATCCTCGAGAAGAAGATCACCCACAAGCTGGTCGCCGAGAAGGGCATCCGCGCCGACGGCCGCAAGCTCAACGAGATCCGTCCGCTCGACATGCAGGTTGCGGTCTTCCCGCGAACCCACGGCTCGGCCTTCTTCCAGCGCGGCGAGACCCAGTCGCTGGTGAGCTGCACGCTCGGCACCGTCAAGGACGAGCAGATCGTCGACGGTCTGCTTCCCGAGTACGCCAAGAAGTTCTATCTCCACTACAACTTCCCGCCGTTCTGCACCGGCGAGGCCGGCCGCATCATGGGTCCGGGCCGACGCGAACTCGGCCACGGTGCGCTGGCGGAGCGCTCGCTGCTTGGGATCCTGCCCAGCGCCGAGGAGTTCCCCTACACCATCCGCGTGGTCAGCGACATCACCGAGAGCAACGGCTCCTCGTCGATGGCGTCGGTCTGCGGTGGCTGTCTGGCGCTGATGGACGCAGGCGTGCCGATCAAGGGCACCTGTGCAGGCATCTCGGTCGGACGCTTCACCAGCGCGTCCGGCAAGGTCCAGCACGTCACCGACATCATCGGTGAGGAGGACTTCTTCGGCGAGATGGACTTCAAGGTCTCCGGCACCCGCAACGGGATCACCGGCATCCAGCTCGATCTGAAGGCCCGCGGGCTTTTGATCGACGAGATCGTGGTGATCTTCAAGCAGGCCCGTGAAGGCCGGCTCCAGATCATCGACCAGATGGAGCAGGTGATCCCCGCTCCTCGCGCCGAGATCAGCAAGTACGCCCCGGCGATCATCACCGTGAAGATCGATCCCGAAAAGATCGGCAAGCTCATCGGCCCCGGCGGCAAGACCATCCGCGGCATCCAGGAGCGCACCGGCGCCCAGATCGACGTCGAGGAGGATGGAACGGTCTTCATCGCCTGCGTCGACAAGGCCATGGGCGAGAAGGCCCGCATGGAGGTCGAGGCCCTTGGCGCGGAGATCAAGCTCGGCTCGATCTACGACGGCAAGGTGGTCTCGGTGAAGGATTTCGGTGCCTTCGTCGAACTCGCCCCGGGCACCGACGGCATGTGCCACATCTCCGAGCTCGCCCACGGGTACGTGAAGGCCGTCACCGACGTGGTGAAGATCGGCGATCCGATCAAGGTCAAGGTCATCAACATCGACGAGAACGGTCGCATCAAGCTCTCGCGGAAGGCGCTGATGGATGCGCCGCCCCCGGGCAGCGAACCCGATCGCCCGGCGAACAGCGAGCACGGCGAGGATCGTGGCGGCGAGCGAAGCGGCGACCGCGGACGCGATCGCGGTCCGCGCGGCGACCGTGAAGGTCGGCCCAGCGGGACCGGCGGTCGGCGGTAAGGCACTCGTGGCTGCCCCGTTCCCCCGCAGGGACGAGCAGCCAAACCCGCGTTGATCTCGAGTTGAAACACCACGGGGCGCCGAGCAATCGGCGCCCCGTTTTCGTTGTTGATGGCCCGACGCACTTGCAGGAACACGAAACCTGAACCAAGATATGTCATCTGGGACAGCATTCGCGGGGCCACTGGGGGTTCAGCGAATCGAGCGCATCGCGCCGCTGTGTGTCGAATGCCTGGCTGGGAGGCCTGGTATGTCTGAAACTCGTTCGTTGACGGATGTCGAGGGGAACGTGAAGTGGTTCGATCCTCGCAAGGGCTTCGGGTTTGTGATCGGCCCCGAAGGCCAGGACATTTTCATCCACTTCAGCATCATCCAGCAGGATGGATTCCGAACGCTGCGCGACGGGGAACGCGTGCAGTACTCGGCGGCGCTGGGTGCCAAGGGCTGGGCGGCGACTGCTGTGCGGTCGCTCGTCAACGTCTGACCTCGACGACGTCACCGTCTTCGGGTGCCGCCTCGGCAATCCGCGGCCAGCGGGCCTGCGCGCGTCTGCGGCAATTGCCACAGTCGACGACCGGAGCACCGCATGCCCGGTGACTCCTGGACCATGTTTCTCTTCGGGGCTGCGGCCGGCGTTGCGCTTCTCGCGGCGGCGATGGTGCCGACGACTCGCCTGCTCCTCCGCCGCGCCGAACTCCGGGCCCGCGAGGCCGAACGCCGGGCCCGTCAATCCGAGCGGCTCGCCGAACTCGGCACCATGACCAGCGGGCTCGCCCACGAGATCAAGAATCCACTCTCGACCGTCGGGCTCAACGCGCAGCTACTGGCCGAGGAGATCGCCGACAGCGATATCGAGGGCGAGCGCCGCGAGCGGATTCTCAAACGCATCGGCACCCTCGGGCGCGAGGCCGAGCGTCTTCGCAACATCCTCACCGACTTCCTCCGCTTCGCCGGGCGGATGAAGCTCGACCGCGGCACTCACGACCTCCGCACGGTCGTCGAGGAGCTCGCCGACTTCCTCGCGCCGCAGTGCCAGCAATCGGGCGTGCTGCTGCGGACCGACCTCCCGCCGGCGCCGCTCACCTGCGAAGTCGATCCCAATCTGCTGAAGCAGGCCCTCCTCAATCTGATGCTGAATGCCATCCAGGCGATGGCTCCGCCCTCCGCGTCGCCGACGGCAGCGAGCCCCGAACCGTGGCGGCGCGGCGAACTCATGCTGCGGGTCGAGAGCGATCCCGCCGAAGCCCGCATTCACGTCATCGACACCGGTCCGGGCATCGAGCCGGCCGACCTCGAACGCATTTTTCAGCCCTACGTCTCGGGCAAGCCCGGTGGCACGGGCCTGGGTCTGCCAACCGCCCGACGCATCGTCGAAGAGCACGGTGGACGACTCGTGGCCCACTCCCGCAAGGAGTCTGGGAGCGACTTCGTGATTGCCCTCCCACGGACCCGCGCCGGTCCCACTCGCTCCCCTTGAATTGACCCCATGACCTCCCCACTCGCTGCGCTCGCTGCCGCCACGCTTCTGGTGTTCACCTCGCCCGGCGCCAACCCGTCGCCGCCGACGAGCGTTTCACCGCTCGCTGCCGAACCGCCGCGTCCCACGGGGCCGAGTGCGCCGACCACGCCGGCCGCCCAGAATGCACCGACTGCACCGACTGCACCGACCGCACCGCCTGCACCGCCTGCACCGCCTGCACCGCCTGCGCC
>Ga0163155_10005295_pt1 | contig 12917 bp, 9 predicted proteins | sample OliLakLV19SP4G1_FD_148611 | JGI IMG/M metagenome (GOLD analysis project Ga0163155, IMG submission 148611) | Freshwater microbial mat bacterial communities from Lake Vanda, McMurdo Dry Valleys, Antarctica - Oligotrophic Lake LV.19.SP4.G1 | ecosystem: Environmental > Aquatic > Freshwater > Lake >...
GCAGCCGTCATCGACGAGTTCGGTTGGTCGGCCGAGATCGAGATCCCGTTCGCGACCATCGCGTTCGATCCAAACGATCCCGTGTGGGGCTTCAACGTGAACCGCTGCATCAAGCGCAAGGAGGAGTTCGCGCGCTTCGCGGCCCACACGCAGGACTCGAGCTTCTTCCGCATCGCGCAAGGGGCCGATCTCCACGGCCTCGTCGGGCTCGAGCAGGGGATCGGCCTCGACGTCGTCCCTTTCTTCGTCGCGCGCGCGGACGACGAGCGCGGAGACGCGGCTTCGATCACCGGTCAACCCGGGCTCGATGCGAGTTGGCGCATCACTCCGAGCCTCCAGGCGGCAATCACGGTGAACACCGACTTCGCCGAGACCGAGGTCGACGACCGCCAAGTCAACCTGACGCGGTTTCCGCTCTTTTTCCCAGAGAAACGCGACTTCTTCCTGCAGGACGCCGGGATCTTCGACTTCGCGGACCTCGAGTCGAACGTGCTCCTGCCCTTCTTCAGCCGTCGGATCGGCCTGGACGGAGCGGGCGGCGAAGTGCCGATCCTCCTCGGCGCGAAGCTCACCGGGCGAGCCGGCGATTGGAACCTTGGATTCCTCGACGTCTCGACCGAGGCGACGAACAGCATCGAGGACCAGAACTTGGGCGTCGCGCGGATGGCCTACAACGTCGGTGAACAATCGACGGTCGGCTTGATCGGAACGGTCGGCGATCCGACGGGCGCGACGACGTCGTCGACGTACGGCGCGGACTTGAACCTCGGCACGGACGCGTTCCTCGGAGGCAAGAACCTCCAGTCGTCGACGTGGTTCTTGCGCACGGACGACGGCTCCGACGAGAAGGGCGACATGGCGTTCGGAACGTCGCTGCGCTATCCGAACGACTTCCTCAGCTGGGGCGCGTCGTTCGCGGAGATCCAGGAGGAATTCGATCCCGCGCTGGGCTTCGTGCCGCGCACGGGCGTGCGTCGATGGGGCGCGAACGTAGAGGTCGAGCCGCGGCACGAGGGCGACATCCGTCGTACGCAGTATCAGATCGACGTGACCGCGGTCACGGACCTCGACGACCGACTGGAGACCGGCGTCATCGAGGTCCAGCCGCTCTCGATCGTTTTCGACTCGAACGACGTCGTCTCCTTGGAGTTCGAAGGCGACCGCGAACGACTCGACGAACCGTTCGAGATCCGCGACGGGGTCGTGATCGCGCCGGGCGAGTACGACTTCGGCCGCGTGCGACTCGAGGCCGTCACCTCGAACGCGCGCGAACTCTCCGGCTCCGCCACGCTCGACACGGGCACGTTCTTCGATGGGACGCGCACCGACGCGGCGATCTCCGCGTCTTGGCGTCCGAGCGCACTGCTCAATGCGAGCCTCGCGTACCAACGCTCGGACGTCGACCTCGATGCCGGCGACTTCGTCGTGCACATCGGACGCGCGCGCGTCGATCTCGCCTTCTCGGCGAAGGTCCTCTGGTCGAACCTCGTCCAGTTCGACAACGATTCGGACACGCTAGGCGTGAACAGTCGTCTGCGCTGGAATCTCGGACCCGGACGCGACCTCTTCGTCGTGATCAACCCGACGATTCTGCGCGAGGGCGACTCACTCGTGACGAGTGAGACCGCAGCCGCCATCAAGATCGCCTGGACGTTGCGCTTCTGAAGGACGGACTGCGGCCGCCTCAGTTGACAACGGTGTCAGTTGCATCCATCCACCGGTGGATGGATGCAACTGACACCGCTGTCCATCCATCGGTGGATGGATGCAACTGACACCGTTGTCAACTGACACCGTTGGCCGCGCGTCTCGATGCGTTGTCGAACGGGGCCGCGCCGGTGCGGAAGTCGACGACCTCGATCTCGAGCTTCGTTTCGCCGCGGAAGTGATTCCACTTCGGCGTGTAGACGGCGTGGATCGGCGTACCCATCGTGAGTTCGTGCTCGCGACGGGCCATGCCGAACGCCATGCCGCGCAGCACGTGCGCGCCCGATCGAAGCTGCAGCATGACGTGCGTCTTGTCGGCGCCGACGACGCGCACCGGCTCGGCCAGACGCAAGTCGGCCGTGTGGAACAGCGGGCGCGCGTTGTCCTGTCCGTACGGCTGCAAGCGGTCCAATTCCTTCTGCAGCGACGGCGTCACGACGTGGAAGGGGAGATCGCAGTCGACGACGAGCTCCGGCGCCGCGAGCGGGCCCGCGGCGAGCATCTCGTGCGCGCGCGCGCACACGGCTTCGCGGAACGCGTCGATCGACGCACCTTCGATCTCGAGGCCGGCGGCTTGCTCGTGCCCGCCGTGTTTCACGACGTGCGCGCGGCCGCCGTCCATCGCGGCGAGCACGCTGAATCCCGGCACGGATCGCGCGCTTCCGCGTCCGCGCCCGCCGTCGAGCCCGATGACGATCGTCGGTCGATCGAAACGTTGTACGAGCCGGCCCGCGACGATTCCGACGACGCCTTGGTGCCAACCTTCGGCGCCCACGACGAGCACCGGCCACCGCGACCGGTCGGCGAAGCGCGCGCTCTCCGCGACGGCGGACGCGAGGATCCCGGCCTCGATCTCGCGGCGACGCACGTTCAGCGCGTCGAGTTCCTGCGCCAGGCGGCGGGCCTCGCTCGGGTCTTCCGCGAGCAGCAGTTCGACCGCGCGCGCCGCCGTCTCGAGTCGGCCCGCGGCGTTGATGCGCGGCGCGATCTGGAACGCCAAGTCCTCCGCGAGCAGTTCGCGTCCCGTGACGCCGCACACTTCGAGCAACGCACGGATACCCGGTCGACTCGAACGCTCGAGGCTCTTCAACCCGTGGTGCGCGAGGATCCGGTTCTCGTCCACGAGGGGCACGACGTCGGCGACCGTCGCGATCGCGACGTAGCCCATCGCTTCGACGAGGAACTCGCGCAAGTCGTCGCGCACGCGTGAAGCGCCGGTGAGTTCCTGTGCGAGACCCCACGCGAGCTTGAACGCGACGGCGCCGCCGCACAGCTCACGGAACGGATACGTGGCGCCGTGCAACTTCGGGTTCACGATCGCGACCGCGTCGGGCAAGGCGCCCAGCGGAGGCTCGTGGTGATCCGTGACGACCGTGTCGACGCCGGCTGCGCGCAACTTCGCGATCGTCTCGCCCGCGGACGTACCGTTGTCGACGCTGATCACGAGCTTCGCGCCGGTCGCGCGCGCGCGCGCCAAGGTGTGTTCGCCAAAGCTGTATCCGTCGGTGAAACGATTCGGGATGTGCCAGTGCACGTTCGCGCCGAGGATCGTGAGCAAACGCACGAGCAGCGTGGTGCCCGTCACGCCGTCGACGTCGTAATCACCGTGAACGAGGATCGGTTCGCGGTCCCGGATCGCACGCGCCACGCGCTCCGTGGCTTTCGCCATGTCGGGCAGGAGCGCCGGATCGTGCAGGCGCTTCAGATCCGGCTTGAGATGGAGCAGCGCGCGATCGGGATCCGCGTGCCCGCGTGCGACGAGGACCATCGCCGTGATGCGCGAAATCGAATGCCGACGTGAGAGCGCCGCGACCGCGTCCGGATCCGGGCTGCGGAGACGCCAGGCGCGCGCGGTGGGGAAGTGGGTGGTCGATGTTGCGGTCGTCACCCGCGTAGGGTAGAGGACGCGCGTCGCCGGATGGAGAGCGGGGCTCGGACTCCTCGGTAACCCGCGCGCTCAGCGCGGCATCCGCTTGTCGAAGTCCTGGTCGGGACCTTCGCCGCCCGGCAGTCCGTCGCGGCCGTGCGTCCAGATGCGCGGCCTTCCGTTCTGAGTTGCGGGCGGTTCGTAGAGATACACGCGACCCCACGGATCGCGGGGCAGGTGCGGAAGGCTCAGGAAGTTCTGTCCGTTCTGATCGCGCACCATCAGGACCGCGAGGGAGTCGGGGTAATGCCCGCCGTTCAGCTCGGCGAAGTGGTCGCACGCGGAATCGATGCTCCCGATGTCGGCCACGACCTTGCTCGACATAGTCCCCGAGAAATGCGCGCCGCCTCGAACGATGCGCGCTACGAGAACGACGAGGGCGAGCAGGATGATGGCGCCGAGGATCGCGATGATCGGCGTGGACTTCCGCATGGCGAGTCCGACGCCGAGTTGGAGGCGCTCTTCCCGCAGTCATTTCGAGTCGGGGCCTCGCCGTCCGCGGTCCCGCACTTGCCGAACCGCCCCGCGCAGCGGACAAAGGAGCGGATGTCCCGCCCCGCCACCGATGCGCAGGCTGCCTACCGCCTCCTTCCGTCCATCGACGAGACGCTGCGCGATGCGCGCGTCGTCGCGCTCGAGGCGCGGGCCTCGCGCGACCTCCTGCGTCACTTCGCGGCCGAGACCTTGGACGCGTGGCGCGCGGAGATCGCGGCCGGCCGCCTCGACGCCGATCGCATCGTGACCTTGCGCGCGGCGGGGGAGCCCTTCGTCGAGCTCGAGCGGCGCGTCGCGCGCGAGGAACGGCGCGGCGTCGTGCGCTGCGTCAACGCGACGGGCGTCGTCTTGAACACCGGTCTCGGTCGCGCGCCGGTCCACCACGAAGTCGCCGAAGCGATGGCTGCTGCGGCGCGCAGCTACTGCGTGCTCGAGGTCGACCGCGAGACGAACGAGCGCAACCAGCGTGACGATCACCTCGGCGATCTCCTCGCGCGACTCACCGGCGCGGAGGCGGGCATCGGCGTGAACAACTGCGCCGGCGCCGTGCTGCTCCTCTTCAACACGTTCGCGGGCGGACGCGAAGCGATCCTCTCGCGCGGCGAGTTGGTCGAGATCGGTGGCAGCTTCCGCGTGCCGGACGTCATGGCGCGTGCGAACGCGAGCCTCGTCGAGGTCGGGACCACGAATCGCACCCGGATCGCGGACTACGAGCGCGCGATCGGTGAGCGCACGGGCCTCTTGGTCAAGGTCCACACGAGCAACTTCCGCGTCGTCGGATTCACCGAGGAAGCGTCGCCGACGGAGCTCGCTGAACTCGGCCTGCGTCGGAAGATCACGAGTGCCCTCGATCTCGGATCGGGACTGTTCGAGCCGGAGGGCGCGCCGCCGCTCGCGCACATCTTGGGCGGCGAACCGCTCGTGCGGGACGCGGTCGCGACGGGCGTGGACGTCGTCATGTTCTCGGGCGACAAACTGTTCGGCGGCCCGCAATCGGGGCTCATCGTCGGCAAGCGCGCGGCGATCGCCAGCTTGCGCCGGAACCCGATTTACCGTGCGCTTCGGCTCGACAAAGTCGCGCTCGCGGGTCTCGAGGCCAGCGCCAAATTGGTGCTCTCGGGTCGCGCGCACGAGCTGCCCGTGCGCCGCATGCTCGTGGTGACCGCGGCCGACTTGAAGCCGATCGCGGATCGCATCGCAGCGCGCCTGGGGCAGATCGCCCTGTTGCGCGCGGAGGTGGTGCCCGGCGAGAGCCAACCCGGCAGCGGCAGCGCTCCGGGAGTCGTGCTGCCGACCTTCGTCGTGCGCGCGCGCCATGAGCGTATGTCCGACCAGGAGCTGTCGCGGCACCTGCGCGAAGCATCTGTTCCCGTCTTCGCGCGGATCCAGGAAGGCGCCGTGCTCGTCGATCCGCGCACGTTGCTCCCCGGCGACGAAGACGATCTCCTCCGCGGCTTCGAGCACGCGGCGGGAAGAGAATCGACGGCTCCGCGTCGTAGTCGGGCGTGATCGACGACGAACTGCACTCGGCGTTCGAGTCCCGGACGGCGACGATCGGCGTCGTCGGGCTCGGGTCCGTCGGACTCCCGCTCGCGCGCGCGTTCGCGGCCGCGGGCTTCCACGTGCTGGGCTTCGACCGCGATGTGGCGAAGCGCGCGCGACTCGCCGCTGGGAAGGGTGCGCCGTCGCACCTCGGACCCGATTTCGTGCGCGGTCTGCTGTCGACCGGTCGGTTCGAGGTCGCCGACGACTTCGAACGACTCGCGGAGGTGCGCGCGGCGCTCGTGTGTGTTCCGACGCCGATGACCAGCACGCGGGAGCCCGATCTCGCCGACGTCCTCGAAGCTGCGCGAACGTTGGCCCGTTTTCTCCCACGCAGATCGTTGGCGGTGCTCGAGTCGACGACGTGGCCGGGCACGACGCGGGGACCGTTCTCGTCCGCGTTCCGCGATGCGGGGCGCGTCCTCGGATCCGACGTGCTCGTCGCGTTCTCGCCCGAGCGCGAAGACCCGGGACGCGACGTCGATCCTCGCACCGTGGCGAAACTCGTCGGCGGCACGTGCGCAGCCAGCGCTGCCGCAGCGAAGGCCTTGTACTGCGCAGCGTTCGAGCGCGTCGTCCCGGTCTCGTCGGCCGAGGTCGCGGAATCCGCGAAGCTGCTCGAGAACGTGTACCGCGCGGTGAACATCGCGCTCGTCAACGAGCTCAAGGTCGCGTTCCACGCGTTGAACGTCGACGTCGGCGAAGTCATCGACGCCGCCGCCACGAAACCGTTCGGATTCCAGCGCTTCGACGCCGGTCCGGGCACCGGTGGTCACTGTATCCCGATCGATCCGCATTACTTGGCCTGGGCTGCGCGGGCTGCGGGCGCCTCCGTGCCGCTCGTCGAGACCGCGACGCGCGTGAACGCGTCGATGCCGAGCTTCGTCGTCGATCGAGCCGAGGCGGCGCTCGCTTCGCGCGGACGAGTGCTGCGCGGTGCGCACGTCCTCGTCCTCGGTCTCGCGTACAAAGCCGACGTGGACATCACGGCCGAGTCACCGGCGCTCGCGGTGCTCGAGCACCTGCACGATCGCGGTGCGATCGTGTGCTACTCGGATGCCCTCGTCCCGATCGCGCCGCAGACCGCGGCCTTGGCTCCCGATGCGCGCACGTCGATTTCACTCGACGCCGCGAGCATCGAGCGCGCGGACCTCGTGCTCGTCGTCACGGCGCACGCGAATCTCGACCGCGATCTCGTGGCTCGTCACGCGCGACTCGTGGTCGACGCGCGCCGCGCCCTGGAGAGTCGAATGCGCGGCGATCCGCGCTATTTCTCGGCCTGAGCCCGGCCGAAAGGCTCGGTACGCGTGGTCGCGTTTTCTCCAGGCTCTGAAGAGTGCCTCTCCAGGAGTTCGGTGGCGCGCAACCGGTCCGCCTCGGCGACCGTGGCGTCGTTCACGACGGCGCGCAGGAGTTCGAGCGCCTCCGCGCGCGCGGCGCCGCCCGAGCGCACGACCACGTGCGCGAGCGCCGACGTGTAGGAGCGCGTTCCGATCGAGTCGTGTCCGGCATGACGCAGGTCGTGGAGCGCGCGCACGGTGTCCGTCTCCACGGATCGCGACGACGTCAACATCAAGATCGCCTGCTCGCGCACGCGGACGCTGAGGTCGGTTCGGGCGATGTCGATCAGGACGTGCGACCCCTCGTGCCGCATGCCCGCGATCACGTTCATCCGATCGCGTTCCGTGCCGGGCGACAGCACGAGGTCTTCGTACTTGCGTCGCAGCGCCTCGCCCGCCTCGAGCCGCTCGCCGAGTACGAGCATCCCCTGCAGCGCGATCGCCCGCGGTTGCCGCGCCAGCACGTCCACGGCCTCGCTGGGCGGCAGGAGACTCGCCGAGAGGCGCGCGAGCTCGTGCTGGAGTTCCACGTCGAGGTCCGATCGTTCGCGCAATTGCGACGCGACGGATGCACCGAGTGCCGGATCGAGGACGGAGAGGCCGTGGATCGCGCCTGCGACCACGTGGGGGAATTCGACGAGCCGTGCGGCCTCGAGCAGCAGGCTCGCGAGTCCTTGCAGGCCGGCTGCATCGCGGTGCAGGTTCCCGAAGAGCGGCCCGAAGTCCTCCGCGAGGTCCGGGTGCGCGCGCTGCAACCGGAGGAGTTCGGGCCACCACCCCGCGTGGAGGACCGGGCGCCCGTCCACGTCGAGAGCGGACAAGAGCGCCGGGAGTCGTGCTCGGGCGTTCTCCGGTTGGAAGGGCAACCGCGCGAGGATGAGTGCGAGATCGCCGTTCTCGCCGCGCGCGCTCTCCACCTGTGCCGCCGATGCCGCGACCGTCAGCGCGCCCGAGAACGGCTCGGCCTGCTGGTCGAAGCCGCGCTGCTCGAGGAGCCGGAGCACCGCGGCGAGACCGTGTGTTGGAGAGAGGGCTCGGCCGACGAGCGTCTGGAGGCGATCCGCCTGCCGCGCGCGTTCGGCACGCGCGACCTCGCCGAGCAGTTCGACGAGCGGTTCGACGAGCAGTTCGACGAGGTCGGCCTGGACCGCGGTTTGCGCTGCGGTGGCTTCCACCGCCGGCTGCTGGATCGGAGGACTCGGATGACGACGTGCGTTCGGGCTCACGTCCGGTGCCTCCAGATCGCCCGAGCTCGCGACGGGATCGGAGCGCACCGACGTCGAGCGCTCGACCGCCGCGTCGAGCTCGCGACCCGTGTGGAGCCGAATTCCGATGGCGATAGCCGCAACGAGGGCGCCGCCGCCGAGGACGAGACGAAGGTGCGACATGAGGTGCTCACCTCGGAAGACGTCTCGGACCGCGCCAGGTCGCGGGCGATCTCGCGAAAACCGAGGCGCGCCGTGCTAACGTCGCGCACATGAGCGACATGCAACCGAAGCGTCTCACCGACTACGCCAACTGCGCGGGTTGAGCCGCGAAGATGCCCATCGGGCAACTCGCGCACGTGCTGCGCGGCCTCGACGGCCAAGGTGATGGCCGAATGATCGTGGGTCCTGAGTCCTTCGACGACGCCGGCGTCGTCGAGCTCCGGGGGGTGGAGGGTCTGCCCGCGGACACGAACCTCGCGCTCGTGCAGACGGTCGACTACTTCCCGCCCGTCGTCGACGACCCGTACTTCTACGGCGCGATCGCGGCCGCGAATTCGCTCTCCGACGTCTATGCGATGGGGGGCCGACCGTTCACGGCGCTCAATTTGGCCGGCATTCCGCCGGACTTCTCGCCGGAGTGGACTGCCGAGATCTTCCGCGGCGGCTTCGAGAAGTGTCGCGAGGCCGGTGCCATGGTCGTCGGCGGCCACACGATCCAGAGTGCCGAGGCGCTGTTCGGTTTCGCGATCACGGGCTTCGTCGACCGACGTGCGGTCTCGGCGAACAGCGGCGCTCGAGTCGGAGACGTGCTCTACCTCACGAAGCGCCTCGGCACCGGTGCGCTCACGACGGCGGGCAAGCAGGCGAAGATCGCGTGGAAGGATCTCCTGCCCGCGGCGCAGCAGATGGCCGAGCTCAACGATCGTGGCGCCCTCGCGATGAACGCGGCGCGCGCGCACGCGGCGACGGACATCACGGGCTTTGGACTCGCGGGTCATGCGCGCAACGTGGCACGTGGCTCGAAAGTGACCCTCGCGATCGAGCTCGCGAGCGTGCCGCTCTTGGAGCGCGCTCTCGACTTCGCGCGCGCCGGCGTGATGTCGGGCGGCTCGAAGAAGAACCGCGCGGCGCTCGAGGACGTCGTGTCGATTCGCTCCGGGATCGATCCCGCGCTCGTGGCACTCGGCTTCGAGGCCGAGACTTCGGGCGGGCTCCTCATCACGATTCCGGCAGCGCGCGCGCAACAACTCGAGGCCGAGCTCCGCGCGCGCGACGTGCTCGTCGCGCGCATCGGTGAAGTTCGACCGAGCGGCGCCGTCCTCGTCGCATTCGAGTAGGGGACGGCGCGGCTTGGCCACACGCGCCCCTTTCGTCTTGGGCGCGCGCGGCGCACCGCTCGAAGCCCCCGAGAACACGCGCGCGGGCTACGCGACTGCGCTCGCGCTCGGCCTCGACGGTGTGGCGGCGGACGTCCGGTCGTGCGCGAGCGGCGAGATGGTCGTTCATGCCGACGCGAGCCTCGAGCGCACGACGAACGGTCCGGGGATCCTCGCCGAGAAACGTTGGACGGAGCTCGCGGACCTCGACGCCGGTGCCAGCTTCCACGCGCGATTCCGCGGCGAAAAACTACTCCTCCTCGAAGAACTGTTCGAGCTGGCCGACCTGCACGGTCCGGCCTCGAACCTGCTCGTGCGTCTCCACGGCGCGCACTCCGTCACGCGCTTCTCCGAGCTCGCACGCGAGCTCGCGCCGCGCGTTGCGCTGCGCGTCGCGCTGGACGAACGCGCCGACGTGCTCGCGGCGCGGGATGCTGGTCTGTCGGTCATGGCGATCGCGCGCGAGCTCGACGAACGCCTGCTCGAACGCGTGCGCGAGGATGGAATCGCAGCGTTGGCGTCACCCGTCGCAGCGTGGGGCGCCGAGATCGCCGGCCTGGACTGGCCGCTCGAACGTTGGGCTCTCGATGTCGATCTGCCCGACGATCTCTTGCGTGCGCACCGCGTCGGCCTGCATGCGTTCACGACGCGTGAGCCGCGGCGCGCGCTGGCTGCGCGGCGACTCTTCGAACTCGTGCCCGATCACGCCGGCGCGTGGCCGGTCGAAGTGGAGCCGCTCGAAATCGCGCCCGAGCCCGGAAGCGTGCTCGTTGGTGACTGGAGCGGTTCGTGGACGGTCGTCGCGCGCATCGCGAACCCGTTTGCTTTCAGCGTGCGTGTGCAAGCCGGATTCCTCGTGCGTCGCGGCGTTTTCGACGTCACGGGCCTTCCGCGCGCGTTCGAGCTCGCGCCCGGCGCGAGCGAACGAGTCGAGTTCGAGCTGTCCGGCGGCGCGCGTCGTCCCGGCGGTGATCCGCTCCTCGTCGCGCGTTGCGCTTGGCGCAAAGGCCCGGGTCGGCCGGCTGGAGAGATCGATTTCGAAGCGCCGATCGCACGCGTGCGCACCGCCGTCGCCGACGCGATACCGCGACGCGCGTTCCTCTTGCGCGACGGGCCGAAGGAGAACGCGGCGACGCTCGTGCTGCGCCGACGCGCGCGCCATCTCGTCGTGGCACTCGAATCGCCGGGCCCGTTGAGCGATCCGCGCGTCGTGGTGCGCCTCGACGGCCAAGTGTTTCGCGGCGCACGTGGCGTGCGCGTGCAGTTGCCAGCCGATTTCGACGCGCGTGAGCACGGTTTGCCGTTCACGTGCGGCCTCGAAGCATTCCACGACGGCGAACGCGTCGTGCGCGCGTGGGCCGGTGGCCTGAGCGACGAAGCCGACGCCGGCGCACCCGGCGTGCTCCTCTCGCACGCCCGCGCGTGAGGACGCGACGGGCGTGAGCGCCACCATCGAGCGCGGCCGCGGTCACGGCGGAGTGAACGCAACCGGCCGACGAGTCGAGCCGATCAGGACTTCCGCCGCGACGAGTACGTCATCACGAGCACTTCACGGCCGCCGATCGTGTCGTACATCTCGTGCTCCATCGCGCCGTCAACCTTCTTCCAGCTCTTCATCCGGTACGGCCGCGTTCCAGCGATGTCCTTCATCGTGCCCGTCATGTTCGTCGCGCCCTCGGCGCCTTGCGTGCCGCGCGCCTCGACCCACCATGTCGAGCTCGTGTCCATCCACAGCGAGGTGTACTCCTTCGTGGAGTTGTCGAAGCCGAGGAACAAGAGACCTTGCATCGGCATGCCCATCATCTCCATGGCGTGCTCCTCCATGAGGTAGCGACCGCCGAGGACGGGCTTCGAAGAGACGACGCCCTGCGCCGTGGTCCAGTCCGCATCCGAGCTCATGCGGTACTTGTAGTCCACCGCCCACGTGCCGGCCCGCGCCATGAGGTCCGCGTGCGGGGCGCCCGGAGTGGCCATTTCACTCGTCCGGGCCAGGGCTTCCGATTCGCTCAGCGCTGGCGTCGGATGTCGCACGACTTCGGTCGCGCCGCCGGGCTCGTGAGTCGTGGAGGTGCAGGAGGGGAGCGCGGCGAAGAACAGGCTGGGAAGTGCGGCGACGGCGGAGGATCGGATCGTCATGGTCATCCTGGGGAGGGGCTGGGCGCGCAAGCGCTCGCTCGTGAGCACGGAGCATCACGATCGGCGCATCTCCCTTGCAAGCACGGGCGAGGCGGTTTGGAATGCGCGGCCCCACGTGGGAGCGGATCGGTGCTGGTGTGCCGCCCGGCCTTCAAAGCCGGTTGGGCTTCGTGAACAGCGGGGCCGGTGGGTTCGATTCCCATGCGCTCCCGCCAGCTCCACGCTCTCGCGAGAGATTAGTCGGACGCGCGTGCGTGCCGGAAAAGCGCGCCTGCAATCTGCGCCTGCAATCTGCGCCTGCAATCTGCGCCTGCAATCTGCGACGGAAATCTGCGCCTGAAATGCGCGCGAGCGCGTCCGGTAGCAACCGGGCGCGCTCGGACGACTCGAACGTGGATCGCGTGCTACAGGAAGCGCAGCACGAACGCGCCCGCCGAGATCTTCTGGATCGCCCACAAGGCGCGGACGTGCACGGTCGGATTGCCGCCGCACAGGAGGCACTCGTTCGGATCCGGATCGGAAACGTCGACGACGTGCGTGTGCGCGACACACGGTGCCGATTCGGTCGAGCGCGCGCCGAGCCCCGCGGAAAGGGTGACGACGGCGACGAGAGCGGACAGCGCGATGAGTTTCTTCATGATCATTTCTCCGCCATCAGCGTAGGCAGCGATCGCCGGCCCGGCAAGCGCTGACTCCGCCGCGACCCGTTCGATCTCCGTTTCGACCTCCGGGTCCGATGGATGGAGCGAATCCGGACCGGATCGCGTTCGCGCCCTCGAACCCCCTAGACTGCCGCCCCCGTGATCGACTCGATCCTGTCCGTGGCTCGCCGATTCCTCGCCGCCATCCGTCTGGGCACTCACCCCGGTCGGCCGGTCCTCACTCACTGCCCGCGGGCCGCATTGGCCTTCGTGGCCCTCGGGCTCGCCCTCGTCCTCGCGCCGGCCTGTGGCGGATCCGCCGCCTCGGAGACCCCGGCCGGCCCGCGCGTGACCCACGTTCGACTCCACGGCCCGATCGATGTCGGCGCGCTGGCCTTGATCTCCCGCGGCGTCCGCGCGGCGAAGCAATCCGGGTCGAGCGCGTTGCTGCTCGAGATCGACACGCCCGGCGGCAGCATCGAGGTCATGTGGGACCTGCAGAAGCAGCTCCTCGCGGCGGAGGAGGACGGGCTCGAGCTCGCGTG
>Ga0163155_10005302_pt1 | contig 12911 bp, 10 predicted proteins | sample OliLakLV19SP4G1_FD_148611 | JGI IMG/M metagenome (GOLD analysis project Ga0163155, IMG submission 148611) | Freshwater microbial mat bacterial communities from Lake Vanda, McMurdo Dry Valleys, Antarctica - Oligotrophic Lake LV.19.SP4.G1 | ecosystem: Environmental > Aquatic > Freshwater > Lake >...
CTTCCAGCCTGCCCGTTTTGATTGACGGCGCTCAACGTTACGAGCAGGCGGGATGCCCGCGATCAAAACTACTTGGCGTTCTTCTTTTTCTTCTGCTTGATGATGCCTTCGATCGCTTCGGCGCAGGAGACCAGATTGAAGACAGCGCCATCAAAAGCTTCAAACGTAAAACCGCCGACGAATAGGGCCATTGAGAGGTCGTACCGGTTTTCCACGGGAGAGACGGCAACGCAGTGATCCCAGCAGATTTCCAGCGCGCTCTTCAGGATGTTCACGGCGTCTTCAAAACGAGCGGGCGGGACTTCGGCGGTGCGCGTGGTCACCGTGATCAGATCGTATTCCTCGCTGATCCAGGCGAGGGCTTCAAAGGGGCGGCCGCTGACGCGGAACAGAATGCGGTGATCGTCGGTGGTGTGCATCTCGCCGCTGAATTCTTCCATCGCGCGGACAAAATCGGCAATGCGTTCAAGGTGGTATTTGCGTTCGATGTCATAGTTCATGATGCAGGCACGCTACCCGCTCACGTTTTCATTTCCAGTGGAGCAGGCGGCAGCGTTCGGCTTTCGCCTATCGGCTCTCAGCAATCGGCAGCCGATTACCGCCAGCCGGACGCTGCTGGCGCCGAGACAGCTTAAGAAACTCTAAGTTAAAAGCACGTTAAGCGCGGGCAAAAACGGGTTTTCCGCTTTACGTTTTCACTTTTACGTTTACTCACTAGGGATGTGGTGCAATGAAAGGCGTCAGAAGGTGCCAGCGCGTTCCTCCTTTGCCATCCACGATGATACGTTTAACCTTTGCAGAAAGGTCAAGCACGCTATTCGCATTGACCGCAGATCAAGGGAAGTTCAGCGTGCACATGTGTAAGACTCCGTGACCCGAGGACGTTGTGAATTTTGCGGCCAGTGCCGCACAGGAAATCAGCCTGTAAAGTGGCCGGGAGACGTTTTTCCGGCGCGAAGAAAGACCTTTTAAACACGCCGTGACGAGGCCCGAAGACTCATGACAGACGTAATCAAAAAAATCGCCGAACAATTACGGATCAGCCAGGTCCACGTCGAGGCTGCAATCGCGCTATTGAAGGAAGGCAATCCCGTGCCCTTCATCGCGCGCTACCGAAAAGACCGCACGGGCGGGCTCACCGATCCAAAGATTCGCGCCATCAATGAACGCTTTCTTCACTTGTCCGAAATGGAGCAGCGCCGCGCCGCTGCGATCAAAGCGGTGAACGAAGCCAACAAGATGACGCCCGAGCTTCAAGCCAAATTGGAAAGCACGTCCAACCGCGCTGAACTCGAAGACCTCTATATGCCGTTCCGCTCGCGCCGCCGCATTCGGTCCACAGCCGCCAAAGCCAAAGGCCTTGAGCCGCTCGCCGATCTCATTCTCAATCAGCATCCGCCCCTGGCCGAAGAGCCCGCCGCAACACTAGCAGTGGCCGCCACTACCGATTCGGCAGAAGGCATCCCGCCTGCCGCGCCCGGTGCAGAAGCGCCCGGTGCAGAAGCGCCCGGTGCAGAAGCGCCCGGTGCAGAAGCTGCTGTTGCTGAGACGCCCAAAGCTGAGGTTGCATCCGCGGCCCCTGTCAACGTTGAAGAACTGGTCACGCCGTACATCAACGCCGAGAAGGGCGTGAAGGACATGGCAGAAGCGTTGGCTGGCGCGCGCGACATCATCGCCGAACGCATCGCCGAAGACGCTCCGACGCGCAAAATCGCACGCGACCTGTTGTTGGCCGATGGAAAATTCACCACCAAAGCGCGCGACGGCATCGATCTGACCAAAGGCAAGTATGCCGCGTTCGTTAACCTTTCCGAACCGGTGGGGAAGATCGCCTCGCACAAAATCATCAACGCCATGCGCGGCTCGACCGAGAAGCAGGTCTCCGTTGTGATTGAAGCGCCGCGCGAAAAAACAGTGGTGGCGCTCAAGGAGAAATGGCTGACCAATCCGGAAGCCATCCTGAAGCCGGAACTCATTCTAGCCATCGAAGAGACCTACGACCGCCTGCTCGCTCCGGCGCTCGACAACGAACTGCGCCAGGAGCTAAAGCGCCGTGTCGACCTGGAAACGGCCGCCGTGTGCGCCCGCAACCTGCGCGCAATCCTGATGCAGGCGCCGCTCGGCAACAAGCCCCTGGCCGCGATTGAGCCGACTCAGTCGGCCGGCTTGAAGCTGGCCATTCTGAGCGCCGCTGGAAAACTGGTGGCTCACGAAATTCTAAATCCGGAAAAGGGAGACGAGCAGCGCAAGGCCGCCTCCGAGTCGCTCCTGAAGCACTTGACGGAACACTCCATTCAGGCCGTCGCCATCGGCAATGGACCCGGCAGCCGCGAGGCCGATCTTTTCGTGCGCGACATTCTGAAGAGCGCTGAGATCAAAGAGGCGTTCTCCATCGTCGTACACGTGCACGGCACGCCGCAGACGACGCGCGAAGATCTGGCTGATATGGACGCGGCCGTGCGCGGCGCGTTCACTATCGGGCGCCGCCTGCAGGACCCGCTGGCGGAACTGGTCCGCGTAGATCCGACGACGCTCAATCTGGGGCAGCATCAGCACGATGTCGATGAAGCCACTCTGAAGCAGAAGCTCGACGAAGTGTTCGAATCCTGCGTCAGCGAAGTGGGCGTTGATGCCAATCACGCGCCCGCCGCCACGCTGCGCTACGTCGCTGGAATCGGCGCCGCACAGGCCGCGCCGTTCGTGGAAGCCCGCAAGGCCAAGGGCGGATTCAAATCGCGCGAAGACATGAAGGAACTGGCTGGCTGTGCGTCGAAAACGTTCGAGCACACCGCTGCTTTTTTACGCATCAAAGACAGTACGAACCCGCTCGACGTCACCGCGATTCATCCGGAAGAATACGCCACGGTGGAAGCCATGGCGGCGAGCGTAAGCAGCACCGTGAACGACCTGCTCGGCAACGCGGAATTGATCGCCAAGATCGAACTGCCGAAATTCAAAACCGAGCAGATGGGTGACGCGGCGCTAAAGGATATACTCGAAGAATTGAAAGCGCCCGGCCGCGATCTGCGCGGGGAATTCGTGAAGCCCGAATTCAACGCGGAACTGCGCGAAGTCAAAGACTTGAAGGAAGGCATGATCCTCAGCGGCGTGGTGACCAACCTCACGGCGTTCGGCGCGTTTGTCGATATCGGCGTCCACCAGGACGGCCTCGTGCATATTTCGGCGATCACGCACAGCTTTATTCGCGATGCCTCGGAAGCGGTCACCGTCGGGCAGCATGTGAAAGTGAAAGTGCTGAGCGTCGATGCGGAGCGCAAGCGCATCAGCCTCTCCATGAAGGAACTGGAAGCGGCACCGGCGAAACGCGAACCGCGCCGCGCCTCCGCCGGTTCGGGTCCGCGATCTTCGGGACCCCGCCCACCGCGAGCTGCAGGCGCGCCGAGCGCACCGGGCGCGGCACCCCGTGAAGGTCAAGCCTCCACACCGGGCGCCGCGGGAAGTCAGTCCCGTCCGCCACGCCGCGATTTCCGTCCGCGCACCCCGCGCCCGGACAGCGCAACACCCGCTGCAACTGTAGCTGCATCCGCAGGGACGGCACCCGTTCTGGGAGCCGATGGATTGCCCGCGGTGCCCTTGATGCCTCGCCGCTTGCGCGAACGACCTCAGCGCGAAGGCAGCAGTGGTCCGCGACGCGATGACCGCGACCGCCAGCCGCGCGCGGTGAAGCCGCCCGAGCCCGGCAAGCCGGATTACTCGAAGTTTTTCGTAAAGGGCAAAGGCCCCAAACGCGATGACAAAGACAAGAAGCGTGATTCCCGAGGCGGAGATGGCGCATCGCGCGACGAAGTCCGCGAGATCATGCGCAAGCAGAACGGCGGAGGCACGAGCCTGGCCGATCTGCTGAAGAAGGCCGGCGTGGCAACGGATGAGAACGGGAACTAACGAACGGACTCGACCTGAAGGCTTAAAGACTCAAAGAACTCCCGGCTTTTGCCGGGAGTTCTTTTTTTAATGAGGAGAGGTGGGTCTTCACTCCGCTTTTTTCTTGGGGGCGGGGGCTGAGATTTTGGCAAGTTCGGTCAGGCCGAGTTTCTGGCACTTGATCACGAATTCGTCGCGTTCGCGGTCGGTCGCGCGGTCGCTCAGCGGCGTGTTGGAGCGGATGGCTTCCAGATCCAGCGCGGTCAGGAACATGTTGTTGATCTGGAAATCTTCGAAGGCTTCAAACGTGTAGGGGGCTAACGGCTTGGTCAGTTCGTAAGCGGCCTGGGCGAAGTCGCGGATTTCTTTCTGCGCGTGCGGGTCCATGCGCAGGCCGAGGAAACCCAGCAGATTGCGAAGGTCGATCTCCCAGTACCATTCAGTGAACGTGGACAGTGGCAGATTTATGCGGGCGATTTCGCGCCCGATGCCTTCCTCTTCGTACTCGCCGTATTTCTTGAATGAGGATGCCGCGACGTCGGCGGTGTAGGCGATGAATTTCTCGGCGCTGGCGAACTCGACTTTTCCTTCCGAGCCCTGCTTGTTGTTTTTGCTCTGCTTACGCACGTTCTCGACATCGGGAACGAAGAAGCGTTCTTTCGGCTGCTTGTAGCGCATGGAATATTCATTAATTGAGGCGGTGCGGTGGCGGATGAGCTGGCGCGCGACGAAGATCGGGAGCGACATGTAGAACTTGACGTCCACCATTTCAAACGGCGTGCCGTGATGGTGGCGCATCAGGTAGCGGATCAGGCCGCGGTTGACGGATTCTGATGGCTTTTTGGTATCGGCGCCGTACGAGACACGGGCGGCCTGGCAGACGGCGTGGTCGAAGGTTTCGCCGGGATCGACGATGCGCGGCATGCAGTCCACGAGGCGCACGATGCCATGTTCGCCGATCTTGATTTCGCGGTTTACGCCTTCCAAAAGATCAGCCATCGAACGTCTCCTGATTAAGAATTTTCTGTTGCCAAGATTCCAAGACTCTAAGACGCCCAGACTCCAAGACAAGATCAGTTCAGGACGCCGCCTTCTGAACTTGCGCAATCGCTGGCAACGGTCATTGTATCCTGCTGCAAAAGCAGCTTCCACTCGGCGCAACGGAACACACATGTCCTGGCCCAATATCCTCACGCTTTTTCGGCTGGCCTCCGCGCCCCTTTTCCTGGCGCTTTTTATCGGCTCGGGCGATGGCGGCTTTCTATCGGGCGTCATGAGCAAAACGACCGGCTTGTGGGCCTGCCTGATCGTGCTCAGTCTGAGTGAAATATCGGATGTCCTGGATGGCATTCTGGCGCGCAGGCTCAACCAGGTCAGCGATTTTGGCAAGCTGCTTGATCCGTACGCGGACTCCACGTTTCGCCTGAGTTGCTTTTTTGCGTTCGCCAGCCACGCGCACGGAAAATGGATCCCGCTCTGGATGGTGATGACGCTCTTTTACCGAGATCTGCTGGTCACAGTAATCCGCACGTTCGGGGTGGAGCAGCGCGTTTTCGTGCATGCGCGCGCCAGCGGCAAGATTAAGGCTATCGCGCAAGGCACGGTGGTGTTCGTGACGCTCGCTGTCGCTGTCATCTGGGGCGAAGAGTACGTGGCGTACGAGTCAGCGAATAAAGGCTCCACGGTTTACTCGTTGGCACAGACGTTGATGTGGGTCGTCACGCTCGTCACGACGTGGTCTGGAGTCGACTACTTTCTAGCGAACCGCCATCTGTTCACAGCCAGCACATCTTCTGGCAAAGAGCAATCACCGCCACACGACTAAACGACCCCTAGAAAATTCTCTTTCGAGATGGGTTCAGATTTCTCATAATCGCATCTGCGTCCTATCAGCAACTTAGAAAAGAATGTAGTCTTCATTTGAACATGTCCTCGTGTTGATTTTTGACCACATCGGGTAAAACATGCCGTTAAGAATGCTCGAATCGTACAACTCGATGGATATCTCCCATGAAACCCAAAGATCAAACCACTGGCAAGAAATTTGTGAAATTGGAGGTACCGGCAAAAAAGGGTACCCCCAAGATGGCCAAGGCGTTGGCGAAAAAACACGAACCGGCGGCCGCGAAACCGCTGTCCCTCCAGGCTGCGAGGGGGCGGCGTGTTGATATGGCCTCGCTGGCGCCGATCAGTGAAGCCCTTGGCGCGGACAAATCGCCGAAAGAAATTCTGCAGCTCATTGTTAAAGCGGCATTCAGTATTACGCGCGCGAGTTCCGCCAGTTTGATGCTCACACATCCCGAGAGCAATACGCTCACCGTTGAAGTGGCCGAAGGATTTAAGGGAAAACAGATTTTCAAGACGCGTCTGTTGATCGGACAGGGCGTCACGGGCTGGGTGGCGGAGACCGGAGTTGCGCTGCGCATTGGAAATGTGCGCAAGGATCCGCGCTACGTCCGCGTGCAACAGAATCTGCGCAGTGAACTGGCGGTGCCGATGAAAATCGGCGGCTCGATCATCGGCGTGATTTCCGTCGATTCCACGCGCCTGAATCATTTTACCGCCGAAGACGAAGCCTTGCTGTCGTCGCTGGCCGCACAATCCTCACGCGTCATCCAATCCACGCGCCTGTATGAAGAAGCGTGCCGCCGCGCGGAAGAACTCGAACTGCTCAGCGAAGTCAGCCGCGGATTCAGCAGCACGCTCGACTTGCGCAGCGTCCTGGCGCAGGCCGTCGAGCAGACCGCGCGCGTCTGCCGGGCCGATATCGTCTCTGTGTTTTTGACCTCTGACGCGAACGGATTGCTCGAAATGGCGGCGTGTCATGGCGGCAGCGACCGCTACCGGCAGCAGCCCGGCGTGCACGCGGAATCGTCGCTGCTGGGGCAGATTATCGCGACCGGAAAGCCGGCCATTTTTCAGGATGTTCATGCAACGAACACCAGCCGTGACTTCCTGGTGGATACGCTGGTGCATTCGCTGCTGGCCGTCCCCTTGATGTCCAAGGAGAAGGCGCTGGGCATTCTCTGCGTGTACGCCTCGAAGGAGCGCCATTTCGACTGCCACGACGAGCGCCTGCTCAGCAGTCTGGCGCGCTCCGCGGCGTTGGCGATTGAAAATGCCCGAGCGCACCGCCGCATGCTGGCCGCTGAAGAAGGCCTGCGCAGCGCGGAAAAATTCTCGATGCTCGGTGAACTGGCCGCCGGTCTCGCTCACGAGATCCGCAACCCGCTCACCAGCATCAAGGTACTCTTCGGAACGCTTTGCAAATTGCAGAACTTCGCGCCCGAATCGCAGCAGGACGCGGAGATGATCAACAAGCAAATTGCACGGCTTGAGACGATCGTCGATGGATTTTTAAGCACGGCGCGCGCACAGGTTGCGCCGATGCAGCAGAAAGCCGTGGATGTCAATGCCACCGTTGATGAATCGATGTTGCTGCTCGTTTCGTCGGCCAATGAAGGCACGCGCCTGATCATCGATTTGTGCGAAAAGGAATTATTCGTGCGGGGCGATCCCACACAGATTTCGCAGGTCGTTTACAACCTCGTGTTGAACGCCATGCAGGCCGTGGAGAAACGCGGCCGCATCCATGTGACAACAGGCCGAATGCCCACGGAAAACGGGCATACGCCGGAAGTCTTCCTCGAAGTTGCCGATGACGGTCCGGGCCTGCCCGACAGCGTTCAGCTCAAGCTGTTTCAACCCTTCGTGACAACCAAGAAGACCGGTGTCGGCTTGGGCCTGTCCATTGTCAAGCGCATCGTCGAGGCACACGGCGGAAGGCTGGAGGTGGAATCGCCGCGCACCGGAATGGGGCATGGCGCGCTCTTCCGCGCGGTCTTGCCTGAGGCGGTGAAATAAGTGGCCTGATTAATGCTCAATATCAATAAATCTGTTTGAAAACGACTGTGATGGGGGCGTACTTGGGGTAACGAATCATGCAGAAAATACTGATCATTGATGACGACGAGGGCGTGTGCTATTCGCTGGCGCGCCTGCTTTCCAACGACGAGCGGCGCGTGACGGCGGTACAAACACCAGAGGCGGGTTTCGAAGCATTGCGCGGCGAAGATCCCGATCTCGTTCTACTTGACGTTAAAATTCCAGGCGCCGACGGTCTCGAACTTCTCCGCACCATCCGCAAGCAGCGGCCGCGACAGCTCGTTGTCATGATGACCGCGCACGGCACCACTGAAACGGCAATCGAGGCCATGAAGCGCGGCGCTTATGATTACCTGATGAAGCCGTTCGATCCGGACAATCTCAACAACGTTGTCACGAAGGCTCTGGATAACGCGCGGCTTAATAAGCGCGTCAGCACCGGTTTGGAAAACATTCTCGACAAGAAGATGTCATCCGCCGACAAGAACACCAACGGCGACCGCATCATCGGCCAGTCGCTGACCATGCACGAAGTCTGCAAAAAAATCGGGCAGGTCGCGCCGCGCGAAGTTCCGGTGCTCATTCGCGGCGAATCGGGCACCGGCAAGGAGCTCGTGGCCCGCGCGCTGTGGCAACATTCGAAGAGAGCCACGAAGCCGTTCCTGGCCGTGAACTGCGCTGCGATCCCTGAGAATCTTCTGGAAGGCGAATTGTTCGGACACGAAAAAGGGTCGTTCACGGGCGCGGAAAGCCGCAAGCTGGGCAAGTTTGAGCAGGCCAATGAGGGCACGCTATTTCTGGACGAAGTCGGCGACATGAGCATCGCAACGCAGGCCAAGATTCTGCGCGTGCTGCAGAACAATACCTTTGAGCGGGTCGGCGGAACGGAGACCATTAAAGTCGACGTGCGCATCATTGCCGCCACGCATCAGAATCTGGAAGGATTCGTAAAAGAAGGCAAGTTTCGCGAGGATCTGTATTACCGGCTGCGCGTCATGGAGATCACCCTGCCCTCGTTGCGGGAACGCCGCGACGACGTGCCGGAGCTCGTTAAATATTTTCTGTCGCGGCACCGCGAAGCGCTCGTCAGTGAGGCAACTGGCATCTCGCCCAAGGCGCTCGAAGCACTGGCCGGATACGACTGGCCGGGCAACATCCGCCAGCTTGAGAATGTGATTCGCCGCGCGATGGTGCTGTGCAACGGCAGCATCATCAATACAGATCACCTGGAGTTCGGGCCGAAAGGCCGCCTTGATGACGCGAACAAATCTGTCGTGTCGGCGCAGAACGCGCCTTCCTCGCCGGTGTTAAATTCGCCCGCGCCATCTCCGTCGGTGCCTGGGCATGCTGTCGATGACATGGACATGGACTCTCTGGTTGAAAAACTTTTGAGCAGCGGGAAAGCCAGCCTGATTGAAGACATGGAACGCCTGCTGATTGGACGCGCGCTTGAGAAACTCAATGGCAACCAACTACAGACCGCCAAGCTGCTGGGCATCACGCGCAACACGCTGCGCAGCCGCATTGAAAAATACGGTTTGCGACCGAAAGTGAAAGTCATGTGAGGGGGGAAAGTCTGGGAGTCTGGAGTCTTGGCGTCGTGATTCCGGTTATTCGGGAATCGCAACAGCTTAGAACGTCGAAACTCCCAGACTCCCAGACTCCCAGACTCCCAGACTTATTTGCTTGAAGTCTTGAAACTGCCGCTAAGATATAAATATCAAATAATTTGCCGTGGGGGCACGGAGGGGATGCGTGCAATGAAACGATTTTTTAAAGCCGCACTGGTGTTGTCGCTTGTGGTGGTGCTGTACGGTTGTAACGAAGATCAGCGCACCGGTGAAAAAATACGGCGCGCGCCGTTGCCGGAATTTGTAAATCGCGTCACTATGGAATGCCCGAAATGCGGGGCTCCGCAGCGGCCTTACCGCATTGACGAAATCAAGAGCTACTACCGCTGCACGGGCTTGGCGCCGAAGTTCCCGTATCATTCCGAAAAGACCTGGATCCACAGGCCGCACGACGGCGAAAAGTAACGCCCAAGCCCACTCAATTCGTACTTTTTGCGGCGCTCTCAGGGGCGCTTTTTATTTCGCGATCTGGAAGAGTCAACGCAACGCGCAAAGCTGCCGTGCGCCGTTACTTCACTTCATACACGCTCACGGTGCGGTTCATCAGTTGGATGCGGACTCCGGTGGGCTTCGACAATTTGAAGTCGCCGCCTTCCAATTTTTCTTTCACCATTTCAGTGATGCCCAGCCGGCTCTTGGCGTTGGCGCTTACCCAGTGCAACACCAGGAACGCGGTGTTTACGGCGTCGCCGATGATGTCGGCGCGCGCGTACTCAGGATGGCCAATCGAACCGAGGTAGATATCGCCGCTGTGAAGTGTGATCACGAGATCCGGCGTCGGCACGTGCGTGCGGGTGTCCAGCGCGGCTTCCAGCGCGCGGCGCGCGTGATTAGGGCCGGAGAAAAATCCGAGAAAGCCATCACCGACGTATTTCACCGGCACGCCATCAAAGCGCGCAACCGACTCCGTGACGAGATGGAAAAGTCCGTTCGCCCAGCGCGCCACGTCGCGCGGCGGCATGGATGCGGAGCGCTCCGCGAAGCCGTTCAGCCCCGTGCAGAAAACAGTGGCTTCGAAGGTATCGTTTGAATTCTCGCTGCGGCCCAGCAACGCATCGACACTCACGCCGAGGAGCTTTGACAGATCCAGCAGCACGGCGATATCGGGCGCGTTCTCCCCGCGCTCCCATTTGCTTACCGCTTGCGGACTAATCTGAAGCGCGCTGGCTATATCGCGCTGCTTCAATCCGCGCCTCTCGCGCAAGCCCTTGATACGCTGCCCCAACACCACAAGATTCACGCGGCTGCTCTCCTCTATTGATAACTGGAGCAGCCATTATGCAGAAGCGCAACAGTTTGAACATGACTTTACAACAGGGATTATTTTTTCAATGCAGAGATGCGCGCCGCGCCATCCCAGGTGAAATTGTTCACAAGCGTTGTGAATGCCGCTTCATTTGATTCCATATAGGCTTGCAAGCGCGAATGTGCGGGTTCTTTGAACTCCACGTAAAGAGCAACCCACAGGACCAGCTTCTTTATGGCGCTGGCATTACCCGTCAAAGCGCCGGGCGCGATTTCCACCAGTTTGCTATCCAGAAAATTTTTCAGGCTGCCATTATCGTTGTCGTTAGCCCACGTCTCATACCGTTTTTTCGCCCCTGAAACGTACGCATTCCATTCTGTTTCGGAAGTATTCTTACGCGCGAGTTCATAAGCCACTTGTGAGACTTCCTTGGACGATGCCGAGAGACAACACACCGCCAACGAGAGCAACACGGGAATCAACATCAGTCGCAGCATATGTAACTCCTCAGAAGCGGTCGTTCTCGGTACAACGAACGTATAGCAACTGCTGCGCCCGCTAATACAGGGGTTAAAGCAGCTTTGACGTCAAAAAACGTGTTCTCTTTTTCCATCTTCTAGACGCAATAATGTTTCGACGCGCAGCACGTATAACTGCTACACGAATCGACCAGCGCCTAAACCGAATGGTGGGGTCCGTTCCGGCAATACTCGTCAAACGTGCAGATCCATTTTAATTGTTCTGGCGTCTCAGGAACGACGAACCCCCGCGCTTCAGAAAGGCAGTCGCACGCTGCAAGAGGGCGTCCGCCACGCTGCACAAGTGCACAGGCGGCCAGAAGCGCTGACCGGCCCAGACCTGCAAAACAATGAATGAAGATCGAGCGGTCCGAATCAAGGAGCCTATTGAGCTCGATGGACAGGGTATAAATCGCCTTGATAGATTCTGGAACCGCATGATCTCGCACCGGAAACGAGATAAAGTCGATCTTATTTAGCGCGCAGACGGCGGCCTCATTTTGAAGTTCAAAGCGCGCCGCCTCTTGGGGTTCCATCAATGAAACCACGATCTGAACGCCAGCATGGCGCAGCTTTCCGATCTGCTCGGGCAAATAATGTCCGCCGAGCGGCCGCGGTCCGATAGCCAGCCGACCGCATTTCAATCCTTTGATCCATCGCAGCTCAAATTGCATCGTTCGGTCCCTTGGGAGCGCCGACGATCCCAGCTGGAGTTTGTGCTCTTTTCACCCAGAGTCAAGAGGGGGCTGAATTTGTGTAATCATGTCCACACCCGTGCGGCTCATCGATAGTCTAAGGCTGTGTTTCCGTAGCATCGAACGATATAAAAAAGTTTAGACATACATTCCCCTTTAATGGTGTAAAGAGAGACAGGGTTTTCTCAACGTATTCTCAGGAGATTCACACATGGCCCAGTCGAATTCTATTCGCGTTCGTTCGTTCTGGAGCGCTCCTGTCTCCTATCTGGCGATGGCCGTCGCGCTGAGCACGTCGGCTTATGCCCTCGAGAAACCCAAGCCGGCCAAAGAAAAAGTGCTGCTGACTGAGAAGGAAAAAGAAGATCCGATCCGCAGCATCCGCCCCGTGCAGAGCTCGCAGGAAAAGCTCGGCGGTCAGCTGGTGAAGACATCCGACGGGATGCGCGAGCTGCTCGAAGAAATGCAGCAGAATTTCGTCGAATTGCAGACCCGCGAGCCCATGAAGGCCGCGACCGGAAAGCTCGACGACATCGGCACCAAGAAAGTGAAGGCCGTCGTTGATTCCCTCCACCGCGCGCGCCGCGAAACGGCCGAAGCCAAAGCCGGCCTCACCGACGCCATCACCGGACAGGCCGTGGTCGTCACCGATCTGGAAGAATTGCTGAAGACGCTGAAGCGCCAGCTCGCTCCGGCGACGCAGAAGAAGGTTCTCGCTCAGGCCATTAAGAAGCAGCAGGAAGCGCTCGAGAAACTTAAAGACACCCGCGCGACGAAGGAAAATCTGGAAGGCAAACCCAAGAGCGCACTGAACGAAGAAGAAAAGAAGGCGCTGGCGGAGACCACCGAGAAGCAAAAGGAAGCCACCGAAGAACTCGACAAGGCCGTCGATGAACTTAAAGAGCAGGCCAAGGAGATGAAGCAGACCGATCCCGCCGCCGCCCAAAATGTCGAGAAGGCCATCGAAAAGCTCGAACAGGCCAAAGCCGAACAGAAATCGGAAGAAGCGCAAAACGACATCGCCGAAAACAAGACCCGCGCCGCCGAACAAAAG
>Ga0163155_10005303_pt1 | contig 12910 bp, 10 predicted proteins | sample OliLakLV19SP4G1_FD_148611 | JGI IMG/M metagenome (GOLD analysis project Ga0163155, IMG submission 148611) | Freshwater microbial mat bacterial communities from Lake Vanda, McMurdo Dry Valleys, Antarctica - Oligotrophic Lake LV.19.SP4.G1 | ecosystem: Environmental > Aquatic > Freshwater > Lake >...
CCGCTCCCCCGCTCCCCGATTCCCCCACTCTAGGGACTAGGGGAAGAGGGAAGAGGGATAATTTTCTTTCTTTTGACTTTTCTTGCCCCTTCATTGGTATGCGGAACCCGGGACTTGAACCCGGAAGGCTTGCACCACATGAACCTGAATCATGCGCGTCTACCAATTCCGCCAGTTCCGCTTGTTTTTTATTTATCTCGCGATTTATCATTATGTTGCAAGTGGTTGGGTTTGTCAACTACTTGACTTCAGAGAAAAAAGGGAGCGGAAGAAACCGGACGCGAAAATTACTTCAGATTATGGACAACTGGAATGTTTCCTGTAGAATCTAAAGCAAATTTGAAGAAGATGTACAAACGTAAATTGATTCGGAGGACAGGACAATTATTCCTACTATCGGTTTAACAGAGAGCCATGCTTCGCCCGAAGCAGATAAATCCATTCTAGAAATATGGGGTCGCTCTACCCTAAAGGGTCACGTCAAAATTAGCGGAGCGAAGAACTCAGCGCTGGCGATTATGGCTGGTGCCTTACTTTGCCCGGAAGATTGCCGTTTGCGTAACGTGCCTTCCTTAGCGGATGTGGGGCGAATGGGCCAGATTCTGGCGTCTTTAGGCGTGAAATTAGAGCGAAATGGTGATATTTTAGACATCAACGCTCAGGAGATCAAACAATCTCAAGCTCCTTACGAATTGGTTAGCCAACTGAGAGCAAGTTTCTTTGTTATGGGGCCAATGCTCGCTCGTTTGGGAGTGGCCCGCGTGCCGTTGCCGGGAGGATGCGCCATCGGAGCCAGACCTGTGGATCTCCATGTCCGAGGTTTGCAAGCGATGGGGGCGGACGTTCAGATTGAGCATGGGATAGTGAATGCTTATGTGAGCGGTAGCAATCGTCGATTAAAAGGTGCCCATATTTACTTAGATTATCCCAGTGTGGGTGCGACAGAAACACTGATGATGGCAGCGACACTGGCGGATGGGGAAACGACGCTGGAAAACGCGGCCCAAGAGCCAGAGGTGATAGATCTGGCTAATTTCTGTCAGGCGATGGGGGCTCGCATTCAGGGTGCAGGCACGAAGAAGATTATCATTGATGGGCTTCCGCGCTTGCATTCGGTGGATTACCATATTATTCCAGATCGGATTGAGGCGGGGACTTTTTTGGTGGCTGGGGCGATTACGCATTCGGAACTGAGTTTGTCGCCTGTGGTACCAGATCATCTGACGGCTGTAATCTCAAAGCTACGGTCAATTGGCGCGAAAGTAATTGCAGAATCTCCTAACTGTCTGCGGATTATTGGCGGCGAAACGATTACACCTACGGATATTGAAACTTTGCCTTATCCAGGTTTCCCAACGGATATGCAAGCACCTTTTATGGCTCTGCTGACGCTGAGTGAAGGGGATAGCATGATTACGGAAACGGTGTATGAGAACCGCATGGGTCATGTAGCGGAGTTGAATCGGATGGGGGCTGATATCAGGGTGAAGGGTAATCATGCGCTTGTCCGAGGTGTACCGATATTATCGGGTGCGCCTGTGGTGGGGACGGATTTGCGGGCTTCGGCGGCTTTGGTGCTGGCGGGATTGGCTGCTGAGGGTAAAACCATCATTAAGGGATTGCAGCATCTTGACCGAGGTTACGAAAATCTGGATCTGAAATTGCAAAAGTTAGGTGCTAAAATCTTGCGGTTTGATGGGGAAAGAGATCCTGCGACTGAAGAGGTTTCAGCTAGTATAGCTAACGTAGCTGGATAATATGGCCGAATCAGCCAATTTTAAAGCGGTATGGGCAGTATTGCAGCCTGCCTATACTGCTGGGCTGAGGTATCCAGGGTTTTGTCAGGGTGTATTTTGCTGAATTTCCAATATTGTGTACTCTGGTAATTAATTACCAATTTCACTATGAAGGTCAACGGGAACAGCCAAGGTAAAATCCTCACCACCGCCGAACTACGGCAATTATTCACGGTCGGGTTTAAGTCCCCACGCGATCGCGCTCTGTCCTCCATCTGTCTCTTTACTGGCTGTCGTGTCCTAGATTTCCTGTACCAAGTAAACCATCGCGCGATCGCAGTATTACCTTTCCTACACTATCAATCGCAGTAAATACCGTACCACCCTAATATTTTAGCACACTAAGTACGGAAGAAACCATTTTCTGCACACTTACTACTCAAATCCCTATGACTACAATCAACTCTACTTTTTCTCCTTTAGCCATTGTTGTTTTTGATATTGATGGTGTTATTAGGGACGTAACTGGTTCACATTTTCGTGCGATGTCTGACACTGTTAAATATTTTACGGAAGGTTCTTTCTATCCCACCCAAGAAGATATTGATCATCTTTTGTTTGAGGGTATCTGGAATAATGATTATGAAGCCTCTAGAGAATTGGTTTATCGTTACTACGAAAGTCAGGGAAAACCCAGGGATAAAGTTGTTTTCGATTTCCAATTATTGGGGAATTTTTTTGAACATAGTTATTGGGGAGATGAGTCTTCTAATAAGTTAGGATATATCCATGACGAACAATTGTTAGTTAAGCCTAGCTATTTTGATCATCTAACTCAAGCAGGAATACTTTGGGGCTTTTGCAGTGGCGCAACTCGGCTTTCGGCTGAGTATGTGTTAGAAAAACGTTTAGGATTAACATCTCCATTACTATTTGCCGTAGAAGATGGACCGGGTAAACCAGAACCGATAGGACTTTTAACTGTAGTTAAACAGCTAGAAATTTCCCATAAAATAGAAAGATCATTACCGGTAATTTTTGCAGGAGACACGGTAACTGAACAGGAAACTATTAATCGTGCTAAGAAAATCGATCCAAAACGGAACTGGATAGGAGTTGGTGTCTTACCACCCCATGTACAAAAATCACAGGAAAAGACACAAGCTTATCAGAGTCATCTTATTCAAGCAGGAGCTAGGGAAATTATTTTATCTATTGAATATTTGAATCCTGAAAAAATTGCTTCTTTGATTCAGAATTTATAGTTATTTCACCTTAACTATCCTAAATCAACTTACTTTTTTTGTAATAACCAAAATTTCCATAGCTTGAGCGTTGAGCATCATCCCTTGAGAATTAGGTAATTGTTCTTGCCAAAAAGATAATTTTGTCTGAGGATTAATAGGGGACATGATTGACAATTGATAATATTTTAACAACAAAAATAGTCTATCACAAACTAATTTTTCTGATCTAACTTTTTAGATTTATTTAAGATTATACCTAGAAAAGCTAATATAAAAACATATCTTGTATTGAATCTATAATAATTTGATTTTCACTCTCGCTTCTAGCAGCAATTCTTACAAATTCACCATCTAATCCTGTTTTATCTGTACAAGTTCTTGTATAAACCCCATATTTGATTAGGAGCTTATAGCAAAAATCAGAACATTTGGAACCATCTATTAATTCAACAAGAGCAAAATTTGCTAAACTAGGGTAAACTTTAATCTGTTTTATTTTTGAAAGGTTAGCAAAAAAGTCTTGAGTATCTTTGATAAATTTAACTCTTATTTTTTCATATTCTTGATAAAATGTCTCTTTTGCATAAAGGTTAAAGAAATATTCCGCTAGACCAGAAATATTCCACAGATAACCATTTTTAAGTAAAAATTTTACTTTGTTTTGGTTCATTAAAGCATATCCACCCCTAATTCCAGCGATCCCAAAATCTTTCGACACACTTTTTATAATAATTAAATTATTATAGTATTTGACTAATTCTGCTGCACTTTTGAAAGTATATGTATCGTCTTCAAAAGAAAAATGAATGAAACTTTCATCAATAATTATGTTTTCTACTTCTTGGCATTCTGCTAAAATGTATTTGATATCAGTTAGTTTTATATAGCTTCCAGTAGGGTTATTGGGATTAATTAAAACGATAGTATCGGGCTTTTCCTTTTTTATAAGTTGAATAAACTGCTCAATATCCAATTGAAATTTATCATTCTTGTCTAATTTATTATATATAACTTCAATTCCATTTTTAGCAAATTCATAATAAGAAGAAAAGGTGGGCAGATTAATCAATATTTTGCTCTTGACAAAATTATGAATTACAGCTTGAATAGTTTCTATGGCACCATTACCCATAAAAATATTTTCCGTAGGAATATTAAGATTCTTTGATAAAGTTCCAGCTATTACTTTGTTTTGAGAAGGATAAAACTCTAAGATATCCCTAAGTTTATTATTTTTAATCACATCATCTTCTAGGTATTTTATAAATAAATCTGTAGCGTATGGATTAGATAAAAAACAAGCATCAACTTTTATTTTTAAAGCAGGTAACTCATTGGTTAACGTAAATACGCTTGGGGAGTGAGAACCAGCTTCTTCTTTTAACCGTTTGATGGTATCAGCAATTGATTTTTCTTCAGAGTCTAAAATTAACATATTTTATATCAGTATATCTAGGTATGTTTTTTGGACTATACAGTAGAATAGCAGAAATGTTGAATTTTGATACAAAACTTTACATATTTAGATAGAGTAAGACTAACAGGTTCTTCCGTACTTAGTGTGCTAATACCAAGTTGTGGTCAAAACCGTAATTTTGAAATGCTCGATTGCCCCATGCCCTATATCAGTTGCACCATATCCAAAGTTACACTTCCGACTACAACTTGGTATAAGATCCTTGTAGAGGTAAGATTGGCAATTTGCTGGTTAGTCCTGATTTGGCACTTTTGGGTTTAACTTTTTCCGGCATGGCTATCAAAACACAACTGATTGGTTTGAAGGCGGACCAGTTCCGTCATCCACTGGATCTGGAGGCAACTAAGGCGCTCAAGCAGTTGCCGGGATTTGATATGATGGTGCGGAATTTGCTTGGGCCTTTGGCGGAGCAGTTTTTTTATTTGGAAAATATTGCGGCTAGCATTCTGGTGGGGGAGAAGCAATTGCCTCATTTTCACCAGATGCTGCTAGAAGCTTGTCGTGTGTTAGATTTGGAACCCCCCCAGCTGTATGTCCGTCAGCATCCGGTGCCGAATGCTTACACTTTTGCGATGCGCGGGAAGCAGCCTTTTGTGGTGCTGCATACTTCTCTGATTGAGTTGCTGACGCCGGAGGAGATTCAGGCGGTGATTGCCCATGAGTTGGGGCATCTGAAGTGCGAACACGGGGTTTATCTGACGATCGCAAATATCATCATTCTGGCTGCGGGTCAATTACCTTCTTGGGGTGGTATGATTGCCCAATCGCTACAGGGACAAATGTTGCAGTGGGTAAGATGTGCTGAGTTTACTTGCGATCGCGCCGCCCTGCTGGCCATCCAAGATTCTAAGGTGGTGAGTTCGCTGCTGATGAAGTTGGCTGGCGGTTCGCCGACTTTGGCACCTCAACTCAACCTGGATGCCTTTCTAGCGCAGGCACGGGCTTATGATGATATTAGTAGCAGCCAATTGGGGGAAATGCTCAAGGAGGCGCAGACGGCAACTCTGACTCATCCGGTGCCGGTACTGCGGGCTAGAGAGATCGATCGCTGGGGTAGCAGCAAAGATTATCAAAACCTCTTGCAAAATAGTGGGAAGGAAGGTTATAATAGTAAAGCTTCACCCAAGGGCGGGTGGCGGAATTGGTAGACGCACTACACTCAAAATGTAGCGGCCTTACGGTCATGAGAGTTCGATTCTCTCCCCGCCCACTCTTCAAAAAGTCAAAAGTCAAAAGTCAAAAGTCAAAAAAAAGAAGAATAGAACTTATTTGGCTATGGGCGGGTATTTTGAAATTATTATGCTAATGTTCCTGATGAACATTTTTGTAGGGACACGGTATAATTAAAATTTTGGTATGACCGAAATTTTAATTATGCCGTGTCCAAATCAGCATATTTGACTTCAAACAACCGACTTATTTGGCTATGGGCTGACTATTTTGAGATGGAAGTGCGATCGCAATTAACTCTTCTATCTTTTTAATATTCGGGTCGCCTGCTAAGTAACCGATGCCGCGATGGAGGTGGAGGCGAAATTGGTTGGCGAGGATTTCTTTGTCGCATCCCAAACCGTCCTTGTGGCAGCGTTGCTTGAGGGCTAGTAATAGTATATCAGACATTTCGCCACCGAAGACGCGCCATGTCATTTCGACGTTGCTGTCGGCGGGGATGGGTACGGGGGAAGGGATGGATGGTTCGGCGAGGGAACGACAAAAGGCCCAGCGACATAGGATGTTCCACTGGTCGATTTTGGTGAAGCGTCTGAGTTTGAGGAGTTGGTCTTTGGCGGTTTGGGATAGTAGAATTCGGTTGGTTGGTGGTTCCATAGGTTTTTTTTACCACAGATGAAGAGGGATGAACACAGATGAACACAGATGGGATTATGATGATTTGTGGGTTTGGGAAAGCAGGATTCGGTTGGTTGGTGGTTTCATAGGTTTTTTTTACCGCAGATGAAGATGGATGAACGCAGATGAACGCAGATGGGATTATGATGATTTGTGGGTTTGGGAAAGCAGGATTCGGTTGGTTGGTGGTTTCATAGGTTTTTTTTACCGCAGATGAAGATGGATGAACGCAGATGAACGCAGATGGGATTATGATGATTTGTGGGTTAAAAGTTGCGGACGATACGTTTGATTTCGATGTGGGGGTTGCCGAAGTTAATTAGTAGGCAGATGGTTAAGTTGGTAGCTTTGATGTAGTTTAGGCATTGAGATCGATCTTTTTCGGTCATAGTTTTGATTGCTTTGAGTTCTACCAGTACACACTCTTGTACCAATAAGTCTGCGAAAAATTCCCCTACTACAATCCCATCATAGTAAACTGTTATTGGGTACTGCGGGTAAACCCGTAACCCTGCTTTACGCAATTCATACACCAAAGCATTTTCATACACTTTCTCCAAAAAGCCGCACCCCAAAGTATTCCCCACGGTAAAAGCACATCCAATCATCTTCTCAGTAATCTGATTAATTTCCCATCTGCGTTCATCTGCGTTCATCCATCTTCATCTGCGGTAAAATCTTATCCCATTTTACCAGAAGTAACCTGACTCAACAAAAAGCCGCACCCCACGGTAAAAGCACATCCAATCATCTTCTCAGTAATCTGATTAATTTCCCATCTGCGTTCATCTGCGTTCATCCATCTTCATCTGCGGTAAAATCTTATCCCATTTTACCAGAAGTAACCTGACTCAACAAAAAGCCGCACCCCACGGTAAAAGCACATCCAATAATCTTCTCAGTAATGATTAATTTCCCATCTGCGTTCATCTGCGTTCATCTGTCTTCATCTGCGGTAAAATCTTATCCTATTTTACCAGAAGTACCCCGACTCAACAAAAATCCGCACCACAGTAAAAGCACATCCAATAATCTTCTCAGTAATGATTAATTTCCCATCTGCGTTCATCTGCGTTCATCTGTCTTCATCTGCGGTAAAAAAAACCTATTTTACCAGAAGTACCCCGACTCAACAAAAATCCGCACCACAGTAAAAGCACATCCAATAATCTTCTCCGTAATCTGATTAATTTCCCATCTGCGTTCATCTGCGTTCATCTGTCTTCATCTGCGGTAAAATCTTATCCTATTTTACCAGAAGTACCCCGACTCAACAACTGTCTGTCGCTGTTCGATATCGTATTTTAGCAGATATTCTCGTGCGATCGCATCCTGTTCTCTCAGCTTTTCTACTTCATTTTTCCCAATTTCCGTATCCGTTGAAAGCAGGATCACTTGGTGACTTGCTGAGGGGAAATATTTCTCTACTAAATTACCTCTGTGAGAGGAATCCAGTCGTCCTAAAGGTGTATCGATCGCGACTGGTAGTTGTCGTCCCGAAACTCTCGCTAATCCCCACAATAAAGCGATCGCTAATAGTTGTTTTTCTCCGGCAGATAAGCGATGTTTGGGTACTGGTTTTCCTTCGGGATCGTATAGAGAAAGGCTATAGTTATTGGCATCAATGACGACGCGATGGACTAAGTTTGATTTATGCAGGAGATACCGGAAGCATTCGGTTACTTGTATTTCTAGTTTGTTGAGTTTTTTGAGAGTTAATTTTTCGCGGAATAGTTGGAGAGTTTTTTGGACTTTAGCGACGGAGGTGATGATGTGGTGGGTGTTTTTGCGGTTCATGAATTCTTCGCCGTAGGCGGCGAGGTCTTTTTTTATTTGCGCGATCGCATTTTCGAGTTCCAGCTTTTTGCGATCGGCTATTTCCGCCGCCACTTTTATTTTAATTTCTTCATCTTTTGCTTCATTGACAGCATCTAGTAAACGCTGATAAATTTCCGGCGCAGCAGCAGAAGCTAACTGTCTTTCGGTCGAGTCAATTTCTGACTCGAATTCAGTCAGATATTGCAGTTGGTTTTCTGCTTGATTAATTTCCAAAGGAAGTTGGTGATGTAGCAGAAGGCTAAGATTTTTTAGAGTTTCAGCATCAACGCCTAATCTGAATTCTTCTGGTTTGCCAATATCTTCGGCTAGAGTCTTATTTTCACCGTCTAGAAATGTTTTGATTTGCTTTATTTTTGGGGCAGTTAATTGTAGCTGATTTAGGCGATCGAGTAAACGGCGATCGCGTTCTTTTATCAAGTTTTGCGCTGCTTGTGCTTGTTGCCAATGAGATTCCTTTTCGCCTTGAATTTCCGCTTCGATGAGGAGGGGTTGAATCAAGGCTAAAGGTAACGTACCTGCGGCTAATTCACAAAGAGATTGACGCTGTTTCTGGGCTTTTTCTTTAGCCTCTTCCAGTTGTTTGTCTAGCTGACTTTTTTCCCCAGCAATTTTACCGCCTTCAGAGAGGAATTTATTATAAGCTTGCTGATGATTCTTTTTAGCAATATGTGACTGATTGGTGAGATTAGCTTGTTCCTGAGTAACCGCCTCTTTTTCCTCATTATATTTATTGAGTTTGCGTTCAATTTCATCTAAATCGGCAAGTTCTTTCGCGCCAGCAAGTTGTTTGCGTTTGCGACTAACAAGAACATCTAAATCCACCGATAGACGGTCAACCAGTTCTAGTCCCAACAGAGATTTAATTGCCTCCACTACCAGAGGCGGCGGAGTGTCTAGGTCGGCCAATTCTCTGACTTGTTCGCCGTCAAAAAGAAATAAATTAGAGATACCTAAAGGCAACAAATTTTCGATGTATTCATCCCAAGTTTGGGCTAAGGCCGTATCGGGCCACTCTCCATCGAGAATGCCTAAATGGTCTTTCCCATCTTTAGGGTTAGCTGTCCAATAACGAACTATTCGTAATTTGATGACTTGATTATATTCAATATGTTCAAAAAACAGTTCAATGCGGGTTTTTTCCGTGGGTGGCGTATGGCGATTCACGCATTGAGTGAGGAAATCGCTATAGCCTAAATTGCCACGAGTAGAACATTGGGCGCGTTGTCCGTAAAGCGCAAGTCGAATAGCATCCATCAGGGTAGTTTTGCCACCCCCATTCATACCGCCAAACAGGATGATGGGGGCAGATTTTTCATTTTCTTCTGGAGATAGATTGATAACTTGTCGTCCCGCGTAGGGGCCAAAGTTTTGCAGAACAAGTTCGATAAATTTCACGGTTTGCCAATTTGTAAATGCTTATTATATTTTACCATTAGCCATCAGAAACAGGACTTATATCAAGTCTGATTGTAGGGGCGGGTTTTGCCGAGAGGTTGTTTGTTCGACAGAAGGGTTATCTGCCAAACCCGCCCCTACCATACAATACTGATGCAACTGGCACATTAAACAAAGGTATGTTGTTGCGCTAAAGCTCAACAACATACCCAAAAATCAACCCTCCTCTTCTGAATCATCTACATCGTTAGTTGGAAATTTCAAACTTCCCCAAGTTAGTTGTTTAGAGGTGTCCTTGGGTTTTTCAATTTCATTTTGAATGGTATCTAACCCTTGAACTCTAGTTTTAATGGTATCAACATTGCCTTCATTCGCCGCCTGTTTGAAGTCGCGTTGATTGTGGGCTTTTTGAATTGCGTCTTCTTTTGAACGAGAACTACTCTCGAAGTATTTCTCTAAGTCGTCATATATTCCAGTCCGACGAGATTTTGTATAGTATTGGCGTTCTGTGTCTAGCAGTTTCGCCATCAGTTCTAGGTACATGGTATCCTCTTCGCAGATTTCTGCTAATACTGTCCATTCATCACTCCCTAGTAGTGTTCTGTCTGCGCCAGGACGGGTATCTTGGAATGGTTCGCCTGTGACTTCTTGGTAAATGCGTGGTAAGCTATCATCGAATTCGTGTCTTTCTTCTAGCCAAATGCGACGAATTTCGCTGAGTTCTTCGTTGGTGATGAGGGTGATGTCGCGCATTTCTGGGGGTGCATTGCGACGAATTTCAGCTTGAACAGTTAGAAGTCGCCTCAGCAAATGTTCTCGTGCTTCCTTAGTATATGGGCCGGGAATAGGCTCTATAGAAATTTCTTCATCTAAATTGCGCTCATACAATTGTACATTACCCTTTCTCCGTCTAAAATCACGTCTATCTCGACTATCTTCAACATCTAATTCAACACGGAAATCGAGCAGAGGTTGTAACCACTCTTTCTCTTCGTCATTCTGAATCATCGCTGTCAATGATTTATCTTGACTAACCATCGTGCAAACCCAACACCCAAAACGAGAACTACCACAACTAGGAGTAGAAGTATCAACGACTAAGGGACATTCATTATCAGCAGTTGCGCCCCGATACATAGCGAATAGGTCTTTGTTGCTATATCCCCAAGGGTTTTCCCATTGCATCAGATAAAGCCAAACTTCATCATCACGCCAGTCTTCAATAACGCTATAAACCAGAGAGTTTGGCAAGTTCATATTAGGACTGAGGCGAGCGCGTACTCGTTTTGCTTCCATTTTTTTCATTCTGTAGGCACGTTTTGTGCTTTCAGCTTTACGAGTACCTAACACAAGAATTGTTTCACCACTGTTTCGGATAAGATCACGAATAAAACGATTAGATGGATTAATTTTGAGGCGTTCGGTACACCAGCGAAATTTACCTCTAGGCGCTGGGTAGCCTTTTCCAATCAAACCGACCCAGAATGTTTCTGTAAACTCTGGTTGCAGCAAATGCGGTTCTACCGGCATTTTCTGTTCTAGAGCAGCAGCTTTCATTCGAGCAAGAGAATTACGAACCCATGCTGATACAATTGGATTTTCTACAAGCGTGTCTGTTGTGATAACATCAATCTTCTTGGTACGCTTTTCTGGTGGGAGAGAAGCGATCGCATTCCAAATTAGCTGTAATACTGCTGTTGAATCCTTGCCCCCACTATATCCAATTACCCAAGGGATTTCGTCAAGACAATATAGCTCTTGAATTTCTTCAGTTAGCAATTGTATGTCTTCCACTAACTCGGTAACGTTGCGCCCTGGGAATAATGACATCTGCTGAGTTTCTGTCATGTCCGAAAGCTCCATTTGACATTATTCATACTTTGTGGTATAATCCATATGCCTTGAGACATAATTGTTTTTCCTTTGTTTTTTGCCTCTTGGCAAAATACTATCCTTGTTTGGTGTACACCAGGATGCTTTATGACATAAAATTATGTTTTGACGCAAATTTGATTAACTTATATGTCTGACAATAACCCTCCTCAGTCCGATCTAAATCCAGAACTTGATGAGGTGCTTGAGCCATACTTCGCCAAATACCACCGTCAGAAGTGCTATCCAGGGCTGATTTTCCGGCAGGGGAAGCGTCCGATGGTGCAAATCAATATACCGGCGGATGACTTGCCTACCCTTCTCCAGGCAAAACCATCAACTGGCAACGATCCTGATTCTGGTAAAAATCGCCCCGAGGTAAAGGGTCATGCTGAGGAAATAAAACAATATATTCTTAAACGTGCCAGAAAGGGTCAACCCTGGATTTTGGGGACACTGACAGCAAATGTCGCTCCTGACAAGATTGACATTATCGAATTAGGCAGGGGGATTTGTCTAGTAATCATTCCTCGCGGCGTTAAGTTAGATATTACTGATGGACAGCATCGGAAGCGTGCTATTCACGAGTTAATTGAAAGTGCTAACGGCGAGTTAATAGGTGATAATGATTTCCCTATTACGCTGGTTTTAGAGGAAGACTTTAATCAGTGTCAGGCAGATTTTCGAGATATGGCGCAGACAAGACAACTAGATAAATCCTTACTTTTGTCATTTGGTGAGCTTGAAGGTCGGGTTGGCATTACCAAAAGCTTACTTGAAAAAGTGCCAATGTTTTATAATAAGACAGATAGAATTAAAGCAACTCCAGACAAAAAATTGATATACACAACTAATTTCATAGCGAGAGCAGTGAGTTGCGCGTTTACTGATAATCCAAGTAATGAACTTAAAGATTATGACGTTGCGGAAGCATCAGATATTTTGGCTAGATGTCTTAATAAATTTTTCTCAGAATGTACTCAGACAAAACATATTTTTGAAACAAGCATTGACAAATTGACAATTGACGATGTTGGTAAATTTAAGGAATACTGTATCTTGGGTATGAGTGTAGGGTTAGAAGTTTTAGGTCGTTTGCTATACTGTACTTATGACACAGATAGCCAAGATTTTGAACCTGAAAAAGTCTCGCAACTAGCTCAACTTGATTGGTCAAGAAAAAGCCATCTTTGGGATGGGAATATTATTTTGTCTAACCACAAACAGAACAATGCTAAACCATACAAAATATCACAAAATGCCAATAGTGTAAGAGCAGCAGTCAACAAAGCTAAAGAACATCTGGGCTGGATATAACCAACACTATCTGCGTTCACTTGCGTTCATCTGCGGTTTTTAAATCAAGGGCATTTTCTAAATGTTACTCATCCGCAGTTAGCGGCAAATTCAGACGCTTTTTAAGATAAGCAGTCATCAGACTAACACTGGTACGTGACCCAGATATCCCACCTTTAGACAAAATACCCCTTTCCCAA
>Ga0163155_10005305_pt1 | contig 12910 bp, 11 predicted proteins | sample OliLakLV19SP4G1_FD_148611 | JGI IMG/M metagenome (GOLD analysis project Ga0163155, IMG submission 148611) | Freshwater microbial mat bacterial communities from Lake Vanda, McMurdo Dry Valleys, Antarctica - Oligotrophic Lake LV.19.SP4.G1 | ecosystem: Environmental > Aquatic > Freshwater > Lake >...
TAACGCGACAGCGGCCCCACCTGCGAAATCGCCCCCACCTGCGAAAACGCCCCCACCTGCGAAAACGCCCCCGGGTCCTGCCGTTGCTCCGACGGCAAATCCAGGCTCCGGGATCGGGGCGCCTGCTAAAACGCCTGCGCAGCCAAAACCAAAGCCGAAACCCGTGCCGGACACAGCTGCGAGCGAGCCCCCGGCAAATCTTGGCGCGGCGCCAGCTGCACCTAACGGGCAACGCAAGCCGCCCAAACCGATCGCAGCGCCAGCGGCCGAAGCGCCAGCCACCGGACCCGCCGCTCCACCGCGCCCATGACAACTCGATCGCCCGATGTGACAGCGGCTTGACGGGCGCACTGAGTTCGGGCACACGACCGATGATCGTCGCTGGAGGGCACTCCGGCGTCAGACCTGTTTTCCATCCCCGCCACTGGGATCAGCACAACCACGGCCACGCCGGGTTCGAGCTCAATTCCCGGCGACTGCCACCGGAGTGACCGAGATGACCCGCCGTTGCGAGCTGACCGGTAAGTTGCCCATGTCGGGCCAAAACCGCAGCCACGCCGAAAACAAGACGAAGCGCAAGTTCCGCCCGAACCTTTGTAACGTTACGCTGATGAGCGAGAAACTCGGCCGCAAAATCCGGGTCCGCGCCTGCGCCCAGGCGCTGCGCACCGTTGAGCATAACGGCGGCCTCGATGCGTATCTGACCAAAGTCAAGAACGACGCCCTGTCGCCCGACCTCCGCCGCCTCAAGTCGGACCTGGCTAAGGCTATGGTTCCCGCCGTCGCAACGGCCTAAACACAGCAGCGCTGAAACTTTTGAAAGCCCCGGTCCGTCGCCCGATCAACGGACCGGGGCTTTTTTGTTTGCAACATTTCGACCGCCGAACCGGCTGGCCAAAAAAAACGGCCCGCCGCCAGGCAGGCCGTTGGCATCCCTATCGGTCGCGGCGACCGCTTAGTCACCACGTCGCTTAGCCGCCCTTGCCGGTCTTTCCAGTCTTACCGTAGATCTCGGCACCCGTGACTGGACGAGCGCGGCTGATGCACTCGTTTTTGAATTCCGGCTTGGCTTTCGCGCAATCGGCAACGTTGGTCGTACCGTCTTTGGCGATCACGAAGCCCTTGACGTCGAGGATCGGCTTGGCGGGAGCCGCGACCTTCGCTTCGACCTTTGCCGGCTCAATTTTCGTGGCAGCAACCGTCTTGGTTTCGGCGGCCTTTGGCTCGACCTTTGTCGCAGCTTTCGCTGGTTCAGACTTAGCAGCAACAGTCTTTGCAGCAGCCTTGGCCGCGGCCGCAGTCCGCTGGGCCGTGTAGGTGGCGAGCGCCTTGGTGGTCAGCGGGCGCGCGCGGCTGATGCATGCGTCGAACAGTTGCGGACGAACCGACCCGCACTGGTTGATGTCGGTGGAACCGTCGCTGGCAACTTTAAGGCCCTTCGGCGCACTTGCGACCCGGGCTTTGTTGTAGCGGATTTGAGCACGCTTGGCGGCTTTCGCGGCAGCGCGGTTCTTGGCTTTGTCGGCGGCCGACAGCTTTGTGGCAGCGACCTTCGCCACGGTGGCAGGCGCAGCAGCCGATGCGGCTTTAGCGGCTTTTGCCTCAGCAGCTTCGGCCGCTTTGGTGAATTCGGCCAGTGCCTTGCCCGTCATGGGGCGGGCACGGCTAATGCAATCGTCGCGGGCCTCGGCTGGGGCCTTGGCGCAATCTGCAACGTTGGTCGTACCGTCGGCGGCAACTGGATACTTCGACTGGGCAACGGCCGGGACTGCGCCGAGGAGGCTCAGGCAGGCGATCAGCAAAACTCGCTTCATCTTACGCTTCTCCACTAGACGCGCGCCCGTGGACGAAAGCCGAGGGCGACACTGAGTTACCAATTTGTTTTCCAACGCAGTCACAGCTCGTAACCGCACCGCATTGATAGGTAAGGATAATGGATTGCTTTTATTGCTGTTTCGATAACGATCTCAGAGATTTGCGAAAGCTCCGCCGATGCTTTTACCTTGTATTCGCATCTCGACTGTTGCTATTCGGCAACAGTCACGCCGCCAAAGTCGCCCCCGCTAGCCCCTGTAAGCCCGTCCCAGCGCGCGTCATTTCCACTCGATCTTGACCAATTCGTAGCTGCGCGCGCCCTTTGGCGTGATGACCTCGATCGCATCGCCTTTGCTTTTGCCGATTAGAGCTCGCGCGATCGGTGACGAGATCGAGATCTTGCCATCGCGGACGTTGGCTTCGGTATCGCCGACGATCTTATACCTGACCTTTTCGTCCGTATCCTCGTCGACGACCGTTACGGTCGCGCCGAACTTGACGGTCGTGCCCGATAACGACGACGTGTCGATCACTTCGGCTCGTGACAGCTTGTCTTCCATGTCGGAGACGCGGGCCTCGTTTTGGCCCTGGGCTTCTTTGGCCGCGTGGTATTCGGCATTTTCGGACAAATCGCCGAGTGCCCGGGCTTCGGAGATCGCCTGAATGATCCGCGGGCGCTCCTCGGCTTTCAAACGATGGAGCTCGACCTCCAGATTTCGGAAGCCGTCGAGGGTCATCGGAATGCGCTCCAGCGACATAGTATAGTCTCCTTTTTGGGTCCAGCCATTGCCGGAACCACATCGTGACGCCCAACCCGGGCGGTCCTAGGATTTCATAAAGAGGGCGTGCCTGCCAAGCGTTGCCTGACCCAGCACGGGTTGCCTGACCGAACACGGGTTGACTGACCGAACACGGGTTGACTGACCGAACACGGGTTGCCTGACCGAAACTGTCAAACGACAGTCCCGATCGGGACGCATTGGGTGCCGAACACGTCGCCCCTAACGTGGCCTATGCGATGGGGCGTTATCGTGGCGATAACACTCCAGCAAGGCCGGTTATCCTTCGCGACCGGTCAGGTACGACTGCAGCGGCGCAACTTGGACGCTCCCCGCTTTCAACGCGGAGATGGCTTTCGTCACGGCCACTGCACCGGCCAAAGTTGTATAATAGGGAATGTGGTTGAGCAAGGCCGTGCGCCGAATGTCCTTGCTGTCGGCCAGCGCTTTGACGCCCTCGGTCGTATTGAAAACCAAAGCCACGTCGCGGTTTTTCATGGCATCGACGATGTGCGGTCGGCCTTCGAGAACCTTGTTGATCGTTTCGCACGGAATGCCGTTGGCTTCGAGGTGCCGCTTCGTCCCCCGCGTGGCGATGATTTTAAAGCCCATCGCCTGCAAGTCTTTGAGCGGCGCCAGTACGCGGTCCTTGTCGCCATCGCGCATCGAGACGAACACCGTGCCCGTTGTCGGCAGAATGGTCCCAGCGCCCATCTGGCTCTTGCAAAACGCCATCGCAAAATCGCGGTCGATACCCATCACCTCGCCCGTCGAGCGCATTTCGGGCCCCAGCACGGGGTCGACACCTGGGAAACGCGCAAACGGGAACACGGCCTCCTTGACCGCGATGTGGCCAAGCTTGGGTTGCTTCAGGTTGAAGCTCGCCAGCGGCCGCCCGGCCATGACCTCCGACGCGATGGCAGCAACGGGGATACCGACCACCTTGGCAACGAACGGCACGGTGCGCGAGGCCCGCGGGTTGACCTCGAGAATGTAGACCTCGCCGTTCTTGATCGCGAACTGCACGTTCATCAGCCCGACGACCTTCAAGGCCAGAGCAATCTCGTGGGTCTGGCGTTCGATTTCGGCGATGGTTTCAGCCGCCAGCGAATAGGGCGGGAGCGAGCACGCGCTGTCTCCGGAATGGATACCGGCCTCTTCGATGTGTTCCATGATGCCCGCGATGAACGTGTCGCGACCATCGGCTATACAATCGACATCGACCTCGACGGCATCCGTCAAATAGCGGTCGACCAGCAACGGACGCGAATTGGACACCGCGAGGTCCGACGGCGCGGCCAGTGTCGCCGACAACTTGGTGATGTAGCGGTCGATCGCGGCTCCGTCATAGACGATTTCCATGCCGCGGCCGCCGAGCACATAAGACGGCCGGATGACGACGGGATACCCCACCCGGTCGGCGATGGCGCGGGCTTCGCCCGGAGCGCGGGCAATCCCGCTTTCAGGCTGGCGCAGACCGAGGCTGTCGATGAGGATCGAGAACCGGTCGCGGTCCTCGGCTAGGTCTATGGCGTCCGGCGACGTGCCGAGGATTGGAACGCCGGCAGCCGACAGCGCTGCGGCAAGTTTTAACGGCGTCTGCCCACCGAACTGCACGATGACGCCCAACACCTCGCCAGCTGCCTGTTCGGCGCGAATGATCTCGAGCACGTCCTCGGCGGTCAGCGGCTCAAAATAGAGCCGGTCGGAGGTGTCGTAGTCGGTCGACACGGTTTCCGGATTGCAATTGACCATGATGGTCTCGAACCCGGCCTTGGTCAGTGCAAAGCAGGCATGGCAGCAGCAGTAGTCGAACTCGATGCCCTGGCCGATGCGGTTGGGTCCGCCGCCGAGAATGATGACCTTGCGGCGCGCGCTGACGTCTGCCTCGCTTTTGGGCGCCGCCTCACCTGTCGCCTCGTCGATGGCGAGCCCTGGCTCGTAGGTCGAATACATATACGGCGTCGGCGACGCGAACTCGGCAGCACACGTGTCGATGCGCTTGTAGACCGGCCGCACGCCAAGCTCGAGGCGCAGCGCCGTCACCGCCGCCTCGGTTGTCCCCGCCAGCTTTGCCAGACGGGCATCGCAAAACCCCATCCCCTTGAGTTCGCGCAGCAATTCGACCGATTTCGGCACACCGTGAGCAATGACTCGCGCCTCCATCGCCACGATCTCCTCGATGCGATCAAGGAACCACGGATCGATCCGGCAGCTGGTCTGGATCTCGGCGCGCGGGAAGCCGAGCCGCATCGCCTGCGCGACCTTCAAGATCCGGTCGGGACGCGGACGCGCGAGCTGCTCGCGAATAACGTTCTTGTCGTCGCCCTCGCCGAGGCCCTCGAACGCAATATCGTCGAGGCCGCTAAGGCCCGTTTCCATCGAGCGCAGCGCTTTTTGCAGGCTTTCAGCGAACGTGCGCCCGATTGCCATGGCCTCGCCAACCGACTTCATCGACGTCGTCAAAGTGGCATCGGCGCCGGGAAACTTCTCGAACGCGAAGCGCGGGATCTTCGTCACGATGTAGTCGATTGTCGGCTCGAACGAGGCTGGCGTCGCGCCGCCGGTAATGTCGTTGGCGAGCTCGTCCATGGTGTAGCCGACGGCCAAACGCGCCGCCACCTTGGCGATCGGGAAGCCCGTCGCTTTGGACGCAAGCGCTGACGAGCGCGACACGCGCGGGTTCATCTCGATGACGACGAGGCGTCCATCGGCAGGGTTAACCGCGAACTGAACGTTCGACCCGCCGGTCTCGACGCCGATCTCGCGCAGCACCGCGATCGAGGCATCGCGCATGATCTGGTATTCTTTGTCGGTCAGCGTCAGCGCAGGTGCGATCGTGATGCTGTCGCCGGTGTGTACGCCCATCGGATCGATATTCTCGATCGAGCACACGATAATGCAGTTGTCGGCGGTATCGCGGACGACCTCCATCTCGTACTCTTTCCAGCCGAGCACGCTTTCCTCGACCAAAACCTGCGAGGTCGGCGACGCATCGAGCCCGCGCTCGATAATCTCGAAGTATTCCTCGCGGTTGTAGGCAATGCCGCCACCCGTGCCGCCCATCGTGAACGACGGCCGCAAAATCGCAGGCAGCCCGACGTGTTCCAACGCCGCCGACGCCTCGCCGCGATTGTTGACGATCATCGACATTGGCGTCTCGAGGCCGATTTTCCGCATCGCCTCGCGGAACAACTGGCGGTCCTCGGCCTTGTCGATCGCCTCGGCCTTGGCGCCGATCATCTCGACATCGAGCGCTTTTAGAATGCCCGTCTTATCGAGCGCCAACGCGGTGTTCAGCGCCGTCTGGCCGCCCATCGTCGGCAGCACGACGAGCTTGTCGTTGGGCCGCGCCTTTTTCTCGGCCGCAATGATCTTGGCGACGATATCGGGCGTGATCGGTTCGATATAAGTCGCGTCCGCCAGCTCCGGATCGGTCATGATCGTCGCCGGGTTCGAATTGACGAGAATGATCCGGTAGCCCTCGGCCTTGAGAGCTTTACAAGCCTGGGTCCCCGAATAGTCGAACTCGCACGCCTGTCCGATCACGATCGGTCCTGCACCGATGATCAAGATGCTATCGATATCGGTACGTTTCGGCATGGGGCGGTCTCATCGCGGCCTGCGGGCTCAAGTCAGCCGGCGGGTAAGAAAATGGTCCGCGCCTTCTAGAGCATGTTCAACCGCAGTGTCGAGCACAGCCGCTCAAGACGGCCGCTGCAAAAAAATCAGGTCGTCAGAACATGTTCAGCGCAAGGCGCGCCTCGTCCGACATGCGCCCATGGTGCCAAGGCGGATCGAATACGAGATTGACTTTGGTTTGCGAGACGCCCGGCACGGAATTCACGGCGTTCTGTACCCAGCCGGGCATTTCGCCAGCAACGGGGCAGCCCGGCGACGTCAACGTCATGTCGATCTTCACGGTGCGGTCGTCCTCGATGTCGATCGCATAGATCAAGCCGAGTTCGTAGACATCGGACGGTATTTCGGGGTCATAGACGGTCTTGAGCGCGGCGACGATGTCGCCGGTCAGACGGTCGATCTCCTCAGGCGGTATCGCGTTGGCTGGCACGGTCTCGCTAGCTGTTGCGTCCAGCACAGGGGGGGTAGCGCTCGCCGCATCGGATGACACCGGCGCAACCGGCTCAACCACCATGGCAGCCTCTGAGTTTGGCGCGGCGTCGGCTCGAATGTCAGCGGCGGGCAGACCGCCAGTGGCCAAGATCACGTCGTCGTTGGGCAGATTTACCGTGTCCATCTTCGCTCCTCGCTCAGGCGAACAATTCGTGGGCTTTGCGCAGGCTATCGACAAGGGCGTCGACCTCGGCTTTCGTCGAATACAAAGCAAACGACGCCCGGCAGGTCGCAGGCACGCCGAGACGGTCCATCAGCGGCTGTGCGCAGTGATGCCCAGCGCGCACCGCGACGCCGGAGCGGTCGATGATCGTCGCGATGTCGTGCGGGTGGAGGCCATCGATCGAAAACGCAAAGATCGCGCCTTTGCCTGGAGCGTTGCCGTAAAGCTTCAACCAGTTCAGCTCTGACAACCGCTCGTGCGCATAAGCACCGATCATCGCCTCGTGCGCGGCGATCCGGTCGCGCCCGACCTGCATCATATACGACAGCCCGGCTGCCAGTCCAATCGCCTCGACGAACATCGGCGTACCAGCTTCGAACCGATGGGGCGGCGCGTTGTAAGTGATCTCGTCGACGGTGACCTTGTCGATCATGTTGCCGCCGCCCTCGAACGGGGCCATCTGGTCGAGATACTCGCGCTTGGCCCACAGCACGCCGATGCCGGTCGGGCCGTAGGTTTTGTGCCCGGTAAACACGAAAAAGTCACAGCCGAGATCGCGCACGTCGACTGGCATGTGCGCGGCTGATTGGCTGCCGTCGACCAGCACCGGAATGCCGCGAGCGTGCGCGATGCGGACAATGTCCTTGATCGGGTTCACCGTACCGAGCACGTTCGACATATGCGTTAGCGCGATAATCTTTGTGCGCGGCGTCAGTAGTCGCTCGAACTCGTCGATGAGCAGTTCGCCGTTGTCGTCCATCGGCACCCACTTCAGTACCGCGCCGTTGCGCTCGCGGTGGAAATGCCACGGCACGATGTTGGCGTGATGCTCCATGATCGACAGCACGATTTCGTCGCCATCGCCGATCCGGCCGCGGCCATAGCCATCGGCCACAATGTTGATGGCCGCCGTCGCGTTGTGGGTGAACACGATCTCGTCGACGCTGGCAGCGTTGAGGAACCGGCGCACGGTTTCGCGCGCCTCCTCGTATTTTGCCGTCGCCGTGTTCGACAAATAGTGGAGCCCGCGATGTACGTTGGCATATTCGAACCGGTAGGCGTGGTCCATCGCCTCGATCACCGAACGCGGCTTTTGCGACGATGCGGCGTTGTCGAGATAGACGAGCGGCTTGCCGTAGATTTCGCGGTAGAGAATCGGGAAATCGGCGCGGATCCGGGCAACGTCGTAGGGCGCAGCCATGTTGCCAGCCGGTACGGCAGCAGTCATTTCGTTGCCCTTGGCTTGGTAGCCCATTTTGGCGTCCTTTGTCTTCGCGCCACGGCCACTGACCCGGCCGAACCGGCGACCCGGTCAACGCGTCACGTGACGGCGCTGTTTGTCTGATCCTGAGCCAACCACGCGTCGGCGCACGCTTCCAGCGCGGTTCGCACTGCTTCATTGTCTACGCGCGCAATCGCTTCTCCGATGAACGACTTGACCAACAACGCTCTCGCCTCTGCCGCCGGGATGCCGCGCGACTGGCAATAAAACATCAAGTCTTCGTCGAGTTCTGCGGCCGTAGAACCATGACCGCACACGACATCATCGGCATAGATCTCGAGTTCGGGCTTCGAATCGAACTCCGCGTCCGGCGACAGCATCAGCGCCCGCGCCATCATTTTCCCGTCGGATTTCTGGGCGTGCGGCCGCACGATGATCTTGCCCTGGAAGATGCCGCGCGCATGGCCGTCGAGTACACCTGCAAACAACTCCCGGCTCTCGCAGTGCGGCACGGCATGGTCAACGGTCAATGTCGTGTCGATGTGGTCGGAGCCACGTCCAAGGAACGTGCCGGAAACATCGATTTTGGCGTGCTCGCCCGTGAACGTCACGCCGATCTGGTTGCGGGCCAACGCGACGCCAGACGACAGCTGGAACGCGCGGTAATTCGCCTCCGCGCCAAGGCTGACATTCCAATTCGACAAATGGGTCGCCCGGCCGCCTTCAGACAGCGCCTTTACGTGGGTCAAAGTCGCGCCCCGCGAAATCGTCACCTCGGTCAGCGCGTTGGTTTGCCCGTCAACGGTCGAGCCCGGTAGCGTCAAGTATAGTTCAGCGATGGTCGCCGACGCCCCAGCCCCGACGCTGATCCGGTTGCGGATGGTCGATAGTCTGGCATCACGCCCTACCGACAGCGACACGACCAGCAACGGCTGCTCGAGCGTCACGCCGTCGGGGATGTCGATCACAGCGCCATCTGTGACGAAGGCGGTGTTGAGGGCCGTGATGGCGTCCGTGCTCAGCGGCGAGAGGCTATCGAAACTGGCCGACAACGGTGTGACGGTGATCGTGTCCGTGCCCGTCACGTTCGACAGGGCTGCACGGAAGTGACCGTTCACGAACACGATGCGGGCGGCGTCCATGTTCATGAACGGACCGAGCGCAACGATCAGGTCAGCGACGGTGAGCTTGGCGGTGGCGTCGACCGACGGCAGCGCTGGATCTTTCAGCGCCGTTCTGAGGTCGGTATACTTCCAGTCCTCGATCCGCCGGTGGGGCAGGCCAAATTCGGTGAACGCGGCAATCGCCGCCCGGCGGTGCGTTGCGACCTCGGGCCCACCTGGAAGCGACGGCAACGCCGCTTGGAACTGCTCGGACAGCGCCAATTCCGACTTGGTTTTTATGACGGCGACGGGCATGTTATCCTCCACGGACCGGCCATCCATTACGCAGCATCCACGAAGCCAGCATAGCCGGATTTTTCCAGCTCTTTGGCGAGGTCCTTGTCACCGGTCGTCTGGATGCGACCACGCGCCAGTACGTGCACTTTGTCGGGCACGATATAGTCGAGCAGACGTTGATAGTGGGTGATGACCAGCATCGAGCGGTCAGGCGATCGCAGCGCGTTGACGCCGTCGGACACGATTTTCAGCGCGTCGATGTCGAGACCCGAATCCGTCTCATCCAGGACGCAAAGGCTCGGCTCCAGCATCGCCATCTGCAGAATTTCCGAGCGCTTCTTTTCGCCACCGGAGAAGCCGACGTTGACCGGCCGCTTCAGCATCTCGAAATCAATGTTCAACGCGGCTGCCTTGCCGCGCACAACTTTCATGAATTCCGGCGTCGTCAACTCCTCCAGACCACGCTTCTTACGCACCGCGTTGGTCGCCGTCCGCAGAAACGTGAGGCCTGCGACGCCTGGAATTTCCATCGGGTATTGGAACGCCAAAAACACACCAGCAGCCGCCCTCTCGTCGGGCGCCATCTCGAGCAGGCTTTCGCCGTTCCACAAGATGTCGCCGTCGGTCACCTCATAACCGGCGCGGCCAGCCAGCACATAGGCAAGCGTCGACTTGCCCGAACCGTTGGGGCCCATGATCGCGTGAACCTCGCCCTTCGGTACAACGAGGTCGAGGCCGTCCAGGATGACCTTGTCCTCGTCGGCAAGCTTCACGTGGAGGTTTTTGATTTCAAGCATTCTACTTACCCTTGACCTTGCGTCTTACTCTTAAGCCTCGACATATTCGGCGATGGTTCTGGCTGGCGGTATCGGCGTCCCGTCTTCGATCAGACCATCAAGATGAAACCTGATCGCCTCCCGAAGGCTCTGCTCTACATCGGCCGTCGTTTGCCCCGTTGCGATGCAGCCTGGAAGGTCAGGGACGTAACCAGAAAAGTTTGGTCCAGCGGGTTCGATCAGAACGGCGTAACGCATCAAGCCTCGCCGTCGTAGTAGCCAAGCGGCCTTCCGTCTTTGGCGAAGATGTGCTCCACCCGGACACCGGCTGCCCAGTCCGGGCTACTCCAGATCAAAACCTTACCGGAATCTGGGTGTTCGCAAACTTCGCTCTCTGCCTTAGTTCCGATGGCGAGATACTTCAGTGTGCGTGACCCCGTATTCACGATTTGCCGCGCGGTTTCCGGTCCACCCGTTGGTCCCGCGCACACGTCGCCGGCTCTGATTGGATAACTCACATCGCCGAACCGGTATGTCCCTTCACCTTCGAGAATAACGAACAGCTCGTGCTCCCTATGATGCGAGTGACGTGGATAGGCCTTCTTCCCGGGCTCGACGACGTGAAACCGGCAATCCAGCTCCTTCGAACCGATCATGCCTCCAAAAGACGCAATCTCCGCTTCGAACCCTGCTCCATTGCCAATCTTTTTCAGCTCCAGGTCAGCCATGTTTATGACAGGCCCGGCCATCAACCGACGCTCCCTTCCAGCGAGATTCCGATCAGCTTCTGCGTCTCGGCCATGAACTCCATCGGCAGTTGCTGGAGCACGTCGCGCACGAAGCCATTGACGACCAGCGCGACGGCCTCCTCCTGCGAAAGCCCCCGCTGCATGCAATAAAACAGCGTATCTTCGCTGATCTTGGACGTCGTGGCCTCGTGCTCGAAGTGTGCGCTCGCGTTCTTGGCCTCGATGTAGGGCACCGTGTGGGCGCCGCAGTTCTGGCCGATCAGCAAGCTGTCGCAGTTGGTGAAGTTGCGCGCGTTCGACGCCTTACGGTGGGCCGAAACGAGCCCCCGGTAGGTGTTTTGCGAATGGCCAGCGGCGATGCCCTTCGAGATGATACGGCTCGACGTGTTTTTGCCGAGGTGGATCATCTTGGTGCCGCTATCAACCTGCTGATAGCCGTTCGAAATCGCGATCGAGTAGAACTCGCCGCGGCTGTTGTCGCCGCGAAGGATGCACGACGGATATTTCCAGGTGATCGCCGAACCGGTCTCGACCTGCGTCCAGCTGATCTTCGAGTTGACGCCACGGCAGTCGCCGCGCTTCGTCACGAAGTTGTAGACGCCGCCCTTGCCATTCTTGTCGCCTGGATACCAATTCTGGACGGTCGAATACTTGATTTCAGCATCGTCGAGCGCGATCAGCTCGACGCAAGCGGCATGAAGCTGGTTTTCATCCCGCATCGGCGCCGTACAACCTTCGAGGTACGACACGTATGACCCCTTGTCGGCGATGATCAACGTGCGCTCGAACTGGCCGGTTTCCTTGTCGTTCATGCGGAATTGCGTCGACAGTTCCATCGGGCAACGCACGCCCGGCGGCACGTAAACGAACGAGCCGTCGGAAAACACCGCCGAATTGAGAGCGGCGTAAAAATTGTCCGATTGTGGAATCACCGTGCCGAGATACTTGCGCACGAGTTCGGGGTGGGTCCGCAAGGCCTCCGATATCGAACAGAAGATGACGCCAGATTTGGCCAGTTCGGCTTTGAACGTGGTCGCCACCGAGACGCTATCGAAGATCGCGTCGACCGCAACGGGCTTGGCGCCGGTCAATTTGACGCCAGCGAGAATCTTCTGCTCGGTCAACGGAATGCCGAGCTTTTCGTATGTCGCAAGGATCTCCGGATCGACCTCGTCGAGGCTGTCGAGCTGCTTCTTCGAGCGCGGCGCCGAATAATAATACATGTCCTGATAGTCGATCTTTGGATAATCGACCTTGGCCCATGTCGGCTCAGACATGACTTTCCAGCGCTGAAAGCTGTCGAGCCGCCACTCGAGCATCCACTCGGGCTCGTTTTTCTTGTCAGAGATAAAGCGGATGGTCGACTCGTCTAGACCTTTTGGCGCGCGATCAGCCGCGATATCGGTCTCGAACCCGTACTTGTACTGGTCGACCTCGAGTTCCTTGACCTGATCGATCGTCTTTTGGACTGCGGGCATGGCTAACGGCCTCCACTTGACTTGAGCCGAACTGGGCCGACGCTTTCCGTTGGCGCGGCCATGGCGGCATACATTATAATAGGGGTTGCGGGCGTCAGCGGATCGGTGCGATCGGGCACATTCGCCCGAGACGGCTGCGTGATATCGCGCCAAGCCGCGATGAACCGCTCGATATCGGCAACCGTGGTCGCGGTGCCGAGGCTGACGCGGATAGCTGCCCGCGCAATGGTTGGATCGATCCCCATCGCGCTGAGGACGTGGCTGGCCCCGACCTTGCCAGACGAGCACGCCGAACCCGAACTGATGGCAAAACCGGCAAGGTCGAACTTGATCAGGAGAATGTCCGCAGCAAGGCCGGGAAGCGCGATCGCGCTGGTATTGACCAGCCGTGGCG
>Ga0163155_10005309_pt1 | contig 12905 bp, 9 predicted proteins | sample OliLakLV19SP4G1_FD_148611 | JGI IMG/M metagenome (GOLD analysis project Ga0163155, IMG submission 148611) | Freshwater microbial mat bacterial communities from Lake Vanda, McMurdo Dry Valleys, Antarctica - Oligotrophic Lake LV.19.SP4.G1 | ecosystem: Environmental > Aquatic > Freshwater > Lake >...
CCGCGATTGGTAGAGGCGATCGCCTCTGTGCTGCGCCCTAGCGGCATGATCTACGAAATAGTCTGTGTAGACGACGGCTCTAACGATGGTTCGGGCGACCTGCTGCGACAGCTGGCGCAATCTCGCAGCGATTTGCGGGGGGTGCTGCTGCGGCGCAACTATGGCCAAACCGCCGCCATGGCTGCCGGGTTTAACCACGCCCAAGGCGAGGTGATTGTGTCGCTAGATGGCGATTTGCAAAATGACCCAACCGACATTCCGATGCTGGTACACAAGCTAGAAGAAGGATACGACCTGGTTAGCGGCTGGCGCAAACAGCGGCAAGATGCTGCCCTTACCCGGCTGCTGCCCTCCAAAATTGCCAACTGGCTAATTGGTTGGGTCACGGGAGTCAAACTGCACGACTACGGCTGCTCGCTCAAAGCCTATCGCTCAGAGCTGCTGATGGATATGAACCTCTACGGCGAGCTGCACCGCTTTCTGCCGGCATTGGCCTTCATTGAAGGGGCACGGATTACGGAAGTTCCGGTGCGCCACCATGCGCGTCAGTTTGGCGAAAGCAAGTATGGGCTTGGGCGCACGGTGCGGGTGGTGATGGACTTGGTCACTATTGCCTTTATGAAAAAGTTTTTGACCCGCCCCATGCATGTGTTTGGGCTGTGGGGCATGATCTCCATGGGGCTAGGCGGGCTGCTCATGCTCTACCTGGCCATTTTGAAACTGGCACTGGGGATGGCCATTGGCGATCGCCCGCTGCTGCTGCTGGCAGTTGTGTTGTTCATTACCGGGGTACAGCTGTTTTGCTTTGGGCTGTTGGCCGAACTGCTAATGCGCACGTACCACGAATCGCAAGGACGCCCAATCTATCGGGTGCGAGAGGTGGTGGGGACAAAACCAGTGAGGGAGCGTCCCGTGATATAGTGCTCCCCATCCTGACTTTGTGGATTCGGTGCGTTCCCCTCCCTTTTTCCTATGATTGAAACCTTTTCTGCCTCGACTAAACAGGCGGCTCCCGATCGCCCCATGGTCTCAGTTGTCATGCCCTGCCTAAATGAAGAAGCGGCGATCGGGGCGTGTATCCAAAAAATCCAGGCTACCTTTGCCAAAGCCGGGATTGATGGCGAAATTGTCGTGTGCGATAACGGCTCAACCGATCGCTCGATCGAAATTGCCGAACAGATGGGGGCACGGTTAGTGCATCAACCGCTGCGGGGCTACGGCAATGCTTATATCAAAGGCTTCGCCAGCGCCCTAGGCGACTATTTAATCATGGGCGATGCGGATGACACCTACGACTTCACCATGATTCCTCAGTTTCTCGACTGCCTGCAAAATAAAGGCTACGATTTTGTCACAGGCAGCCGCTACCTGGAGGGTGGCCACTCAAATATCACGTTTCTGCACCGGATTGTCGGCAACCCGGCGCTGACGGGCTTGCTCAACTTCCTGTTTGGCACCCGCTATACCGACGTATATTGCGGCTTTCGTGGGTTTAGTCATGAGGCGTACGAGCAAATTTCTCCTGTCAGCCCTGGCATGGAATTTAACCTGGAGCTGGCGATCAATGCCGGGTTAGCCAAGCTCAAAATCACGGAACTGCCGATTGTGCTGGCTCCCCGCAAAGGCGAATCGAAACTGCGCACCGTGCAAGATGGCTGGCGCAGCCTGCGGATGATGCTGGTATATTGTCCCAATAAGGTATTTATTTATCCCGGCCTGCTGCTGCTGGTGACGGGGATGCTATTACACCTGTCGGTGCTGGGCGGGTTGATTCAGTATGAAGGGCGATCGCTAGGCGCGGTCACAGGCGTGTTTGCCACAATTTTTAGCATCATTGGTTTTGAAATCCTCAGTTTGGGTCTGCATACCAAAACTTATTCCTGGAGCCGCCGCTTTGACCGAGACAACGCGCTGATGAAGGGGTTTTACAAAACCTTTAGTCTTGAAAAAGGGTTGATTTTGGGATTTGTACTGGCGCTGGGTGGTGTGGGCATTTTGGCCGTCCAGGTGGGGCAATGGGTTCAGTCTAATTTGCAGCCGTTGGCACGTCCTGAATGGGCCTCGTTTGCCGCCACCCTGATTATTATTGGGCTAGGAACTATCTTCTCGTCGCTGTTTATTTCGGCCATGTCGATGAAAAAAGTCGATGACAAGCTAGATATCTATGAGTAATCAGGTGAGCAACAAGGAAAACCTGTCCTACCCTCAGCCCGGTCAGAGCGACTACGTGCAGCCGAATGTGGGCGGCTTGGTCAGCAAGGTATCGCTGTACGCCCGCAAGCAAATGTTGCGATCGCTCTTGACTCTGGCTCAGCCTACGGAAACTACCACGGTGCTGGACGTGGGTGTCACCTGCGACCAGCGAGAAGATTCTAACTTTTTTGAAAAACTGTATCCCTACATCCACAATGTCACGGCTGTGGGGTTAGAAGACGCGGCGTTTTTAGAGCAAGACTTTCCGGGGCTAACCTATGTCAAAGCGGATGGACTTAGCCTGCCGTTTCCAGACAAGAGTTTTGATCTCGTCGTTAGCTTTGCCGTGATTGAACATGTCGGCGATCGCCAGCAGCAGCGAGCATTTGTGCAAGAGCTGTGCCGGGTGGGGCGATCGGTCTACCTGACCACCCCTAACCGCTGGTATCCCGTTGAGTTTCATTCCATTCTGCCCCTGGTGCACTGGCTACCGCCCGTGTGGTTCCGGCGAGTGTTGCGCTGGCTAGGCCAGGATTTCTGGGCGAAAGAAGAGAACTTGAATCTGCTGACTCGCTCAGAACTACGCGCCATGTTCCCAGCCGCTGCGACCGTTTACTACAGACCCTTTTGGTTGCTGGGTCTAGTGTCAAATCTGGCCTTTTTCGGAGTCCAGTCACGATGAATCCCATAGGAATTCGGCTTAAAATATCTCTACCAACCTGGTTTAAAACTAGACCCAACCTGGCAATCGGTCTGACTATCTTTCTAGTGTGTCTGCTGGTCTATCTGATTAATTCACAAACCATTAGCTCCAACGACAACGTCCCCCACTCACTGCTGGCGTTCAACCTCTTAGAAAATCACACGATTAATTTTGATGCGTTTAGAAATTCTCATTTCTATGGTGCCGATGGCCAGTGCGCCAATTGCCCTGGTGGGGTGCCGTACTACTTTTCGGAAGCACCCAATGGGCATTTGACGTCGAGCTATCCGATTGGCACGGCGGTTGTGACGTTTCCGCTCTATTTGGCCTTTTTTATCTATCTAAAAATTCAGATCTGGTTTCAGGGGTTGTTCTCCAGTGCAGCGGTTAGCTTCCCTGACATCACAAGCATTGCATTTGAGTCTTACCGCAGGAGTTTTGAAAAGCTCGCTGGCGCTATTTGTACAGCGCTTTCTGTGGTTATTTTCTATTTTGCTAGCCGTTTAAAGTTCAGCCCTAAGGCAACTGCTGTTTCGACCTTTGTGTTTGCCTTTGCCACCTCAACTTGGGTGATTAGTTCGCAAGGATTGAAGCAGCACACGATCTCAAACTTATTGCTGATTACGGTGATCTATTGCTTACTCAAAGCCAATCGGGTTGAGGGTAAACCTCGGCAGCGGCTGTTGTTAGTTGCAGGGATTTGCTGTGGGCTAATTCCTAGTGTGCGACTGCCCTGCAGCGTTTTCTCACTGGCGGCGATCGCCTATTCCCTATTTGCCTTCCGCAAAGATGCGCTGTTTTTGCTGCTCGGTTTACCAACGGCACTGATTAATACCGTTTGGAATTATCATTTTTTTGGGATTGAAAACCTGGTGCGCGGCGGCTATTCTCGCCTGCTAGACGGCGGATCTGGATCGTATATTTTTACCCTTGACCACTTTAGAGACGCGTTTTGGGGATTATTGGTTAGCCCCAGTGATGGAGTGTTCATTTTTTCACCCGTTTTGGTTTTTACCCTGTTTGGCACATACCAAGTTTGGCGGCTGCGCGCCGGTAAAGATGAACAGCTATTAGCGTGTTTTATTGGGGCGTCGGTTATTCTCTTTATCAGCTATTGTTTTTTTGGTCCATGGAATGGAGGCAATGGCTCCTACGGGTCGCGCTACATGACCGATCTATTGCCGATTTTGTGTTTCCCGATTGGCTATTTTTTGGAGCGGATCGTTCGACAGTCTGATCTCAGTGCCGTTGGCAGTTTCAGTGTGGCGGGCCAGCGTCGGCGTAAGCTGCACCGTTTTGGATTGAAGGGAGCCGCAATTTTATTTGCTGTGGCGCTGGTATTCTCAACTGGGGTGCAGGCCGTTGGCGCGTTTAGTCGCACCACCTGGGGCACTGTGCCTCTACCGCTTGCCGTCGATGGCAAGACGCGGATCTGGAGCTGGCACGATACCCAAATTCAGCGCCATGTGAATAGTATTTTGTTCGATGTTTTCAACCCTGTGGGCAATGGCAACGCCTATTTGCAAACCACTGATGGTGAAATTGAGCAAATTTTGGATCGAGGCAATATGCGCTCTGCGCAGGCAAGCCAACGCCCTCTAACAACGCTGGCGGTGAACCCAGGGCGGCAGCTGGTGCTGCAAGCTCAGCTGAAGAACACTGGCACCACCCGCTGGTATGGGTATGAAACCGGGATGGTGCGAGGGGAGACGCGCGTGCTGGTGCGGTTTTTTAATGCGGCCAATCAAGAAGTAAAACCGAGCACCCGCAATCGGCTGTATGTATCTGGGATGCCAAAACCGGGCGAAACGGCAACAGCAATTGGGGCGATCGCGTTTCCCAAACAGCGCGGCGACTACACCCTAAAATTTGAACTCACCGTGGCTGGTGTGGGCAGCTTTATCGACAGCCCCACCTACTCACTACCCTTATCGATCAAGGGGCAGGCTCAAAAGAGGAAAAAGAAATTGTGACCCGTAACATATGACCCGTAAATTGTGACTCAACCTGCTCGTCATGTCGCGCTGATTGCCCTGCGGTTGGCGCATCAGTCTACCTTTGCCGACGCGGCGCTCGATCAGACCCTGCGCCAAGCATCGCTGAGCGAACCCGATCGGCGTCTGGTGACAGAATTGGTCTACGGCTGTATGCGGCGATCGCGCACCCTCGATGCATTGGTTGACCAACTGGCCACCAAAAAGGCGCAGCAGCAGCCCCCAAACCTGCGGCTGATTTTGCACCTGGGGCTTTACCAGCTCCGCTACCTAGACCACATTCCCGCCTCGGCAGCGGTCGATACGACTGTGAAGCTGACGAAGGCCAACAACTTGGCAGGACTCTCGGGCTTCGTCAATGGGCTACTGCGGCAATATCTGCGCCTGCGCGAAACGGCTGACCCACTGCGACTGCCTGCCGACCCAGTTGAGCGGCTGGGCGTGCAATATAGCTACCCCAACTGGATTGTCCAGGTGTGGCTGGATGCCTTTGGCCGCGAGGAGACGGAACAGCTCTGCAACTGGCTGAATCAGTCGCCCTATATTGACCTGCGGGTGAATGTGCGACTGGCTGCTATAGAACAGGTGGAAGCCGCTATGCAGACGGCAGGCGTGGCGGTGGAACGGGTGCCCCATTTGCCCCAGGCGCTGCGGCTCACCGCTAGCCGAGGCGCAGTGCAGCAGCTGCCAGGATATGCCGAGGGGCTATGGTCGGTGCAAGATGCCAGCGCCCAACTGGTGGGATATTTGCTCGACCCCCAACCCGGTGAGGTGGTGATTGATGCCTGCGCGGCTCCCGGTGGCAAAACCACCCACATTGCCGAACTGATGGGCGATCGCGGCACGGTATGGGCAGGCGATCGCAGCGCCAACCGCCTCAAAAAACTTCAGCAAAACGCCGAACGGCTTCAGCTCAACAGCATTCAGCTCTGCCCCGGCGACAGCCGCACTCTAGACCAGTTTGCCCAGGCCGCAGATCGGGTGCTGCTCGATGCGCCCTGTTCGGGCTTGGGCACCCTGCACCGCCACGCCGATGCCCGCTGGCGGCAAACACCTGAGACGGTGCAAGGGCTAGCCCAGCTTCAGCACGAGCTATTAAACCACACATCCACCTGGGTCAAACCGGGCGGCATTTTGGTCTACTCGACCTGCACGCTCCACCCGGCAGAAAATGAGGCGATCGTCCAAGATTTTCTAACCACCCATCCCACCTGGCAGATTGAGCCGCCGGAACCTGGTAATCCTGCCGCCGCCTTTGCCACAGAGGCGGGCTGGATCAAAGTTTTACCCCATCGGCAACAGATGGATGGCTTTTTTATGGTGAAGTTAAGAGCGCCAGAATCAGGAATCCGCCCAAACGAGGATGTCAACGCATAAAATTTAGCGCATAAAGTTTAGCTCAATCTACCTCAATTGGCTTTATCCCAACTTTTCTAGGGCATCCCGCACATTAACCAGATGATTATTAAATACTTCTAAGGCGGCATCCAAAATTTTGAAAATAGCGGGGTCGCGAATGGAATAAAACACAAAGTTACCCTGCTTGCGACTGGTAACCAGATTCCGGCTGCGCAATACAGCTAACTGCTGAGAGATTGATGAAGGTTCCATTTCCAGCCACTCAGCCATATCATTCACGCTGCGTTCCCCTGTGCGCAAGGCATCTAGAATCTGAATCCGCACCGGATTAGACAACACTTTGAATAGATCGGCTTTAAAGTAGCTAGGTTTAAAGGGCATGTGAATCTGAGTAGCTTCATACCAATTGAATTTGTTTTTGAACAGGATAAGCTCTGTTGGGCAAGGGGCTTAAGCCCCTTGTTATAGGCAGTTTCACAAAGAATTGGTATCAGAACGTTTCAATTAAATTAATACCAATTGTATGAAGATGTACCCTAAGATCGATGTCGCCTCATATTAAATGGTATTAAAAAATTAGTATTGATGGGCTTTCGGCTGAGTTTTGAGCTGAGTTTTGACAAAGCGCAGCCGATCTAAAAATTTTGAAATGGTGATAGTTCCATGCTCATGCGTGGTCAATAATTTTTGATCACAAACTCCGTCTGGGCAACCCTTGGCATGATTTTGATATTGATTCAACATCTGGGGTGAAACCCGTTGGTTCAATTCATTGGAAATGATGATCAGTTCAGGGCTACAGTAATCAAATACTTCGGGGCAGTAGCTTGCTTCTCGCCCATGATTGGCCGCCACAAACATATTGACGTGTCGCAGGCGATCGCGAAATTCGTCATGCTTCAGCAGTGCCCGCCACCCGTCTACTTCGAGGTCGCTAGGAAAGATAATGTTAATATCTCGATAGCTAACAAATGTGACCAGGCTGAGGTTGTGAGCATCTTGAAAATCTGGATAATTGTTCCAGAAAAATGAGCAATCAATCCCGTGAATTTTCACTGACTGACTGATTTGTTTACCCTGCGAATTTTGATCGGTCGCGATCGCATTGGTAAATCGTTGATTGGCTACATCTAGTTGATGAAACTGATCGGCTTTTAGTGAGGGATTAGCGGCTAAAAAATGGACGGCTAAACCCTCTACCAAAGTTTGTTTAAGAAAATCGGAAAGACCAGCTAAATGCTCTTTACCGTAGGCAGGCACAATTAAACAATCTAGAGACGTGCAGTTTTGCTGTAACAGGTATTGTGCCGGATTGAAGCCACTGCGAGTATTGTGACCAAAGTCTATCAGAATCGTATGGTGATCTTTAGTACTAAGAGCAGCACAAAATCCCTGATCAACGTCAAAAATTTGAATATCTAGCATCTTTTGTTTCTAATTAAATGGTTTGTTTAAAGGTGTTCCTGATGAGAATATAAATTGCAAAATCCGCCCTCACCCTAGCCCTCTCCCAGCAGGAGAGGGAACATGAATTCTAGCTCCCTTCTCCCCGAGGGAGAAGGGTTGGGGATGAGGGAATCATAGTTGAATTCAGCAACGCCCGTTTTTAGGTTGTTTTAAGTACTTGCTGGCTACACCCTAGCATGAGTGCTAAACTATATGCAAGACTTTGAAGATTCTTAGATATAAAGATATTCAGGTACGTAGACTAACAAGCACTGGTGAGCTGTGTAAATCCAGCTCAAACCCAGGTATTTCAAGGCAGAACTCTTCAATCTGCCGGAGCTTGGAGCCACTGAAATCAGGGCTGACAGCCTGACCTGATGTTGAACAGATGGAGGTTCTTTGAACCCAATGACACTTATTAAAAAAATCAGCGGTGCTCTGCGAGATGGGCTAGCTGCTGCTTTGGCACACTGGCGGGGCGACTTAGCCGGGGGATTAACCGCAGCGGTTGTTGCCCTGCCGCTGGCCTTAGCGTTTGCCGTCGCTAGTGGAGTAGACCCAAAAGCAGGTCTTTACACCGCAATCGTGGCTGGGATTATCGCCGCCGTTTTTGGTGGTTCTCCTGTGCAAATTACTGGCCCAACTGGGGCAATGGCCGTGATTTTGGTTGGGATTGTGTCCACCTACGGAATTGAGAAAGTATGGATTGCTGGGGTGATGGCGGGCATCATTCAGGTTGCTCTCGGCGTTGCCAAACTGGGGCGCTTAGTCAAATTTATTCCTTATCCTGTCACCGCAGGATTTACCAATGGGATTGCTGTCATCATTTTTTGTGGACAGTTAAATAGCTTCTTTGGGTTGCAGCTACCGCGCAGTGAACATTTTCTGCCCGGTCTGTGGCAAACCGCAATGCATGTGGATGGGTTGAATTGGGCAGCTGTGGGATTGGCAGCGATTGTGATTGTGACCAAGCTGTTTTGGCCCCGAATTACTACTGCCATCCCTGGTTCATTGGTGGGGCTAGTGTTAGCAACTGCGATCGCCTCTGGTTTTCACCTGTCTGTGCCAACAATTGGCTCAATCCCGCAATCATTACCGATGCTCCAGTCTATCCCTCACTGGAATGACTTTGGGCTAATTCGAGAATTGATTAATCCAGCCTTAGCCCTGGCGGCATTGGGCAGTATTGAATCGCTGTTGTCGGCAGTGGTGGCAGATGGGATGACCGTCAGTGAAAAACATGATAGCGATCGCGAACTAATTGGGCAAGGTTTGGCCAATATCGTAGTTCCCTTCTTCGGCGGCATTCCAGCTACTGGGGCGATCGCCCGCACGGCAGTCAATGTGCGAGCGGGTGGCAAAACCCGACTCTCTGGCGTGGTGCATGGGGTGGCGATCGCCATCATCGTTTTGACCTTGGCACCGTTAGCGGCTCAAGTTCCCTTAGCCGCACTGGCAGGCATCTTGATGGTGACGAGTGTGCGGATGATTGAGTGGGAAGCGATCGGCCTATTGATGCGGGCGACCTATTCCGACTTTGCAGTGATGCTGCTGACCTGGACGGTGACTATTTTCTTTGACCTGGTTCTGGCCGTCGAAGTAGGGCTAATTGCGGCAGGGGCATTGTTTATCAAACGCATGAGTGATTTGAGCTTGGGCAAAGTTCCCGAAACAGAAGCCTTTCCACCCGGTATTCCGCTAGAGTTGAGCAAGCAAATTGCAGTTTATCGGGTCGATGGCCCAGTCTTCTTTGGCGCAGCAGAACGGTTTGTCACCTTCTTGCGAGATGAACCTGAAGTGAAGTACCTGATTTTGCGGCTGCGGTTTGTGCCCAACATGGACATCACCGGACTGGTGGCGCTAGAAGATATCTACCGCGACCTCAAGCGTCACAATTGCCGCTTACTGCTGAGTGGCCTGCAACCCGAAGTTGAACTGCTGCTAGAGCGTACTGGCCTACTCGACAAAATTGGCCGAGACAACTGCTTTGCAACGACTGATGCGGCTATCTATGCCTTAAACCCTGATGTAGAAGCCCGCCAGCGCGGGTCAGTATCCAAACTGCGATCGGAAGAGCTGGTGTCCTGATATAGCCGTCGTCACAAACGTTAGGACGCAGGTTAGCACGTCAGCCAACAAGGGGCTTAAGCCCTTTGTCCTAAGATGACTGGCGGAAGCTATATCACTTGCCGATCCTGAGAAAGACAGGACTTGGCGACAATGAAAGGGCGATAAAAGTGCGATCGCGCCATTCGGGAGGGCGGGTTTTGTTGATCAGTTAACCCAACCCCGATCACGAACTAGTAGTCTGAGGCGTAAATCTGCCTACCGTTCGTAGTGCAGGCTTCCAGCCTGCGCGGGCAAGATGCCCGCCCTACGGTAGCTAAACTTGCGCCGTCTTCTACTAGCTAAACCCGCCCCTACGAGTGGCTGTGTTTGGTCTGGACGCGGATTAAGTCGGTATTGAACTGGCGATACGGCAGTTCGCCCTCCGATCTGTACCGCACCAAATCGATAATTGCTATAGTGCTCTTTCAGAATGAAAAAGTCGGCACGGATGCCACCTTGCTGGTTGTGGTGGATGCGATCGCTTCCTAATTCTCGCAATGGTTTGCTACGATTCGGACAGGGCAACGTTTGGATAAGTTGAAGCGGATGCGTTGAAGCGGATGTGTTGAAGAGATTGTTAGAGTGAACCGTATATCTGAACTGTTCTTACAGAAGGTTGGGTCATCATGACCGTTACATCCCAGAACATGACGCTGGAAGAGTACCTCAACTACGACGACGACGGCACAGATACTCGGCATGAGTTAGAAAATGGGGAGTTAATTGCCTTGCCTCCAGAAAGCGACCTGAACAGTCGGATTGCATCATTCCTGTTTGCCTTTTTCTTAAAGCAAGACATTCCTTTCTATCGGATCAGGATTGGCACTGAGATTGTCGTCAGTGGCTCACGGGCAACAACCCGCTTCCCGGATGTGATGGTGCTCTCTGAGGAACTGGCAACGGCATTGGCAGGAGCCAGCCGATCGACGGTGATGCCAGAGATGCCTCCCCCGCTGCTGGTGGTTGAGGTCGTTGGCCCCAAACAGGAGAATCGCGACTATCGCTACAAGCGATCGGAATATGCAGCACGAGGCATTGCGGAATATTGGATTGTTGACCCGATGCAGCAAAAGGTGACGGTGCTGGAGTGGGTGGAAGGGCTATATGAGGAAACGGTGTATGCGGTAGATAGCCCATCAGCGGAGCTATCCGAAGGCATCACCTCTGCGCTGTTTGGGGTGCTGAATCTCACAGCCGCACAGATTTTGCAAGGACATTAGGAATCGATAGTTTGAAGCAGTAGAGGGCGATCGCCGTACTCTCTGAACGGCTAGATTACTCGCTTCGTCCGGTGTTTCACCTAGTTCTGCACTAGATCGACCTGATGGAACGCTAACACAGCGCCGCTGAAATTAAACAAATGCTTCAGCGATGATCTTCTACGACAGAATAGGTTTTTTAGCCCAGCCGTTAGATTTCATCAGGATTGACGCCCATTGCCCGCAGCCGTTCTGCCAATCGTTGCGCTTTTGATTCTGCGGCGTTTGCCCGTTGACGCTCCATCTCTAGCCCCTCGGCACCAGTGGGGATCAGTTGACCCGTGCGATCGCACCAGCGCAACCACACACCGGGCTGTTCTTCAAAGGTTCCGTCCCAGAGCGTTAGCCCCAGGCCGACTGACTCTAACCAAAGAGGAGCAGCTAGCTCAACATATTTCTTCCCGGTTAGCTCCCATGCTTTTAGGCGTGAGCCATTCAGTTCGTCTTCGCCCTGTAGCTGCTTCAAAGGGTCAAAGACAACATAGTAGGCAACGCCAATGCGGGCATAGTCATCCTGTTTGGAGTCTAATTCATTGCCCTTGCGGTTCGAGACAATCTCGATGCAGACCTCTGGTAGCTTACCGAACTCCCACCCAAAATATGAGCGGTTTTGCTTCAGGCTCCAGTCCGCAGGCATTTGCACATTCAAGCTCAGGAACACATCGGGCACGAGCGGGTCTTGCTTCAGCCCGTAAAATACTCCTACGTTGGCGGCGGCAATGAAAGTAGAATCGGGCGACCACGAACTGTAGAGCGGTTCGACCAGTAGCCGCTGCTGCTTTTCCGATTGGAAATTGTCCACGGGCGTATCGTCCTCAATGACGATGTGACTGATATCCAGCTCAGGGACGATTTCGTTGGTATTTAGTAACTGTTGAGTCATTGGCGGTTACCAGAACCCGATGCCTCATTATCGTTTGATTTGTGGATTGTTAGTAGTTAAACCTCGTCTAACTTGAAACCCAGAGTTTTCCCTCACCCTTTTCATATATGCCGAAGGCTTTAATCCCTCTCCCTAGGGCTACCGTGTACACACATCTCGGACAAGGTATCAACGTACTGAAGAGATCCCCCTAAATCCCCCTTAAAAAAGGGGGACTTTGAATCCGGCTCCCCCTTTTTTAAGGGGGGTTGGGGGGGATCAAACCCAGTTGAGGCGAGATCAGAAGACTTGTGTGTACACGGTAGCCCTAGGGAGAGGGACTTTGAAAGCTTTTCCGGCTCCCCTCGCCCTTTGGGAGAGGGGCTGGGGGTGAGGGCTAAAACTACAGTTCTCAACGTGGACTTGGTTTAAGCTGGGTTTCAAGAGCGATCGCATTTGTCATAACTGGTGCGGCGGGTGAGGGGAGAGGGTCGAAGGCTCATAGGCAAGGTTTAAAGGCTCGTCAATGCGGTGCAAAGACTCGCTCGGGGGGCTAAAAGGCTTGTGAGAGACGTGCAAGGACTCGCTCACAACATTCAAAGACTTGTGGAAGCGGTGTAAAGACTCATGAGAGGTAATCAAAGACTCGTCGGTGAGATGCAAAGACTCGTCGGTGAGGCTCAAAGGCTCGTGGGAGGCGATCAAATACTCGTCGATGCGGTGTAAAGACTTGCGGGAGAGGTGCAAAGACTCGCGAGAGCGGTGCAAAGGCTTGCGGGAGAGGGTGTATCCCTCGCTGATGAGTTCTGGTTGTCGGTCAGCGAGGGTGTAACGCGGTCACGCGACGGATGCATCTTTGGGGGCTTTGGTGCGGAAGGCTTTGAAGCGTTCGCCCAACTGATCGGCGATCGCCTTCAGTCCGGGAGTCTTCTTGGCGGCGGTTTTTACGTAGTCATAGACGGTTAGGCTGCTGTGCATGG
>Ga0163155_10005323_pt1 | contig 12885 bp, 12 predicted proteins | sample OliLakLV19SP4G1_FD_148611 | JGI IMG/M metagenome (GOLD analysis project Ga0163155, IMG submission 148611) | Freshwater microbial mat bacterial communities from Lake Vanda, McMurdo Dry Valleys, Antarctica - Oligotrophic Lake LV.19.SP4.G1 | ecosystem: Environmental > Aquatic > Freshwater > Lake >...
CTGCAATACGAGTACGGCTAGTACCAAGTCTTACTCTTTTCCCGTTTTAGATTGGGAAACTGCCTGGAAGTCGCTGCCAAATTGCGTGGTCACCAGCGCAATTTCTAATGCTTGTAATGATGCAAAGATTCGAAAAGGGGCGCAGCACTGTGAACTCCTCGAAAATCCAAATGGAGGAGCCGCGACGGATTGTCAAAACTTTACACTTGAAGCGAGCCAAATTACATGCGCCAAGTGCCTTCCGGGTGACCGATGTTGCGACTCTAAAGTTTTTGGGCCAAGAATTACGTGCAATGTTAACGGCGTAGTACGAATAAATGTTCGCGTTCTCCCGGACAACAGCTGCGAATATTCGTGTTCAGCCCAATTACATTCATAAGTGCAGTGCTTATTAGGCGTCGATTGCCTCAAGTGCCCGACGACAACATCGCCAGATTAATTGCTGGGACGAGCCTGGGGAGCGGAAAAAAATGCCGTTACATTTTTAATGTTCTGGCGAAATTGCCCTGCCAAGCATCTGAATACTTAATAATTCCAAATTTCTGGACTAGGGCCTTAGTTTTGCAATGCTTAACGAAAGGGGCTCGAGGTGGTGCGTGATGAAAAGAAATCTTCTAATCGGAATACTGTTTCTATTAAGTGTAATTGGCGAGTCTAAATCTGCAACGTGGGCGTACGGTCATCCGGCCGACTTCAATAACGACGGAGATTTTGGAACAGATCAAGACATCGAAGCCTTTTATAGAATCCTTTCTGGCGACGAAGTCCCTCGCCGGCAGGATGGGGACGATCTTTTTGCGCCCAGGAAACGGATTTCTAGCTCCTGCCATACAACCAGCTGCTATAGGACACCCCGGAATGATCGGATACTCGGCCAAGGCAATTGCGCGGTGGGATGTGGTTCCCTTTCAAACATTCACGGATAAATTTCAAATCGGTGTTATTGCGTTTCATATCAATGGGGCCGATCGCGTGGAGTTCTCGGTTGAGGGTGGTCCTACAAAAAGCAGAACGATAATGAGCTTGAATACTCAAACGGCGGGACCGAACTTTGCGGGCGTTGTTGAATACACAGCAAGACTTCGAGCTTCAGATTTTAAACTTGAACAAATGATTGAGATCCGAGCTATCGTTTATCCTCGAAACGCCGGCCAACCCACTGTGCTAGCTGGCCCAATTGTGTTTGGCGAAAGCTATCCGCTGTCAGAAGCCTCCAAAGGTCGTCGTTCGCTTTTTCTTTACGCCGATCCCAATAATAGTTCCTTTAGTCCTGTCCGCTTTGTGAGTCCGGCAGGGACCGATGTCAATAATAACGGGCAACTTCCCTTTCGAACAATTCAGGCCGCGGTGCAATCTCTTCAAAATCAATACGGTCGGGTCGATGGAGCCACGATCTATCTTCACGAGGGAAATTACGCGAACGTTTGGGGATCATACAATTTTCTATCAAACCGCTGGCTCACAATAACCTCGGCTCCGGGGGCGAATCCCCAAAACGTAAAAATTACGCATCGTGCGTCTTACCAGGCGACAGTCGGTCTAAAATTGTTACGTCTAAAAAATCTAACGATCAATTTAGAGGCGAGGCCTGAAGGAAATACTTCTTTCACAGGAATGTATGTGGGGTCCCCTGAATACCAAGTGAAAATTTGGTTTGATACAGTAAAAATATCGGGTCCTGAACCCATGTCATCGGTTTTTCCTTACTTATCGAAAACATTTTATTTCGTTATTGCAGCGGATGGGTACTTCACTGACTGTGAGTACCAAGATATTCGAGATGGCTTGTCGGATGCCGTACTCGTAAGAAATACGCATATTAGAAATGTAGCCGGCGATGTATTTTCGGGAGCGCAAACAGTTGTATCGAGCTCGGTCGACAACATCATGTTTATTGAAGCGCCAAATCCCGCAAATGACCCTCATGCCGATGTATATCAAAGCCGTCCGTGGGCGGGAGTCCTCGATAACATAATTGTCTATGGCTTGAAAGCCACTCGCCTGCAAGCACATGGTTTAAATATAGGATCCATTGAAAACTCAGCATTTGTAAATACGCTCATCCATCCCGCTCCGATTCCTCCCGGCGGTCCAACCGGTCGAATGGTAGGGCAATATTTTGAGTCGATGTTTGGCGATAACATGAATCATGTTTTGATTTGGCAATCGACCTTCTTGAATTCTTTTACTTGGTACGGCCACAGCAACCAATCTAACTTTTCGATTCGAAACAGCATTTTTGGAGCCATGAGCGAAGACACCGATCGTGGAGTTCAAAGATCAATTATTCAGAACACGTTGGCACCTACTTCGAGTAATAATCACTTTATCAACTCACCACTCTTGGTTGGTACAGAAGTGACAACCGGAGCAATTAATTTAAGAAATACTTGGGCTTTGGATTTTAGACCCGACTCGTCCATCCTTCTGAATCGCGTAGAGGAAATAATCGTGCCGATTGATCTCAATTTACAGCCCGTCTTTTCTCCGGAAGGTGCAATAGGCGCGCTTCAGTATTAAGAAAAACTCGGATCTTGTAGCAAATGAAGTGGTTGCGAGGGTATGACATCGGGGCATGCCTAATTTGTGGAATATATTTCGTTGGACTGGTTATCTGGAGGCATCCTCTTTTCTTGCTCTCCTCTTTATCGCAATGCCTCTGAAATATTTTTGGGGTAAGCCTGAGTTAGTTAAAATTGTTGGGATGGCTCACGGTATTTTGTTCTTAATGTATGTGGTGGTTGCAACTTGGCTGGCTATTCGTGCGAGATGGTCAAAACAAGCCGTTCTTTATGCTTATGCCGCCTCGATGATTCCAATGGGTCCCTTTATTTTCGATCGTTGGTTGATGCGCACACATTCACGAAAATGATCGGCGAAGACTCCATGCGACCATGGAGTGAAGTGATATGGATTCTTAAATCCACATGTCCTCTAATGACGTTCCGAGTTACGATTGGAAAAGGATATACACGGCTACCGGTCTTTGATGGTAAGTCGGTGGTAGACCTCCTTCACACGAAAGAATTTCTCAAATTTCATTTATTCCTTCACACGATAGACTTCGACACGAAAAGGAGTGGACACATAAATTGATTGTCCCGTTCCGTGTAAACTCTGTATCCGATCAACAACACCAGCCATAACTTTTGCTGCTAATCCTGCGCTATCATTCTCTTCTTCCCTTATTTCAGGATTATTGCTGATCGATAAATTAAAACTCACTTTGCAATCTTCACTCGCCAAATAAATCCTGCCAGCTCTAATGTCAGGACGAATTTTTTCATAGAAGCAACCAGCCGACATGGACACGTCTTCATCCCAAACCACTTCTTGTGCAGTCAGAAATAAACTATTCAAATCATTTTCAATTTCATCGAGCGTTCGAATGCGTCGAGGTGGAACATAGGCAGGCAAGCTCGATGTTAAAATTAGCTTTATTCGAAATGCCTTATCGCTAAAGCCTTCGTAAGTGCCTTCATATGTTCCCGATAGCGCATCGAAATATCTTTGTCGGCGTGCAAGATCTAATTCCATCTCTTCAGCACGTTTCGTCTGATACTGATTTTCGGCATCGACTTGCTTTCGCGCGTTAGCTTCCGCCTCAATCTGCGCTCGATCCTTAATTCGATCCGTATTGTCTCCGCATCCTGTAAGCAGGATGCCCGCGGTTAAGAATACCCACATCTTCTTACCTTGAACTTCCATGTCCCCTCCGAAGTATCTTGGTTAAAGAGACTTGCCTTGCATGGCAAGCAACTCTGCCGTGCCTAAACTCAATTCAATTTTCGTCTTAAAAAGTCTCCAACGAGCTTCGAAAAGCTTGTCTGTTGCACTCGCCACATCGGGTGAATTTTTCACGCCTCGGCGATACTCTGACATCACCATTTCGAAATATTTCTCGGCGAAACCAACGTTTTCCACTTCGCCATTAAGCTTTTCCTTAAGCTCGAGAATCTTCTCATACAGATTCTGAGCAACATTTCTAAGACGAGCTTCTTCCTGAGAGGCAGAAAGCGAAGCCCGGTCTGCAATGGCAGATTTTTCTTGGTATCGATTCCAGGAGGAGCCCCCATTAAATAATGGAATGGTCACCTTACCAACGACTTCCCAAGAATTCTTTCGCGACTCGACGAAGTCGGTCTCCATGAGCTTTCCATATTGGCCCTCAGCAGAAATGCGGGGCAAGAATTCTCCCAAGGCTGATACTCTTTCGGATTTTGCCGCAATCGCTTCCACCTTCGCTAGCCTAAGTTCAAAGTTCTCTTTGGCAATCACACTCCAGATTTGATCAAAAGAGCTTGCGTCCTCTTTAAAAATAAAATCCTCGTTTACCGAAGTTACGGATCTCCCCAGGCCTGCAGTTCTCTCGAGCTCTCTTAATTCAAGTTCAAACTCTTTTTTCAAAATTCGAAGATCATTCTCTAACTCGCGTTGATGCATTTTGAATTCGAGAATATCTGAATCTGTAGAAAGCCCCGCATTTACTCGCTTTCGAGCTGCGGCTAACTGCTTATCGGCGAAGTTAAAATCGTTCATCTTAAGCGCTAACTGCTTCTGCATTGCGAGCACTCGATAGTAGGCAGAGATAATTGCAAGGTGCGCACGAATCCCAGCTTGTCTTTGGGCAAGCGCACCAAGGTCACTTCGATTGAAAGAAGTTCGGAGTTGGGCAATGTCCCCCAAGCTAAGTTCATAACGAGCATAACCATAATAAAAAATATCGTTCCTTTGTTCTCTTTCTCGACTCGAGCGACCTCCCCCTTCAACGCCAAGTTCCGGTAAGATCTTCGCATATCCGCCTTGCGCGCGTCTTCGAAGAGCCTCCGCTTCTAGGCGCTGAAGCTTAAATTCTGGACTCTTAGATTCAACCACTTGTAGTAATTCGTGGAGCCCCACGGATCCTGCGGCGGGTTGCGCCTGCACCAGATCAATTCGCATCACGAACAAACTAGCAACAAGATAGAATTGAAAGTTTCTAAGATAATTTATTTTCATGGCGTTCTCGCATTCGGATCACTGGGATTCAATCGTAAATTTGAGTGGTGAAGTTTCTTTTTTATAGTCCAAAGTCAAAATAAGCGTGTGACGATCACCGCCCAAATCTTTTTCGAAACTAAAGCCTTCCTTTTCGGAAATTAAAGAAATGGCTTCGGAAGTTTTCTTCTTTTCATTTCTTAGGAGGGCTTCAAGCTTCACTTCAGAATGTGGAATAGGCTTGGTCTTTGCATTGAGGACATAAACCATTACTTTTTTCCCGAGTTGAAGAACTTCGACATCGGCATTCTTGCCGGTTTGGAGGCTTCCACCATTGTAAGTTTTCACAGCACCTGGAGTGCCGTGATCATGTCCTTCGTGCGCCATCAGAGACGTGGTCGATAGCAATATTGTTCCTAATAATGTGAGTTGAGTAAGTAATTTCATTGAACCTCCTTATATATATGGTGAATTAAATTCAGCTGAATTCGTTTGAAGTGATTTTTCGGCAGACTTTCTCCCAAACTTCCAAAAAACCGTTGGCGTTACAATCATATCTAGGAGTGTCGAGCTCAACAGTCCACCGAGAATCACAACGGCTAAAGGCTGTAAAATTTCTCTTCCTGGCTCTCCTTTTGAAAGTGCGAAAGGAATAAGTGCAAGTGCAGCCGTTAACGCGGTCATTAAAACAGGGACAAGCCGTTCCAAAGAGCCACGAATGACCATCTCTTTAGTAAACGCCTCCCCTTCAAATTTCATCAGATGAAGATAGTGAGAGATCATCATAATTCCGTTTCGGCTCGAAATTCCGCAGAGCGTGATAAACCCGACAAGGGTCGCTACTGAAAAAATACGATCAGAAATAAAAACAGCGATGAGACTTCCGATCGCCGCCAACGGAATATTCAGCATGATCTGAACGGCAATGAAGCTGGAGCGAAAGTGCGCAAACAGCACGAGAAAAATTCCTAAAAGTGAAAATGCACCCAAAATCAAAAGTAACCGCGAAGCTTCTTTCTGACTTTCAAATTGACCACCATATTCCAAGAAATAGCCTTCGGGCATTTTTACATTTTCACTAATTTTGGTTTGAACTTCTTTGACGAGACTGTCCAGATCACGGCCGGAGGCATTCGCTTGCACAACAATCCGCCGCTGAGCATTTTCTCGATTCACCATATTTGGGCCTGTAGATTCATAAACGTCGGCCACATCTTGAAGCGTCACTCGCTGACCGTCCGGCATGATCTTCACCGTTGTCGATTTAATGAGATCAACGTTCGCCCGAGATTGATCGTCAAAACGCACGAAAAGATCATGAATGCGTTGGCTTTCGAGAATTTGGGCAACGATTTCACCGTTGAGTGCGGTCTCGAGCATTTTTGTAAGCTCACCGGCGGCAATTCCAAACTTCGCGGCCTGGTCTCGCAAAATTTGAATTTTCACTTGAGGAATCAAAACCTGCTTTTCGATTTGAAGGTCCACAAGCCCTTCCGTTCCTTCTATCGCACGCTCGATTTCGGCAGCCTTCATACGAAGTTGTGCGAGATCTGGGCCAAACACTTTGATCGCAATTTGGGCACGTACTCCTGAAAGCATATGATCGAGTCGATGCGAGATGGGTTGTCCTAGACCAATACTCGTTTGAGGAAAGGCGCCTTGAAGCTTCTCTCGAATTTCTTCGAGAACAACATCACGTGACCGACCACCTATTTTAAAATCGATATCAATTTCTGAGTTATGAACACCTTCAGCATGTTCATCGAGTTCTGCGCGCCCTGTTCTGCGAGCAACGCTCTTTACCTCTGGAATTTTGAGAATCATTTCTTCTGCTTTTCGACCTAACTCATTGGAAGCATCTAAAGAAATTCCTGGCTTCGCAATGACACTCACCATAGCGGTGCCTTCATTGAATTTTGGTAAAAATTCTTTTCCCATAAAGGGAGCTAAAGAAATTGCTCCAAGAAACAAAACAATTACTGCCCCAATTACAAAGTTAGAATGATTCAGTCCCCAAGTAAGAAATCTTTGATCCAGTCTTTTTAACCATCGCACAAGAGCGCTGTCTGGACGCTCAATTAGTTTTCCTCTCGTTAAGAGAAACGAACAAAGTACTGGCGTCACAGTAAGCGAGACCAGAAGAGAGGCTAAAATTGCTGTGATATAAGCGACACCCAATGGAATAAAGAGACGCCCCTCAATTCCGCTCAAATAAAATAATGGAATGAAAACGAGAATCACAATGATCGTAGCAAAAACAATCGAGTTTCTTACCTCAGTTGAAGCGAGGTAAATAACTTTAAGAGACGACTCAGGATGTTCCTTTTGCCGATTTTCTTTCAGTCGTCGAAAGACATTCTCCACATCAACGATGGCATCATCAACGAGTTCTCCGATGGCGACAGCCAATCCACCAAGAGTCATCGTGTTCACGCCAATTCCAAAAAGCTCCATGATGATTGCCGTGACAACAAATGAGAGTGGGATCGCCGTAAGTGTGATCAAGGTCGTTCTGAAATTGAGCAAGAAAAGAAAAAGAACGATGAAAACCAAAATTACGCCATCCCGCATGGCAAGCTTCACATTATTGATGGCGTTTTCGATGAAATGAGACTGCTTAAATAAATCTTTTTCGAATTGAACGCCTTTTGGCAAAGTTTTTTCTAGCTCGTTGAGGGCTTTCTCAATTTTTTCAGTGAGAACTACGGTGTTTGCGTCAGGCTGCTTTTGAATACTCATGATGATTGCCGGCTTGGCATTCACACTTCCGTCACCGCGTTTTACTCGCGCTCCAATACGAACTTGAGCGATATCTTTTACGAGAATCGGCCGGCCGAAGTGAAGTCCTACAACAGAATTTGCAATATCCTCAAGTGAGCGAGTCGTTCCGAGGTTCCGTACCAGATACTCCTGCTGATTGAGATCAATGAAACCTCCCGTGGTATTCTGGCTTACCCGAGAAAGATTTTCTTCAACGTCTTCGAGAGTCAGCTGGTATTTTTTAAGTTTCTCAGCGGATATAAGAATTTGATATTGTTTAAGTCCGCCACCCATCGAAATTACTTGAGAGACGCCTGGGATAGTCATCAGTCGTGGCCGAAGTGTCCACTCTGCAAGGGTTCGAAGATCAATCGGAGAAACGGATCCGTCTTCAGATTTGAGACCGATCAGCATGATCTCACCCATGATGGACGAGATTGGTCCCATGATCGGAGTGATGCCAGATGGTAATGTTTCTTTAGCTAGCGCTAGTTTTTCGGCGACGAGCTGACGATTCCTAAAAATATCCGTGCCCCAAGCAAACTCCACATACACAAAAGAGAGTCCAACTCCTGAACTCGATCGGACCCGTTCGACTCCAGGCAATCCATTAAGTACCGCTTCAAGCGGAAGCGTTACGAGAGTTTCAACTTCCTCAGGCGCCATCCCAGGAGCTTCGGTCTGCACAGTGACAGTGGGGCGGTTGAGATCTGGAAAGACATCAATTGGAAGATTGATGAGAACGATCGTGCCATAGACGGCGACAAATGCCGCAATGGCCGACACAAGCATCCGATTCTTTAGTGCGAGCTGAATTAAACGATCAAACACAAACCCTCCTCAGGCCCATACAATTTCTCTCTCCATCGCACCCTCTCCCACTCTCCGTCAAACAACAGACATGCTTTTAATTTTGGTCAAAAAATTTAATGGTGGGACGAATGCTCGTCTTTTTGATTCAAGAGTTTAAGCGGTAAATCGTACTCAGCTTTAGCACCCTTCATTCCTTTTCTTTCTGCCATCACTAAAAGTTTTCCAGAATCTTTATTAAATCCCTTTGGAAGTTCACATGAAAAGAAAGTTTGTTCGGCTCGGCAAGCGAGCTTCGTTGCGCCGGTTGATGTCTTGTACTCGACTTCAACTTTTGATTTTTCAGTCACTGGATCCTTCCAGTGAATATCTAATAGATAAATTTGAAGTTTTTCTTCTGCTAATTTCACTTCTGTATGAAAACCCCCAGGCATTCGAATAAAACCGCCGTGAGGACCTGGCTTATCTTCTCCGTGGGCCCAAAGTGCCAAAGGCAAAATTCCTAAGATTGTACTCAATAGTGCTGCTCTCATTTACTAACCTCCATCAGGGTATACGAACAAAGGGTCGATTTGTGACAAATAATCATTAATCTACCCCCCATTTGACAAATACACTATACCCCCATATGGTATATTTAAGTAAAGAGGAATTCGAAATGAAGAAAAAGTCGGAAAGTAAGCACGATCACCACGACTATGAGCCAGAGAAAAAGCGGCTAAGTAGAGTCCGGGGACAAGTTGAAGGCGTTCAAAAAATGATAGACGATCATCGGTATTGTCCCGAGATCATCATCCAGATACGGGCAGCGCGCGCTGCGCTTCGCTCTATCGAAAGTTCTATCTTAGAAAAACATTTGAGGGGATGCGTTCGAAACGCCATTCACACTCGAGATCCCATAGAAACAGAAACAAAAATTCGAGAGTTAGTTCAACTTTTTGGACAAATGAAGGAGTAACTCTATTATGAAGCATTCAAAAACAAATGAACACTCCACCCACGATCACGCTTGTTGCCATCACGAACCCACCATTCAAAGTGGCTCAGTGACTGATCCCGTCAGTGGTGAGTCAGCCAATCATTCGCCTAACGATGGCGAATATACCTGTCCGATGCATCCTGAAGTCGTAAGTAATAAACCAGGTAGCTGCCCCAAGTGCGGAATGGCGCTTGAGCCTCGCACACCATCTGATCTGCCTGAAGAGAATCATGAATTAAAAAGCATGAGTCTGCGATTTTGGATTAGCGCTGCGCTTTCTCTTCCGCTCTTAGCCGTTATGTTTGAACATTTCATTCCACAGCTTGAAAACTTTCTTCATGGCGAAGTTGGCTTTTGGCTTCAAGTGTTACTCGCAACACCCGTGGTCTTCTGGGGCGGCTGGCCTTTTTTTGAACGAGGCTGGCAATCTATTCGTACATGGAACTTAAACATGTTCACCCTTATTGCGATTGGCGTTGGTACGGCATACGTTTACAGCCTTGTTGCCGGATTTTTTCCCCAGATATTTCCCGCTTCGTATTTAAATGAACATGGAAGAGTCGCTGTTTATTTTGAAGCGGCTGCCGTGATTACTGTTCTCGTTCTTCTTGGCCAAGTCCTCGAATTGCGAGCGCGCAGTCAAACATCTCAAGCGATCAAGCAACTTCTCGGGCTAGCTCCAAAAACAGCTCGAATCATTCGGTCAGACGGAACCGAACAGGATATTTCTCTTTCTGATGTTCATGTAGGAGATAAATTACGCGTCCGTCCCGGTGAAAAAATTCCAGTCGATGGAATTGTTGTAGAGGGATCGAGCCATGTCGATGAATCAATGATCACGGGCGAGCCCATTCCAAGCTCGAAAGACATCGGATCAAAAGTGACCGGCGCCACCATCAATCAAACTGGAAGCTTCGTGATGGAAGCAAAGCGAATTGGAAAAGACACTCTTCTCTCTCAGATTGTACATATGGTTTCTGAGGCTCAGCGAAGTCGAGCCCCCATTCAACAACTGGCCGATGTGGTAGCTGCTTATTTTGTACCTGCCGTGGTGATTATTGCTGTGATTACTTTCATTGTATGGTGGGCATTCGGTCCTGAACCCTCCTTCATATACGGAATTGTGAATGCGGTTGCTGTATTAATTATCGCTTGTCCCTGCGCAGTCGGTCTTGCCACCCCCATGTCGATCATGGTGGGAATTGGTCGTGGAGCCAGTTCTGGAATTCTCATTAAGAACGCTGAGGCGCTCGAAGCCTTTCAGAAAGTAGATACTCTTGTCGTTGATAAGACCGGAACCCTCACAGAGGGCCGCCCCAAACTCGTATCGATCATCGCGACATCGAATATGAGTGAACAAGAAATTCTTCAACTCGCGGCAAGCCTTGAACAAGCCAGCGAACATCCACTTTCTCAAGCTATAGTCGTAGGAGCTAAAGACCGAAAAATTGATCTCAAGAAGGCCGATGAGTTTCTATCTGTGACAGGCAAAGGAGTTGTCGGCAAAGTGAACGGAAAGAAAATTGCCATTGGAAATAAAAAGCTTCTCGAAGACGAGCATATTTCAATTGAATCACTCTTAGTAAAATCAGATGAGCTTCGAATGGACGGTCAAACAGTAATGTATATGTCGGTGGATGGTAAGGCTGTCGCCCTTTTAGGTGTGGCAGATCCAATCAAAGCCTCAACCGCTGAGGCAATCGACTTGATCCACCAAAACAAAGTTAAAATTGTCATGCTAACGGGTGACAATCGACTAACTGCAGCAGCCGTAGCAAGAAAACTAAAGATTGATGAAGTCATTGCTGAGGTTTTGCCCGAACAAAAGACGGAAGTGATTAAAAGATTTCAAAGCGAAGGCCGAATTGTTGCAATGGCAGGTGACGGAATCAACGATGCACCCGCACTTTCTCAAGCTCATGTTGGAATCGCTATGGGCACCGGAACCGATATCGCAATGGAAAGCGCAGGAGTCACTTTGGTGAAGGGAGATTTGCGTGGAATTGCAAAGGCAATAAGGCTTAGCAAAGGAACAATGACGAACATCCGTCAGAATCTTTTCTTCGCGTTTGCCTATAATGCTCTCGGGGTTCCGATCGCCGCTGGCGTGCTGTATCCGCTAATGGGCACTCTTTTGAGCCCAGTATTTGCCAGCCTCGCCATGGCTCTAAGCTCGTTCTCTGTGATTTTAAATTCTTTGCGTCTTCGAAAAGTAGGACTTTGATAGTCCCTATGGTGAATTCACATACGCTCTGCGGCTTTCCCAATCTCGACAGGCGTCTAAATACATAATTCGGTTCTACGCACCACCCCAAAGCGATGCTTCAAAAATAGTCAATTATTGTGAGGTTCTCATATATATTCAAATTCAAATGCTAAAACAGTATTTATATATCAGCACGGCGCTCGACGATCTTAATCAGGACGAGATTAACAAGATTCTTTTGACCTCTCGTCGAAATAACGAAAAGTACGACCTGTCAGGGATATTACTTTATCGACCTCCTCATTTCGTTCAATTATTGGAAGGGCCTGAAGGAAAAGTAGATTTCACTGCTGCGCGCATTGGTAAGGACAAACGACATCGCGAAATCGAGGTTCTGCATCAAGGGAAAACCGCCATTCGGATTTTTCCTGACTGGAAAATGGGCTTTATTCAAGGGAACGTCATGCCCAGCGATCTAAAGTCTCACTTGTATAGCATCCTCAATAAAACTGGAACCCATCCTTCGAATGACGAGATACTTGAAGTTCTAGCTGTAGTGGCCGAAGTAGATCTTTCTCATGCGCAGCAAGAAGCTCAAAGCTGAAAGCGTTAATATTCTGCGGGAGAATTGCTCCGATGACTTGGAACATGACCAAGGCCAGAAGCCTCTCCCAGGCACACATTCTTCAAGCCAACGAGATTCTCTAGCGCAGGTTTATCAAGCCATACCTGAAGGTGAAGTAAGCTCTGGGCTTTGCTCCAGCACTGAGGACTTAAAATTGTAGCAGGCATTTTTTCGCTTATGTTCACGCTCTCGGTAGCGGAAATGATATAGTTGAAGCCTTCTACTCCCGCCCAAACAACGAGAACTCCTACAAAAAGAAACCCAAAAGCCCCAGTGATCAGAAGGATCCGTAAATTTCTTTTGTACTTACTGTTAGACTTAAACTTTCTAATTTTCTCAAAAAATCTACCAATTTCCATTTTCTCTTTCCGCCTTTGAAAAACAGTACCGGCTCCCTGAGGGCCGGCAAAAATAGATAAAAGCACTTTTACGTATCGTTAAAACAAATACTAAAAATGCTGAGCAATGTTTACATTAATAAGCCTTCTCGTTAAATTGCTCCCATGAATCCCTGGATTAATTATCATC
>Ga0163155_10005326_pt1 | contig 12879 bp, 17 predicted proteins | sample OliLakLV19SP4G1_FD_148611 | JGI IMG/M metagenome (GOLD analysis project Ga0163155, IMG submission 148611) | Freshwater microbial mat bacterial communities from Lake Vanda, McMurdo Dry Valleys, Antarctica - Oligotrophic Lake LV.19.SP4.G1 | ecosystem: Environmental > Aquatic > Freshwater > Lake >...
GTTCAAAGGTGATTTCAATCGTTGGGGATTCCGTAAATAATCCCAGAGGTTCGGTATTGTCTTGCGATCTTGCAGACCATGTCAGGGCTACAGAAAGCCCCCGGCTTCTAGCCGTGGGGTAATTTACTAGTCGCACACCCAGTCTCGCTGTTGATAAAACCGCATGACCCAGGTTACCTTTATCTGATTCTCAGCAAAAATTTAGTTAAGGCTCAGGCTGATGCAAGCGAAATATTGCATAAGTAGTGTATTGTCCACAACGCCAACGGTTCGCCATGCTAAAACCTACATCGTTCATCCTCATGGGCGCGATCGCGTTACTCTCCAGTTGCACCAGTCCATCCCCCCTAGCTCAAGGTACTAGTTCAACGGGACAACCGACGGCAACATCAGCCAGCCCTTTGTCCTACGAAGCATACGGGATGGTTTTACGCACCTACGTCAACGCCGCTGGCTTGGTTGACTACCCGGCACTGCAAGCTAACCCTATGCCCTTAAAGGAGTTTGTGGCAGCGCTAGGAGCGGTTTCTCCCAATACCTACGAGGCTTGGAGCGACCAGGAAAAAATTGCGTTTTTAGTCAACGCCTATAATGCCATCACGTTAGAATCCATCATCGACCAGAAGCCGCTCAAAGGCAGCATTAAAGATATTTGGGGCGTTTGGAATGGCAAAAAGCATTTGGTGATGGGGCAATCTATTACCCTCGACGCCATTGAGCATGAGATCTTGCGCAAAGACTTCCAGGAACCGCGCATCCATGCGGCGTTGGTGTGTGCCGCCATTAGCTGCGCACCACTGCGGCCAGAACCCTATACGGGTGAACAGCTAGATCAGCAGCTAGATGCTCAGGTACGCCAGTGGTTAGCTAGTCGCGGGATAACGATCGATCGCGCTCAAGAGCGGGTCTCTATTTCTTCGATTTTTGACTGGTTTGGCGAAGACTGGCAAGCTGGCTACAGTGCACCTAACAAGTTTGTCGGCAGTGACAAGGAGCGAGCTGTTTTGAACTTTATTAGCACCTATATGAGTCCTGAAGACAAAGACTATTTAGTCCAAGGTCAATACAAAGTTGACTATTTGGAGTATGACTGGTCATTGAATCAACAGTAGAGACTGAGATTTACGATTGAGATTTACGATTGAGATTCACGATTGAGATTCACGATTGAGCTACTTCAGCCAGATTCTACCCGGCATGACAACAGTGACAGATGTTGCTAAGCGTAAACCCATGATGGATTCAAATCAAGTGCTCCGAAATCGCCTGGTAAAGGGGCTGTATTGGCTGGGAATCAGTGCGATCGCCTATGGCCTGGTGGCTTCTCCAGCTCTGGCTCAAACTGCGGCAAGCTCACCGGGGTTTAACCCGCAGGAGCTGCTGCGTAATGCCTTACAGTGGGTTGAAAGCCTAGGTGTAGTGGGTGGGATTGCCTTTATTATCATTTACATTGTGGCCACAGTCGCCTTCCTGCCCGGATCAATTTTGACGCTGGGGGCAGGTGTCGTGTTTGGCGTATTTCTGGGTGCCGTCTACGTTTTTGTGGGAGCTACGTTAGGGGCGATCGCCGCATTTCTGGTAGGACGTTATTTGGCCCGAGACTGGATCAGCAAAAAGATTGAAGGCAATCAAAAATTTGCTGCAATCGATCAAGCCGTTGCCAGAGAAGGGTTCAAAATTGTATTGCTGACTCGGCTTTCTCCCGTTTTCCCCTTCAACTTACTAAATTATGCATTTGGGGTCACGGGCGTTGCCCTAAAAGACTATGCGTTAGGGTCAATCGGCATGATTCCTGGCACCATTATGTATGTCTATATCGGCTCTTTAGCCGGGGATATTGCCAGAATCGGTACCGAAAATCAGCCGACCAATCCGGCTGTGCAATGGGCAATTCGGATCATTGGCTTGCTGGCCACAGTCGCTGTTACGGTCTACGTGACGCGCGTTGCCCGCAAAGCCCTGGCAGAAAAAGTTAGCGGGTAGCAATCACAGATAATTTGGAGCAGACTGGCGGTAGCATAGGGGCGCTGTTCACCGCAGTCTTCGACCAAGCGTTATCCAAAAAATATCTAGTGCTGAACTCAAACCGATCTAATTTACTGCGCTGCGTCAGTGCCCTATGGCTAATTGGAGGAGCCGTAATTGTCAGCGCCCATGGCCATGTTCGTGACGTGGCAACGCTACATCAATTCTGGGTCGGCATTGGGGTGATGGCAGTAGGATTTATCCTGTCGTGGCGGCTGCGATCGCTTTCCGTCCTTTGGTTTTGGGGAGTGGCGATCGCCACTCGGCTGCTCTTATTGCCGATGGAGCCGGGGGATGATGTCTGGCGCTATCTGTGGGAAGGTCACATTCAAAATTTGGGGTTTAGCCCCTATCATTTTGCCCCCAACGCGCCTGAATTAGCACTGTATCGCCCAGATTGGTGGTCGCAAATCAATCATCCGGATGTTTCTGCTATCTATCCACCCATCACAGAACTTGGCTTTCGATGGCTAGCGGCGATCGCTCCCAATCTCTATCTGTTCAAGCTGGCATTTACCCTGGCCGATTTGCTCGTCTGTGGGCTGCTGTGCCGTCGGTTTGGCCATGCTCAAGCGACGCTCTATGCCTGGAACCCGATGATCATTTACGCCTTTGCAGGAGGGGCGCATTACGATAGCTGGTTTATTCTACCGTTGGTCGCGGCATGGCTGTTGGCTGATGATGAACCTGATTGTGAAGCATCAGAGCGCCGCTTTACCTGGTTTTGGAGTGCGTTATGCGTGGGCGTCAGCGTAGCGGTGAAATGGATGTCGCTACCGATGGTGGGGTTTTTAATCTGGCGATCGCTCCGTCAGCTCAAGTTTTGGCAAGCCGGCTGGATTGGACTGGCTAGCATGTTACCCATTGTTTTGTCGGCTCTGCCGTTTTGCCAGATTAGCGCTTGCCCCTTGATGCCAACCCAATCAGTGTTTATGTCCTATGGGCGCAGTGCAGAATTCATTCCTCACTTCGTTGCTCAAGTTTGGCAACCTTCACTCCAAACTAATACAATTTATTTATTTCCCCTAGCCCTATTTACCATTTGGCTTACAGTTCGAGCCAATAGCTTCCAGCAATTTGCCGAATGGTACTGGTTTGGATTGCTAACGCTAACGCCGATCGTCCATTTCTGGTATTTTACCTGGATGGTGCCGTTCGCAGTGCCCAGCCAAAATTGGGGAGTTCGATTGGCTAGCCTTTCCGCATTTGTTTACTTTGTCTTGCCTGCTCGCATCCCCGACTGGCGATTGACGGCAGTAGAGCGACTATTGCTGTGGCTGCCCTTGATGCTGGGCTGGCTGTGGACAACCTGGCAAAGCTCTCAGAAAAGCCGAGAGCTAGCGAGTAACTCTGGTAGAATCAAGTCTAAATCTTGAATGATCTATCGCACTAGCGAGCAGAGTTTGATAGTCACAATCAGCTAGCGTTACACCTAAACACTATGAGTTCTCACGACCCTCAGCCTCATGCTGATATTGCGCTTCGTGTTAAGGCAATTGAATCGCTTTTGATCGAAAAAGGCATTGTAGATCCAGCAGCGTTAGATGCCATTATTGATGCCTATGAACATAAAATCGGGCCTCATAATGGCGCTCGGATTGTGGCAAAAGCGTGGGTTGATCCTGAGTTTAAACAGCGCTTGTTGATGGACGGCACAAGTGCGATCGCCGAACTGGGTCTGACAGGTTTCTCTAGTGAACACATGGTGGTTGTAGAAAATACCCCAACGGTGCATAACCTGATTGTCTGCACCCTTTGCTCTTGCTACCCTTGGGCTATTTTAGGCTTACCTCCCACATGGTACAAGTCCTTCGCCTATCGCTCCCGTGCCGTGATTGATCCGCGTGGGGTACTGCAAGAATTTGGGTTAGAGATGCCAAAATCAGTCGAAGTGCGAGTGTGGGATAGTAATGCAGACCTACGGTATCTTGTGCTGCCAGAACGCCCTCAACACACTGAAGGCATGACGGAAGATGCCTTGGCTGCATTGGTCACCCGGAATGCCATGATTGGCACTGCACAGGTTTCACCGCCAACTTTTTCCAACGAACTTGCTGATGCTGAGGTTGCTCAATGAATGGTCCACATGATATGGGCGGTATGCATAATATGGGATCTATTCCCATTGAAGAACATGAGCCAGTGTTTCACTCAGAGTGGGAAGCCAAGGTGTTTGCGATTAGCTTCGCCACATTTGCTAACTATTTTCCGGTGGATGAAACCCGTCAGGCATCAGAGCTAATGCCGCCGGGGCAATACCTCAGTTCTCGTTATTATGAACGCTGGCTCTATGCCTTAGAGCTGTTAATGACTAAACATAATCTTGTCACTCAAGCAGAGATTGAAGACCGCATAGCGCAGATGGCTCAAACTGACCCTTAACCCATGATTTGAACTGAAGTGGAATCAACCCCTATGTCAATTGAACCGAGTAATGAATGTATGACAGTCGCACAAGTTGAGGTGCTCTTGCGCGACGGTCTTAGTTGTCAATCAGAGAGCGATACTCCTGCCAAATTTAAGGTTAGCGATCGCGTGCGAGCTAAAGTAATGCATCCTCAAACCTATACCCGATTGCCTCGTTATGCCCGAGGAAAGATGGGAACAGTGATGAGAGATCACGGGGTTTACGTGTTTCCAGACACCGTTGGGCAGCGATTAGACACCAAGCCTCAGCATGTTTACAGCATCCGCTTTGCAGCCTCAGAGCTTTGGGGAGCCAATACTCCCACCAATGACTTCCTCTTCCTCGACTTGTTTGATGACCATCTAGAACCTATTTAAGCCATGACAAATGCCAGCTCCAGCCCATTGCCAGAGTCTTTGATCGAGCAACCTGAACTTGTGTTTCAGGCTCCTTGGGAAGCGCGGGCTTTTGCCCTCGTCAACTATCTAGCTGCATCTGAGCACTACGATTGGTCAGAGTGGACTAATTATTTAAGCCGTGAAATCGCAGCGGCTGAACCAAACTCAGCAGACGCAACCTCCTATTATGAACAATGGGTGAACGCCTGTGAAAAACTATTAACGGTAAAAGGGCTATTAGAACCAGAGTCGCTGCAACGCAAGATTGCAGAACTGGCATCGGAACATGAGGCCAAGCATCAGCATTAATCATGCTATATAACTGGCATCAAACTTGAAACCGATTGAATCAACTCTAGGTGGCTAATCCGAGATTTACGCTGCAAGTATTCTATTGCATTTAGACTAGCCCAGTGTGCATCCCAGCTTGAACCCATGCAGCAATCTTCGATCACATAGACAAAGTAATCATGCTGGTGGGCGTCAACCGTTGTGTAATGGACACAAACATCTGTCAATGTTCCCATAATCACTAGCGTATCGACCTTTAATCCTCGCAGCAAAAGATCGAGGTCGGTCGCAAAGAAGGCGCTGTAGCGTCGTTTGGCGATCGCAAACTCGCCATCACGAGGGTAGAAATCAGAATGAAAATTTGTGCCTGACCAGGTTTCAAGGCAATGAATCGGCTCCACGCCGTCTAGTTCGCGGCCAAAGTCCACCATTTCTTTACGGTGAACTTCCTGAGTATGAATAATGGGTAGGTTTGCAGCTCTAGTTGCAGATAAAACAGTCTTTGCTTTTGGTAAGACGTCAGCTGCGCCAACGATCTGTAGCGGTCCTCCAGTAAAAACATCTTGCTGAAAATCAATAATCAGCAGCGCTGTCGAATTGGCATTCAATGTTGGAACCATGTATATATCCCACTGATTAAGTAGTTCAACCTAGGCTATGAGCGAACCTCGCGCCCTATAACCATGTCATCCCAATTTAATTAATGATCACGACCGATCAATTGTTTGGTAGGGGCATGGCAGTGCCATGCCTCCATAGGATGTGTCACATCTATTTGGTAGGAACATGGCATTGCCATGTCCCCAAGGATGTGTCACATCTGTGGGACTAGGGCATGGCAGTGCCATGCCCCTACCATTTAAATTGATATCACTGATCTTAGATGTCATGGCCATATCCCGGATTTAATCACTAAATTAGCGAATAAGCAACCATGTAGAGCCATTTTGCTGATTCACCAATAAAATTAAACCTTTTTTGCTAATCCTGTATATGGAGCTACAAAAAATGTTGTTTAGATAAATTACTTTCATTTTATGGCTGATGGGGAGATAGGGCAGTTTGCCTGTGAGAGCAACGTAATCCCTTCCCGTTCGCCCCATCTCGCTTGTCTAGGATTCGGAGCAGAATTGTCCCTACATGGGTAGCCCCTATGCAAGCATTGTTTTGTCTCTACGCCTAGAATCTGCCGCTGAATTAAGACTATTATTTGGGGGGAATTGAGTAATGTGGACTAAAAAAGCGATCGCACTGTCTTTGGGTAGCGTAGCGATCAGTGTAGCGATCGCCTCCTGTACAGCGACCCAATCAGTCACGGAAGATCCTTCAACGACCCCAGTGGAGGGGAGTGATCCTCAATCGTTAATTCCAGTTAAAGTTGGACACTTGGTTGCACTTGACATGGCTCCCTTATTTGTTGGAGTTGAGTCAGGGTGCTTCAAAGAGCATGGACTAGCAGTTGAAACAGTGGCCTTTACTAATCCCGGCGATAACAATGCTGGGCTTGCCGGAGGAGCAGTAGATTTCAATGTCAACCCGTTCACATTACCTTTCTTTGCGGCCAGTAGCGGTGTCCCGATTAAAACCATCGCTGCCGCAGGCGGATGGGGCATTATGCAAGTGATTGCCAAGAGTGAGTACAACATTAAATCCGTCAAAGATTTGGCAAGTTATATCACTGCCAATCCCAACACAACGCTAAAAATTGCTACTCTTAGGGGCGACACCTTAGAGTTGATTTTGTTGGATGCTTTTGAACAAGAAGAGATTTCAGTAGATCGCGTCGAGATGGTGTATTTTGACGACCTGCTGGCAATGGTAGATTCATTCAAACTGGGCAAAGTGGATATGTTGAGTCATATCAAGCCCTACACCACCCAATTTGTAGAGAGCGGTGCCGCAACTGTCGTGACTGACAATGCAGAGATCTGGTCGCCAACTACTCCCAATACAGTTGTGAGTGTTCTAGAAAAAACATTGGTTGAACGACCCGCAGTAGTAGAGTCTTACTTAAAGGGGTTGCAGTGCGCCGCTAAAATCATCAATGAAAATCCTCAAGAGGCGGTTACTTTCTTGAAAGAAGGCAACTACTACCGAGTTGAAGATAACGTTTTGCTAGAGGCATTTAACTCTCAACCGTCACCTATCACCTTTACGCCTGATCTCAACGCTATTCAAGGTGTTGTTGATGAAATGGTTAGCTTGGGATACATCAAATCTGACGTGCCTGCAAGTAAGATTTTTGATGTCTCGATCATTAAGCAGTTAGAGCAATAGCTGCTAATGTAGCACTATTTTCAGATTCTTTTAGAGGGTTTTTATTGTGTATAAGCGAGCCAAACTATGCGCAATTTTAACTGCTTAGAACATCAACTAGGGACGCTAATCTAGATGGGCAGCTTACCTGTATACCAACAATGAATCTAAAAAGATTGCGGCTGGCTGGGGTAAAATCGAGTTTATCAGTCATTTGCGGGACGCTCTCCTGCTTGATCGTGATCGGGATTTGGGAGTGGGTTGGCTCTAATCCAGCCAATCCCATTACGCAGGTATTACCACCTCCCTCTAAATTTTTACCCGTCTTGTTTGAGAGCGATTTCAAGATTGGTCTGGGTTCTCAATCTGCATCGATTTACCAATCAGTGTTTGTGACACTGGTTCGCGTATTTACGGGGATGGCGATCGCCTTTATTGGTTCCGTATTATGTGGAATGTTAATTAGCCTCTCTAAATGGTCTGAACTATTTATTCTGCCAATTTTAGGTTTGATGGCACCAATCGCGCCAATTGCCTGGGTGCCGCTGGCGCTCGTTGTCTTTGGAATTAGTAATTTGACAGCCGTGTTCATTGTGTTCATGGGCGTCTTCTTTACCTTGACCATTGCAACGGTGGCTGAAATTAAACGCATTCCAGAAAATCTGCTAATTACGGCTAAGAATTTAGGAGGGAACAAGTTTAACCAATGGCGAATGGTAATTCTTCCAGCGGTTCTTCCTGGCGTTTTTACATTACTCCGGCTTAATTTTATTGCTGCTTGGATGGCGGTATTAGCCGCTGAAATGACAGGTCTGCGCGATGGCCTAGGAGCCGTTGTCATGACAGGCCGCAATCTGTTCAATAGCAATTTGATTTTACTAGGTATTTGTATTATTGGGATTACAGGGTTTGCAGTCGATCGATTGCTGTTACTGATTCAGCAAAAGTTTTTTTGGTGGAGAGTATGAGCTAATGCATCTAACCCCTGAAACGGTTTTATCTTGCCAGCAGCTCTGTAAACACTTTCCAGGCGATCGCAACCAAGGCGAATCCGGCATTCTGGCAGATGTCAATCTTGACCTGGTTCAGGGCGATTTTGTGACTATTTTGGGACAATCTGGATGCGGTAAATCTACCCTTTTAAAGCTGATGGGGGGCTTTCTTCCTCCTTCCTCAGGGCATGTTTTGTTTCATGGACAGCCATTAAGCAAAACGACGCCTGACATTGGCATGGTCTTTCAAGATCACAACTTGTATCCGTGGATGAATGTGGAGCAAAATATTGGGTTTGGCTTTAGGGTGAGAGGAGATCAGCCTGCCACCTATCGACATTTAGTGAGAGATCTGATGGATCATGTGGGTCTCTCTCATGCCCGTCAGCTATATCCGCATCAACTTTCGGGTGGGATGAAACAGCGAGTGGCGATCGCCCGTTCGCTGGCGGTGAAGCCTGATGTTTTGCTGCTAGATGAGCCTTTCTCTGCCCTAGATGTGCAGTTGAGACGGCGACTCCAAGATTTTTTGCTGGCAATCTGGCAGGAAATGTCTACCACAATGGCGCTCGTAACTCACAATGTAGAAGAGGCGATTTTGCTGGGGCAAACGTTAATCGTAGTAGGCGATCGCCCTGGGCGAATTATTGAAGAGATCTCAATTTCTGCGCCTGAGTTTCGAGACCGCTACCATCCCGATTTTTTAGCGCTGCAACGTCATTTAGAATCTGTGCTGGAGCGGAATACAGCTGCTATCGCACATGATCCGGATCAAGAGATAATAGTCCCAGGCCCTTAAAAGTAGAGTTAAAAGTAAAGCAATTTTGAAGCATCGAGATCCGATCGCATGAGTTTAAGACTTTACCCGAATTGGGTATTGTGCCTTATGGATTTTTAGAATTGTTCTTGAGTGTAGTCGTCTAATTTCGCTTTTAGCCTTTATCGACTTTAAGAATTCCAATAAATCATTATTATCATGATAAACATATTCCATCATGATGTTAAACTCCCCTGTAACAGAAGCAATATAACTAATTTTTTCCATACTGATCAGGGTATGTAGAGTTGATTCAAAAAATTCTGAGTCAACTTCAAGCTCAAGATAGGCAACATTTTCATATTTTAATTTTCCAGTATTAATAAATGCGCTGATCTTAATAATCCCCTCATCTAGCAGTCGTTTGACTCTGTAGCGAACTGTTGCTTCAGGAACTCCCATTTCACGGGCAATATAGCTATAGGAAGTGCGTCCATCTATCTGTAAAAATTCAGTAATTTTTAGATCAAGTTGATCAATTTCATAGCTTTGAAGATCTATTGGGGTATCGTTGCTGCTGGCATCACTCATTGTTAATAAAGCTGTTAACCAGCAACACTGTCTTTACAAGCTCAATTGTATCTTGTGTGTGGCTTTGGATCATGATGTCAACTTAAAAAATTTCCTGCCACAAAACTATTCAAACAAATATTATTTTCTAAATACTTGCCAACCAGCTAGCTAGTAGTCTGAGGCGTAAATCTGCCTACCGTTTGTAGTGCAGGCTTCCAGCCTGCGCGGGCAAGATGCCCGCACTACGGTAGCTAAACTTACGCCGTCTTCTACTAGTCAATCTCACCCAACGGAGAGTAGTAAATAATTGCCAAAAACCGAATTGGCAGTTCAATTAAAGTTTCTGGGCCGTGGGGAATGTCGCCGCGAAAGGTAAGAGAATCGCCTGGTTCTAGGCGATAGGTAGCTTGACCATGGCGATACTCTAACGTCCCTTCTAGCATGTGAATAAACTCAATGCCGGGATGCTCAAAGGTCGGAAACACCTCAGAGGCATCGTTCATGGTAATCAAAAACGGCTCAAACCGTTTTGTGGGGCCTTGATCGTAGGCCAGCAAGTGGTAAGTATGACCTCGCTTTGTCCCCCGGCGCACGACCTCCATGCCTTCGCCCTGCTTCACTAGTTGCGCACTGCCTACGGGCGTGTTGTAGTTGCGAAACAGAGTAGATAAGGAAACGCCTAGGGCGCTCGTGAGTTTTGCTAAGGTTTCTAGACTGGTGGCAGTTTGGGCGTTTTCAATTTTGGACAACATGCCCCGCGAAATGCCCGTTTGTTCAGCAACATCGGCAATTGTCAAGCCATGATTTTGGCGGAGTTCCCGCAGGGTAGTGCCGAGATAGCGTGACAAGGAGTCTTCTAACCCAGCTGGGTCGGACAAATTGGTTGGGATCTCGCCTGCCGCCAGATTTTTTGCCGTACTGTCTGCCATGTGCTCACCTGCCTCTGCCTCTGCTGCATCATAGCAAGAAGCTTTGTTGACATACAAGAAACTTTGTTGCACTATATTCACTACTGCGCTGTTGATTGCGTGCGGTTAATTCACTGCTACTCCGGGCGATCGCTCTCCCCCTTCCCCATGCCACTGCGACTACTAAAATTTGCCCTTGCCCAGAACCATCCTGAACCGAGGATGTTTCGTCAGCCCGATCGGCTCCAGTCGAACTACGATGCGGTGATCATTGGCGGCGGTGGGCATGGGTTAGCGGCGGCCTATTATTTGGCGCGCGACCATGGCATGACTAAGGTGGCCGTGTTGGAGCAGGGCTACATTGGCGGCGGCAATACGGGGCGCAATACTACAATCATTCGCTCCAATTATCTGACTCCAGAAGGGGTCAAGTTTTACGATGAGTCGGTGCGGCTGTGGCAAGACTTATCCACAGACTTTGACCTGAATTTATTTTATTCCACACGCGGTCATTTCACCTTAGCCCATACCGATGCCGCCGTGCGTACGATGCGCCAGCGAGCGGAAGTCAACAAACATTATGGCGTCGATAGCGAACTGGTCGATGCGGCGGCAGTGCAGGCAGCCTGCCCCGAAATGGACATCACCTGCGGCGGCCATACGCCTGTAATGGGCGCGCTCTATCATGCACCGGGCAGCATTGCCCGCCATGATGCTGTGGCCTGGGGCTATGGGCGCGGGGCTAGCGATCGCGGTGTCGAAATTCATCAGCAGACGGAGGTGTTGGGCATTACCACCCAGTCTGGGCGAGTGACGGGGGTGCGAACCAGCCGGGGAGAGATTTCCACACCGCGGATATTGTGTGCTGTCGCAGGTTCAACGCCGCGACTGTTGCAGATGCTGGAGTTGCGATCGCCCCTATACATTCATCCATTGCAGGCGATGGTCAGTGAACCAATGAAACCGTGGCTCGATCCAATCATCGTATCCGGTAGCTTACATGTCTACATTAGTCAAACTGCACGGGGGGAACTGGTGATGGGAGCATCTCTCGATCCATACGAGCTGCATTCCACTCGCTCAACCTTAGACTTTGCCGAAGGGTTATCGGCTCACATGCTAGAACTGTTCCCATTCCTATCTCACGTCAAAATCGTTCGTCAGTGGGCAGGCATGGCCGACATGACGCCAGACTTTGCGCCAATCATGGGCAAAACTCCGATTGCAGGGTTCTATCTGGATGCAGGTTGGGGCACCTGGGGCTTCAAAGCCACTCCCGTTTCTGGCAAAACTATGGCCTACACCATGGCCTGCGATCGCCCCCACGATCTGATCCGCGACTTTTCCCTGGAACGGTTTGAAAAATACGATCTGGTGGCTGAAAAAGGCGCGGCATCGGTAGGGCATTAGGTAGAGCATTAAGTAGGGCATTAGGTATGGCATTAGGTATGACATTAAGTAGGACATTAGCAACGGCGTATCAATGAAACTTATGACCTGTCCCATTAACGGAGCGCGACCCATCTCCGAATTTGTCTGCGGTGGCGACGTGCGATCCATGCCCAATCCAGCTACTGCCGATGATGCGACCTGGGCGGACTACGTATTTAACCGCCACAGCATTCCAGGTGTGAAACCAGAATGGTGGTGCCATACCCCCAGCAATACCTGGTTTATTGCCGAGCGAGACACGCGCAGCGATCAGGTGTTTTGCACGTATTTGTATGGGGCTGAGCCAGAGATTATGGGGGAGCGATCGCATGAGTAATCGACTACCGCCTGTTCCAGATGAATGGATCGATCGCCAGCAGCGAATTGAATTTACATTTGAAGATAATCGGTACTGGGGCTACGCCGGAGATACTATTAGCAGCGCGCTGTGGGCAGCGGGACAGCGAGTTCTAGGACGCAGTTTCAAATTTCATCGACCACGCGGCATTCTTAGTTTGGCGAATCATGACATCAATGCGCTCATGCAGTCGGGGCAGCAGCTCAGCGTTCGAGCAGATGTGACGCCGCTAGAGCCGAGGATGGTGCTGTCGGCGGTGAATACGGTGGGCGGGGTGGTGGGCGATCGCGCCAGCGTCCTAGGATTCTTCTCGGCCTTGATGCCCGTCGGCTTTTACTACAAGGCGTTCCACAACAAGCGGCTGTTTCCCTTCTGGGAGCGGCTAATTCGGCAGATGACGGGGCTAGGAACGGTCGATCCCGCTACGCCGCACATCCGCACTCCCAAACGCTACGACTTTTGTGATCTGTTGGTGATTGGGGC
>Ga0163155_10005327_pt1 | contig 12879 bp, 8 predicted proteins | sample OliLakLV19SP4G1_FD_148611 | JGI IMG/M metagenome (GOLD analysis project Ga0163155, IMG submission 148611) | Freshwater microbial mat bacterial communities from Lake Vanda, McMurdo Dry Valleys, Antarctica - Oligotrophic Lake LV.19.SP4.G1 | ecosystem: Environmental > Aquatic > Freshwater > Lake >...
ATCTCCTCGGCATTTACCCAGACATTTGCGGCCAGGTCTGGGTGCGTGTAGTCTACACCGCTGTCAATTACCGCTACGGCAACCCCTTGCCCGGTATAGCCCCGTGCCCAGGCTTCGGGGGCGTTGACCAAGTCGAGGTTCCAGTTGTCGCCGCCCAGGTTGGCAACGTCAGTCAAGGTAGGTTGGGCGTTCGGCTTTGCCGTCTTGTAGAGCATCGCCCCCGACACTGCCGCCGCTGCACTCACCAGCCCACTGCCGTAGTAAAAGCTGCGGGAACTGTCGGCAGGTTTAGCCGCCGTGCTACGCAGCCGATAGTTGCCCTTCTCGCCCCGCTCGTAGCTGCTAACCCTCACGGTATATCTAGCTCCGGCTTTAACGGTAAACACCAGACGGGCATTATTGCTTTGCATGCTAGTCTGATCGCCGTAGAGCAGCGATCGCCCGGTGCGACTATTGAACAATTCCAGGTACGCATCAAACTTCCGAGCACCCAGGTTGATTTCAACCCGCTGCCCTTTTTTCAACCCTTTCAAGGCAAAATCGTCAGAGTATTGCCCGCTGCGCTGAGAATTGCGGCGATCGGTAGCGGTCAGGGAGCCTTTTAGGGTTTGATTCGGTTTGAGGCTGCTGCTGCTCTGAGCCGTCGCCCGACTTGCGGATGCAGACCAAGTTGAGCGGCTGGGGGCGATCGGATGATCCTGCCAATCCGGCTGTAACTGGTTTAGCAGCGACTCTAACGGTGCCTGACGCAGTTGAGATAGTCCAACAGAATTCTTGATTTTTGACGACATAGTTCGGTTCTCGTCCAGCTTGCCTATCTTACTGATCGGCGCAATTGCTGCAAATCCGTACAAATCGGGTGAAACTGAAGAACGCTCCCACTGGCACTCAAAACCCCATTAACTGAACGTGATTCGATACAATCCTTAAATAACTCCCGTACCTTTTAGAGCAAGAGCTGTGACTGCGACAGAACCCGGAAGCTACAAAGACACCGTCAATCTCCCCAAAACCAGCTTCGATATGCGGGCGAATGCCCCCAAGCGCGAGCCAGAAATTCAGCAGCTGTGGGCCGATCGCCAAATTTACGAAACTCTGTCGCAAACCAATCCTGGCGACCTGTTTGTGCTACATGACGGGCCTCCCTACGCCAACGGCCCGCTGCACATTGGCCACGCCATGAACAAAATTCTCAAAGATACGATCAACAAGTACCAGCTGTTGCAGGGGCGCAAGGTGCGCTATGTGCCCGGTTGGGACTGCCACGGCCTGCCGATTGAGCTGAAGGTGCTACAGGCAATGAAGCCAGAGGAGCGGCGCAACCTGACGCCAATTGAGCTACGGCAGCGCGCCAAAATTTGGGCAATTCAGCAGCAGCAGCAGCAGTCCAGTAGCTTCATGCGCTACGGCGTCTGGGGCGATTGGCAGCATCCGTACCTAACGCTGACGCCCGACTATGAAGCCGCGCAAATCGGCGTGTTTGGCCAAATGGTGCTGAAGGGCTACATCTATCGAGGACTCAAGTCGGTGCACTGGAGTCCTAGTTCCAGGACGGCGCTGGCCGAGGCCGAGCTGGAATATCCCGACGGGCATGTGTCGCGCAGCATCTACGCCGCCTTCCAAATGGTGAGTTTGGCCGAGTCTGCCAGTGCGCTGGAGCCGTACTTATCAGAACTGGGTGTGGCAATCTGGACGACGACGCCTTGGACGATCCCGGCTAACCTGGCAGTGGCAGTGAACCCGGCGTTGACCTATGCGGTGGTGAAGCTGGAGGACAGCAAGCTGAAGGATGAATTGGGGGTACCGTTTACCTATCTGCTGGTAGCCAAGGAACTGGCGGAGCGGCTGTCTCAGGTATTTGGCATCCCGCTCAGCGTGCAGGCCGAAATTTCGGGTCAGGCGCTAGAGTTTTCTACCTATCGCCATCCGCTGTTTGAGCGCGAAAGCCCCATTGTGATTGGCGGCGATTATGTCACTACTGAGTCGGGTACGGGGCTAGTCCATACCGCGCCGGGGCATGGAGTGGATGACTTTAATGTGGGGCAACGTTATGGATTGCCCGTGCTCTGCCCGGTGGATGAGGCAGGCGACTTTACGGCGGAAGCAGGGCCGTTTGTGGGGCTAAATGTGCTGGGAGATGCCAACGCGGCGGTGATCAAGGCGATGATCGAGGCGGGATCGCTGCTGAAGCAAGAGAACTACCCGCACCGCTATCCCTACGACTGGCGTACCAAAAAGCCAACAATTTTTCGGGCAACGGAGCAGTGGTTTGCCTCGGTGGAGGGCTTCCGCGAGGAGGCACTGCGTGCGATTCAGGAAGTCACCTGGATTCCGCCGCAGGGTGAGAACCGGATTACGGCCATGGTCAGCGATCGCTCCGACTGGTGCATTTCGCGGCAGCGCAACTGGGGGGTACCGATCCCCGTATTCTATGACGAGACCACCAACGAGCCGCTGCTAACCGCCGAAACCATTGCCCATGTGCAGCAGATTTTTGCTGAAAAAGGCTCAGATGCCTGGTGGGAACTGCCGATCGCCGACCTGTTGCCCGAACCGTATCGCAGCAACGGGCGCAGCTACCGCAAAGGCACCGACACGATGGATGTGTGGTTTGATTCCGGGTCTTCGTGGGCTGCCGTGGCCGAGCAGCGCCCCGAATTACACTACCCGGCTGAAATGTATCTGGAAGGCTCCGACCAGCACCGGGGCTGGTTCCAGTCCAGCTTGCTGACCAGCGTGGCGGTACATGGCCATGCGCCGTATAAAACGGTGCTAACCCACGGCTTTGCGCTAGATGAACAGGGGCGCAAGATGAGTAAATCGGTGGGTAATGTGGTCGATCCGGCAATTGTGATCAACGGCGGCAAAAACCAGAAAGAGGAGCCGCCCTATGGAGCCGATGTGCTGCGGCTGTGGGTGTCGTCGGTAGACTACACCTCCGATGTGCCCCTGGGCAAAACCATCTTGAAGCAGATGGCCGACGTGTACCGCAAAATCCGCAATACGGCGCGGTTTTTGTTGGGCAATCTGCACGACTTTGACCCGGCGGTGCATGCTGTCGCCTATGACCAGCTCCCCGATCTCGATCGCTACATGCTGCACCGAATGACGGAGGTGTTTGCCGAAGTCACCGCAGCGTTTGAAACCTACGAGTTTTTCCGCTTCTTCCAAATGGTGCAAAATTTCTGCGTGGTCGATCTGTCCAATTTCTACCTGGATAGCGCTAAAGATCGGCTGTATATCAGCGCCGTTGATTCGCCCCGTCGTCGCAGTTGCCAAACCGTGTTGGCGATCGCCCTCACAAACCTGTCCCGTGCGATCGCCCCTGTGCTGTCACACCTAGCCGAAGACATCTGGCAATCGTTGCCTTACAGCACGGGCTATCAGTCGGTGTTTGAGTCGGGCTGGGTGAAATTAGACGATGGTTGGAAAGATCCAGAGCTAGCCGCCGCCTGGGAAAACCTGCGCGACATCCGCACCGAAGTCAACAAGGTGCTAGAGCAAGCTCGTAATGACAAGGCGATCGGCTCCTCGCTAGAAGCCAAAGTGCTGCTCTACATTGCCGATCCTGAGCTACGCCAGCACCTCGTCGGTCTCAACCCAGCCAATACTCTCAGCAGCAACGGTGTCGATGAGCTGCGCTACCTGTTCCTCACCTCCCAAGTTGAATTGCTCGATACGCCTGCTGGTCTGGCAGAACTCAAGTACCACAGCCAAACCGACAGCCTCGGCGTTGGCGTGGTCGATGCCGACGGGCAGAAGTGCGATCGCTGCTGGAACTATTCCATCCACGTGGGCGAATCGGCAGAACATCCGCTGCTGTGTGAGCGCTGCATTCCGGCGCTAGACGGGACATTTTGATCCACGCCATTCCCCAAAACCCCGCGCCACGGGCAGGCTACACCCTGCCCGTGTTTGCCTGTGCCAGTGCGGTGGCGGCACTGCATGTCCTCCACGCTGACCAGCTGGGTAGCGATCGCGCCCCCCTCACCTCCGTTACACTCAACCTGGTGGAACCTGCCGCAACCGCAGACATTTCGATTGAGCAAGTGGCCTGCCTCAGTTCCACGTCTGCGCTGGCCATCACCCGCAGCGATCCGGGCGACAACCTAGACCTGACCCGAGATACGCCGATTTGGGCGGTGGTAGAAAGCGGTGTACCAGAGCAAGTAGAGGCGATCGCCATCCTGGGCGGGGAAGGCATCGGTCGGCAAACAGCGGCAGAGAACCAGCCCGCCATTTACGCCTACGCCCGCCGATTGCTACAGGCAAATCTGACCCCGCTGCTAAAGCCAGACGAAACCATTCGCGTCACGCTGATTTTGCCAGAAGGGCGATCGCTGGCAACGCGCACCTCCAACGCCGCGTTTGGCGTGGTGGAGGGGCTGTCGCTGTTGGGTACCTCTGGGATTTCGCATCCCCTCAGCGCACCGGGACAGCTAGAAGCGTTTCGAGCTGAATTGCAGCAAAAGGCAACCCGCCATCGCTGCCTCGTTTTTTGCATTGGCGAAAATGGGTTAGACCTGGGGCGGCAAATGGGAATGAACCCCGACTGCATGGTGAAAACGGCAAACTGGCTAGGGCCGCTGCTGGTAGAAGCTGGGATCCAGGGCGTGGAGTCAATTTTGCTGTTTGGCTACCACGGCAAGCTGATCAAGCTGGCGGGCGGTATTTTCCATACCCATCACCATGTGGCCGACGGGAGGCAAGAAATTTTTGCGGCGCACTGTGCCAATGTGGGGTTGCCGACCGCTGAGGTGCAGGCAGTGTTTGCCTGCCAGACGGCAGAAGCGGCGTTGCAGCATTTGCGGCAGTTGGATGCGGCAGATGCAGATCTGAGCGATCCGGCAGATGGCTGGGTGGAACGGGTATATGGGGCGATCGCCCAGCAGATCGATCGCCGCAGCGCCACCTACATCCATGCCCATAGCGATCGCCACATGCAGGTAGGATCAATTCTATTTGGCCGCGATCGCCAAATTATTCATTTCAGCCCCACAGGTCATGCACTACTGCCACAAGTTTTGTTAAGCTAACTTAAATCTCTGATGTCTTTGATTTAGTCTGATTGATCACACTTTAGTGCGATCGCCAGCAGGCATCCTCAATTCTGCTACCAGCCAGAGCGTCTTGGCCATCCAGAGGATGTCTACGTTACTTTTCTAAGCAATCTAGTTCTAAGCAATTTAGCTAATTTTTAGCCTTAACTCAGCGGATACGGGAACCTTTCAGTATCCGTTAGCTTTTAATACTCGCTTACTTTTCCCAGTCAGGCATTTTCTCAGTCAGGCCCGGTTTCGTACAACTTTTTTTGAGCCTGTTTTTATATTTCTCTTTTTTTCGTACACCTCTAAGTTTCTATTCAGGATCTACCGTGACTCCCCAAGTTGAATCACTTCCCGACGTTGACACCATGGGACAGCTGAACCGCCAGATGATCGTCATCCTGGACTTCGGCTCCCAATATTCTGAGCTAATTGCCCGCCGCATTCGCGAAACTCAGGTCTATTCTGAAGTGCTGTCCTACCGCACTACTGTCGAGCAACTGCGGCAGCTCAACCCCAAGGGGATCATCCTGTCGGGCGGACCTAAGTCTGTCTACGATCCCGGCGCGCCCCACAGCGATCCCGAACTGTGGAATCTGGGTATCCCCATTTTGGGCGTGTGCTACGGCATGCAGTTGATGGTGCAACAATTGGGCGGCGGCGTTGAACGGGCGGAACGCGGCGAATATGGCAAAGCCTCGCTCCACATTGACGACCCTACCGATCTGCTGACCAACGTGGACGACGGTTCGACCATGTGGATGAGCCACGGCGATTCGGTGATGACGATGCCAGATGGGTTTGAACTGCTGGCTCATACCGACAATACCTCCTGTGCGGCGATCGCCGACCACGAACGCAAGCTCTACGGCGTGCAGTTTCATCCCGAGGTCGTCCATTCTCGCGGTGGCCAGCCGCTAATCCGCAATTTTGTCTATCACATTTGCCACTGCGAACCCACCTGGACAACGGAAGCGTTTGTCGAAGAAGCGATCCGCGAAGTACGCGGCAGAGTCGGCGATAAACGGGTACTGCTGGCGCTATCGGGCGGCGTCGATTCTTCAACGCTGGCCTTTTTGCTGCATCGGGCGATCGGCGATAACCTCACCTGTATGTTCATCGACCAGGGCTTCATGCGCAAAAATGAACCCGAGCGGTTGCTGAAACTGTTCAAAGAAGAGTTCCACATTCCCGTCGAGTATATCAATGCGCGCGATCGCTTTTTGGCGGCGATCGCAGGCGTTTCTGATCCCGAAATCAAACGCAAGCGGATTGGGCACGAGTTCATTGGCGTGTTTGAATCGGAGTCCAAGCGATTAGGTCCCTTCGACTATTTGGCTCAAGGCACGCTCTACCCCGACGTGATCGAATCTGCCGATACCAACGTCGATCCGCAAACAGGTGAACGAGTCGCCGTCAAAATCAAGAGCCATCACAACGTCGGCGGTTTGCCCAAAGACCTGCGGTTCAAGCTGATCGAACCCCTGCGCAAGCTATTCAAAGACGAAGTCCGCAAAGTTGGGCGTTCCGTTGGCCTCCCCGCAGAGATCATTAACCGTCATCCCTTCCCAGGGCCTGGTTTAGCAATTCGGATTTTGGGCGAAATCGACGAAGAAAAGCTAGAAATTCTGCGCGAAGCCGACTACATTGTGCGCCAAGAAGTCAATCGTCAGGGCGTGTATGACGACTACTGGCAAGCGTTTGCGGTACTGCTACCCGTTCGCAGTGTCGGGGTGATGGGCGACCAGCGCACCTACGCTTACCCGATTGTGCTGCGTTTTGTTTCCAGCGAGGATGGCATGACGGCCGATTGGTCACGCGTGCCCTACGATTTGCTGGAATTAATTTCCAACCGGATTGTGAACGAAGTCAAAGGCGTGAATCGGGTGGTTTACGACATTACCTCCAAGCCACCTGGCACAATCGAATGGGAATAAAGTGGCCGTGAACCCCCCATAGCAACCCTGCCCTAGGGTGGGCATTGCCCACCCTAGTAGAAGACGGCGCAAGTTTAGCTATCGTAGTGTGGGCATCTTGCCCGCGCAGGCTGGAAGCCTGCACTACGAACGGTAGGCAGATTTACGCCTCAGACTACTAGCCTATAGTGACCCGGCCTAAAATCTCCTAGCTACCAGATCATACATAGGTACTAGTTTTCCACAGCAGCCTGTGGAAAACCTGCTGGATCTGTGGAAAACTTGCTGTACCTAGGCAACCTTCCCAAAAACAGTGCACAATTTTACACAGGTCTGGTCATCGCTAAGGTTGTGTAATCGACATGGCAATCAAACACTCTCACTCCTCGTCAAAACCCAATCAAGCCACCGCCAGAATCCCCTTTTTCCCTACAGCCACCGCTGATGTAGACGACGATGATGACGTGCCCTACTTGGGCTATTCGTATCATGAGCCAGGGGCGCTACCGGGAACGCTCAACATTGAAGACGATGCTCCCCCACCCGTCATTACGCTGATTGACTATTCCGAAACCGATGCTACCCGCGTACCCATTAACGAACCCGAAGAATGTGCCCCTCATCTAGATTCCACGTCTGTTTCTTGGGTCGATGTTAAGGGGTTGGGCAGTGAAGACGTGTTGCAGCGATTGGGAACCGTATTCAATTTGCATCCGCTGGTACTAGAAGATGTCGTCAATGTCCCCCAGCGGCCTAAGGTGGAAGAATATGATGGGCAACTGCTGATTATTACTCGCATGGTCATGCTAAAAGACACGGGTAGAGGGTTCTTCACCGAGCAAGTCAGCTTTATTCTGACAAAGAATTATTTATTAACGGTGCAAGAAGAACCCGAATATGACTCGTTTGGGCCAGTCCGGGAGCGAATTCGGCTGAGTAAGGGCGTCATCCGAGCGCGGGGAGCCGACTACCTCATGTACTGTTTACTCGACTCCATTATCGACGGCTTTTTTCCAGTGCTCGAAGCCTATGGCGAAGATTTAGAAGAGTTGGAAAGCGAAGTCGTAACCAAACCAACCCAACAATCGTTAGAAAAAATCCACAGCCTAAAACGCGACTTGTTGAATCTGCGGCGATCGATTTGGCCGATGCGAGATGCCATTAGCGTTTTGATTCGAGATAGCGAAGACTTGCTGTCCGACGAAGTCCGCGTCTACCTCAGAGATTGTTATGACCATGCCGTACAGGTTCTAGATATGGTAGAAACGTATCGAGAGGTGGCATCCAGTTTAATGGACGTCTATGTTTCCTCTGTAGGCAACCGTATGAATGAAGTGATGAAACTGCTCACTCTTATTTCCTCCATCTTCATTCCTCTGACGTTCATTGTTGGAGTGTATGGCATGAACTTTAATACTGAAAAATCGCCTTACAATATGCCAGAGCTGAATTGGTACCTCGGCTATCCCCTATGCTGGGCAGTGATGCTAGCGGTCGCCTTTGGTATCATTTTTTACTTCTGGAGACGCGGCTGGTTTTCCAACTTCTCCGGCATCAAAGAATAATCCGCTTCATCCTTCATCCCTCATCCTTCCCCATGGATCTTAAATCCCTAATTCGCGACGTTCCCGACTTTCCCAAACCCGGCATTATGTTTCGGGACATCACGACGCTGCTGCGCGATGCGGAGGGATTGCGCTACACCATCGACACCATGGCCGAGAAATGCAGTTGCTTAAATGTAGATTTTGTCATTGGCATGGAGTCGCGCGGGTTTATCTTTGGCGCACCCCTAGCCTATAAGCTCAACGCCGGATTCCTGCCTGTGCGTAAACCTGGGAAACTGCCTGCTCCGGTTTATTGTATCGAGTATGAATTGGAATATGGCACTGACAAACTAGAAATTCACCAGGACGCCGCCGCCCCCCCGGCACGGGTGCTAATTATCGACGATGTGATTGCCACGGGCGGTACCGCCGCCGCAACGGCTCAACTGCTAGAGCAAATGGGTTGTGAACTAGCTGGGTTTGGTTTCATTATTGAGCTATCGGGGCTAGAAGGACGCAAAAAGCTGCCCGATGTCCCCATCGTGACGCTGGTGGAGTACTAGTGGAATATTAGTGGAACATTAATGGCTTCTAGCAAATCTTCCTCAAATCAACGGCGGCTCCAAGCTGTCGGCAGATGGATTCTGGACGCAGTCAGGGGCGAAACCTTTGCCTATGTAGTCAAGCGGTTGCTGCAAAGCGCATTCACCCTATTACTAGCTTCGGCTCTGAGTTTCTTGATCATTCAACTGGCCCCAGGGGATTTTCTCGATTCCTTTCGTCAAGATCCTCGGATTTCGGCGGAGACGCTCAAGGCATTTAGGGAGCAGTTTGGCCTAGACCAGCCTGTACTTCAGCAATATTGGCTGTGGCTTAAGGAAATTGTGACCCATGGTAACTTTGGTGTGAGTTTTGCCTACCAGCGCCCGGTGACCGATTTGCTCTGGGAGCGGATGTTTGCCACGCTACTGCTGGCGGTGGCGTCTCTAGCTATTACCTGGGCGATCGCCATTCCCTTGGGCATCGTGGGAGCCGTCAACCAAAATCAACAGATCGATCGAATCTTCCGGGTGCTGAGCTACATTGGGCAGGGCTTTCCCACCCTAATTACCGGATTGCTGCTGCTGTTTGCCGCCCAAGCTCTGTCCCCGCTATTCCCGGTGGGTGGCATGACCAGCATCAACCACGCCGATTTAACCCCCTTGTGGAAGCTGCTCGATATTGGCTGGCATATGATCCTGCCCACGATCGCCCTTAGCATTACTGGGTTTGCTGGGTTGCAGCGGATTACACGCGGCGAACTGCTAGACGTCCTGCGGCAAGATTACATTCAAACTGCCCGCGCCAAAGGCTTACCCGAAAACCGAGTGATCTACGTTCACGCCCTGCGCAATGCCATTAACCCCTTAATTACCCTACTCGGGTTTGAATTTGCTAGCCTCTTAGGAGGGGCTTTTATTACCGAAACGTTTTTTAACTGGCCCGGTCTCGGAAAACTCACCTTACAAGCTGTCACCGCCCAAGACCTGTATTTGGTGATGGCCAGCTTGATGATGGGTGCCGTGATGCTGATTGTAGGCAATCTCCTGGCCGACTTACTGCTCAAGCTAGTAGACCCTCGAATTAAGCTTTCTAACATCAACTAATTGAGCATCACTGGCTCATTTTTTACAACAACATCACTTGTCACGCTTTCAGATAATATGGAGGAATGCCAAAAACCAGACTAAATCTTGCGAAACGTCAGCCAACTCTGACGACTAGTGAGGTGCGGGTAGAGGCAGAGCGTGTATTGCTTAAGATTGCACGGGCGTCGAGTAGGAAGGAACATTCATGAGCCAAGATGACATTTTGCAGAAAGTTCGGAAAATTGTCTCCGAACAGTTGAGTGTAGAAGAGACAGAGGTTGCCCCAGAATCTAGCTTTGCTAACGATTTGGGCGCTGACTCTCTAGATACCGTTGAACTGGTGATGGCTCTGGAAGAAGAATTCGATATCGAAATTCCTGATGAAGCGGCAGAAGGTATCGGGACTGTTCAAGCAGCCGTAGATTACATTAAGCAGAAAGTCGCTGTTTAAGCCAATTTAACGAAGGCAGGGCACTGTGGACTGTTGGGTTCTGGCATTGCAAGATGCTGAACGCTCTATTTCTGCCAACTCCCTGTCTTCCACTATTTGAGCTGAGCATTTTCAAGCTCTCGGACTCTTAACTATTTTGCATTCTGGGTGTTTAAACCCTCGAATCTGCGCCATGACAACTTTGGGTGTTGAATTTAAGCGTGTTGTAATTACAGGTCTGGGTGCAATTACCCCGATCGGCAACACTCAAACTGAATATTGGGATGGGCTACTGAGCGGGCAAAATGGGATCGATCGCATCACCTTGTTCGAGGCCTCTCGCCACGACTGCCGGATTGCGGGTGAAGTGAAAGGGTTTGACCCCCATGCGTATATGGAGCGCAAAGACGCCAAGCGAATGGATCGCTTTGCTCAGTTTGCCGTTGCGGCCAGCAAACAGGCACTGGCCGACGCCAAGTTTGTCATTAATGATTTGAATGCAGAACAGGTTGGCACCCTGATTGGGACTGGCATTGGCGGCTTAAAAGTGATGGAAGATCAGCAAGAGATCTGCCTAACGCGAGGTCCAGATCGGTGCAGCCCGTTCACTGTGCCAATGATGATTGCCAACATGGCAGCCGGGTTGACGGCCATTCATATCGGTGCCAAAGGCCCCAATAACTGCACCGTGACGGCCTGTGCCGCTGGCTCAAATGCCATTGGTGATGCCTTTCGCTTGCTGCAACGGGGGTATGCCCAGGCGATGGTTTGCGGCGGTACCGAAGCGGCAATCACGCCGCTAGCGTTTGCTGGATTTGCCTCAGCCAAAGCGCTCTCCACTCGCAATGACGATCCCGCCCATGCCTGTCGCCCGTTCGACCGCGATCGCGACGGGTTTGTCATGGGTGAAGGCGCTGGAATTTTGGTTTTAGAGGAGCTAGAGCACGCTCTGAGTCGGGGTGCTCACATCTATGCCGAAATTGTCGGCTATGGCATGACCTGCGATGCCTATCACATTACGTCTCCAGTACCGGGTGGTGAAGGAGCCGCTCGGGCAATGCAGCTGGCTATGAAAGATGCCGGACTCGTGCCTGAGGATATTAGCTACATCAATGCTCACGGCACTAGCACTCCAGCCAACGACTCGACCGAGACGGCAGCCATCAAGAAGGCGTTGGGTGACCATGCCTATCAAGTTGCCATTAGCTCAACGAAGTCGATGACGGGTCATTTACTGGGTGGTTCTGGGGGGATTGAGGCGGTGGCTACTGCCTTGGCAGTAGAAGGCGATCGCGTCCCTCCCACCATTAACTTGGAGCACCCCGACGAGGCTTGCGATTTAGACTACATTGCCAACCACAGCCGAGAGCAACCCGTCGAGGTAGCCCTGTCTAATTCCTTTGGGTTTGGCGGACACAACGTCACCCTGGCCTTTAGAAAATATAGATAGGGATCAGGGAGTTTTAAACCAAGTCCACATTGAGAACTGTAGTTTCAGCCCTCACCCCCAGCCCCTCTCCCAAAGGGCGAGGGGAGCCGGAAAAGCTTTCAAAGTCCCTCTCCCCAGGGAGAGGGATTGAGGGTGAGGGAAAACTCTGGGTTTCAAGTTAGACGAGGTTTAAGTTCCTAGTTTTGGGTTTTGAGCTGGGCGGTCAAATCAAAACTTATGCAATTCTAACGGGGCGATTAGAGAAAGTATCCAAGTTAACAGATATCTTCTCGTTCACACTTGGCAGTTTTCTATATTCGGTATAAGCTAAGCAGTAAGTATAAATGCTTAGCAGCTAGAATTTTGGTTAATTTAGGTCTAGTTGGGTGAGCCTGAGCTGGTTGCGGTTGATGCAGCCTGCTAATTTATCAGCTAGCAGGCTGTCTGTTTGTTTGATCAATGGCTAGGTTTAATCAATGGCTAGCCTGCCCGAGGCATACTTCTTTGTTCCTGTGATCCCGCTGATGGGATGATGGGCTTACTGTCTTTGGGCAAATTAGTTTTTGGGCAACCCAGAGTATTTCCTGTTTGGTTCGTTCTGCGTACCTGTCACACCGTCGTTGAGTAGAGAAGAAGCATGGCTGTTGCGACCCTATCCCTTGAACAACTTTGTATTAATTCGATCCGGTTTCTCGCCATTGATGCGGTAGAAAAGGCAAAATCTGGCCATCCCGGTTTGCCAATGGGGGCGGCTCCAATGGCGTTTGTCCTCTGGGATCAGTTTTTGAAAATTAACCCCAAAAACCCTCAGTGGTTTAACCGCGATCGCTTCGTGCTGTCGGCAGGACATGGCTGCATGTTGCAGTATGCCCTGATGCATTTGG
>Ga0163155_10005331_pt1 | contig 12877 bp, 9 predicted proteins | sample OliLakLV19SP4G1_FD_148611 | JGI IMG/M metagenome (GOLD analysis project Ga0163155, IMG submission 148611) | Freshwater microbial mat bacterial communities from Lake Vanda, McMurdo Dry Valleys, Antarctica - Oligotrophic Lake LV.19.SP4.G1 | ecosystem: Environmental > Aquatic > Freshwater > Lake >...
GCACTTCTTCCGTTGCGTCGAGCGCGCCGCTGCGGCGCGCTCGACGCAACGGAAGAAGTGCTGATCGACGCCAACCGGCGCGCTGCCGGCCACGATTTCTACCAGGTGGCCTCGCTCGAGGTGAGCCCCGGCAGTCGATTGATCGCGTTCACCGAGGATCGGGTCGGTCGCCGCGAGTACGTGCTGCGCTTTATCGACACGGCCACCGGCGTCGAGCTGCCCGACACGATCGTCAACGTGGAGCCGGACCTCGCCTGGGCCGACGACAACCGCACGATCCTCTACGTCGAGAAGGATCCGCAGACCTTGCTCGGCTGCCGCGTGCGCAAGCACGTGCTCGGCACGCCGGCTGCGTCCGACGAGATCGTCTACGAAGAGGAGGACGACGCGTTCTACCTCGGCGTCGAGCGCTCGAAATCCGAGCGCCAGCTCTACATCGTCTCGCAGAGCACCGTCTCGGCCGAATACCGCTGGGCCGACTCCGCCGACCCGCTGCTGCGCTTCCAGGTTGCCCTGCCGCGCGAGCGCGACCACGAATACCAGCTCGACCATCTCGGCGACCGCTTCGTGCTGCGCACCAACTGGCAGGCGACCAACTTCCGCATCGTCGAGGTGCCGGTGGCCGCGGTCGCCGACCGCAGCCAGTGGTGCGACGTGATCGCGCATCGCGACGACGCCTTCGTCTCCGGGTTCGAGGTGTTCGAGCGCTTCCTCGCAGTCAGCGAGCGCTCCGGCGGCCTGCGCAAGCTGCGCGTGCGCGCGTGGGACGGCAGCCGCGACCTGCTGATCGACGGCGACGAGCCAGCCTGCACGATGGCCTTCGGCGCCAACGAGGAAACCGATACCCACCTCCTGCGCTTCGTCTACACCTCGATGACGACGCCGGCCACCACCTACGACTACGACATGCGCAGCGGCGCGCGCACGCTGCTGAAGCGCGAGCCGGTGCTCGGCGGCTTCGACCCGGCGCGCTACCGCACCGAGTTCGTCTGGGCGGCGTCGCGTGATGGCACGCGGGTGCCGGTCTCGCTGCTCTCGCACCGCGACACGCCGCGCGACGGTAGCGCGCCGCTCTACCAGTATGGCTATGGCGCCTACGGCGCTTCGCAGGACCCGACCTTCCGCTCCAGCGTGCTGTCGCTGGTCGATCGCGGCTTCGTCTATGCGATTGCGCACGTGCGCGGCGGCCAGGAACTCGGCCGGCCCTGGTACGACGACGGCCGGCTGATGCGCAAGCTGAACTCCTTCCACGACTTTATCGACGTGACGCGCCACCTGGTGCGCGAGGGCTACGCACACCGCGACCGCGTGTTCGCGATGGGTGGCAGCGCCGGTGGCCTGCTGATCGGCGCGATAGCGAACTTCGCACCGGACGAATACCGCGGCCTCGTCGCGCACGTGCCCTTCGTCGACATCGTCACGACGATGCTCGACGAGACGATCCCGCTGACTACCAACGAATACGACGAGTGGGGCAACCCGTCAGAATCGCACGCGGCCTACCTGTACATGCTGTCCTATTCCCCCTACGACAACGTCGTCGCGCGCGCCTATCCGGCGATGCTGGTGACGACCGGCCTCTGGGACAGCCAGGTGCAGTACTGGGAACCGGCCAAGTGGGTCGCGAAGCTGCGCACGCTCAAGACCGACGACCGGCTGCTGCTGCTGCGGACCAACATGGACGCTGGCCACGGCGGCAAGTCGGGCCGCTTCGAACGCTATCGCGAGCTCGCCGAGGAATACGCCTTCGTGCTCGACCAGGCGGGCCTGGCGGGCTGATGCGGCGAGCCGCACGGGCGGCAGCGCGCCCTGCCGGCCCGGTGACCGGCCGGTCACCCACGCGGATCGCGATACACCGCACACTTCCTTCGTCTGCGCACGAGTCTCGCTGGCAGGCGCGTAGGCGCTGCGGTATGTTCAATGTCATCCGGCGCCTGCGTCGCTACTCCATCCCTACCTCGTGCGCTACCAGAATTCCCCGAAGTACGACCACGACACGCCCGAGCGCATCGGCGTACTGCTGGTCAATTCCGGCACGCCGGATTCGCCGTCCACCGCCGACGTGCGCCGCTTCCTCGGCCGCCTGCTCGGCGATCCGCGCGTGGTCGAGCTGCCGCGGGCAGTGTGGCTGCCCATCCTCCACGGCATCATCCTGCGCACGCGCCCCTGGCGCAGCGCCCGCAAGTACCGCCGCATCTGGACCGATCGCGGCTCGCCGCTGCTGGCGTTCTCGGGCGCGCTCAAGGAGCGCATCGCCGCGCGCCTCGGCGAGCACGTGCTGGCGCCGACCGCGATCGAGATCGGCATGCTCTATGCGAACCCCGGCGTGCCCGAGGCGCTGACGCGGCTGCGCGATTCAGGCGCGCAGCGCATCCTCGTGCTGCCGATGTTCCCACAGTACTGCGGGGTCTCCACCGGCGCCGTGCACGACCAGGTCACCGACGAGCTCAGCCGCTGGCGCTGGCTGCCCGAACTGCGTTTCGTCAACGAATACCACGAGCATCCTGGCTACATCGAGGCGCTGCGCGCCAGCGTCGCCGCGCACTGGTCCGCCAACGGCCGCACCGAGCACCTGCTGATTTCTTTCCACGGCATCCCGGACAAGTATTTCCGACAGGGGGACCCGTACTACTGCAAGTGCCAGAAGACCGCGCGCCTGCTCGCCGAGGAGCTGAACCTAGAGGACGGTAGCTGGAGTCTGTCGTTCCAGTCGCGCTACGGCCCCGGCAAGTGGCTTCGGCCCTACACCGACGAAGTGCTCGAGAGCATGCCGAAGCGCGGCATCCGCAGCGTCAGCGTGGTCTGCCCGGGCTTCGCGGTCGACTGCCTCGAGACGCTCGAGGAGATCGACATCGAGAACCGCGAGCGTTTCCTCGCCGCCGGCGGCACCCAGTTCCAGTACGTGCCGGCGCTGAATGCCCATCCCGACCATGCCGGCGCGCTGTCCGACCTGATCGTCCGCCACCTGCAGGGCTGGACGCCGGTCAACGTCGGCTGGCTCGGAGTGCCCGCAGCCACGCGCTGAGGGCCCGCCGGCCGACATCGCCGCCCGCGCCGCATGCCAGCCCGACCTTCCCTGCTCGGCCATTTCCACGAACTGAGCCTCAGCACGCGCGACATCCGCGCCTCCGTCGAGTTCTACGAGGCGCTCGGCTTCACCCATTGCGCGACCGGCGACACCTGGCCCCACCCCTACGGCGTGCTGACCGACGGGCGCGTGTTCCTCGGCCTGCACGAGTACCGCTTCCCTTCGCCATCGGTGACGACGGTGCGCCCCGGCATCGCCGCCGCGATCCCGGAGTTCACCGCGCTCGGCATCGCGCTCGCCTTCGCCAAGACCGGCGACGACTGCTTCAACGAGATCGGCTTCCGCGATCCCGCCGGCCAGATGATCACCGTGCTCGAGGCGCGCACCTATTTCCAGGGCGACCGACCACCGCAGCAGCAATCGCTGTGCGGCTGGTTCGAGGCCTTCAGCCTGCCGACCGCGGACTTCGCGCCCTGCGCGGCGTTCTGGGAACGTCTCGGCTACGTCGCGATGGAAGTCGCCGACGCGCCCTGGCTGCACCAGCCGCTGACCGGCAACGGCGTGAACCTCGCCCTGCACCGGCCGCGCACGCTCGATCGGCCGATGCTGGTGTTCAGCGCCGCCGACATGCCGGCGCGGCTCGCGAAGCTGAAGGACCTGCAGGTCCCGTTGTCGACCGAGTTGCCGCGCGGCCTCGACCCGGTGCGCAACGCGCTGCTCGAATCTCCGGATGGCATGGCGCTGCTGCTGGTCGGCGACGCGCTGCAATGAGCCGAGGCGCGGTGCCGAACTAGGGCCGCGCCGCCACCGCGCCCACCGCCGACTGCGAGATCACGACCTTGTCGATCCGCAGCCCGTCCATGTCGACGACTTCGATCTTCAGGTCGCGCCACGACAGCAGGTCGCCGGCCTTCGGGATCCGGCCGAGCCGTGCCAGCACGAAACCGGCCACCGTGTGGTATTCGCCGCCGCGCGAGAGCATGTCGCGCCGCGCGAGGCGCTGCTGCAGGTCGTCGATCGACAGGTGCCCGTCGACCAGCCAGCTGCCGTCCTCGCGGCGCAGCATCTCGGCACGCTCGCGACTGCCGAGATCCGGCAGCTCGCCGGCAATCGCCCGCAGGATGTCGATCGGCGTCGCGACGCCCTCGATGCCGCCGTATTCATCGGTGATCACGGCGAGATGGCTGCTGGACTTCTGGAACTGGTCGAGCAGCTGCAGCGCCGAGATTCCCACCGGCACGTGCAGCGGCGGCTCGATGTCGCGCTCCGGATCGAGCCGGCCGCGGCGCAGCGCCTCGCTGAGGTTTGCCAGCGTGATCATGCCGAGCAGATCCTGCAGCGAGCCGTGCGCCACCAGGAAACGCGCATGGCCGCTCTGCTTCGCCTGCTGCCAGAGGTCTGCGACCGGTTCGTCGAGATCGAGCCAGAGCACGTCCTGGCGCGGCACCATGATCGACTCGACCTTGCGGTCGGCGAGCGCCAGCACGCCCTCGATCAGCCGCCGCTCGGAAGCGAGGAACACACCGGTTTGAGTGCCCTCGGTGATCATCGCGCGGACCTCGTCCTCGGTCACCGAGGCCTGCGGCGCCGAGGACACCGGCAGCACCTTCAGCACCGTGTCGACGGCGATGCGCAGCAGCCAGACCAGCGGCAGCATCGCGCGCGCGAACCATTTCATGCTCGGCGCAACGAAGATCGCCAGGCCCTCGGCATGTGTCAGCGCGATTCGCTTGGGCACGAGTTCGCCGAACACCAGCGAGACGATCGTCACGACCAGCACCACGCAGGCGAACGCCGCCTCCTCGGCGTATTCGAGCGGCACGCCGAGTATCGCCAGCTCCGCGCCGAGATCCTCGGCGAAGGTCGCGCCGCTGTAGACGCCGGTCAGGATGCCGATCAGCGTGATGCCGACCTGGATCGCCGAGAGGAACGCGGTGGAGTCTTCGAGCAGCTCGAGCGCGGTGCGCGCGCCGCGGCTGCCACGCTCGGCCGCCGCCTGCAGGCGTGCGCGCTTGGCCGAGACCAGCGCCATCTCCGAGAGCGAGAAGAAGCCGTTCAGCAGCACCAGCAGCAGGATCAGGAGGACTTCGGCGGCGATCACGCGGGGGACGGAGTTCCGGCGCGGGAATTGCGCACGAGCAGGTAGATGCCGAAGAACATGATACAGACGTTGACGGCGCCGATCAGGAAGAACGGCGCGCCCTTGCCGACCATGTCGTAGAGCGCGCTGCCGACCGAAGTCGTGAACAGGATGCCGAGCGAGGCGCAGATGCCCGCAAGACCGAACACGGCGCCGCGCGCATCCTGCGGCGCCTCCTGGCCGAGCACCGTCTGGCTGGCGATGATCGCGCAGATCTGGCCGAAGCCGAGCAGGATCGCGACCGGCACGATCGCCGGGGCCTGTGGATCGCCGACGAAGCCGCCTGCGATGTAGCCGACGCCGGCGATGCCCATCGCCACCACGCCCGCGGTGACGCGGTTCATCTTGTCGAGCATCAGGCCGAAGAAGATCGCGAACACCAGGCCGGAGGCGTTGGCGATCACATAGGGCTTGGTCGCCATCGCGATCGCCTCGCCGGGACTGAGGCCGCTGGCGATGCCGGCCTGCTGCAGGCGCGCGGAAAAGAACGTGCCGATCACGATGCGATCGGCGAACGACACGAACTGCAGCAGGTAGGCGAACCAGATCTTGGGATTCGCCCTGGCCGCATCCAGGCCGATGCGCAGCACCACCAACAGCGGCTCGCGCTCGCCAATGCGGCTCGGCGTGCCGCGCTTCAGGCCGGCCCAGCAGACTGCGGCGGTGAGCAGGCAGATCGCCGCGGCGATCGTCAGCGTGACCCGGCCAGCTTCAATCGCGTCCATGCCGCCGGCGGAAAGCCGCTGCGGCAGGCGACCGAGCACCAGCACCGCCAGCGTCGCGCCGAGGCCCTGGCAGAAGCCGGTCAGCCCGACCAGCAGGCCGCGCGATTCTTCCTTCGGCGTGTCGGCGAGCACGGTCGCGAGCATGCAGCCGACCGCGGACACGCCGCCCGAGAAGAACAACGCCGCCGCGATCAGTTGCGGGAACGTGCGCGCCAGCGGATAGAGGAAAAAGCCGACCGCGAGCCACAGGAAACCGAGCGCGTAGATCGGCCGGCGGCCGATCTTGTCGGCGAGCGCACCGATCGGCGCCACCAGCAGCAGCGAGACGATCTCGTTGCTGAAGCCGAGGATGCCGAGCGCACGGCCCTGCTGGCTATCGGGCACCTGCAGGTTCGCGTTCAGCAGGTAGGGCTGGATGAAGCTGATGAACGCCAGCATGCCGATCGTGATGAACGCGGCGAACACGTAGGTGGTGGCGTTCATCGCCGTGTATCCCGGCGCGAGACGCACCGGGCCGAATCGCCGGTTGATCACTTCAGTGGCCACGAATCCCATCCCGGGCGCCCGGCCCTGTTCACCATGCTAAGCACCATCGTCCCATCGCGGGTGCCGGTACAGGGCCGCGTCTGACCAGCGGGCAGGCGCGGCGACCACGCGCGGCCCGCGGATCCCGGCTCAGGGCCGGGCGACGACCCGGAACTGCAGCCGCATCGCATCCTGCACCTGCAGCGCACCCATCATCACGCTGAACGGCGTCAGGCCGAGCTGGCTCTGGCGCAGCTCGACCTCGCCTGAAGCTACCAGATCCGCGCCCTCGGTCGTGATCGCGACCGGCGCCTCGAATTCCGACTCGACCTCGCGCACCCGCACGCGCATCGTCATGCGCGCACCACCGGGCTCGGCGACGATCCGGCTGGCACGCAGTTCGATCGTGCCGAACCGGGCGGCGTCGAGCAGCGCCGGCCCGAAGAGGTTGCGGCGGGTGCCGTCACGCGCCGAGTCGGGCACCTCGGCCGCGAAGTCCGCGCCGGCCTGCGTGCGCAGGGCCGGCTCGTCAACGGTCAGCGCGGCGACCGGAAATCGCAGTTGCACCAGCGAGTCCTGCAGCGCCGGCGCACGTTCGATGCTGCCCTGCAGGTCGTGCGAGGCGATCACGTGGTTGTGGCCGACCGAGGCCAGCGTGCCGCCGCGCAGCACGCGGATCGTCAGCAGGGAGCGCGCGGCATCGATGTCGTAGTGGCGGGCGCCGCGCGGCACCGCAGCGACGGACGACGGCGGGGCTGCCGAGCCAGCCGGCACCGCGGCGGGCGCGTCCGCGCCACGCTCGGCCGGACCGGCGCAGCCCGCGACCAGCACCACGACCAGCGCCATTGCACCTGCGATGGCGCCCGCGGTAGCGGTCGCGCGCACCGCGCGGATCGACCGGGAATCCGTTTTGACCTCACCCGCCATCGGCACTACTTTACCCGCCATGCAGGTCCGCAACACGACAACGCGCTGGGGAGCGGTCTCGAAGGGTCTGCACTGGCTGGTCGTGCTGCTCGTGATCGGGCAATTCGTGCTCGCGAACCTCGCCGACGGCCTGCCGCTCGGCATGGCGAAGCTCGGCATGCTGGCGCGCCACAAGTCCGTCGGGCTGACGATCCTCGCGCTGGCGCTGCTGCGCCTGCTCTGGCGCAGCACACAGCCGACGCCGCTGCTGCCGCGCTCGACGCCGCCGCTGCAGAGGCGCCTTGCGCAGGGCACGCACGTCCTACTCTACGGGCTGCTGTTGGCGATGCCGCTGTCGGGCTGGCTGATGTCCTCGGCGAAGAACTACCCGGTCAGCTGGTTCGGCCTGTTCCAGCTGCCGGACCTCGTGGCGCCGTCCGAGAGCGCCTATCGCGCGCTGCACGGCGCGCACGAGACGCTGGCAGGCCTGCTGGTACTGACGGCGCTGCTGCACCTGCTCGGCGCGCTGAAGCACCATTTGCTCGATCGCGACACCGTGCTGCGCCGGATGCTGCCGTTCGTGCGCGGCGTCGTGCCGTTCGCCGTGCCCGCAGCGGCGCTCCTGGCCGCAATGGCGTCGCCTTGGGTGCTGGCCGGCGCAGCAAGCGCGGCACAGGCGGCCGCCGCCACGCCGGTCGGGCCGCGCCCGGCCGCAGCCGCCAAGGCACCCGCCCCGGCGCTCACCCACTACGTCGTCGATCCCGCGCGCAGCACGCTGGAGTTCGAATTCAAGCAGGCCGGCGCCAGTTCGAAGGGCCGCTTCACGCGCTTCCAGGCCGCGCTCACCTGGCCCGCCGCCGGCACCTCGCCCGGCGCTGCGGCACTGACGGTCGACATCGACACCGCCTCGCTCGACACCGCCGACAAGGACCGCGATCTCACGCTGCGTGGCGCCGACCTGTTCGCGGTCGAGCGTTTCCCGAAGGCGCGGTTCGAGGCGATGCGCTGGGCCCCGGCCGCGGCGGCGGCCACCTGGACCGTGAACGGCCGGCTGCAGATCCGCGATCGCACGCACCCGATCGCGTTCCCGCTGACGCTGCGCTTCGAGGACGAGGCCGGCCGGCGCGTTGCGACACTGCGCGGCGAGACCCGGTTGCGCCGCCTCGAGTTCGGTATCGGGCAGGGCGAGTGGCAGTCGACGGAATGGGTCGGCGACGAGGTCACGGTGCGCTGGGACCTGAGGTTGCAGCAGCGCCCATGAAGAACCTGTCCATCGGCGGCGTAGGGATCTCAACGGTCGTCGAGTCGCTGCGCGTGCCGATGTCGTTCGCCGAGTTCCTGCCGCAGCTCGCCGCGGCGCCCGAGGTGCTGGAAGCGACACGCTCCTGGCTCGAGCCGCGCTTCGCGGACCTCGCGCAGGGCGTCGGCTTCCTCGATTTCCACACCTATGTCGTGCGCACGCCGCAACACACGATCCTGGTCGACACCTGCATCGGTGACGACAAGGAACGTGGCGGCCACAAGTTCTTCCACAAGCTGCGCACGCCCTGGCTACGCAACCTGAAGGCCGCTGGCGTCGCGCCGGAACAGGTGGACTTCGTGCTGTGCACGCACATGCATGCCGACCACGTCGGCTGGAACACGCGCCTGGTCGACGGCCGCTGGGTGCCGACCTTCCCGCGCGCCAGATACCTCTTCGCGCGCACCGAGTATGAGCACCGCCGCCGCAACTGGGAGGCGGCCGCCGGCGCCGGCTACGGTGCGTTCGACGACAGCATCCTGCCGGTGGTCGAGTCGGGCCAGGCCGTGATCGTCGAGGACGGCCACGAGCTCGATGGCTGCCTGAGGCTCGAACCGGCGCCGGGGCACACGCCCGGCAACGTCGTGATCCACCTGCAGTCGCGCGGCGAGCGCGGCGTGTTCGCCGGCGATGTGCTGCACCACCCGATTCAGGTCGCCTATCCGGAATGGTCGTCGATCTTCTGCGAGGACCGCGCGCAGTCGGCGCGCACCCGGCAGCAGTTCGTCCGCACGCATGCCGACACCGGCACGCTGGTGATTCCAGCACATTTCCCGGCACCGACCGTCGGGCGCATCCGCTCGCAGGGCGATCGCTGGCGCTACGATTTCGTCGACTGAATGCCGCAGCAATTCGACGAGGTCGGCGAATGCGTCGACGCGGCGCTGCGCCGCGTCGGCAGCAGGGTCGTGCTCGCGGTGCCGCTCGCGCTCGGCAAGCCGGTGCCGCTGATCGACGAGTTCTGGCGCCGCGCGCTGCGCGACCCGCAACTCGACCTGACGATCGTCACCGCGCTGACGCTGCGCCGGCCGATGCCCAAGGGCGAGCTCGAGCGTCGCTATGCCACGCCGCTGGTCGAGCGCGTGTTTGGCGATTACCGCGAGCCCGAGTACGTCGCCGCACAGCGCGCTGGTGCGCTGCCGCCGAACGTGCGAGTGATCGAGTTCTTCCTCGAGCCCGGCGCCGCGCTGGACGTCGCCGCCGCGCAGGCGAACTACCTCAGCAGCAACTACACCCACGTCGCGCGCGACCTCGCGGCCCGCGGCGTCAACGTGATCGCGCAGCTGGTCGCGCGCCGCAACGTCGACGGCCAGCCGCGCCTGTCGCTCGGCTCGAACCCCGACGTGACGCTCGACCTGCTGCCGCTGCTCGAAGCCGCGCGCCGCGCCGGCCGGGAGATCGTCACGATCGCAGCGGTGCATGCGCAGATGCCGTTCATGCACGGGGCCGCCGATCTCGCGCCCGAGAGCTTCGACTTCGTGCTGGAGAACCCACGCTACGACGCGACGCTGTTCTGCCCGCCGAACGGCCAGCTCAGCAGCGTCGAGCATGCGATCGGCCTGCACGTCAGCGCGCTGGTGCGCGACGGCGGCACGCTGCAGATCGGCATCGGCGAGCTCGGCGACGCGCTCAGCTATGCGCTGCTGCTGCGCCACCAGCAGAACCAGGCCTGGACGCAGGCGCTGCACGACGTCGGCACCGAACGCAGCGGCGCGCCGCTGGTCGATGCGGAGGGCGGCCGCGAGCCGTTCCGCGACGGCCTGTTCGGTTCGACCGAGATGTTCGCCGACCAGATGCTGGACCTCTACCGAACCGGCATCCTGCGACGCCGGGTCTACGACTCGCTGCCGCTGTCGCGCCTGATCGCCAGCGGCCAGGCGGACGATCGCTTCGATGCGCGCATCCTCGGCGACCTGCCGCATGTCGGCGTCGGGCCGCGCATCGATGCGGTGCAGTTCGCGCACCTGCGCCACTTCGGCGTGTTCCGGCAGGACTGCGAATGGCGCGACGGCCGGATCCGTGCGCCGGAAGGCCCGTGGATCGAGGCCGATCTCGCCGACCCGGCCGCCGTCGCGGCGCTGGCCGCGCACTGCCTCGGCCGCGAACTGCGCAACGGCCGCGTCATGCACGCCGGCTTCTTCCTCGGACCGCGCAGCTTCTACGCGGCGCTGCGCGACATGCCGGAGCACGAACTGCGCCAGTTCGACATGCGCGGCGTCGGCTGGATCAACCAGCTCTACGGGCCAGACGCGGAACTGCGGATCCTGCAGCGGCGCGACGCGCGCTTCGTCAACACCACGATGATGGTGACGATGCTCGGCGCCGCGATCTCCGACACGCTCGAGGACGGCCGCGTCGTCAGCGGCGTCGGCGGCCAGTACAACTTCGTCGCGATGGCGCATGCGCTGCCGGGCGCTCGCTCGATCCTCTGCCTGCGCTCGACCCGCCGCAGGCAGGGCCGCCTGCAGTCGAACCTCGTCTGGAGCTACGGGAACAGCACGATTCCACGGCACCTGCGCGACATCGTCGTCACCGAATACGGCATCGCCGACCTGCGTGGCCGCACCGACGGCGAATGCGTCGCGGCGCTGCTGACCGTCGCCGACTCACGCTTCCAGGACGATTTGCTCGCCAGCGCCAGGGCGGCCGGCAAGCTGCCGCCCGGCCACGTGATCCCCGAGCCGTTCCGCCACAACACGCCCGCGCGGCTCGAGCGCGCGCTGGTCACCCACCGCAAGGCGGGCCTGTTCAGCGACTTCCCGTTCGGCACCGACCTGAGCGACGAGGAAGTCATCCTCGGCAACGCGTTGCGGACGCTGCGCGATTCGACCGGCACGCGCTGGAGCCGGCTGCGCACCGTTGCCGCCGCCATGTTCGCGCGCGCGGACGCGGCCGACCTGCCGGCGCTGCGGCGCATGGACCTCGAGGCGCCCCCCGACCGACGCGGCAGGTTGCTGCGCAGCCTCGTGATCTGGGCGCTGCACCGCCAGCGCATGCTGTAATAGTGGTGCACCGGGCAAGGAGGCTCCTTTGACAACGGTTCTGCTGATCGCCGGCCTCGTGCTGCTGGTCGCCGGCGGCGAACTCCTGGTGCGCGGCGCCTCGAAGCTCGCTCTCTCGCTCGGCCTCTCGCCGCTGGTCGTCGGCCTCACGGTCGTCGCCTTCGGCACCAGCTCGCCGGAACTCGCCGTGTCGGTCCAGGCCGTCAACGCCGGCAACGTCGACATCGCGCTCGGCAACGTGGTCGGCAGCAACATCTTCAACGTGCTGTTTATCCTCGGCCTCTCGGCGCTGATCACGCCGCTGGTGGTGGACGCGCAGATGATCCGCCAGGAAGTGCCGGTGATGATCGGCGTGTCGCTGCTGCTGTTCGCGACGGCCCTCGATGGCGGCATCGGTCGTGGCGAGGGCCTGCTTCTGTGTGTGCTGATGGTCGCCTATACGGCGTTGCTGGTCTGGCAGAGCCGTCGCCAGACCCAGGCACTGCGCGACGAGTACGCGACCGAAGGCCGCATCGCCGCCGCAACCGGTAGTCGCACCAGCCTGGCCGTGCAGCTCGCGCTGATCGTCGCGGGCCTGGTGCTGCTGGTGTTCGGCTCGCGCTTGCTGGTGGAGGCGGCGACCACGATCGCCCGTGCCTTCGGCATTCCGGAACTGGTGATCGGCCTGACGATCGTCGCCGCCGGCACCTCGCTGCCCGAGGTCGCCGCATCGGTGACCGCTGCGCTCCGCGGCCAGCGCGACATCGCGGTCGGCAACGTCGTCGGCAGCAGCACCTTCAACATCCTCGGCGTGCTGGGCCTCTCGGCATCGATCGCGCCGGCGCCGCTGCCGGTCGCGCCGTCGATGCTGGCATTCGACCTGCCGGTGATGGTGGCCGTCGCGATTGCCTGCCTGCCCGTGTTCTTCACCGGCCGCACGATCGCGCGCTGGGAAGGCGGCGTGTTCCTCGCCTACTACGTCGCCTACACCGCCTGGCTGCTGCTGCAGTCGCAGCAGCACGCCGCAGTCGCCACGTACGGGCTGGTGATGCGCACCGTGGTGCTGCCGCTGACGGCGCTGACGCTGCTGGTGGTCGTGACGCGGGCCTGGCGCGCGCGCGGCAGCGATGCTTCCGGCGGCGGCGGCGGCAGCGGCAGCCGGCCCGCATGAGTCTCGCGCTCGCAGTCGCCCTGCCGTTCCTGGCGGCGCTGCTGCTGTTCGCGCTGCCGAACCGCGCCCGCAACCTCACCGCGACTGTCGCCGGCGCCGCC
>Ga0163155_10005332_pt1 | contig 12876 bp, 11 predicted proteins | sample OliLakLV19SP4G1_FD_148611 | JGI IMG/M metagenome (GOLD analysis project Ga0163155, IMG submission 148611) | Freshwater microbial mat bacterial communities from Lake Vanda, McMurdo Dry Valleys, Antarctica - Oligotrophic Lake LV.19.SP4.G1 | ecosystem: Environmental > Aquatic > Freshwater > Lake >...
GAGGGCGTTGATCTATTACCTGTGCTTTAGCGGCAATTTACTAGTGATTTAAGGGCGGGAAACGAGGCCGGACTTTCGCGACTCGCAGCTTCGAAACCCAAGTGTTGTTCCGCAAAGCGCAGTCCTTTTCAAATTGATTTCCCCTAACTCATTCAACCGGTGCGTTGAAATATAATTGTTGTAACTATTTATAGATCACTTCTTTGAAATATTCTGATCGTTGCATTTTTTGAATCCAAAAAGCATCTATTTTTTAATATCTTTTCGATAAAGATAGAGTGTCGCCAAATTCCTTTGACACATGTTTACGAAACGATTACGCTGGTTTTTTTCTGCGAAGACGGCATTACCATAGCAGCCTACCAACCCTGCCCCTTCCTGAATCCCAAAATCAACTTTTAACCGAGCTAGGAAGATAAAAAAAACAATTGTTCTATCTTTGCCGTTACTAACACCTTAATACCGGGGCGCATGAAAAAATTTGTTTCCAACTCAAGCGATTCAACGCGAATGTTTAAAAATGGATTTTTAGAGATATTCTCCAAAGTCCATTTCTCGGTGCCGTTGTTCATCTATATTCCCGTCATTTTATATTTTGGTTGGAAAGGTTTAACCGTGCAGGGGACCACAGTTCAGGAAATTGTTTTAACTATTATGGCAGGCGTACTAGCGTGGACACTTACCGAATATGTTCTTCACCGTTTCGTATTTCACTTCGTGCCCGATTCAAATTGGGGCAGACGCTTGCACTTCATTTTTCACGGGGTGCACCACGACTACCCCAACGATGTTATGCGGCTGGTTTTGCCTCCGTCTGCAAGTATACCCCTGGCCTCGTTATTTTATCTGCTGTTTACGTTCGTGGTCCCAACTTTGTACCTCCCCACTTTCTTCGCAGCATTTCTCACAGGCTATCTCTGCTACGACATGTTTCACTACGCCTTTCATCACGGCAACTTCTCCAACCCCACTTTGAAAAAACTAAAGCAGCATCACATGCTCCACCATTATACCGATTCTGACCATGGATATGGAGTGACCTCATTATTGTGGGATATTATATTCCGCTCGGAGATTAAGAAGATCGAAGAATCGGAGCCCAACACTTCTTCCAAAGCTGTCTAGCCTTAGCGCAACTAAAAGAAAATTTCCTGTGCCAACCGGAACGTATTGGCGTGTGCCTCAATGATGTCGCGGAAGTCAGGCGAATAACCGCCACCCATACCCGCTACTAAAGGAATCTTATGTTGCTTTGCTGCTTGCAATACAATTCGATCGCGTTGCTTACACCCTTCTCTTGTGACGCTGAGCTTTCCAAGCTTGTCGGTATCTAAAACATCAACACCGGACTGAAAAAAAATAAAATCAGGTTCTACCTGATCCAACAGATTGTATAAGTTCGATTGCAACGTCTCTAAATAAAAATCATCACCGGTGTAGTCCGCCAGGCCGATATCCAGATCGGAGTTTTCTTTGATCAAAGGATAGTTGTTAGCTCCGTGCATGCTAAAGGTGAAAACACGCGGATCATCTTTAAAAATCTCAGCAGTGCCATTTCCTTGGTGAACATCCAAGTCCACCACCAAAATCTTTTTTGCAAGTTTCTCATGCAGTAGATAATGTGCGGCAATGGCAATGTCATTCAATAAACAGAACCCCTCCCCTTTGTTCGTAAAAGCATGATGCGTCCCTCCGGCAATGTTCATCGCCACACCATATTGGAGTGCGAACAAAACGCACTGAAGTGTTCCATTGGCGATGGTAATTTCACGTGTTACTAATTCCCGCGAAAGCGGAAAACCGGTGCGCCTGATTTCTCTTGCATTCAGCTCCAAGTTTTGAAGACGATGCCAATAGTAAGAATCATGCGCGAGCAGGATCCATTTCTCTTCAATAGGCTCGGGGTGAAATATATTTGCGGACTTCAATGTCCCTTCGTACAAGAGTTGCTGCGGAAGCACCTCATACTTGCCCATAGGAAACCTATGGTTGATCGGCAATGGTAGAACGTAAGATTCAGCCCAAGCTACTTTTAGCATCTTTAAAAAAAGAAAGATATTGATCTGCGTGAGGCACGCACAATCAAAATCTTTCATCAAATAGGCCTACTTCTTTTCGTGTTCGTGTTCCTCTTTGCCGCCACCGTGCCACGCCTCCATAATGCCATGAAAACTGTCGTGAAGCGCGTTGAGTGAGGAGCCAACGGTAGCGTCATCCGCTCCGCTTTTTATAAGGTCGGCTAGGCCACGCGTATCTGTTTTTAACTTTTGCAAAGACGCTTTCACTTGTTCGTTGTCAACTTTTTCTGGTAAAGCGGCAACTGCCCATGTATCCGCTTCAGCAGCCATTTCTTCAGCCAGCTTTTTTGCAGGTGCCAGATTGGAAGAGTCTTTGTAGGGATGAAAAGCCTCGGCCATGATCATGTGGAAGGAATTCATTTCTTTCCACTCATCTGAATCGGCATCCGTTGTGCCGGTGGTTTCTGTTTTAGTGGCACAAGCCCAAACACAGATGAACAGGGAACATAAAAGGTAAAAAGCATTCTTTTTCATAGATATATATTTTTTACAAAGATAAGACTGATAAAGGAATTACAGTCACTTGCCCTTGTACTTTCTTCTCATCTCAAAGGCCAAGACAGCCTTTTTCAAAAGCTCAAAGTATAGAGTAATATATAATAGCATGGTCATCGTCCAGATAACGGCAATATTGAAATACAGTGTGTCAAATTTAGAATTCCAAAACGATTTTTCGGGCACGTAAAAATTTTCTCTGAAATCGACCCGATGCGATGGCCGGTGGTCATTAAAGTAAATAGGATACACTTTTTGAACCAACTCACCTCTCCACTCTACAATGCGTGCAATGCCAACGGTATTTTCAACAGCGCGGTTGACGGCCTCATTTTGATATTTCAACTGCAATTGTTCAAAAGCAATTTTGCGGTCGGGCGAATCGGTCAATTGAAGAATCAATGTCTCTTTCTCGTTCATGGCATTTCTGTTTCTAATACCATAGTACTCTTTTAACGTTGCCAGAAATTGATGCGTATTTTTATAGGTGGCCGAATCAAATTTTCCGGTGGCAATTTTATCAACATCCGGTAACTTTTCTTTGCCGATTGTCACCAGTTCATAGCTAATCTCATTCCGCAAAAGGTCTAGCGCCTTTCGGGTCTGATTCGCTGGATCAGTATTTCGCCAATCTCCGCGATGGTTAATGATGTAGGCAAGTTTGGATTCTAAAGCTGGTAAATAGTAGAGCCGTTTGTATTCAGCAATCGCACGTTTTTGATCCAAGGCGTAAAATTGCTTTTCGTATGGATTATCTTTAAACTGGGTGACCATGTAGGCCTCAAAAGCCCAGCGCGAAGCCATCATCTCCCCTACCAGGGGAATGCCATTGGGTGAGCCCACCTTCGGATTAAATTTATCAAAATTGATGACCACCCCACTCAGTAGCAGTTGCGGAATAATCAAGATCGGTATAAGGATATAGATCGTTACTGCTGAATTGAAAGCAGATGATATATTCAGGCCTAGCATGTTGGCAAAACACCCGCACGAAAATAAAATCAGCCAATAGCGCATTTCACTAAAAGGAATCTCCAACAGCCAATTCCCCACGAGTGTAAAAGAGATCGTTTGTATGGCGGACAGTGCAAACAATATCATCACTTTAGAAATCAGATAGCCACTCTTGCTGAGGTGCAAGTATTTTTCCCGCTTTAGAATCTTGCGGTCGCGGAAGATCTCCTCTGCACTCACGATGAGTCCAACAAACAGGGCTACCACAATGCTCATGAAAAAATACACAGGGATATTGTCGTTATGGAAAAAAGTGTAGCGCGCCTGATCACCGCCAATGGCATCGTAATACTTTACAAAGTAACCGATGAACAGAGCTAGCACCGGAGTAAGAAGAAGGTTGATCGACACATACTGCCTGTTAGATGCCTTCGCCAGCACATCTCTAACAACGAATATCCACCATTGCTTGAACCAGTTCGGGATTTTTTGTGCTACCGGAAGTGGATCGTTTACCTCTTCAATTTTAGGGATTTTAATTTTCTGTTTGAAATACTGATACCACTGCCCGGGCGAAACTTTTCGGGTGTGTGTAAATCTTCCGTATTCGTTTACCACCCTAGTTTCTATAATGTTGAACACCTGTTCTGGATTGACGTTCCCGCATTCCGGACAAGCGCCCGGTGTTTTGTTGGCAGCATTGACAATATCTTGAAAATAATTGACTGACTCCGCGGGATTACCATAATAGATTTGAAAACCACCTACGTCTAAAATGATGAGGGTATCAAACATTTTGAAAATATCAGAGGAAGGTTGGTGGATTACCACAAAGATCATTTTTCCGCGAAGCGACAATTCCTTCAGCAAGTCCATGATATTTTCCGAATCGCGCGAAGACAAACCGGACGTAGGTTCATCAACGAATAAAACAGTCGGCTCCCGTAACAATTCCAAACCGACATTCAACCGCTTTCGCTGGCCACCGCTAATAGTCTTGTCCAGTGGCGATCCTACCTTCAGATTGCGAGTTTCAGAAAGGCCTAAGTTCATCAACACCCGCTCAACCAATTCCGCACTTTGCACGCGTGTGTAGTGGCCAAAGCATAAGCGAGCGCTGTAGAAAAGATTTTCAAATACAGTCAAGTCCTCAATCAATAAATCGTCTTGTGGAATGAACCCAACAACACCTTCCATCCGGTTGGAATGTGAGTGAATATCCACACCGTTGATGAGTACCCTTCCACTCGATGGCTTTTCTGTCCCATTCAATACGTTGAGCAGCGTAGACTTGCCCGATCCACTGGCACCCATCAGGCCAATCAGTTTTCCTCCTGTCTCGGCAATATTCACGTTCTGTAAACCAGCCCTGCCGCTTTTGAAATGGTAAAAAAGATGATCTACCACAAAGCTGATCTCCGTGTCGTTCTCTTCAAATAGAAATTTGGCGACTACATCGCTGTAATAAATCGGGTCAATTTTCGAACCACGGATGGTACTGCCTGTGGGGAACACATCCATTTTGCGGCTCTTGAGCACTGTGCTATTTAAAGTAAGCGGAGTGATGCCCAGGTACTTGATAAAATAAGTTTCAATATCTTGTAGACGAAGAATAGCAATGAGGCCCGTTAAATTTCGCGCCATGATCCGAGGGCCTGGATGATCTACCTCATCGGAACCTTCATCAATGATCAAGATATTTTTCGATGCCAGTTCTTCGATATCGTTGCCGACCACAAAAGAGCGCATCGCTCGAAAGTCCTTTGCGGGAATTTTTAATGCTTCACTGATGTAAAAAATTAGGTTACTCTGCCGCTCAGACAAACTATCATCTGCAAAAACCAGTTCAATAATTTTGATGACCAGCACGGCCTTCTGTTGCATGGTGAGCGCCTGATTCACCTTTTTGGAAATTTGCATGATCTGCGCCCAATCGTCCACAAACTCCCGGGTCGCGTCATCCACGTTGGACAGTCCACTATTGGCGGTCCTTTTATTGTCTTTACAGAATTCATCAAACAACGACAAATAATAGCGCGTGCCGTCTTGATTTAGGTGTAACGAGAGAAACTCCTTAATGATCGCTCTCTCATCTTCCGTGATTCGCTCCTTGGAAACAATTGCAAAAAACTGGATAACTGCCTTTAGTAACTCTTCACTCATTGGCTAATAGCAAATTTAGCATCTGCAAATTATGCTTAAAAAATGGCTACTTAAAGCCAGAGCGAACAAATTTAGACCCCCTCTTGGTTAAACTCGATCGCTTCAAGTTGCCATTAAGTCATGGATAAAACCTTCGTTTTCATTTTTATGCCAATTGTTCTTTATTTGTGCCCTCCGTAAAAACCCTCTGTAATGAAAAAGATTGCATCCCTCCTTTCCATGCTTGTCGTATTGATGTCTGGCTATAGCCAAAGCTCTGTGCTTTGGGAGGTCAAAGGAAATGGCCTTACCAAAACTTCCTATCTTTTTGGCAACCTCAAGTTCATAAGTGAAAAGGAGTTTCGTATCCCAAAGGAAGTAGCTGAACGACTAAAAGCGTGTAAGCTATTTGCGCTCGAAGACCAAGTAGATCACCACGCACAACATGAGCTGAATGTCGCCCTGCATTTTCCTAAGGGCCAATCGCTTGCCACTGTTCTATCCGCTGCCGAGTACAAAAAGGTTACTGATTTTTTTGTAAAAGAATTCGGCATCAATAAGCAATCGTTTGAGTCAAAATATGCAAAGATAAAACCGTTGGCCCTGTCCATTTTGATGACCCGCCTTAGCTTGGGCGAAAAACTAAAGTTCTATGATCTGGAGCTATTGGTTTTCGCCAAAAAAAATAAATTAATGGCCTACAGCCTAGAGACCATTGAAAGAGAAGCGGAAGCGATTAACGCGTACCCTATTTTCAATCAAGTGAAAGCGCTTTTATACAGCATCGAAAATTTTGAAACCCAAAAATCGGAATTCAAGAACATAATGGACATCTACCCGCACGGGCCGCTGGAAGAAATTTTTGAGTTTACCCTTCACCCCGTTGAGAACAATCCCATTTTTGTGGAAGAATTTTATTACAAAAGAAATAGAGAATGGGTGCCCAAGCTAGAAAAGATGATGAAGGAAAATTCGTCCTTTATTTCTGTGGGAGCGTCACACTTTGAAGGAAATCAGGGCCTTTTGGAATTATTGAAATCGAAAGGTTATACATTAACGCCTCTACCGGTGGCAGAGTAAGTTTATGCTATCCTACCCGTTTATTCAGCAATTCCGATAAGATGAGTAAGCCTTCTCTTAGGAACTCGTCCTGCAACTTCTTCAAATCGGTAACGGGCAAGCCTTCTTTTGGAGAAGACAATTTCGTGTCTAATTTATCCAATGCCTTTTTTTTCTCAATCTCTTCAATCTCCTTCTTTCGGATAGATTCATTTAGTGATATCTTGGTTTGATTGAGATTTTGTTTTAGTTCTTCTGTTTCCCGTATGTACTTCTTAAGATTATCATCAAATTTTATCCTTTCTTGGTAGGTTCTGTTAAGCTTAGCAATCGTCTTTTCATTTACATCAACTGTCCTTTGAAAAGCCGCTGGCTTGATCACATCCCATGGCAACGCACTCGGGCTGGCGCTTTCCCCAAAGCGGGCAGCGTCCAACGCACTTGGTAGTAGGATATCGGGAACCACACCTTTGTGCTGTGTACTACTACCCGTAACACGATAGAATTTTTGAAAAGTAAGCTTCAATTCACCCACGGGTTCTTTCTCATTCAAAAACCTTTTTAAATCCAATACCGACTGAACAGTTCCCTTTCCATAAGTAGATTCTCCGGCAATTACACCGCGTTGATAGTCTTGAATAGCCCCCGCGAATATCTCAGAAGCCGAGGCGCTAAATCGATTGGTCAGAACTACCAATGGGCCATTATAAAGCACTTCTTTATCGTCATCGGGCAGCACGTCCACTTTATTGGTTGTGTTCTTCACTTGAACTACCGGCCCCTCCTTTATAAATAGCCCAGTCAGGGCAACAGCTTCCTGCAATGACCCTCCACCATTGTTACGAAGGTCCATCACCAGTCCGTCCACCCCTTCGGCTTTTAGTTCACCAATCAACTTACGCACATCGCGGGTAGTGCTCCTAAAATCCCGGTCACCCTTTTGATATGCGTCATAGTCCATATAAAAACTTGGCAGCGTAATGACGCCCAACTTCATTTCTTTGTTCTCTGCCTGATAATTGATGATTTGCTTTTTAGCAGCCTGATCTTCCAATTTCACTTTTTCGCGAATGATTGATATCTCTTTAGTAGCACTGGCAATACCAGTCTTTCCTGACACTATCTGTAGCCTTACTAATGTCCCCTTTGCACCCTTTATTAGTTTTACTACATCATCGATGCGCCATCCTACTACATCAACCATTTCACCGCCCTTTCCTTGAGCCACGCCAGTTATAAAATCGTTGGCTAAAAGCAAACCCGATTTATCAGCGGGCCCTCCGGGTATTATCTTAGCAACTTTGGTCTGATCATTTTCCGTCTGAAGCTGTGCACCTATTCCTTCCAGAGATAAACTCATGCTCTGTTTAAAAAGATCGGAGGCCTTGGGCGATAAGTAGTTGGTGTGTGGATCATAAGCTTCCGTTATCGAATTCATATACACGCTAAACAAATCCTCCGAATTAAATTGATAAACGGATTTAGCAGACCGTTCGTAACGTTTCTTCAAAGTATCCTTAATCTCTTCTGGTTTTTTGCCCGCCAACTTTAAGCTCAACGCCTGGCTTTTCATAATCTTTCGCCAAATTTCGTCTAGCTCTGATGCCGACTTTGCCCAAGGCAATTTGTCCCTATTTGTATCATAGAACTCCTGTAGTGAATAATCATGATCTTTCTGAACTAGCTCGCGCAGCACTAATGAAGTTCGTTCTTTGAACCTTTTTTTAAAAACGTTATAGATTTCGAAAGCCGGGTCTACATTTTCACTTCTGGTCAGATCGTCTATCGTTGATCTATACTTTTCAAATGATTTTATATCGCTCTCCAAAAAGTAAATTTTGCTGTTATCCAATTCATCGATAAACCGATTCAAGATGGCAGACGATAAAGAGTCGCCCAGAATGATGCCACGGTAGTGGTTGTTATCTAATATGTCCGAAATGACCTTGGCCTCTTTACCATAAATGGGTTTTGCGACTAAATCGAGTGTATCGATCGAGGTTGCATAAGAGCTTAAACAAAATAGATAGAGATGTGCGACTAAAAAAATACGCTGCATTCGGTTTAACTTATTTAATTGAAAATTGACAATAACGTTTCCTACACAGATTATGCCAATTTATCGAAATCAAATTCGTCTAAAAAATTCTTAGCTTCATCCACGGTCCTAAATTCAAACGATTTTTTTTTCCCAAGGTTTGAATGGAGGTCGATTTTAACAAGTTCTACATTTTTAATGTTTCCCTTGGTTTTTGGCTTTTGAGATTTGTAATCATCCGCTTCTTTCTTAGACACATTAAACTGGGTGGCTCTAATATTTTTGCAATAGCCACATTGGTAGTGTTTCAATAGTTCTTTCGGTGAACCGTCCTCATTTCGTTCAACGATTTCTTCGCGCTGCACCTTCATGGTATAAAATCCACAGTTGTTGCATTGTAGTGCAATCAAATGCCCATCGTATTTCTCTATTTTAACATCTGCCGTTTGTTCATCTATCCAAACATCGTAATCAATTGAAAAGATACTTTCCTCAGCCTGCATCCCTTCATGCAAATGGACGTCCTCCTCTTCTTCACTTAGAAGCCGCATCTTATTGCCGGTCTTAGGGTTGATGCGCGGTGTAAACCTCAACTTTCGCAACTTCGAGTTAACCACTGTCGGGTAATAATATTCCAACACCAAAGAGGAAACGTAGGCGAAGAGGGTTCCCCCACAGAAGGAAATAAACAAGCGCACTAAAAACCACATCCCCAATTGGGTGTACTTTTCTTCGCCATACAGGTTGATCGCAAAGGCGATAGCCGCGCCAAACAAAAAATAAGACCACTTATACCATTTGATTTCGTTTCGATTGATAAAATCGTGTTTCAACTTAGGATCGGTAATCGAGGTCATCCGCATCTTATAAAATAGATAGACGATTATGGCCAACGCAACCAAAAAAATGGCGCCCATAAATACGACCGTGTACCAAGTACTTAAAAAACCATTAGTATTTTCATTCATAAATCGTAAAACAATATTTTTTTAAAGATAGAGATATTTTGCTCACGCCAAATCCAAGTTTAACGCAAACATCAACCGTTCAAAAACCACTTAAGAAGGCAAAAAAGAGCTTTTTTAAAAAATGTGCAATATTTCACACATTTAATTGCTTTTAATCATTTATTTATATTATCATTGTGTAATAATACACAATTATATGACTGAGTTTGAAAAGAAAAAATTGGAGTGCGACTTCCGGGACTTCACTTCCAAAAATTTTGAGAAGCCTAGTAATTGTAGAAATGGAAGCCAGATAAGATTCTATATCAAAGAATTATGTTCAAAAATTGAGCAGTATGAAAAGCAATTCAGTTACGTTCCTGAGTGGGCTTATGTGCTTCTATCTCAATACACTTCTGTGCAAAACAGCATGGTTCATATCGAGTTTGTAAGGAGCTATTCATAACGCAAGCATGAAATACATCCCCTCTCCTACTCCCATCCGCTATGACTGTATGTTTAGCGCTACCTCAAATAAATCGGGGAGGATGCAATATCACAAGAATAAGCCGGGCGTTAGTAAACTGCGGATCAGTCGCGCTGAGTTTATACGGGCATTCAATGACTTTGCTATCTTGGCACTCAATCCCTTGCAGCAAAGAGGCCAAGAAATGATTTTTCAATTAGAATTTTATGTTTAATCCCGTAAGAATTTTTCAAGATTAGCGGGCGAATAGTTGATTGACTTAATGGTCTTATTGTCACTGATGCGGTAGACGAGCCATTTTCCTGCTTCTTCTTTGTAATAGCATTCGGTGCCATCTTTTTGTTTGTAATGATCTACCGTTTGTTTGGCTTCACCCTCGGTTGCACAGGCCTTGCTCATGTTTGAGCGCTGAACCTCCTCAAAAAGATCTTTAAACTTGGCACCAAGGCCGAATTCCAGGATCGCGCCAGCAAGAACATACTGCAAGTCACAAAAAGCATCGGCTACCTCCACAATATCTTCGTTTAAGATGGCCACCTCCAGTTCCTTCAATTCTTCCGCTAGTAAAGCGACTCTCAACTTAGTTCTGTTCTGGCCAGGTATAGTTGGGCTGTCAAGAACGGGGTGCTTAAATATCTTATGAAATTCCGCTACCAGATTGAGCGAATCGGGCTGTTGCATAACGATTAAAGGTTAAACTCAAAACAATACAAAATCAGGCGAATTATAAAGTCGACATTTCACTTCATATAACTATATCTAAAGACTTGTCAACTAATAGTTTACCATTGCTTACGTAAACCAGTTAAACGTCTCAAAATCAAATATGTAGAAGTTGCTATTAGAACTTATATTTGCGGCTCAAATTTTACAATGAAAAAGAATTTCGTGGAAGAACTTCGCTGGCGCGGAATGGTTCATGACATCATGCCTGGCACCGAGGAGCATTTAATGAAAGAAATGACCGCGGCTTACATCGGCTTTGACCCTACTGCAGATTCGCTTCACATTGGCAATCTTGTTCAAATTATGACGCTGGTCCACTTTCAAGAAGCAGGACACAAACCCGTTGTTTTGGTGGGCGGTGCCACCGGTATGGTGGGCGACCCTTCTGGGAAATCCTCCGAGCGAAATTTATTAAGCGAAGAACAACTGAATCATAACGTTGGCTGCGTAAAAAGCCAATTGGAAAAATTTCTCAATTTTAACGAAGGGAACAATTGCGCGGAGATCGTCAACAATTACGATTGGTTTAAAGGCATTCGGTTTCTTGATTTTATACGCGATGTAGGAAAGCACGTCACGGTCAACTACATGATGGCAAAAGACTCCGTTCAAAAGAGGTTGGAAACGGGGCTGTCATTTACTGAATTTAGTTACCAACTTGTTCAGGGATATGACTTCTATTGGCTGTACAAAAATAAGAATTGCAAATTGCAGATGGGCGGGTCAGATCAGTGGGGAAATATCGTCACGGGTACTGAACTCATCCGAAGAAAAGAAGGAGGCGAAGCGTTTGCGCTCACCACACCCCTCATCAAGAAAGCAGATGGAACAAAGTTTGGCAAGACCGAACAGGGCAACGTTTGGCTGGATTCCGCAAGAACTTCCCCCTATAAATTTTACCAATATTGGTTGAACGCTTCGGATGAAGATGCGGCTGCATTTATCAAAATCTTCACCCAGAAGAACAAGTCCGAAATTGAGAAGCTTATTGCTGATCACTTGCTTGCACCCCATCAAAGAAAATTGCAGCAAGAATTAGCCAAAGATATTACGATCCGAGTGCATTCTTTAGAAGCACATGAATTGGCTGTAAAGGCATCCAACATACTGTTCGGAAATTCGGTCACCGATGATCTTGAAAGCTTGGACGAAGCGACCCTTCTATCTGTGCTTGAAGGTGTACCGCATACTACCATTTCAACTGCTGATTGGGTCAATTGTGCCAACGTGACAGAGCTCCTTTCTGAAAAAACACACTTGGTCATTTTTCCCTCCAAAGGGGAAGCTAGAAAAATGATTCAGGGCGGTGGTGTTAGTATCAATAAGATAAAGTTAACAGACCCGAATCTTAGCGCTAGTTTTACACTTCTACACGGAAAATTCCTACTGGCACAAAAAGGAAAACGAAATCACTTTCTCATAGAGGTAAAGGAGTAGCCGATGTCGCTGACGTGGAAAGAAGCTTTTAAAGACAAAAAGTTTAAAATATACTTAGCAGCTTGGATGCTAGGGTTGGTTCTATTTATTTTTTTCTTACCCTATTTCTTAAATACTGTAATCCTTTACAAACAGGGAATGCAAATTGATGATTGGTCGTTTAAGCTACTAACACCAAGGAACTGGTCTGTTCCCATCTTTTTGTTTACCATAGGGGCACCAACCATCTTCGTGCTATTCAACTTTAAAGAACCATTAGTGATTTTAACAAGCATCCAATGTTATGTTGTTGTAAGCTTTGCGCGGATGATGTCGATCTATCTCTTTACACTAGAGGCCCCGGAAGGAATTATTCCGCTGGTGGATCCTTTTCTTGCCAAGGTGGCATATGGTGGTAACGAGGCATTTAATAAAGATCTTTTCTTTTCGGGGCACGCATCAACCTTGTTCTTATTGTTTCTACTAGAAAAAAGAGTGTTGTTGAAAAGGTTTTTTTTAATGTCTACTATTTTA
>Ga0163155_10005334_pt1 | contig 12875 bp, 8 predicted proteins | sample OliLakLV19SP4G1_FD_148611 | JGI IMG/M metagenome (GOLD analysis project Ga0163155, IMG submission 148611) | Freshwater microbial mat bacterial communities from Lake Vanda, McMurdo Dry Valleys, Antarctica - Oligotrophic Lake LV.19.SP4.G1 | ecosystem: Environmental > Aquatic > Freshwater > Lake >...
GTCGAGCAGGGTGGCGGACAGCGCCGTCTCACGCGAACCGATCTTCCAGTCGCGGCGCCAGTACAGATTCGTGGCCAGCGAGAGGGTGGCGCGCCGCGGCGTCTCTCCACCGTAGCCGCAGCTGGCGAGCCCAGTTCGCGGTACCCCGACCCGTGCGCGGTAGCGCAGTGTGGTCGCGATACTGAAGCGATCGCCCGCCGCCGAGAGCGCGAGTGGATCCCGCTGATAGACGTACTGATGGCAGACCAGGCGCCCCATGGTGGCGCAGGCGGCGTCGGCCAGCGAGTCGCGCACCGGAAAGGCCGAGTCCAGCGACGGGGTCAGCGCGCGGAGCACGTAGGTCACCTGCACCGGAATGACGGCCAGCTCGGCCTGAGGCTGCGCCGGCCGCGGAACGATCGGCGCGCCGCCTGATGGCGCCGCAGCTGGCGCGATCGCAACAGGCGCGATCGCAACAGGCGCGATCGTACCAGGCGTTGGCGCTGGTGCGGGACGTGCCGGTGCACTCCCAGCGCAGGCAATGAGCCCCAGCACTGCCGACGACGCCCCTACCGACGCTGTTCGGAGGCTGATCATGTCCTGGGCAAGGAGAGGATCGGAAGCGCGAGGCCGGCAGGCTCACGCCGTTGTCGCTTTTCACAGCTATCGCACATGGCAGCGTGCACGTCGGGTTCCCTGGGGTCCGAGCGGGAGTTGGGGTCGGACGAAAGCCGTCGACCGCCCTCAGAATACCCATCCCGGCTATCTTCCGGAATGATTGAACACCCGACGGGGCACGCATGAGAATCGTGGGCGGCAAGTACAAGGGCCGCGACCTGACCTCACCGAATGACTTTCGCGTCCGTCCGACGGCCGAAAAGGTGCGCGGTATCCTGCTCGACCAGCTGAAGGCCGATCTCGACGGCGCCCGTATTCTCGATCTCTTCGCCGGGACCGGTGCCCTGGGCCTCGAGGCAATCTCGCGCGGCGCCAAGTACGCCGATTTCGTCGAAACGCGGCCGAGCAGCCTCCATGCACTTCGCGCCAACATCGGCCTGCTGCGGCTGTCGACGAAGTGTCGAGTCTACAAGAAGGATGCGGTGCAGTTCGCCGAGGCGCAGCAGGAACAGCGATGGGACATCGCGTTCGCAGACCCGCCGTATGATTCGAAGATGCTCGACCGCGTCCTGGCAGCATGGCAGTCGACGAAGTTCTCGCGCATCCTCGCCTGCGAACACTCGCGCGAGCACGCGATCCCGCTGGGCGATTACCGCACGGCGATCGAAGACACTGCACTCACGATATATCGTGCGTAGACTGCAAGAACAACTGCGTTAACGCAAAGGGACTGAAAGACGCAAGGGCGCAAAGGACTGCCAATTTTCTGCCCCGTTGGCACGTGTTCTCGTGTGTGGAAAGAACAAACGGCTTTGGGAACTACGTACACCACCGCTGTTCCAAAAGCCGTTCTGCAGTCCTTTGCGCCTTTGCGTCTTTCTCTGCCACTTTGCGTTAACGCAGTTGCGGTTGTCGTCCTTCGCGCCTTTGCGTCTTTCTCTGCCACTTTGCGTTAACGCAGTTGCAGTTGCGTTGCAGTGCAATCACCGCCACCATCACGCCATTTTGGCCTGCAGCCGGCGATCGATCGCGTCGAGGAATTCTTCGGTCGAGAGATATGGCGAGGTCTTGCTGATCAGGATCGCGAGATCCTTCGTCATTTCTCCCGCCTCCACCGCCTCGATGCAGACCGCCTCGAGTGCGTTGGCGAAATCGACCACCGCCGGCGTGCCATCCAGCTTGCCGCGATGCGCCAGGCCACGTGTCCAGGCAAAGATCGATGCGATCGGGTTCGTCGACGTCTTGTTCCCCTTCTGGTGCTCGCGATAGTGACGCGTCACGGTGCCGTGCGCGGCTTCCGCTTCCATGGTCTTGCCGTCGGGCGTCAGCAACACGCTCGTCATCAGGCCGAGTGAACCGAAGCCCTGAGCCACGATGTCCGACTGCACGTCGCCATCGTAGTTCTTGCACGCCCACACGTAGCCGCCTTCCCACTTGAGCGCAGAAGCCACCATGTCGTCGATCAGGCGGTGCTCGTAGGTCAGGCCCTTGGCGTCGAAGTCCGCCTTGAACTCGTCGCGGAACACCTGTTCGAAGATGTCCTTGAACGCACCGTCGTACGCCTTCAGGATCGTGTTCTTGGTGCTGAGATAGACCGGATAGTTCCGCTGCAGGCCATAGGTGAGGCTGGCGCGCGCAAAATCACGAATCGAATCGTTGAAGTTGTACATGCCCATGCCCACACCACCATCGGCACCGAACTTCACCACCTCGAACTCCATCGGCTTGCTGCCATCGTCCGGCGTGTACGTCATGGTCAGCGTGCCCGGGCCATTGACCTTGAAATCCGTCGCCTTGTATTGATCACCGTGCGCGTGCCGCCCCACCACGATCGGTTTCGTCCATCCCGGCACCAGGCGCGGGATGTTCTTCATGATGATCGGCTCGCGAAAGATCACGCCCCCGAGGATGTTCCGAATCGTGCCGTTCGGGCTCTTCCACATCTTCTTCAGCCCGAACTCCTTCACCCGCTCTTCGTCCGGCGTGATCGTCGCGCACTTGACCGCCACACCGTGCTTCTTCGTCGCTTCGGCCGAGTCGATGGTGACCTGGTCGTTGGTCGCGTCACGGTGCTCGATACCGAGGTCGTAGTAGTCCAGCTGCACATCCACGTACGGCAGGATGAGCTTGTCCTTGATGAACTGCCAGATGATGCGGGTCATCTCGTCGCCGTCCATCTCGACGACCGGGCGTACCACCGTGATCTTGGCCATGACGCTGAAGTGCTGAGCGTGAGTCGGACACGCCGCGCGACGCGCGACGACGGAAGTTCTGGGGTGTGATTCTAGTCGAATGCCACCGCTGCGGCTAATGGCAGAGGTCGGTATGACGCCTGAGCCGCTGCCGAGGCGCGAGGTGATCCGATGCCGTACCGGTTCGTGACGGTTGCGTCACGGCCGCGTGTCGTCCGGTAACGAAGCGGCGACAGCATGATCGCAATGGGACCGTGAACCGTCACGCGGCCTAGCCTTGGGTGATCGTCATCTGCTGCTCGTCGGGACGAGCCTGATGCCGGATCTGCTCTCGACCGTCGACATCCACTCCACGTAGTGCGTGTCGCGGGTCCGGCCCGTTCACCGTTCAGCTCAACACCTCCCGATGAAGCCGCTCGTTTCACTCCTCGCCGCCGGTGCCGTCGCCATTGCGCTCGCCGCGCCGGCCCACGCTCAAACGGTCAGTAATGCGCAATTCGTCAACGGCATCACCGTTGCCGGCAGTACCCTCGACCGGACGTCCGGATCGACGTTCGACCGTCGCGTCGGAATGTTCTCCGGACTCTTTTACGATCCACTGCGTGGCGAATGGTGGGGCGTGTCCGATCGCGGACCCGGCGGCGGTACCATTCCGTACGAAACCCGTGTCCAGCGCTTCACGCTCGATATCGACCAGGCCACCGGCCGGATCAGCAACTTCCAGATTCAGGCGACGGTCAAGTTCACCAGTGGCGGAGTCGCACTGAATGGACTCGCGCCGAACCCGGTCTCCACGCTCGGCAAGTCATTCGATCCTGAGGGCATCGTCATCAACCCGGTGAACGGCAACATCCTGATTTCGGATGAGTACGGCCCGTCACTGATCGAATTCAACCGCAATGGTGAGGAAGTTCGACGCTTCACGCCGCCGGCGAACATCATCCCGCGCAACGCCGCGACTGGAACACCGAACTTCGCCAACAATACGGGGAACACGGCCGGACGAGTCACCAATCGCGGGTTCGAAGGCCTTGCGATCAGTCCCGACGGCAAGTTCGCCTACGCCACATTGCAGAGCGCGATGTATGACGAAGGCGGAAGCAGCGGACGGTTCACGCGTATCGTGAAGTATGACATGGCAACCGGCGAAGCGGTCGGGCAGTTCGCCTATCGCTTCGAGACGACGGGCCAGGGCCGCGGCGTCTCGGAACTCGTCGCGCTGGGCGATGACAAGTTCCTGATTCTCGAGCGGAACAATCGCGGCCTCGGGATCGATGCAACGCTGGCCAACGCGGACAAGTCGGTCTTCCAGATCGACCTCAATGGTGCCACCGATGTCACCGGCGTCAGCATCGTGGGCGGTGTGCTTCCGGCCGGCGTCAATGCGGTGGGCAAGAGCGCGCAACTCATCGACCTGGACGCCACGACGCTGGCAGCGCTGGGCGGCAAGTCGCCAGAAAAGTGGGAGGGCCTGGCGATTGGCCCGCGCCTCTCCAACGGCAAGTACCTGATTCTCGCCGGCTCGGACAACGACTACAGCGTGACGCAGAATGCACAGGGTGTGCAGTTCGATGTGTGGCTGGACTTCCTGCTGGCCGACCCGTACGCCTCGTCGATCCAGTGCCCGCTTGGTCAGGTGACGGGGTGCGTGCTGACATCGAATGGCGCGGCTGCCCAGTTGACGACCGCCTACGCGCTGCTCCCCGGCGTGCTGCACGCCTACAGCGCGGATATTCCGGGCTACGTCGCCGTCGTGCCGGAGCCTGCCACGGTCTCACTGATGGTGCTGGGCCTCGGGCTCATCGCCCTGACCGTCCGCCGACGCCGCGTGACGCGCTGACGTTCGCGAGGGTGAGCGGGACGCAGACGAGGCGCGGATGACAGTGGGTCATCCGCGCCTCGTCTGTCTTCAACACAGTAAATCGTGCGATGGTGCGCGAATCGTCCCCGACGATGAGATCGGATTCCAGGGACGCGGCGTGCATCGATTCGTTGGCACCGCGAGCGAGCGCGCATTTACCACGTGGGTCTCGTGCTGATGCCACCATCAACCAGAATGTCGGCACCGGTGATCCAGCGTGACGCTGGCGAAGCCAGGAACAACACGGCGTCGGCCACGTCCTCGGGTTGACCAAGCCGTTCGAGCGGCACGACACTCGTCCACCGCGCCACCCCGTGGGGCCAATCCTCGGCCAGCCCCGGTCGATCGATCAATCCCGGTGACACGGAATTGACACGAATTCCCTGGCGACCGTATTCGAGCGCTGCGGCGCGCGTGAACATCAACTGCCCCGCTTTCGACGTCGCGTAGTGCCCATGTCCCGCGGCCGGCGAGTGCCCCTCGATGGAGACGATGTTGACGATTGCGCCGGGTGCCCCGCGACCGATCATCGACGCGGCGGCCAGGCGCGTGGTGAGAAAGAGGCCGTCGAGATTCGTCGCCATCATCGCCTGAAAGGTCGACAGCGGCATCGCGGCCAGATCGGCGACACCCTGATCGGCTGCATTGTTGACCAGAACGTCCACCGGCCCGAGAGTCCGCTCGACGGCCTCGAACATCGCCCGGCAGGCTGACTCGCTCGTGATGTCGGCCCCGTACGCCTCCGCGATCCCGCCAGCGGCCCTGACCGCCGCAACGGTGGCCTCGGCGGCCACGGAGCCGCTGTGATAATGCACGGCGACGCGGGCACCAGCTTCACTCAGGCGTTTCGCGATCACGCGCCCGATACCACCCGAGGCACCGGTGACCAGAGCGACCCTGCCGCGAAGATCGAGCAGGTCCTGCACTTTCGGAATCACGGTCATCGTGTGTCGATCAGTGGTGGCATGCGACGCACACGATGAGCGGCGTCACTTTCCTGGATGGTAGGTGCGTTCGGTATGGCCTGCGAGCTGCGGGCGATAAAAGTATACATCACGCAGTTTGCCTGTTCCATACCGCTCGGACTGATCATTGAAGTGCTTCGACCCCGGGTTGCTGTTCAAGCCACCGGCTGTGACGGCCTTTGCACGCACACTGTCCCCGAACTCCACCACGGCCACGAAGCTGTTGCCGCTGGTGCCATACCACTTCTTCGTTCCCGGATACGGCCGCGCCCCGAAGGATGCGAGTGATCCCCATCGCGCCGAGGCGAACGCCACCGGAAGACTCGGTGCGACATCGCTGAAGGGTTGCACGATGTCGCCCGTGCGACGCTGGAAACGATTCACATCGCCCCAGAACGTCTTCCAGCTCCCGAAGTTCGTAGTCAGCGTATCCGATGCGGCAACCAGTGCATCGAGCTTTTGCGCAGGAGTGGTCTTCTTCCCCATGTACGTATAGATGGACAAGTTTTCATTTTCGGCATCGGCCTTCGCAATGCGCCACAGTTCCTCCCCCCAGAACACGGCCAGCGTCGTCGCGACGGAGTTCTCCGCCCACCGGTAGTCCCAGGTCCGCAGCTGCGACACCTGCTCCCCGAGCGTGCCTCGCAGCGGGCTGGTCATGGCCACGTCGTCGTACGCCTTCACCAGCAACGGCACCAGATCGGCGAAGGCCGGCAGGTAGCTGTCATACGCTGCATCGCGCAGCGTCTCCGGCGTGAAGTCCTTGCGGTTCGCGAGCAGCCGGATCGCGTGCACACCACGCGGATTCTCCTCGTACCTTTCCATGTACTTCGGGTAATCCGACGCCTTGGGGCTACTGGTACCCGAGACGGTGAACGGCCAGTTGTTCGTATTCTGAATCCACCCCGTGGCCGGATTGATCATGTTCGGGCTTTCGTCGAGCGAGTGCACGCCGCGATGCGTCGTCGCCGTGTCACTGCCATCGACCGGATCATTCCAGTTGAACTTCGGATTTCGCTTCGGGACGTGATTGGCATGGAAGTACGCGATGTTGCCTTCCGCATCGGCGAACACGGTATTGTTCGACGAGTTGGTGTGCAACTCCATCGTGGTACGGAACTCCCTCAGGTTCTTCGCCTTGGTGCGTGTCCACGATTGCGTGAGGGCATTGACCGGCTCCTGCATCAGGGCGACGCTGATCCACTTGTCACCCGCTGCCCGCACCACCGGTCCGTGCTGCGTGCGGTAGACCGTGAACTCACGCGTTGCCGGCCCGGACGCCCCCTTGTACGGCAGCGTGAGCTTCCTGGACAGCACCGGCAGCTCCGCACCCGCGACGCGGTAGACCCATCCATCACCCTGCTTCGTCACCGTCTCGGCAAACTCGTCGATCACGTCGGCGCCGCTGGATGTGTGCATCCACCCGGCCTTGTCGTTGAAGCCCTGATAGATGAAGAACTGTCCCCACGTCGCCGCTCCGTAGGCGTTCAACCCTTCCTCGCTCACCATCTGCACTTCCTCGCGGAAGAAGAATGATGTGTGCGGATTGATCAGGAGGAGCGCCCGCTTGTTGACGGTGTTCTGCGGCGCAATGGCAATGCCATTCGACCCAGTCGGCTCATTGGCCGGGGCAAATCGCTCCGCCGACGTGGGCTCGGACATCACTCGGGCCACCGCCGGTGTCACACCCGCGGTGCCGTAGAAGGCCTCGAGCGCCTTCAGCGAGACCGATTCGATGTCCCCGCCGATGCTTCCTTCGCTGAACGTCAGCGCCATCCACGGCTCGAAGTGCGCCAGCACCTTCGGCCTGGTTTCCGGATGCATGTGCAGGTAGTAATTCAGGCCATCAGCCCACGCGTTGCACAGAGTCTGCAACCAGGCCGGGCTGGCCTTGAACTGCGACTGGATCTCCGCCGGATCGATGAACAGCTTCATCCGCAGGTCACGCCAGATCGCCGACTCGCCCTCGGCCTCGGCGAGTCGACCCATCGCATTCAGATAGTTCACTTCGATGCGATTGAAATCGTCCTCCGCCTGCGCATAGATCATCCCGAAGACCGCGTCAGCGTCGGTCTTGCCGTACACGTGGGGTATGCCCCAATCATCGCGAACGATCTCGATCCGACCGGCCTGCTCTTCCCATCGCTTCACGTCGGCGTCGGCAGTCGTGGAATCGCTCCCCGCGTTCCCTCCGCGGGCCGCAGGCTTGCCAGAACAGGCGGCAGTGACCAAGACGAGCAGCAACAGGGATGTCCGCATACGGGCCTCGAAAGGGTCGGGAGAGTTTTGCAACGCTCATGCTCGCCAACCGACCGCCGTTCTGCAACGGGGGTTGGCAATTACCGTCGCGCACCCTTTCGCTGGCGAACGCGCCACGGCACGTTTCGAGTGTCTCTCACACACCCAATCCGTGCCTTCGATGCCGCCTTTCGTCGCCCCTCGCCCCGCCGCCCGTCGGCTCCCGAACCTGTGTACCGCGCTGTTTGCTCTCGCGCTGGCCGCGTTACCACTCGGTGCGCAGATTCCGCAAGCAGAGTTCAATGCACGTCGAGATGCGCTGGCAGCGAAGCTTGGCGACGGGCTGCTGGTGGCGTTCGGTGGGCGGACACCGGTGGAAGACTTCGGGCCGTTCTTTCAGCTCCCGGACTTCCGGTATCTGACGAATTACAACGAACCGGACGCCGCGCTGGTGATGGTCATCACGGGCGGCAAGGCGCAGTCCACGCTTTTCATCACCCCGTCCGGGGCACGGCAGCAGTTCTACTACGGCAAGCGTCCCGACTCCCTCGCCGTCGAACAGACCCTCGGCATGCGGGCGCGATCGGCTGGCGCCATCGAATCGGTCATCGACTCGCTCGCAGGCAGCGCCAAGACGGTGTATACGCTGGCGGATTTCGCGGCCTCCGACTTCGCCGCACAGGATTCACTGACACGCGGACAGCAGTGGGAGCGCCGCTTCGCCGCAGCGCACCCCGGCCTCACAGTGCGCGACGCGCATCCGTACGTCTACCAGATCCGGGCGAAGAAGTCCGAGGCCGAGCTGGCGCTCATCCGACGAGCCGCTGAGATCAGCGCCGAGGGGCATCGGGCTGCGATGCTGGTGCCGGAACCAACGAAAGAGTACGAATTGCAGGCAGCGCTCGAATACCAGTTCCGGCGGCTCGGCGGTGCGCGACCATCGTACGGCTCCATCGTCGGCGGTGGAATCCGCGGCACGCAGCTGCACTACATGCGAAACCGTGGCGACCTGAAGCCCGGGGATCTGGTGGTGATCGATGCGGCGACCGAGTACGAGGGCTACGCGGCCGACGTCACACGTTCCATCCCGGTCAGCGGTACGTACACACCAGACCAGCGCCTGATGTACCAGCTGGTCCTGGACGCACAGCTGGCGGCGGAACGAAACTCCAAGGTTGGCATGTCCTCGATCGCGGCGCTCGACTCGTCGGAGGACGTTCGCGCCCGCGGCCTGGCGAAGCTTGGCCTGATTGAGAGTGTCGACGCGTCGATCGACATGCCCTGGCGTACCGACTGCGTGAATGCGCCGCGCTCCTGCCGACAGGCGATGTTCTGGATGATTCACGGCATCAGCCACGGTATCGGGCTCGCCGTGCACGATCCGGCGCAGTTCTACAGCGGCAACCGCAGCTTCCAGATCGGCGATGCGTTCACGATCGAACCGGGCATCTACGTCAGCACCACCATGCTCGATGCGCTGCCGGACACGCCGAAGAACCGCAAGTTCATCGCCAAGGTGCGCGAGGCCGTGATCCGCTTTCAGAATACCGGTGTGCGCATCGAGGACGATTATATCGTGACCGAGAAGGGCACCGAACGCATCAGCAATGTGCCTCGCGAGATCGACGAGATCGAAGCACTGATGCGCAGCCGGGCTCGGCCGATTCCGTAAGACATCTTCAGCTCGAGGCTGTGCCGACGATCACGCAGTTGAATCCACCCGACGTCGTGTGCGACCTGACCTTGTGCACGCTCACCTTCAGGCCAGCCGCCTTGAGCGCCCGCACGAACGCCGGCTCCGTGTCCACCGACCAGTAGGCCACTCGACCGCCCGGGCGCAGCGCCGCGATGGCGGTACGGATCCCCTTTTCGCCGTACAGCTTCTTGTTGCTGCCGGTGGTGAACGATTCGGCACCGTTGTCGATGTCCAGCATGATCGCATCGAAGGTGGCGACGTTCGCGCGCAGCACATTCGCCACGTCGTCGCGCAACACGGCGACGCGCGCGTCGTGCATCGCATCACCCGCCAGCGGCCACTCGGGGTGCAGGTTCCACTCGATCACCTCGCGCATGATCTCGGCCACGACAACTCGCGAGTTGTCAGGGAGCAAGCGAAGCGCTTCCGTCAACGTGAAACCGAAGCCGAGTCCGCCGATCAGCACGGTCGCGTCGGCCTGCTCACGCAACGGCGCGCAGGCCAGCCCTGCCAGCTGCACCTCCGACTGCACACGACGCGTCGACATCAGTTCGATGCCGTCCACCACCATCATGTACGAGCCATCGTGCCGATACAACGTCAGGACGGACCCATCGGGCGCGGTGGCGCTCGCCAGCCGCTCGGTCGGCTTCACTTCAGCGCGTCGAGATGCTGCAGCAGCTGTGCATAGAAGGTGACCGCAGTGCCGTAGCTCTTCACTGACATCCGCTCATTCACGCCGTGAATCCGGGCGACGTCGCCCTGTTCGAGCGGCACCGCCAGAAAGCGGAAGACGTTGGCCGAGTGCGGCCCCCAGTACTTCGCATCCGTACCGCCGCCGACCAGGTACGGCAGTACCGGTACCGACTGCCCCGGCACCATCCCGCGCACGGTGGAGGCGATCAAACGGAATGCCGGCGAATCGACATTCGACACCGGCGACGGGTCGACCCGTGCACTGTCGGTCGGCGTCACGCTGATCATCGTGTCGGCAATCACTTGCGCGACGCGCGCAATCACGGTGCTCTGCGTTTCGCCCGGACGAATCCGGAAGTTCACCACCGCCGTCGCTTCTGGGGGCAGCACATTGTCCTTGATCCCGGCCGACAGCATGGTGGGAGAGGTGGTGGTATGGAGCATCGCGGCCGTCGTCGGGGTGCCACTGAGCATCTTCTTCACCAACGGGCCCGTCAACCAGAGATTGGCAAACACCATCTTGCGGCCGAACGACGAGTAGGGCGCCATCGCTTCGAGCATTCCCCGCGTAGGCCCGTCGAGCACGAACGGAAACTGGTTGGCCTCCAGCGCCGCAATCGCTCGGCTCAGCGCACCGACGGCGGTCCGACTGGTTGGCATCGACGAATGCCCCCCCTCCGCACGCGCCTTCAGTCGCAGCGACAGATACCCCTTCTCCGCGATACCCACCACCGCCGCCAGCCCGGCGACGCCCGGAATCACGCTGTTCGCCATGACGCCACCCTCGTCGATCACCAGTGCGGGCTTCACACCGCGGCGCACCAGCGTATCGACGATGGCTCGCGCACCGAAACGACCGCCAACCTCTTCATCGTGGCCAAAGGTGAGATATACGGTACGGCTCGGCCGCAGCCCGCGTGACAGCAGGTCCTCCACCGCCTCGAGCACGGCCAGCACGGTCACCTTGTCGTCCATCGTGCCGCGACCCCACACGTACCCGTCGGCCACGTCACCGGAGAACGGTGCGTGCGTCCACTCCCTGAGATTCGCCTCCGGCACCGGCACCACATCCATGTGCCCCATCAGCACGACCGGCGCTGAGAGCGAGTCGGTGCCGGTCCAGGTGTAGAGCAGGCTCAATCCGGCGATCTTCTCCAGCTTGAGCGCGGCGTGAACGCGCGGAAAGGAGGTTGCAAGAAAGGCGTGAAACCCGAGAAATGCCGCCGTGTCGATCGGGCCACCCGACACCGTCGACACCGTCGCGAACCTGACCGCGCCGGAGAGACGCTGCGCAGCCGTTGCTTCATCGATGACGACGCGTTCTTCGGCTGCCGCCGCGGGCGCGGGCTCCGGCACCATCGCGGCGCGGACCGCCATCGTCCCCAGCAGCGCTGCAAGGACGGCCGCAACAGCGAGCAACAACCGCTTCATGACAGTCTCCCGACGACGTCGTGGATGGTGGCCTCGAGATCGTCGACCAGCGCGTCGATCTGAGCGGCGTGAGTCCGGAAGCTAAGCACACACACGCGCCCCAGATATCGGCCGTTGACCTCGGCGCCGCTCAGCATCACTCGGCCACGTCGTGAGACGTCCGACATGACCTGGCGGGTGGCGGTGTCTTCCTGTGCTTGCGTCGCGTCAGGCCAGCTCACGTGGAACGGAAACAGCGACAACTCCGGCGGCCCGTACACCACCACGTTCGGCATCCGCGACACGCGCTCGAAGGCGTCGACCGCCAGCGCACGCTTCTCGGTGATCGCCGCCCGAAAAGCGTCGCTGCCATACACCTTCATCGTCAGCCACATCCGCAGTCCGGGGAACCCGCGAGAGAGATCAGGGCCATGCTGACTCGGGTCATAGAATTCGGCGGGGCTTGGCATCTCAGGCAGATAGCCGGCCGTCGCCTCGTGCGCCGCACGCAACCGCGCGCCATCGCGCACCAGCAACGCGCCCGTGCCGTACGGCATGAACATGCCCTTGTGCGGATCGAGTGTCAGCGAGTCGGCACGCTCCAGTCCACGCAGCACCGGACGTGTCTCACCGCAGAGTTGAAAGAACGCGCCGTAGGCGCCATCCACGTGGTGCCAGAGGTCGTGCGCCGCACACAGATCCGCGATCGCCTTCAGTGGATCTACCGCGCCGGTGTTGGTGGTGCCGGCATTCGACACGACCATGAACGGCATCAATCCATCGCGCTCATCCTGGGCGATCGCTTCACGGAGCGCGTCCATCTGAATATGGAACCGAGCATCCACCGGAATCGAGCGGACGCGGTCCGGCATGATGCCGGCCAGCTTGGCCGCCTTGATCACACAGTGATGCGCCTGGTCGGACGTGTACAGCACGCCGCGGCGAATGTCCACGCCGAGGTACTTTTCGCGCGCACAGAGTACCGCGTTGAAGGTGGCCATCGAGCCACCCGTCGTGAACAGGCCGATCGTGCCCGCAGGCATGCCCATCCACTCGCGCAACCAGTCGAGCGCATTCGCTTCGAGTTGGACCAGGGCCGGCGCCGCCTGCCAGATCCCGGTGTAGCGATTGGTGGTGTTGGCGATGAAGTCGGCGAGCGCCGCGGTGTACAATCCGCCACCCGGGATGTAGGCGAGATAGCCCGGCGACGGCGTCGTGAA
>Ga0163155_10005338_pt1 | contig 12869 bp, 11 predicted proteins | sample OliLakLV19SP4G1_FD_148611 | JGI IMG/M metagenome (GOLD analysis project Ga0163155, IMG submission 148611) | Freshwater microbial mat bacterial communities from Lake Vanda, McMurdo Dry Valleys, Antarctica - Oligotrophic Lake LV.19.SP4.G1 | ecosystem: Environmental > Aquatic > Freshwater > Lake >...
AGTGAAGCAAATGAAAATAGTCATCGTTGATTACGGTTTAGGAAACCTAGGTTCCATTAAAAACATGCTCGAGCGAGTAGGAAGTTCTGCCGTGGTTTCTAAAGCGAAAGAAGATTTAGAAAGCGCCGACAAGATTATTTTACCGGGAGTGGGGGCCTTTGATTTTGGCATGAAAATGCTAAACGATTCTGGAACGGTGCCGATTTTACATTCTTGTGTTTACGAAAAGAAAATTCCGCTTCTAGGAATTTGTTTGGGCGCGCAACTTCTAACCGAAGGCAGCGAAGAGGGCTCTTGTAAGGGCCTGGGTTTTTTAAAAGCAAAAACCGTGAAGTTCAAATTTTCTGGCGAGAATGCCCACCTAAAAGTACCCCACATGGGTTGGAACTCGGTCAAAGTGCGAAAACCCAGCGGGCTTTTTCAAGATCCTGAGGAGTTCAATAAATATTATTTTGTTCATAGCTTTCATTTTGATGAGGTCGAGCCTGGCTCCGAACTCACGGAAACTACTTACGGCTATCCCTTTGTTTCGGGCATTCAGGCAGGCTCCTTGGCCGCTCTGCAATTTCATCCTGAAAAAAGTCATAAGTATGGAATGAAGTTAATGCAAAACTTCGTTGAACATTTTAATTAATGAATCAAGCGCATTTAATTCATGTTTGTCCTGACTTCGGAAACCAAAAAGTTTATCGAAATTTAGTACGACAGCTCGAAAAGATGAATTTCACCCAGCAAATTTTTGTGGCTGGAAAAATTTCTGAAACTCCTGGACGAAACTTCGATTGGAAATCAGAAAACACGAGTTATCACTTTTCGCCTTTGGTAAAGCCGGCCCATAAAATATTTTTCACTTCGAAGATGAGGGCCATTTTTGCCGAATTTTCTAAAAGCATTTCAATACGTCCTCGGTCTTTAGTTCACGCGCACTATCTTTTTAGTGCTGGGAAGGTGGCCCTCGATTTGAAACGAAGGGCTGGTATTCCTTACGTTGTGACCGTGCGGCATACCGATGTGAACTATTTCTTCCGCTGGAAGCCCCATCTGCGAAGTTTGGGTAGAGAGATCTTAGAGGAAGCAAAGGCAGTTATTTTTATATCACCTATTTATCGAAAGAATTTTTTTGATAAATATATTTCTGAGAAATTAAAAGAGGTTTTAGAAAGAAAGACTTACGTTATTCCAAATGCGGTGGATTATTATTGGCTAGATCATTTGTCAAAGCCCCGCGGAAGTCTGCACGGACCCGAAGAAATTCGACTCCTTTATGTAGGCGAATTTTCTAGAAACAAAAATCTCGAGCTTATACTTAGGGCGGGAGATTTTTTAAGGTCGCTAGGTAAAAGTATTAAGCTTCAATTAGTTGGAAACTATGGAGACGATTGTAAGAAAATTTCGACTCTCGCGGCCGCTCGAAATGACTGGGTACAAATCATCGATCGGGTTTCTGATCCAAAAGTTTTGAAAGAGCATTATCTAAACGCGGATATCTTTGTAATGCCATCCTTCCATGAAACATTTGGAATCTCCTATCTGGAGGCGCTCACTCAGGGCTTGCCCATTATTTATTCTAGCGGCCAAGGGGTAGATGGGCACTTTCAAATATCTCCGGGCCGCGCCATTGATCCCAGGTCAGTTGCTTCTTTGGCGGAAGCTATTTTAGAAATTGAAAAAGATTTTACTCGTCTATCTCAATTAGCGATCGAAAGTGTTCAGAGATTTTCTTGGGACAAAGTTGGAAAAGACTTAGAAAAAATATATATCTCAGCATTAACCTAATTAATTTAACGAAGATGCTTATTGTATTCCATATCGAACCACATCGCAAAAAGCGTAAAGAGATTGGCGCTCATAAAAGAGAACATGGCGGCCAATGCATTAATGGAAGGGATTTCGCCAGTAATTCCCCACATTATAAATAGCCGCGCAAAGAGGGCGACAGTCAGCCCTGTAAAAATAATTCCAATGAAGTAGAAAAATACCAGGGGATGAAAGTCTCGGATGATGTATTTTTCTTTCAAGCGCCAGAAGAAGCGTTTGAGTAAGAGCCAGCTGATGGTGAAAACGACTTTTCTGACTTTGATGCCAGATTTCTCACCCACATTATAAACCGGTTCAATCGGTACATCTCGCACTCGAAGATTAAAAATATTGAGACGCACAAGAAGGTCATTGGGTTGACCATATCGTTTATACATTTGGTCCCATTCAATTAGTTTGAGCGCTTTAAGATTTATGGCGGTGTATCCGGTTTGAGAGTCTGCGACGTGCCAATAGCCAGAGGCAATTTTCGTCAGTAGAGAGAGGATGCTGTTTCCAAAATATCGAACCTTAGGAATCTTTTTGTAAGCTTCGCCCGTAATCAAGCGATTGCCTTTAGAATAGTCTACATCGCCCGCGGCGACCGGGTCCAAAATGGCGGGCAAATCAGCTGGGGCCATTTGCCCATCTCCGGCCATCACCACCGTAATGTCATATGCTTGATCTCGAGAATACTCGTATCCTGTAGCAATTGCGCCGCCGACTCCTTGATTGATTTTATGTTTGAGTAAAACAACTCTGGAATTTTGAGATGCTTCCTTTTCGATCACCTCAATGGTTCGGTCTTTAGATTTATCGTCGACGATAATAATGCAGTCGACGTCGAGAGGCATGGTTCGAATCACCCCAAGAATCTGCGTTTCTTCGTTATAGGCCGGAACCACACAACTGATCTTTTTGCCCTTATACATTGGAGTATCCTATATCTGATTTCCACTTATGAAATACAAAATAAAGGTAGATAGGTCCTAGGGTTAAAAACCAAATCATTAAAGAAATTCGAGAGCTGAGGGCGACCGCCAGACATTGAGGAAGGCTGAGCCCTACACCCTGACCGACATAATAAACGGCTGCCTCCAAAGATCCCGCCGCGGCGGGCGCTAAGCGAACAAAAAACGAAAAGTCAGTGAGGGATGCAATCAAAAAACTTAGTCCCCAACCATCGGGGAGTTTTAAGCCGTGAAGAATTATTTGAAATGAAGCCGCGAAACTAAAATAAGTGAGTCCCGTCCAGAGAACAGCACGACCGAGGGCGCGCGGGTGGGTGCGAAGCGCCCGCGCGCCTCGAAAAAATTTTTCAAGTTTCTTAATTTTCAAGAAATGGAGTGGAAAGAAGGCGGCGACTAAGCCGGCCATAACTGCGGCAGCAAAAATTCCCGCTAAAATTGAATCAAAAGAACCGCCTTGAAGTTTAATCAAGGCCTGGGTCAGTAATCCGCCCCCTCCGAAGATGATTACCTCGACAACCACAATTGAAATACTGGCGAGCGCAAAATCAGAAAGACTCAATCGATGCTTTTTTACCAAGTAGCCACCGCGTAAGCCAATTCCCACAAAGGGTAAAAAATAATTGGCGAAAAAAGTAACGATCATCAGAGAAAAACTTTCATGAATTTTAAGCTCTACGCCAAAAGCGCTCAGAACAGATTTGAGAATCATTCCCTGAGAAAAAAGAAAAATTCCCGACAAAAACAAAATCTGAAAAATCTGAGCGGGCGTGAGGTGGAGAAGAGCTTCAAAATCTTGAGGCGACTTCCAAAGGACCCAAATGACAGCGCCCAATAGCAAAATGGCAAAAGCTGCGCCTAAATATTTCATGCGCCAGAAACAGCCGCAAAAAGTTCTTGTTCATCGGGAAAGCTTATTAAGACCGCTCTTCGTCGGCCATGAAAAACAAAAAAGCTTCCTGCCGCAGCTGCCGATGCTTTCGCGGTAGTGATGGCATCTCGAATATGATCCATCGATCCACAGCCACCCATTGCTACGACCGGAATGGAAACTGATTTTGAAATCTGAGCGGTGATGTCGAGATCGTATCCCAATCCGGTGCCATCGCGGTCGATCGAATTGATTAGAATTTCTCCCGCGCCATGGCTTTCAACCATTTGGGCTGCTTCTACGGGGCTTAGAGAAATTTCTTTCTCACCACAGCGTGTATAGCAAAAATATTTTCCATTTTTATTTTTAACATCAATGGAAATAACTACTGCTTGCGAGCCAAAAGCTTCAGATATTCGGCGAATACATTCAGGCTCTTCAAAGGCAAAAGTATTCAGTAAAACTTTTTCTGCACCGGCAGAAAAAAGCTCTCGAGCTTGGGCATGAGTTCTAATCCCTCCGCCCACCATCATCGGTATAAAGCATTCGCCGGCTACTTTTCGGACCAACTCCGGAGAGATACTGCGATTCTCTCTAGTGGCGGCGATATCAATGATGGCAATTTCATCGACAGATTTTTGATTGAAAATGCGAATTGCATTCATAGGATCGCCAACATAGCGGTGATCTTTGAATTGAACGCCTTTGACGAGACCTTCGCCTTTAAAAAGTAAAACTGGAAATACTCTAGCAACGAACATCGAAGCGCAAAGCCTAGCAAGCCGGTTTAAACACCGCAATAGGGTGTTTTTAGTTGCTTAGCGCCTTTTAGAGGTTGTAGCCTCGCCCCATTGGAGACCCCAAATGTCTGGTGCTGCCCTTAATGAAGAACATTCCACTTATTCCCCAGAATTAGTCCAAAAACCTGGGTATCGCATTTGTACTCGCTGTGTAATGGACACTTCAGTTCCCAACATTCGGTTTGCGACCGACGGTCATTGCCACTACTGCGATATGCATGACGAAATGGAAAAGCAGTATCCGCTTGGCGAAGAGGGAAAGAACCGACTCCAAAAGTTAGTCGCCGAAGTAAAAGCCGCCGGTAAAGGGAAAACTTACGATGTCGTTTGCGGAATTTCGGGCGGGAGAGACTCAACCTATATTTTGTATATGGCCGCTAAGATTTTAGGTTTGAGAGTTTTAGCAGTTCACTTTGATAATGGTTGGAATTCTGAAATTGCGGTTACTAATATTCAGAATGCCTGCCGAAAATTAAATATCGATCTTGAAACCGTGGTGGCGGACTGGGAAGAATTTAAAGATGTGCTGCGTTCTTTTTTAAAAGCCTCTACTTCCGATGTAGATATTCCAACCGATGTAGCCATCCATGCGGTTTTGCATAAAGTCGCGGCTAAAGAAAACATTGGCTATATTTTTAATGGCCATTGCTTTCGTACCGAAGGAATTGCTCCTCTCGATTGGACCTATATGGATGGCAGATATATTGCCTCTGTTCAGAAGAAATTTGGAAGAATGCCGCTGAAAGATTTCCACAATTTTTATTTAAAAGATTTTGTTTATTACAGCTTCATTAAAAAGGTGAAGGTCGTTCCACTTTTGAATTTTATGACTTATCGGCATGCCGAAGTAGGCCCGCTTTTGGAAAAAGAATTGGGATGGACCTACTATGGGGGACATCACCACGAGTCCTATTACACTCGATTCATTCAGTCGTATTTGCTTCCGAAGAAATTTAATTTAGATCGTCGCCGTACAGAACTTTCGGCGCTCATACGTTCGGGCCAAAAAACTCGGGCGGAAGCCGTGGAGTATTTGGCCAACCAAGCTTACGAATATGATGAGCAGCTGATCCAGTATGCTGCAAATAAATTAGGATTTAGCGCGGCAGAATTTAAAGATATTATTGCTCTTCCACCTAAAAGCTTTCGAGATTATCCCACTTATTATCCCCTTATTCGCGCTCTCTCGTGGCCCATTCAACTAGCCGCTCGAATGGGAATATTGCCCAGACTTCTTTATTTGAAGTTTTTGGGGTGAAAACCATGGAGTGCGTTTTTAAAAAGACTGCCCCCTTTCTCGCATTTTTAGTTTTCTTTTTTTCATTTTTGCCGAGTTCCAGTTTTTTTCTTACTACCAATCATCGGGCTGATGATTTGGATTATATCACCCACGCTTTCACCATCGCTCTCGATTTCGATTTAGATTATGCGAATGAAGATGTGCGATTGAATAAATTTGAAGAGGGTCGCGCTGCGGTTCCGGTGGGGCCGGTGGGCCCGGGTTTAATGGCGGCGCCCTTCGTGGCTGCATTTTCGGTTATCGATAGAATTCAAGGCCATCCTGTAATCGAGAAGCATTCGGAGCGAATAGGATCGTGGTCTTTGTTTGGATTTCTTTTTGCTAGCAGCCTTTATTTTTTATTGGGATTGATGCTCTACGCTTCGGCCTTTCAGAATTTGTTCAGCAGCAGTCGTGCAAGCATTTATTTCTTAGCGGCGAGCACGGGTATGCTTTTTTACGTATTAAATCGTTTTTCTATGACCCATTCTTTCGAGTTTTTTGAGTTGGCACTCATTGTTTGGGGTGCGGTCAAGGCTATGCGGGCTCCACAGAGTTGGTCGGCTTTTATGGCTTGTGGCTGTGGAGTCGCCCTTACGTTTGTAACTCGAGTAGGCAATTACAACGTTCTCCTTTTGCCATTTTTACTTCTGACATTTTTTAGGCTTGGTTTTATGCCCGGGTGTTCTCGAATGTCTTTAATGAAGGATTTTGGGAAAGTTATTTTTTGTAGTTTGATCGCATTCATTCCCGTGATTTGGATAAATTATTCTCTTTATGGGAGCCCATTTCAAACGCTTCATAGCTCAGGACTGAAAAACTTTGGCTCTGTTCCCGCGGAGGGATTAGGGCTGGATGGCATTTTTATAGAGGTTATAAAATCTCTGGTTTATTTACCCACGCTCTTATTCTCATCTGAGTTTGGTTTATTTTTCTCTAATCCGGTGGTGTTCCTGGGAATTCCTACCTTACTTATTCTTATACCTACATGGTTGAAGAAAGATCGATTTTTGGTCTCGCTTCTGTGGTTCGGAGTGCTTTTTTACACTGCGCTTCCGGTAGCCGTCGTGCTCTTGTGGAAAAACACCGCGAGTAGCTATGGCTATCGCTATGTTTTTTCTCTTATTCCGTTAGGGCTGTTAGGCGTCCTATATCTTTTTAAAATCTGGAAACCCGACTTAAAGAAATTGAAATATGTTTTTTGTTTCTTGGTGATCGCTGGAATTTTAAGCCAGATGCTTTTCCCCGTCATTGGAGTGAAAGAGCAGGTGAACGCCTTTGGGAGGTTTCATGAGGCGAGTGCCAATGGGTATGGTTTTGATTTAGTGAAGGCCACTCCAGATCCCAAGAGTTGGGCGGAAATTGTGATGAAGGGGTCGGCGGGCGTGCTTTTCTTAAAAGCGATTCAAAGGGAAGGCGAAAAGCCTCAGGATTTTACTGCTCGCAAGGGTTTTGGATTTTTGAATTCAGCACAGGCTTTTGTAGAAAGAGTATTGGCGGCACCATTTTCGGTATTTTGGCAGATTATTATTCTGAATCTTCTGTGGATTAGCTTTTTTGTTTTTTATTTATTTCGTTCGCCGAGAAATGAACTACCCACGTCTTGAATAATTTTGAGTAGCAATCTTTCGCCGGTGTCGGGCGTATAGTGGGCGGGGTCAAAGCGATAATACAAATCTTTAGCTGAAAACTCGGGATCAAAGGTCCATACTCTTCCAAAAACTTTCTGAAGGTCTGTAGCAAACTTCTTTTCAAGGCTTTCAAGCCCGACGGTCTGCATGTTTTTAATTACCTCTTCGTTGGTTGGATTTACAAAGACATAGAGAGGGACTTGATGCGCCTTACAAAGATCCCGGATAGCTTCGAGAGAGCGCAGTCTAGCTTCGGAATATTGGAAATCGTGATAGTCAGTCAAAAATAAATGTCGAAGAGTGTTGGCGTAATCGTAGCCGGAGGTTTTCCGATTCTGTTCATCCTTCAGGACGGTATTTCTCTGACCGTAATCGAGAATAGTCCGTGGAGCACCCATCAGTAATTTGCCTAAATGCTGGAAGGAATAGAGCAGTGTATCGAAACTCATTAAGTATTTTAGCTGAGAAAGAGATGCTTCGGATTCGATCTCTTTTCGTAGCGGATAAGTATTTTCATTCAGCATATAAAAATCTAGAGACAGAACGACCGCACTTATATTTTTAATCTTGGGCTTTAAGAATTCAAAAATTTCTTCAGGAACCGCATTTGAAAATGCCCCATTAAAGAATCTAGGAACCAAGGGATTTAGTTTTTGGGTGTCAATATTGGCGGGCCGACTCGAGCCCAACAGAAGGGCGTTCCAATCCCCCTTCTTCCATAAAAGTTCTTTGAACTCTCGCTCTGACGAAAAATATGGACCGCCTGGGGAGATCCAAATCCGACTAAGTGGATCGATGACCAAGTTTAGGGCGCCTGCCAACAGGAGGAGTCCCATCATCCATGAAATCGCTAAGATGTTAAATTTTTTGTAAGTCATAAAACGTTAAAACTGAAAGTACAAAAATTCACTTTCTCGGTTGAGGTGTAAAAAACTAATTACAAACAAGATCACGACAATAAAAATCCATCGTGGGTTGGCTCTAAATTTTTGCTCTAGCTCAGTGGAATTTTTTCCTAAGAGACAAAGAAGAAGGCAAAGCGGGAGTACCCAAAGAATTTTTGAGTCTCCTCCCACGCCCTCGAGCCAAGCGCCGAAATGAAAAAAAGAATTCTCGGGTACGTGAGCCCGAAGCCGATCGGGCAGAGTGATTCCATTGAGGCCCATTAGAGAACGGCAAACGCTTAAAGCGGATTCTAGGTTTGGCGCTCGAAAGAAAACCCAGGCGAAATGCACAAAAATAAAAGTGCAAGTCCATGCCAAAACTTTATTCAATTTAAATCCTAGTTGAGAGTACAGGCGATGAAGCATCACCCCCGCACCGTGCATCGCGCCCCATACGACGAAGGTCCATCCGGCGCCGTGCCAAATTCCGCCTAAGAAAAAAGTCAGGAACAAATTGACGAGAGTACGCGATGGCCCTTTTCGATTTCCGCCGAGGGGAATGTAAATATAGTCTCGAAGCCAGCTACTTAAAGTGACATGCCAGCGCCTCCAAAATTCTTGGATATCTAAGCTTTTGTAAGGAGACAAAAAGTTTTGAGCCATTCGAATATTAAAAAGAAGGGCCAAGCCCACTGCCATATCGGAATAACCGCTGAAATCAAAATAAAGCTGCAGCGTATAGGCGAGTGAGCCGAGCCAAGCCTCTATGAATCGCAAGCTTTCTGTATGCGAGTAGGCGATATTCACCCAGGGGGAAATTTGATCGGCAATGACGACTTTCTTGAATAATCCCACCGCAAAGTACATGAGCCCAATGGCGACATTCTGATGATTAATGGATTTGTTCTTAATTTCTCCAAACGGAGGAATTATCTGGGTGTGATGAACGATGGGACCAGCAATTAGATGGGGGAAAAAGAATACGAAAAATGAGTAGCGAACGAAATCGAACTCTTTAGTTTCGCCCTTGTAGCAATCGACGAGATACGCGATCTGGGTAAAAGTAAAAAAGCTGATGCCTAGAGGCAGGACAATGTGCGGAATCGTCCAATTTAAATCAAAGGCGGCATCGACACTTGAAACAAAGAAGCCCGCATACTTGTAATATCCCAGCGCCAAAACATTGAGGATAATTCCGAGGGTCAGAATTGTTTTACGACTCATTTTTCTGGATTTGGAAGATCTAAACAGTGCGGTTCCAAAAATGTAATTTATAATAATCGAACCGATAATCAGATAGAGATATTTGGGATCCCAATAGGCATAGAAAAGGATCGAAGCCGTCAGTAAAAAAAGATTTGCGGCATTGATAAGCTTCCAGCGGCAAAGCAAAAAATAAACTGAAAAACTAATCGGTAAGAATAGCAGAATGAAAATGTAAGAGTTAAATAGCAACTTTGGATCCTAGTACCATGCCTTTTGAAAATGTTCGCGATCTCACCAAATAAATTGAATATATGGAAGCGTAATTCAGCACGTAGGCCAAGACCAAGTGTTTGGGTTCTGAAAATATTTGCCCGCCAAAATACATTACTGCAGCCGTACTTACGGCCATCCATCCATGAAGTATAAAATCCTCTTTTTGCTTTCCCGCGATATAATAGAGAGAGCTTAAGGGGGAGATGATAAATCTACAGAAGAAAAGAAGAGCCATGACTTGGGCCAGTTCGCCCGAATATCTCCAGGTGCTTCCAAAAACAAACGCAAATAGCTCGGGCGATAGTAAAAGAAAAATCAAGAATGGGCCGATGCCGATCAGAACGAGAGACTTGAAGGTCTTCTTATAAATTTCGGAACAATTTTTAAGTCGGGCATAATCGGCACTTGCCCGTTGGCGGAACACTTCAGACACCGCTGTGGAGAGTACCATGGAAGGAAGGTTTAATATTCTTTGAGTCAAAGAGTAAAAGCCCAAAATACGATCGCCAAAAAAATGTCCTAGAAAAAATACCGGCAATTGAGAAGCGCCGGCATTAATTAGCTCAGAGGGAAGTGTATAGAGAGGAAAGTGTAGGTAAGTTTTTAAAATCGGCTTTAATTCCTTTCTGGAATAAATGCGCATTCCTTTTAAGGATTGCGACATAATCAAGCAGCTGATCGCATTTGAAATCACCAAGCTTACGCAAAGACCTTTCATTCCCCAGCCGAGCCATCCAAGGAAAAGATTGAGTCCGGAATTGGTAAGGGCTTGAGTCACTCGGGCCGCCGAGGTGAGCCGAAATATTTTTTGTCGATTCACCCATTGAATCAAGACTTGTTGTAAGCCTCCCAAAATCAAAGTGATAGGTAATAGGAGAAAAGCGTTCTGCGTAAATGGCCCCCATCCCGCCATAAAGGCGATAACGACCGCAAGGGCCACCAAGCTTGAGGCAAGCAGTGCAATTCTCAGAGCGCCTTGAAGAATTTTTTCTGCATCTTCATTTTTCTGCGGTAGTTGTATGGCATTTTCATATTGCCCACAAACGGTCGCGAGGAAGATTAGATTGATACTAGTGAATAGAGCGAATTTTCCGAATTCCTCGGGTGGAATAATTCGAGTGAGAAGAGGAGCAAATAAGATTGAAATCATTTGAGCTGCGACCGTGCCGCTCATTACGGTAAAAACATTTCTTCCGAATCGTCCTTTTCCAAGATGATTACGAAAGTTTCTGAGCATGACTTAAGAATTTCCGAGTAACTTTTTTTTCACCCGCGATAAAAATCTCCGCAATCCATTTTCCGAGGCGTAGTCAAAGTGAGATTGCGGTGGGGCATTGAGGTAAGCCTCAAATTCTGACTCGCTAAAACCTAATTTTTTCATCGCAAATATCGAATCGCGCTTTAAGTCCATGGGGGCGTAAAGAGGTTGTTCTAAGCGCAGGAGAGCTTCTGCGCGACTAATTTGTCCGGAGCAAATGAGGCAAGATAAGTGAGCCTTACGTTTATCTAAATTGAATTTACGAGGCAGAATATAATTTTGATAAAATTTGGTGAATACGGATTCGCCATGCTTACTGCCGTAATCTTGCCACGCGAGTTCTTTCTTGATGGTCTCCATGGCTTCGGCCTTATCGTAATGGATATAATTTAAGAAGCGCAGCTCTTGGATCTTTTTAATTTTGGTATAAAAATATTTTCGCTTGAACCCGCTGGCCATGGGAAAAGTTTTTAACTTTCTCGTCCCAAACTTTTTATGAATGGCCAATATATTCTTAAGGTCTGATTTAGAATGGTACCAGCTTCGTGGCAAAATGGCTTCAGTCGCCAAATTTGTTCCGCTAATCATCCACTTAATTTTTTTACTGGTGGCGACATCTAAAATCACCGCGCCGATAGCATGATCGGTCAGCATTTCAATATCGACTACGGACGCTTTAAAAAATGAAAGTTGAAGGTCTCGAAACTCTTCCCAGTCGATGACATGGGTGTGTAAATCGATATCGAGCTTTTTGACAATGTTTTCGATATTTCGAACTGCAATCTCAGAGTTCCAGCCATTGTCTAAGTGCACCGCTAATGGCCGCAGCCCCATTTTTACCGCTCGGTAGGCCACATACGTGCTATCGACGCCACCACTCAAACCAATCACGCAATCGTAATCATTATTCTTTCCTGCTGCAGAAATTTTATCAACGAGAGTCTGGAGCTCAGCTTTCTTGTCTCCAAAGAAAGGGCGGACCGAATCGTAGTGTTTGCAATGATTGCAGATTCCATCCGCATCAAATTGAATATCAGGATCCGTGCTATCCATTACGCAACGAGTACAAATTTGCAAATTGGGTTCGGTCATTGGGTTGGGCTGCCTAGCAAGTCTTTCCATATTTTTCGCTTACACGCTCAAATGTTTTTTTCGAAAAGATTCAAACTTTTCGCGAGGTATGTATCCAAAATACTCACGAGGACTTTTAAACCTCACACATTTTTGCGGGTCCGTTTTCCGGATTATCTTTGCCGGATTACCGCCGATCACACAATATCCTTCGGGAAAAGACTTTGTAACGACGCTCCCTGCGCCTACCACTGTAAAGTCTCCTAAACTTACGCCTGGTAAAATAACCGCATTCATTCCAATCCAGCAATATTCGCCAATCGTTACTTCTTGATGTTCACTATGCTTCTGATTTTCTTCAGGGTCATGATTGCTGCTGATGATGCCAACATTTGGGCCGATCTGGGTGTAGCTCCCGATTCTAATTTTTCCAATGCCTTGAATGTAGCAGCCGGGCATATAGCCAGGCGCGGTTTCTATTCCTGCCCAGATATTCTTAGGATTTAGGACCTTGCTAGAAATATGAGTAGGCCAATACGCCTGACGATTGAATCCAAGGATTTTCTGCCAAAACCACATAGAGAAAGTGATGGGAGTTTGAGTCTTCTTGGTTTCAAAAACTTTCTTACCCAATGGAAAGCATCGAAGCAGGGCCCAGGTCATTGATTTTAAAAAGGCCATCATCTTAAGAGTGATAAGAGATTAGAGGGAATCATTCACGAAATCCAAGAAGTTTTGAGCGTACTCCTGACCGGTTTTAACTGGATTGGGAGACATTCTTTGGAAGCTCGCGTTTTTACGGAGGGTATTCAAGAAGCTGTCTGCGTCTCT
>Ga0163155_10005360_pt1 | contig 12822 bp, 15 predicted proteins | sample OliLakLV19SP4G1_FD_148611 | JGI IMG/M metagenome (GOLD analysis project Ga0163155, IMG submission 148611) | Freshwater microbial mat bacterial communities from Lake Vanda, McMurdo Dry Valleys, Antarctica - Oligotrophic Lake LV.19.SP4.G1 | ecosystem: Environmental > Aquatic > Freshwater > Lake >...
ATCGCGAGTTAATAAGACGCAACATCGGTTCGGTGCGAATGCGAGACGTTGTAGCACAACTACCACGCAACACCGGTGCAGTGCGACCACGAGACCTTGATACACAGGGACGAAGTGTGTATTCGCGATATTTACGAGAGTCGCGAGCTTCAGGCAGACCTCTTGCAGAACGCCGGCGTTCTGCATTTGCTCTTGCTACGAGTGCAAGAGCATTGCCTGCTCATCAATTACCAAGGATACAACAACCTCAATTACCAATGGGGCCACACATTTCTCCAGCTGAAATGGCAGAGATACTACGACAAGCCTCAGACGACGATGACCTATAAATATACATATTCAACAATCGTGTTGTGATTCTTGATAACGAATCCCAACGCTATTTTCTACATTCTCACAAGAATGAACATTTCAACAAAATTCACAAAGTCTGCACAACCACTCGCTGTAGTCAGAAACTCAAGACGATACGGAAACAAGCAATTCTACATCGTTGATGGAAGCGGTGAAGGTGTTAACATAACAATTCACGATGGCTTACTCTCTGTGCTTCCACAATCAACACGAAATGTGCAATACATATTCGGGCCTTCAGGCTCAGGTAAATCTACGTGGATTGGCAACTTTCTAGCTGAATGGGTATTGGCTAACCCAGGACAGCCTGTGTTTGTTGTTTCACGAAAGAATAGCGACATTGCATTTGATGGCATTCCTCTCAAATACATTGATACTGCCACACTGGTGGATGAACCTATGAATAGCGATGACTTTCCAGAGAACAGTATGGTTGTATTTGACGATGTGGATACTATACAGCCCAACAATGTGAAGATGGCTGTGCATAGTATGATGAATGACATTCTAGAAGTGGGACGAGCAAGAAACATCAACTGCATAGTAAGTTCCCACCTAGGAAGCGACTACAAACGCACGAGAACAATCCTGAACGAGGCTCACGGACTGACCTTCTTTCCTCACGGCTCGTCGGCAAAAGACATCAAATACATCCTGGAGACTTACGGCGGAATGTCCAAGGTTCAAATTAATACAGCAAAACAACTCCCGTCTCGTTGGATTCACCTGAAACGCTCATATCCTCCTGCAATAGTGTATGGCAGTGGTTGTTATTTACTCCACTCTCAAAAGAATGAACCGACTCGCTGAACCACTCTCTGACAAAGATATGAAGTCCTGGCTACCATCAGCAAAGCTATACACCTATCCAGAGTTCGCTCAATTGGTAAAGAACGGATCTTCTCTTGAAAGTATACTCGGTCAAGGCAAGACTGCAATACTCTTATACGAGGTTCAACCTGGTCAAGGGCATTGGACTGCACTGTTTGAGCGTCCCAATAACGTAGTGGAGTGCTTTGATTCACTGGGATACATTCCTGATGATGAATTGCACTTCATACCAAAGTCGTATCGCACTATATCCAATCAAGACCACAGTTGGCTACTGCGTTTGTTATACCACTCCAACAAGTCTATTGAATACAACGACCGTCAGCTTCAGAAGGATGAGCCAGGCATAGCAACGTGTGGTCGCCACTGCATATTTCGCATCGCATTCCGAGAACTTCCGCTGGAGCGATTCTACAAACTGTTTGATGGCATCAACCCTGATACATTCGTGTCGGAATTCATTTCAAATAAACCCTTTGCATAAGTAGAAATGAGTAAGACCACAAGTGTATCCACATCGCCTGGGCATACATACTACAATTCAAGGCTGTCAGCAACACCCAATCCAGATACGACACAAGGGCCATTATTAGCCAAGTTTGACGACAACAGAACAGCTCCACTTGTCAACAAGGCGAACGATTACAATCTTTCGATAATTCGCTTCAACACGACACTTCAGTCTCTCCCGGCTCTCATAGTGGAGCATCCATCTGGAACGACTGTCAACACAGCGTATTCATTCACCATAACAACAGGAGGCAACGATTTTACTACAGTGGTGCAGTGGTCGCCACCGAATGCATCAACATTACCTGGAAGTGGCGATCTCTTTGACCCGTATTGGTGGGAATACGATTACACCCGTTTTACCCAGTTCGTCAATACAGCACTTGCTACTGCTACTACGAACGCAGGTCTGCCCAATGCTCCATTCTTCCAATACGATTACACCACTGCTACATTCAGCTTGTATGCTCCTGCAACACAGTTTGACGATGCAACCGGCACTGCAGAGCTATTTGCTGACACACAGGGACACTACCTATACGGTGGATTCGCTTCGGAATACACCAACACAACAGATAAGGAGTTTCGCTATATGATTTTCAATCAACCAGGTGAATCCAATACAACCATTGGTGGTGTGCAATACATAGTGAAGAAGCAAACGCCTGGCTCGCTCTGCAATTGGAATCCAGTCCGTCGCTTTGTATTCACTAGCCAAAACATTCCGGTGAATGGCGAGTCATTGCTACCACAAACACCATACGCTACTGGAGTGCAACAGAACACACTCGCTACACAGAAAATCATCAGTGATATGACACCCGAACTAACACGAGGAGATGAACTACGAAGTGGAACATTGGAATACAATCCATCAGCACAGTATCGCTTCGCTGACCTAACATCTTCCGATGTTCTGAAATACATTGACTTCCAGCTGTATTGGGAAGACCAATTGGGTGGACTGCATCCACATTACCTCCTGCACAATGGATTCATTGCTGTGAAAATGTTATTTCAACGAAAAGACTTGAATTGATTTTCTCAATGAGAGACTTGAATTGATTTTCTCAATGAGAGACTTGAATTGATTTTCTCAATGAGAGACTTGAATTGATTTTCTCAATGAGAGATATAAATGTCCCTCACTCCGCAAAAGCTTCCCACGGTTAAGATTGTTGACTCGATGGTGTCGTTCCCCGAATGGGCAGTGCCTGTGCATCAAGGTGGTGATTCCATTTCTTACTTACAGAAATCAGCAGACTCGCTTGCACCGACTGTGTCCTTCAACATCTCACCACCTTCTCCTGCTACGAATGTCCTTGACCGTTCTATGTGGTGGTATAATCGGGCTACATTCACAGTTGTAGTTCCCGCAGGTGTAGCAGGACACAATTTGATGATTCCAGGTCTATATGACGCACCTCGTGCATATCCATTCACCAGCTGTTGCAACACTATCCAATGTCAAATCAATAACGAAAGTTGGAATCTTACGAACTGGAATCAGATTGGACACGCAATGCGAAGGTTCAATCCTCGTGAGTCGCTGTATAAAGTAAGCAACTTCTGCCCTTTCTACCCCGACCAATCCAGCTCATACGGTGCACTAACGGGATCATCGCGTGATGTTATCTCTGCAGGCAGTGCAGGCGACTGGGATTTTATGAGAGGTGCATATGCACGATACACAGTTGCGATTCCTGCTGGAAGTGTAGTAGGCGCAACCGTCGTGCTTGAGACTGTTGAGCCTATTATGATATCGCCATTCCTATTCAACTCTCGTGCATCAGGTATTCCGTATGTGGCGACACTCAATCTAATAATGAACATCGCATCGCTCAACCAATGCCTCTCTCGCGCATTAGGTGCAAACGCTGTAGCCATCACAAACGCGAACATTAGTGCAGTGCATAATGCATCAACAATCTTCTATCGTTCATTTGCTATACCACTACTTGAGCTATCCATTCCCCCAGTAATAACGCTTCCGCACTACTCTCTGAACGTAGCAACATCTCAAGGCACTGTTCCCACTGCTATTCCAGCTGTTGGGACATCGCCAGCTGGGGCAACACTTGTTTCCAACACAATTCAGTATAACTGCATACCATCTCGCATCTATGTGTTTGCACAACTACCTACTGCGAATAAGACCATTGATACTCCAGACTACACGTTTATGTATTGCGGAGGACTGCAAGTATTGTGGAATGGTAAAACGTATATGACCTCAACGACACTTGAGCAACTGTATTCTTCTGCTGTTGATGCTGGTCTTGCTATTCCATTTGAACATTTCCGAGGCTCGTATCGCTTCCAAGTTGGTGGAGCAAATCCAATTGTAGGTGGTTCTGGTTCAATTCTATGTATTCGCCCAGGTATTGACTTTCAGTTAGAGGCAGGAGAAGTCCCTGGTTTGAATGGGAAATACCAATTCCAAGTGCAAGCAAACTTCCAGAATCAACAAACAGCAGGTGCAGATGTCCAAGCTGAACTAGATGTTGTAGCAGTGATGCCATCGGCACTGACACTTTCCTCTGGAATGACTACTATGCAAACTGTGGGCTTACTCAATGAAGCCGATATGCTTAACGCAAAGGGAGAACCCAGCAACAAGGCAGTGAATGACAGCTTTGGTTCTGGTTTCTTTGACAATCTCAAATCCGCTGTAATGAACGCAATCCCTTACATCCAGCAAGGAGCAAAGGTAGCCAAAGCAGGACTTGAGTTTGCTGACAAGGCAGGTGTTCTTGGTAAAGGCGCTCGTTCCGGTGGTTCTGCTATGAGTGGTGGTGCATCTATGTATGGTGGTTCTGCTATGAGTGGTGGTTCTGCTATGAGTGGTGGTGCATCTATGTATGGAGGTGCAAAACTCGCCAAGAGAGATATTCTAGACAGATGTAGATAGAATGGAAACAAGTTTAGTGCAAACAGGTGGTATCGCTGGTGCAGTCGTTCTCGCAGTCGTAATAGCCTTCCAGTTGATACGAAGGCAGTATTCTCGTTCGCAATGCAGTGCCAGTGATAGTGGCATACAATTTCAGCTGTCGCGCTCAAATGGTAATGTTGTTGCACAAATTGCATCACCAGTTGATGTTGCATCAACTGTTGCAGTGGCAAAACCAAGTGTTCCTGTTTGAAACAGGACTCGCAGTGTGTTGAGAAGTCAACACTCTTCAATATATATTCATAATGTGATTGAAACATTACGAATATATACGATTGTAATTGTAGATTAGATATGCCTCGTCAGAAGAAATACATTGAGAAGGTAATTGCTGTGAACTATCCCGACAAGACTCCTATTGACTTTCTGCTGGTTGGAAATACCAAGGAGGTGAAGTCAGTTCCATCCGGCACAGTAGTGTCTTGTCGTAGTTCAAAGGTGTGTTGGTGGTTTCTAAAACCAAATCACACTACTAAAGTAGAAGAAGAGAGGGATGCCACGCATAGCACTAATGGGCGATGCACTGATTGAAAGGGACAAACGATTGAGGGAATACAAGAAGACATACTATCAGAGCCACAAGGAACATCTGGATGAACAAATCAATCAGTGGGTGAAGGAACACCCTGACAAAGTGAGGGAATACAAGAAAGAATATATGAAACGATACAGAGCAAAGAAAAAATTGATTAAGTCCGGCATTGACACAAACTTAACGACCGAGAGTGGAAAAAGAATAGAATTAAAAACTATTCCCGGAATAGAAGATGACAACAGTGATTCGGCGAAGCGACTATAACGAGATTAAACTAAAACAAGCAATTGATGAAGGCTTATTAACTCATCCCGATGAGTGGAGTGCGATTGCAGATTCGTATATCAACCTTGACACTGGATTACCACTACGAAGAATTAGTCAAAAGACTGCATTAGCACTAATACGACAAGGCAAGAGCGTATTGCTACCCTACAATGCCCGATTTGTGCCAACACGAAACAATATCATTATTAATTATGGAGATTACAAGAATGTCCCTTGTATTATTCCTTGGGACTTGGATGATGTAGCAAAAGCACAACTAAAAGCGCTTGTGAGAAGACTGAAAAGATCTCGTGTTCCATCATATGAACTTGCGAAGCAGTTTGACAATAAGGTAGAAGAACTCCGAAGAACCAATATCATACAATGTCGTTCTGGAGTGAAATACACTGTAGTTGTTGACGTAATGCTCGTGTGGGATTCCAAAGCTCTTGTGAATAGAACAGCTGTGGCAAAGGAATACAATGAACTTGAATTACGCAAGGATGGACTCGTTCTGCATATCACTCCAGACAGGGATATGACGCATAAGGAACTTGTGGATAGTGCTATTGATGATTACACTGAGGAGAAGTTTGCACTCCCCAATCCAATCAGTGAGTCAAGAGGAATACCCGATTCCTACAGTGTAATTAAATCAGACATACATCCATTCAGTAGCTATAAGGGTTTAGCTGACCAACCAATGGAGGGACTTGTATTCAAATACGCTGGCATCGTTTCTGAAGTGCCACAAGGTCTTGTGCCTGGACAGTGTGCAATTGATTACATACTATGGGAGTCGCAAAAGGAGAATAGCGACCATACATTTAACCGTGATGAGCTTGTTTCAGTATTGGGAGAGCGCCCCACAACACGGAATATTATAGAGTGGGCGAAAAACTATCGCAATATATCGGTGTATGCAGTAGCACCAACACTCAAGTTGTTTTGCAAGCATATATCCACTGATAGTTCCAGAATGCGACTCTACTTCATTGTTAATAATGGACACTGCTACCCAATCACGAACGATGCCCAACGAAAGCAAATCGCGAGCAAAGGCTGTCTATCACTCGCAGAGATGCCACCCATTGATGAGAACTGTGTTCCAGAGTATTGCAACAATGATGACCCAGCTTATGTGTGTAGGTGGCTAAAGGAACTTGACCCAACTGTGAAACTGGCTATTGTGAATAGACACTGTTTGAAGTCAGTTATGAGCAATGTTATTAAAAGTGAGCAAACGATGTGTTCCACAGCGAAGATACGCAACAATATGGCACAGTCGTTTGTGTATCCCACTTCTTCATTAATCGTTGTGGCTGGTCAAGATTATCTTAATCGAAAGATGTTGTGCGATGCATACTTTGCAACACATCGCATCAAAGAGTTTCAATTCGTCAATCAGAGCTGGGGAGTCATAGGAATGACCATTCTGGAGGCATTCCACGCAAAGCTACAAAAAAGCTCATATTCGCAGGAATACATTGATATCGTTAATGCATATCCCATTGTCCCATACAGAATGGGAGTGAGTGCATACACCAAACGGATACACGAGGAAGTTATCAGCATTGACACAAGAGCCTGTTATCCATCTCTTATCAAGAATTCTACATTTGTGTGGAATCACTTTGATGGGTTTCAATCTGTTCAGCGATTCAGCACAAGAGATGAAATACTTCCTGGAGAGTATTACATCAACAAATCATTCAAGATGGGTGATGGGAGTATCCTTATCAAGAAGGGAATGTATCCACACAATTTCACTGAGTATGCACTAAATGAAGGATATATCACCAAAAGCGACATATCATTGAAGTATTTAGCATCTTCATACTTCAAGAACAGTGTATTCGCTTCATTCATTGAAGAAATGTCCAGAAAGCATCCAGACGAGGCAAAGAACCTCATCAATATGATGATTGGATGTCTGGGAATCAAATACACAACAAAAGAGAGTGTTGCGTGTTGTGAGAAGCTGGAACACGCGATGGCTGTAGTGGTGGATGCGTTCAATGCAGGCAAAGATGCTGATATACAATATATGGACTCGTTCTGCATCGTGTCAGAAATTGAACGAACACAGCAGTATGAAGGACATCTACCCATACATCGTCAAATCATTGCGCAGTCAATAGTCAATTTAGACAAGCTTCAAAAGGCAGTGTGTATCCCTGGCACGAAAGTAGTTGGATACAACACTGATGCTATCAAGGTGATTGGACACATAAATGATAGCGCTGTCAAGGAGAAGGACAATTGCGTATGGGGTGAGTATCATATTGAGCCAGGAAAGCACAATGTGAGTGGTCGCAGTGTAGAAGATATGGAGGAAGACATTGTCGCAGATTTGGAATATGTAGAGACAAAAATCAATAAGATTAACGAGAAAGATGCTCTTAAGGTGTTGATGAATGATGGTGGACTTATCCTTGGTGGTGGTGGATGTGGTAAATCAACTTTGATGTCGCAAATATATAATGCAATACCAGATAAGAAAGGAGTATTAGCTATAGCATTCAGCCACAAAGCGTGTCGCAATTTGAGGGATATGGGCGTTCCAATGAAGACCATTGACTCTGCATTGTGGGATGTAGGTAAGAAGCGATCGGACTATCGTTTGTTGAGCGATGTAAAATTGCTATTCATTGATGAACTCTACACAGTATCGCCAGAGAAGATGACTGTCATACTGAAGGCAAAACAGCGATATGGATTCAAGCTGATTTGCGCTGGTGATAAAAATCAATGTTCTGCGATAACACAGTTGCGACCTATTAAGTATGAGACAAATGGTGTATTCTTGCGTGCAGTGGCATATAATGTTGTAGAGTGTGAATACAAGAAGGATGCATCCAGATACGATGCTGACCTGCACAATGTGTTGATGCAGTTTCTCGCTACTGGACGAATTCCTCCACAAGTGGCTTCCAATGCAGAGCCACGTAATCGCAATATGTGCTTCACTAACAAGACACGTGAGAGCATCAATGCCCAAGTGATTGCGAAGGAATCAGGACTCAGATGTATTGGTGCATTGAAGGTTAAAATCGGTATGAAAATGATGTGTTATAAGTCTGACAAAGATAATAAGATATATAACACAGAGGAAGTAGTAATACACGATGTTGAGGACATAGGAAAGACTATAACTGTGATGACAAGCGATGACAGACGAGTGTCGTATTCGTGGGTTAATTTTTGCGAGTTGTTCAATTACATACACTGCACAACAATACATAAGTATCAAGGAGGCAAAATTGACGAGCCATTCACTATCTATGATAGTGAAAACTATTTGATGACCCGAAACCTACTGTATACAGCTATTAGCAGAGCAACAAGGTTGGAAGATGTATTCATCGCAGGTGCAGACTACGATAAGGTGTATCGATGGGATGACTACTCCAGTAAAGTGAAGGAGCTTTCCACAGCTGTATCAGTTAAAGTTGGACGAATCTACAGAATTACAATGGATGATGGCTACACTTATATTGGGCAGACTACAAAGTTGCTAAATGAACGATTGGAGGAGCATCATCGCAATCCAGTGAATGCAGAGATGGAGAAACACTTGAATGAGCGTTCATACATTGACCTCATTGAGGAGATTTCATTTATAGACGACAAGATGTTGGATGCATTAGAAGAGCGATACATTCAAGCCATACACTGCGACAGATGTCTAAATGTGCAACACAGGGTGAAGGAAGTCGTTGAGAAAGAGCCAAAAGCTCGTGTGATGAAGAAGGGGATAGCTGTAGATGGTATAAAACCTGCAAGAAAGTTTACGATAAGAGAGGGTGATGTTGCAGTTAAAAAAAGGTATATAGTGTGTGAGGGGACTACTGATGGCAAAGAAATCAGGCACTACTTTTACATTAGTGCATATGACTCTATGGAATGTGCTTATGCACAGGCACAATTGAAAGTTATAGAACTTAATCGCAAGTATAATAGGAATGTCTGAAACGAAAACACTGATTGCAGAATTACATAAGGGAGTGAGGAAGGTGAAAAAGTTTCGCAAAGTCGTCGTTAGTGGACTAGATAATACGTGGGCAATAGACCTAATGGAAATGCCTGCTCCAGCGCTAAATGATGATAATAAATATGTTCTTGTTGTTGAGGATGTGTTTTCACGATACATTTGGATGGTCGCATTGCAAAACAAAAAGAAAGAAACAACGTGGGAAGCAATGAAATCCGTCTTTTTATTGACTGGTATTGAACCAAAGAAGCTGTGGGCTGACCAAGGAGGTGAATTTTACAACGATGTATGGGAGAAGGGATTGAAAAAGAAGAACATTATACTGTATTCCACATATAGTGATTTTGGTGTTTCTGTTGTTGAGAGTGCCATTAAGACACTGAAGAACTGGACACAACCACGTATGGAGGAACAAGGGTCATTGAGGTGGATTGAGATATTGACCAAAGTAATTGCGATGTATAACAACGAGAAGAAGCACTCAGCATTGAAGATGACACCTGCAGAAGCAAGAAAGGCTGATGAAATGATGCTGTATGAGCGAATGTATGGAGTTCCACAGCCGATGCAAGGCAAACCAAAGTATGCTGTTGGTGATTGGGTTCGAGTATCACGAAAGAAGAACATCTTTGAGAAGGGCTATGATGCACGATGGACGTATCAGCCATTCAAGATACGAGAGGTTGGTATAGGAGACCCTGTTGTGTATTACCTGGAAGAATCAGATGGTGAAAAAATCATTGGTGCATTCTATGAGGAAGAATTGCAGAAGACTGAAGTTCCATATGCTGTCTTGGTGCAGGATGTGCTAAAGAGGCAGAAGGGCAAGGCATTTGTATCATACCGTGGCATTCCCAAAAAATTCAATCAATGGTTGGATGAATCGGCGATTGAAGACTTGGGTTGATGCGTTGCTTTGTGAGGCAATCATTTCTCCCGGTATTGTAGAATGGAGATAGTTGAGAAACAACGACAAGAGTTGGATAGACTTGCGAATACAGTGAATGAAGTGCGAAAGCTCATTCACTCGTTTGATTGTGAAATGGTGCGACTGGATGTGAAGATAGACCAATATGGGAATAAATCTCGTGCTGACTACCTGCCTATGAGTAAGTATTTCATTTACAACAATCGTATGACATTCAATGATGTATCGGTACAGTATGATGTAAAAGCATCACCAGACAGAGAATATATGCGCCTAATGACTTGTGTCATTGAAATAGCACGAGAACTAGACGATAGGGTGATGGAAAACAAGAAACTATGTGAGAGATTGAGTTATGCACAGGTGCAGTGCTATTTGATGACGAGAGCCAGAATAGCAGAAATGATGTGTTTATAGATTATGTATGGTCTATGATGGCTATGTCATCATCCTCAAGCATAAAAAAATCATCCAAGAAGGTAAGTGATAACTTCTTTGATAATGATGCTTCTAAGAGTTCTTGAATTGTGGCATACAGAGCTTTGCTGATTCTGATTCCTCCATTGATTGCTTTGCGAATCAGGAAGTCTGACATTGTGAAGACAATAGCAGTTGTTATGCCGATGGTGCAAGCGGACACGAATGCAGTTATATTTGAGGCTTTCTGCAGGGATGTTTCAGCTTGAGATGCAAAGAGTATAGTAGCATTGATGACTTGATTGCCAATGACTTCACCAACGAGGAATGTAGTGGCTGATGCTACGAGTTTACCGACGATGCGAATGGTTATACCTGATAATTGTGTTGATACAGAACCTGTAGAAGACACTGCGATGAAGGTAATGGCAGATGCAATTGCTCCGGCTGTTGCTCCGACTGTGGAGATGCTCATTGCTATACTGCACATAAAAATTGTGTGGAATTAGTCTAACTTTTAGTGGAATGTATAGTAGATAAAGATATGGAAAGACGTAATATGAATGAAGAATTGAGGAGTGCTATCAGAGCCAATGATAATGCTAAGGCAATTGAGATTATTGCTACTGGAAAAGTATGTCCTGAACAAGCAGATGATAATAGAACCACAATATTGATGTTAGCTTGTGTGTTTAGCTTGTCAGATGTAGCACTGGCTCTCATTGCTACTGGGGAATCACATCCAGAGCAAGTTGATAATGATGGAAACACAGCATTGATGTTTGCTTGTAAAACAGGATTGTCTGAAGTTGCAATGACACTTGTAATACAACGTTGTATTGATTCCGGTGAAATCCTGGAATGTTTGGACGATGTTTGGAAAGTAATCATTGAATTGGACAAGCAAAGATGAGGACATTTATGCCTTACCAATCAAGAAGACAGCGAACATAATGGAATGTAGATGGATAAGAAGAAAGGAAGCTCTCTATTATTGGCTGATATGTGGCTATTGATGTTATACTGCATATAAAAAAAATTGATTCATTTGTTGGGTGAAAGTTGTTGTTTGAGACAGAACTAACATATACAATGTATTACGTGATTGAACTACCAGTTGAAGGCACACCAATTCTGAAAGGATTATTCAAAGAGTCAAAGCTGTATGCACCACTTAGCGATGTTGTAGATGGAGGGATTGACATTGCTTCAGGCACTATTCGCATTCACCCTATGTTCACTCGTTCTGAAAAACGATGGGATTTAATCAACAAAATGCTATGCACTGGTAAAGCGAAATTGTATGTAAACGATAATGGGACGATGGAGTGTAGTGTGAATATGTGTGCAGTCATCTTTTCAGGATTAAAGAGGGTAGATATGCATCTTTATGGCAATATCGCCTTAGTTGTGCCTCAATCAATACTTGATGGCTTGTGCGATAAACGATGCTTCATTGAAGTTGAGGAGTATGATGAAGACAAGGAAGAAGAATACAAATCAAAAGGGTATGAATGCACTCGCTTCCAAGTGTATATGATTCCTGCGTAATGGGTTCTTGTGAAGAAAAACACCAAACACAATCCAAAGCGATGCATTGAAAGATGAATCGCTTTTTATTGGACAAAAGATTGGAGATTCAAATGAGAAAGGATTTGGACAAAATTGATGAAGATTCTGTCCGAGTGGAATTTGAATGGATTGAAGATTTGGAGAAAATTGACGAAGATTCTGTCCGAGTGGAATTGGACAAAATTTGAAGAGATTTTGGAATCTGTTTTGGAATGGATTTTTGGATTGAGTGGATTTAGATTTGGAGAAAATTGACGAAGATTCTGTCCGAGTGGATTTTGAATGGATTTCAGATCTGGACAAAATTTGAAGAGATTTTGGAATTCGGATTTGGACAAAATTTGAAGAGATTTTGGAATCTGTTTTGAATGGATTTGGGGTTTGAGTGGATTTAGATTTTGGATTCGGGTTTGGAGAGGGCGCTTCATAGTTTCTGAATGGGGTTTGGATTCCTACTTCAGTCC
>Ga0163155_10005361_pt1 | contig 12818 bp, 10 predicted proteins | sample OliLakLV19SP4G1_FD_148611 | JGI IMG/M metagenome (GOLD analysis project Ga0163155, IMG submission 148611) | Freshwater microbial mat bacterial communities from Lake Vanda, McMurdo Dry Valleys, Antarctica - Oligotrophic Lake LV.19.SP4.G1 | ecosystem: Environmental > Aquatic > Freshwater > Lake >...
CAAGCTCTACAAAGTCGTTTTGTTCCTAGTTGTGCACGAGTAGGTTGGCTTTCCGAACTCATAAAATACTCCGATTCAATAAGAGTAAGTATAGAAGATTTAGAGAAGATAGTAAAATAAGCCAAAAATGCTTTATCGTTACGATTATTCCAGTAAGTTTAGAGACGGGGTCGCCCCTCCGCAACATACCCCATGCTGTTTTATAAAAAATGTAATGGTACCCCTATAATTAATAACTCCAGGGGTTTAAATTAAACCATTCCACTTCTATTTCAAAAGACTTTAATTTCTCTCTTAAACTTAAAATATTTTTATTAACAAACGGACTTAGTTTATCCATTGAAGAAAATATTACTTTATTCGGTTTAATTAATTTGGCTACTTTAAAAGCATTATCAAAATCACTTTGTTTAAAAAGTCCGATTGTTTGTTTAATTTCTCCTATAATAAATTTTCCATCCTGAATACAAACTATATCCAAATCTCCTAAATGGACGTAGTTTTTCTTATTCTTTTTAAATAAATCAAGACTGACATCATAGATAAAACTAGAACGTGCATCATCCTGCAACTGACCCAGGACTAGAAGAACAGGCACTAAACCATGATGTGAGCAACCTGCTTGCACGAGACTGTTCAGTCTATAAAACCACGTCTGTTCAGCAGATATTGCAAAAATGTGTCCACAACCAGCACATTCGTTTTTTTGTTTTATTTCATCTACATGGAACCAATTTAAGTATCCACATGAAGGACAGTGAGGTTTTACACCCATAAATAAAATATTTTGTTCAATCAGTTCTTCCAGTTCTTCTTTGAGGTCATTTTCTTCCTTATCTTTAAACTTCCTATTCCAATTGTGTTTTTTATTTTCTTCGATAAAACTTTTTTTCCTTTCCTCTAAAAAAGTCTGGAAACTAATCTCTTTACCCATTTTGCCATGTTCTTTTGAGAGTGAAAGTGTATACTCTGCTAACCAATTAAGCTCCTCCTCTTGTTCACTTTTATCCTTTGGGAAATTATTTTTTCTTTTCTTTAGTTTATTAAAAATAGCCTTTTTCTTTTCTTCATCCGCTTTCAAATTTTGATGGGATAAGATATCAAACATTTTTCTCCAATATTTATTAGAGAATTGGTTATGAGCAAATCCCAGACCCTTAAATAGACCTATTAATCCAGATAAATACCTACCCTTATCAGACCTCCGTGTATGAAAGTAGGTTCTATTATCAATAATTGTAGCTCTTGGGTCATTAGTGTATATTGGTCGATTTTGACCATAAATATAACCTCTGACCATATCAGTATCCTTGGGAATATGAATTTCTAAATTTGCTTCGTCAGGTTTAAAATCAGATTTCATTTCCATCCTCACACTTGGAATACCATCATTTTTTATTCTCGCAACTTTGTTTGAAAAAATAAGACGAGTTAACTGATTTCTGTTTGGAAGTCTCCACCAATGACAAACATTTGTGTGTTGGAATCTTTCTGGTCTGTATTGTATATACACATCCAACATCCAATTTCCTCCCTGCATACCTTGTGGCAATTCAGGTTCATTAATAACAATATTCTCTTCATCACCATGTGCTTGGTACAAATCCATTCCTTGCTTTATATGAAAAAAAGATTCGTGCGGACCGTAATCGGGAGTAGCCACGTCTGGGTTAATAATTACCCGAGAGGGACCCCAGACTTTTTCTCCCAATACTTTTGCTATATCTTCTAACTCTTTTTGCTTTAGACTGAAACTGACAAATTGAATTGCCTTGCCATCATTATTTCCTACACGAGATGTCTGCTGTCTAAAAAACATCTGCAGGCTTTCCTTTAATTTCTCATCTCTGGCTAACTTTACTGGTAACCAAACGTGACAAATATTCGCTCGCATCCAATGAGGAATCATTAAACTTCGGTTCCAATAATATACTAAGTCAGAAGCTGAATCACCAACAATTACCGTAAAATGTTCATTTAATTTATTGTAGGCTACATCATCACCATAATTTGGCATTGTGCAAAGTTGAATAGGAAAAACACTATTCCTAGGAATAGAAGTGAGTTCAAGTAAAGCAGTATTTAAACTTTCACTATCTGTAATGGCGTACTCTTTTTTATTAATTAATTTTTGTGAAATTTGAGGCCAAAAGCTGTGTTCGTAAGTTCCAAAATTAAAATGGATAAACTTCTTGAGCAACTCTGAAATTGTTTTTTCCATATTAAATAAGATAAAATCAGACTCTCCCCACATGTGTTTAGGTGCAATTTTTGAGATTGCTTCCTGAGTTGGCTGATGCAATCTGATAAATTGAGTATCACCACTATGTATGTAACTTTTTGGGTCATTTAATTCAACGGAATAAGGCGAAAGGGATTCTTCTATTTTCTTTAAAAGAGATTTTTCAATTTTTACTAAAGATTTGATAACATCAGGGTCATAGCTTTTTAAAAATTTCCAATATTTTTCGTCTATTGTTTTACCATCCGTGAATATAATGGGATTAAAACGCCCATTCCATATCTCGAAATTAAAATTAAATAAATTGTTAAATGCATTTTGGTTCAGCATTTTAGGGTTAACTAGAAAAGCCACTTTGACGGGTCTTTTATCAACATATATAGGGTAAGGTGTAGATTCCATACAATTTAGTATATTATTTTCCATTGTACTACAATTACGAACTTATTGAGAGATTGCAAAAGTGTTGTATAATATGTGTAATCATTTTGTTATGATTCTTCAGAAAAAAATTATGAAAAAGCACCCCTCAGTGAGACAAAGGAAATACGCTTACGGGATAATGAACGAGAACAAAACCAAGCAACAGATTGCTCTGGAATCTGGCTTTTCTTTGAGTACTTCCCGAGTTCCTAAATCAATCGAAAACAAGCTGGGTTTTAAGCTCGCTGTAGCAGAAATAGCGGGTCAGATGGGAAATGTTGCCATGAAGCTCATGTTTGAGCTTCAGGCACGAGATATGAGCCTTATGGACGATAAAACACTGCTATATTCGTTGGATGTAATTTCCAAAACTCATGAGAGATTTACTTCCAAAGTATCTTAGAAAGTGGTAGTATCACAGCACAACTAAATATGTAAAGTAGCCTAAACTAATAGCAATATTGGCATGGCGAAAGTAAGTCCGTTGAAGATAAAAAACCTATCATATAGGATTTGTCTTCAACGGCCGTATCGGGAAACTGGTACGGAGGCTTCGGCCTCACCTATGTGGTAGGTTTTTTGTATATAAAAATTAACTAATAAAATCATTATGAAAAATAAAAATTTTTATTCAGTAACATTAGGACAATTAGTAACAATATGGGTTTTTGGAGTAATAGCTTCATTTTTATTAAATATCGAATCAAGTTCAGATTCAAATCCAAATGTATTGTATTTCATTTTGGCAATAAGTATTATATTTTTTTTAATTTTTTATACGATTGGTTGGAAAGCAAACAAAATAAATCAAAAATAATATGGAATGGATAATAGCAATAATAGTCGGAGTTATATTACTAGTTTTATGGTTGATAGAATAAAAACATGAATCTATTCGAATTGATGGGCCTAACAACCATTACTAAAATATTTTGCGATAAAGAAAAAGATAGAACAACCACTCTATCTATTGAAGTCCACGATAATGATTGGTATAATAACTCTGACAGGTATAATGAGGAGGAAGAGAAAACAAAAAATGCCTTACGTGAACTGGATGCGACTTTAAAATTCGTTAACGATTATTTAAAAAGGACGAATAATACTGAGAAAAAACAATAAAATGAAAAATAAAATTCTGGATGAGATAAGAAAAGATTTCAAGTATATTTTTACTACAATTATCGTTTTTTTAATAATTATTACTTCGTATTATTTTTATAATAAAAAACAAGAGGTGTTATTTAAAAACTATCTATCAACCGCCGAGCAACAATTTAGTGAGGAAAACTATTTTAAGGCGGTAAATTCTTTGACTGAAGCTATCCAAATCAAACCAAATGAACCGAGCACATACGTTTTGAGAGCTTGGGCACATTATTTTAATAATGAAAATGACGAAGCTATTAAGGACACTGACTCATATCTTTCTTTGAATGGGAGTAAGCCGATAAAATCTCCTAGCGATTTCTTTCTATTGAGGGGAGACCTGTTTAGAGAAGCAAGCAAAGTTGATCTTGCCCTAGAAGCTTACCGTAAAGCTTACACTCTCGGGTCGACGATAGATGAAGATATTGTTGGTGGTTATGCAGGTGCTTTAAATGTAAAAGGAGAATACGAGCAAGCATTCTCGATTATAGCGAAATATTTCGATGAAGTAGATAAAAATACATACAAGGATAATATAATCATTTTATTGGCAGGCGGAAGGAGTTCAGTAATGACACATAGATGTCTTAACGCTATCAATAGTGCTAAACGTGTACTTACAATAACAAAAACAGGTGACGGTAATAATAAGATAGCTCAAGAGATAATATATCAAGCTATGAATGATAAAGAGTGTGTGGACAAATAAAGCACATTCGTAAATGGCAATTGGGATTATCCTAAAGATACATTTAAGGAAAGCGATGTTGACACCGACACCTATTGATTTTCTAATATATTAATGGTGTATGTACAAAAAAACTTGATTTGGTTTGTATCATCTCCTATAATTCTCTACAGACGTTCATTTATAACCGAATAAGTAAATTTTTTCTCTGGGATGACTGGGTCTATATGGGACAGTTATAGCCGTCTTATCACAGAAAATATTTCAATAAATGTATTTGTTCAATAAATAAACCCCGCGTTTGCAATTATTTTGAGATGAATGTGTGAAGTTGAAAAGTCGATAGGCTTTGGCTTATTGGGTTTTCAAGTTTACGTATTTACTAAATTGAACATTCAAAAATCACCTATCTGACAGGTGATTTTTGTTTATGTGAAAAGGATAATCTACTGGGGAAAATCCGCTTACTGCTTTGTGGGTCCCTATTCCCAGTAGAACCTACACAGCAATAAGCGGATTTTTATTCACTAAAGAAAATAATTTATGTCTAACAACACACTCAATCAAGAAGAATTTATATCATTATTTCCTCACACAAGATTTCGTTATATTCACGATGTAAACAAGAATACTGTGCAAGGTAATGATCGCCTCGATGTATCGATGAATGATAAAGGTTATGGTATATTTCTAACCGTTAATGGGTTTCCACCAGCAGGTGAAGCAAAAGAATCACAACTAATATGTCTTAATGCTAACTATGTAGATATTGATTTCAGCCACTCACTCTCCCAACCAGAAAAAGAAGCTCTCTTACAAGAGAAAATCATGTCTTGTTTGGAAATGGGAATACCATCACCTACAATAATAAATCGGACTAAAAACGGTGCTCATTTATTTTGGCTGTTTATAACACCAGTATCACCGACAACAGAAAATATTGCCTTATGGAAAAATATACAAAACAGACTTGTACAGATTTTTGAGGGAGACAAACAAGCCGTTGACCCTTCAAGAGTTTTGCGTGTGACAAACACTAAACATTTAAAAGACCCGAATGACCCTTTTGAGATAAAGACCATATCTTATAAATCACAAAATCTATACACTCTCGATGAACTAAATTCAATTCTTCCTCACTACACAGAAAAAGAAAGTGAAAGTAATAAATTGTCTGCTAAGGATATTTTGAGAGAAGGAGTAAGAGTGGGTGAAGGTATGAGACATATGGCCATCGCCCAGATTGCCGGACTTGCCTTAAAAGATGCGAAGACGCTGGAGGATGTAGAGTTGGCACGGTTAGCACTTTATGGGTGGGATAGGTTTATAGTTAATTCACCAGAACCGTTTGAGAGTCGTAAAAAAGAATTAGACAACGCAATAGATGGCTTGTGGCAAAAAGAATTGTCTGGCCGAACTGTTATTGGAAACAATAAATCTAAAGCCATTATTCAGTGTTTTACAGATATACAACCCGAACCAATCAAATGGCTTTGGCCTGAGCGTATTGCATTAGGTAAGTTGACTCTTATTGCGGGAGACCCAGGACTTGGAAAATCACTTATATCGATAACAATAGCTTCAACCATCTCGACAGGCTCTGCATGGCCTTTGGGCGATACTTCTGCACCTATCGGTGACATCGTCTTTATATCTGCCGAAGATGACCCAGGAGATACAGTTAGACCTCGTCTAGATGCCTCCAAAGCAGATTGCAATCGGGTGTACATACTTAAAGCAGTTCAATCTACAGAAACTGATGCGGAAGGAAAAATAATACAACGCATGTTTTCTTTAAAAAATGATGTGGCAATACTTGAGGAAGTATTGTCATCGCTACCCAATTGTAAACTTGTAGTTATTGACCCTATATCTGCTTACATGGATGGCACAGAGAGTCATGCAAATGCTGATGTACGAGGATTACTTGCTCCCTTAGCTGAACTAGCATCACGTTATAAAGTTGCTGTTGTTGCCATAAGTCATCTTAATAAAAATAATAATGGAAACGCTATGTACAGGACTATGGGGTCCTTGGCTTTTGTTGCAGCCGCCAGAGCCGCCTTTCTTGTTACAAAAGACAAGGAAACTCCTGGTAGAGTTTTGGTTCTACCAATTAAAAACAATATTGCAAAAGTAAAAACTGGGATGGCCTATTCTGTAATTGAAGCAGAAAATGGTGCTCCACTTATGGCATGGGAAACAACACCCGTAGAAATGACAGCAGATGATGCGTTATCTATCGGAGGACAATCAGACGATGATAAGGGTGATACCGATTGGGCTATAGATTTTTTGGAAGATGTTTTAAGAAAAGGTCCTATATCAGCCACTGAAATATTCAAAGAATCAAAGAAACTCGGAATAAAGGAAAAGGCCCTGAGACGTGCTCAAAAGAAACTAGGTATCAATCCCCGAAAATTATCATTCTCTGGTGGATGGGTTTGGTCTATGCCAACAGTCGAAGATTCCCAAGATGACCAAGATACCGTAGGCGAAATAGATGGCACCTTGGAAATCTTGGGGGGAACAAATCAACGTAGTGCAGAATCTCACAAACGGTAATTTTTAATTTAGTCGTGATATAATGAGAAAGCTACACAAGAGTCCAATATACGATATCAAAATTGAACCTAGCGAGGGGCAATCAGGGCTTTTGTGTAGCAACAAACTGTCGTATGATTGCCCCTCTTTGGGTCCCGATGAATATGTTTTCTCTGAAGAAACAATCGAATCATTAAGTGAACTCGGGGTAGAATTGAAAAAGATTCACGATAGACTTGTTTCTGACGGATACATTTTTATTGATGGTAAAATAATAAAACCAAGTGAAAACAATTAAATCGGAAGAAAAGATTTTGAAAGAAATTGAGAGCGGTAAATACCGTGACTACTATATTGTGTATAACAGAAAGAGTACTGATGAATTAGACAACCAAAAAAATTCAATAAAAATTCAAAGAACTGGAAATGTTAAACATGCTTTTGATAAGAAATTGCATATAGCTCCAGTAACACTTGCAGGTTTTTGTGCCGATGGAATTATTTCAGAAAAACATTCTGGTTTTAAGGAGGATGATGCTTTGACTTTTAGTACAGAAGGATTGGTCCAATATCGTGTTGACCGTCCAAAGTTTTTGAAACTCGTTGAGCTTTTAAGTAGGGGCTTATTCAAAGGTGTGATTTGCTTCTGTTGGGACCGAATCAGCAGAAATAGAGGTGACGATACGATTATCCGTAAGCTTATGAAAAATGGTATTGATATTCGTTTTGTTTACGCTACCTATGACAAATCAAGTGCCGGAGAATTGCACATGGATATAGACGGTATGTTTGCCGAGCATCACTCACGAGTTACAAGTGAAAAAGTAACTATTGCCACATGGAGTTTGCGAGGGAAAGGAGTATGCACTTATAGAGCACCTATCGGCTATCTCAATGAGGGCGATATGTACAATAAGCCTTTTGACCAAGAAAGAGCACCGATGATTAAAGATATTTTTGAAAAATATGCTACGGAAAAATGGTCATTGTCCGACCTTGCTCGATATGCAGAGAAACATGGGTTTACAACTGCCCCAATGCGTCCACGAAGGACAAAATCAGAAATTCTTGCGGAAGATGATGACGAAATAAAAGAGGTTGAGAAAGTATCTCGATTAATTACAGCAAACAACGTCCAAAAAATTCTGATTAATAAATTTTATACTGGTAAGATAATGGGCAATGATGGAGTCTATATCAAAAGCATTAGTCACCAGGCCCTCGTATCTGACGAGGTGTTCGACAAGGTCCAGATAGTATTAAAGAAAAAGAAAATCAGTACACATTATACAGATAAGCTGGATTATTTATATCGTGGAATGACTCGATGTGAGATTTGTGAACGTGTATACACTCCTTATATTAAAAAAGGTATCCAGTATTATGGGGTACGTTGTCCGAATGGTTGTACAAACATAAATAAAAACTTTAACCTTGATTTTCTTGAGAGTGAGGTTGGAAAACTTATATCAAATCTTTCTTTTACTGATACAGAAAAGATTGAGATAGACATGAGGCTAAAAACTGATATTGCTCTTTTTGAAGACGAGAGGTTGAAAGAGATTGAACAAAGTGATAGAAGAAAAAAGAAAGTACGAGAAGACCTAACATATTTGAGAACCAATAAACTCGTCTTACTTAAAAGTGGCGTCTACTCACCAGAAGCTTTTCTTGAAGAAGAAAATAAATTGAATAATGAATTGATGACATTACAAGATACTGAACAGGTTTCTGACATTGCAATGCATGAAGTAATCAAGGATTTGATGAAACTTTCAGAACTCTTAAGATATGGCTATGGCATGTACTCTTTAGCTAAATCACCAGAGAAAGAGCGATTGACTCGCATAATTTTTTCCGAACTTACTCTTTCTGGAAATACGTTGAAATATAAGTGCAGAAACGGATTCCAAGCTCTACAAAGTCGTTTTGTTCCTAGTTGTGCCGGAGGGGAGACTTGAACTCCCATCCCTTGCGAGACACGATTTTGAGTCGTGCGTGTATACCAATTCCACCACTCCGGCAGCGCCTCAACTGTAGCTCGATTTTACCAAAAAATCAATTCTGTGATAAAATGTTTCTATTCATTTTTAACTTTAAATTTCTAGAACACTTCCATGTCTCAATTTTATAACGATTCTATTTTCTGGATTGATGTAGAGAAAATTCAACCAAACCCATTTCAACCTCGTCGAGAGTTCGATCAGGCACAACTTCAGTCACTTTCTGAATCAATACGCCAGTATGGCGTCTTGCAAGCTCTTGTGGTGACTCGTAAAGAGATTACAAAGGAAGATGGGGGACTTACTACTATTTACGAACTTATCGCGGGGGAGAGGCGCCTACGGGCTTCAAAACTTGCGGGACTTTCTCAGGTGCCCGTACTTATTAAAGTGGGGGATGAGGAAAACGACCTCATGAAGCTTGAGCTTGCGATTATCGAAAATGTCCAACGTGAAGATCTCAACCCTGTTGATCGTGCTAGGGCATTCAACCGTCTTGTTGAAGAGTTTGGTTTTAAACATATAGAAATTGCAAAAAAGGTCGGTAAAAGTCGAGAGTATGTTTCCAACACAGTTCGCCTCATTATGCTCCCTCCAGAAATTCTCGATGCCCTCACTGCGGGTAAAATTTCAGAAGGTCACTGTCGTCCACTTCTTATGCTTGGTGACAGACCAGATGAACAGATGACTTTGTTCAAAGAAATCTTGTTCAAAAAACTTTCAGTGCGTGAGGCGGAGGCTATTTCACGACGTATAGCATACGATAAGGTTCGCAAGAAAGGAGCACTTCTTGACCCAGAGACGCAGGAACTTGAAGAGAAGCTTACAGAGAGTCTTGGCACGAGAGTGTCTATAGAAAAAAGAGAGAATGGTGGCAAAATCACCATCGATTATTTTTCTCATGACGACCTTAAAACTATTTTGGATCTCATTAATACAAACAAGAAAGCAACTTCTCCAACAGCAATGCTTGAAAGACACATGGAAGCCAACCCGAACCCAACTCAAAGTGAGCACATACCAAAATACGTGCGTGGTCCAGAGATTGCAGAGCTTACACTGGAAGATCTGGAGACTCCTGTACCAGAGGAAGTGGGGAAGAATCTTGATGATCGAATGCCAGAGGAAATAAAGAAAGAGGAGAATACTGAAGATGAAATATACTCGGTAAAAAACTTCTCAATCTAATCAATATCATTTACAACAGGTTGTCAAATAGCCCAAAATAACTATTTGACAATAAATTTATATCATGCTATTATTATAGGGTGAATGTGGGTACATGGTCCCAGCCATAAATCGGGACTGGCTTAGCGTGATATGCCAACACGTATTTCAGTAAATCCTGACCAACCAAATACAAAATAGGTGAGCAGGTGTGAATGGGAGAATAGCATGAAGAATAGTGCTCAGAGTTTCGCGGAGTTGACAAATTGCTTCATGGAAATTGTCGCGCAGTCGAGGAAATTTGAGGGATTCAAAATCCCTGTGGAGGTTCTTCAAAAGGCTGCTGAGGCAGCGAATTTGTCCGAAGGAGATCTTGCAAAAGCCTATAGAAGTCTATCAGAGGCCGAGAGATATCTCTCGGGTGTGCTGGCGGGGTTTGTCAAACACTCCCCAAAACATTTTTATAATCTGGCTCAACGTCTTTCCAGCGAGGTCGATGAAGACCTCGCTGGAAAGGTTCGGTCCGCTATTGGCGTTTACGCCAATAAGGTCGGAAAGAGACCCGGGTGGAATGAATCGGCGAAGCTCTATTCCAGTGTGGCGCACTGCTTTGTTCTTGCACAGCAAGAGCAAAAAAATCGAAATAAAATTGCGCGACTTCAAGAGCGCACAAAAGCCATGGAAAAACAAGTTGAGTATCAAAGAAAAATACAAGTGCGCCAGCAAGAGGAGCAGCGACGGACCGCTCGGGTATTGACCGAAGCTGCGGCAGCCCTCCGTCAACTCATTGGTGTTTAAGTATTTTTCAGTCTGTAGGTACCAGTTCCTTTGGCACTGGTACCTACAGACGAGCGTCCCATACATGTGGGGCGTTTTTTTATATATTTTTTTCTGACAACGAGAGACGAATATGTTTTTTTGCCATAGTGGTTTTACAGAAGTCTAGCCATTTACGATTTGGCTTCGCATTTTTCTTTGTTTCTATTTCTACGCGGTCGCCATTATGAAGCACTGTTGATATTGCGACGAACTTACCATTTACTTTTGCACTCGCGGTTGTGTTGCCGATGTCTGAGTGAATATTGTACGCAAAATCTACCACAGATGATCCGAGCGGTAGGTCAATGACATCACCTTTAGGTGTGAAGATGAAAATTCGTTCGTGGAAGAAATCATTTCTTAAATCATCGAGAAATCCTTCTTCTGGTATGTCTTTTTGATATTCAACTAAATCTTTGACCCATCGCGGGACATCGTCTAAGTTTACAGATTTTTGCTTACCTCCAGAGTCACTTAATGTAGTCGTGGAGTTTTTTTGACTTGAAACCTTGGCAAAATTGACTGGAAGGATTCTTTTGATCCATTCAAGATTTGGATTTGATCGCTTTTTCTTTGTGGGCACGTTTCCTGTATTTTGATTTTGTTTGTACCCTATGTGAGAAGTGATACCATACTCAGATTCTTTTTGCATATCATCCGTTTTGATCTGTACTTCAACAATACCTCCGTCACCGTTAAAGACGGTGGTGTGAAGTGCTTGGTACCCATTTGTTTTTGGAAATGCGATGTAATCTTTGATGCGACCCGGTAGTGGGCGGTATTCTCCGTGTATAATTCCAAGTGCACGGTAACAGTCAGAGATTGTTGGAACGATCACTCGGAGTGCAGCGAGATCATGCACTTTTTCTATATCCATATCCTTTCTCCTTAGTTTTTTGTATAGGGAGTACAGCCCTTTAATACGATAATCTGTTTTAAACTGCGTGAAATTTTCAGAGGCAAAAGATTTTTTCAGTGCACGGTGAAATTTCTCAAGCGATTCAAGCTCAGTTCCTTCTCTTTGTTTTACAAGATTTTCTATTTTTGTATATTCATTCGGAAGACAATATTTGAATGCTAAATCCTCGAGCTCTCGATGAAGTTTTCGAATACCAAGTCGGTAGGCGATGGGGGCGTAGATTTCCAGAGTTTCTTTGGCGATACGATATTGTTTTTCTTTGGGGACGTAACTCAGTGTGCGCATGTTGTGTAGTCGATCAGAGAGTTTGATGATGAGAACTCGAATGTCTTGTGACATCGCTACAAAAAGTTTCCGTAAACTTTCTGAATGTCTTGTTGTGCCACGATATTTTAAATTCCCGAGTTTGGTTACTCCTTCGACGAGAAAACGTATCTCACCTCCGAACTCTTCTTCGATTTTTTCTGGAGTGACTCCTGTATCTTCGACGGTGTCATGGAGAAGTCCAGCGGAGACTGTTGTTGCAGACATATCAAGCTCTACCAAAATTTTGGCAGTCTCAAAAAGGTGAGTGAAGTATGGTTCACCACTTTTTCTTTTCTGGTCTTTGTGAGCTTCCATGGCAAAGCCGTATGCCTTCTCTAGGAGTTCTTTGTCTTCTGGAGTTGGATTTTTGAGTAGGGAAAGAATTTCTAATATATTCGTCATATGAGTATTATATCGTAAAAAGAGTATGTGGTAATCTTCTGTGGAATAACAATATATTGATTCTTTACACCTGATGATATATATTAATTTCGGAATAAGTCTAGTGGATAAGGAGTTTTTAAATGGACACAGAGTTGAAGAGTCAAACACCGATTC
>Ga0163155_10005364_pt1 | contig 12815 bp, 7 predicted proteins | sample OliLakLV19SP4G1_FD_148611 | JGI IMG/M metagenome (GOLD analysis project Ga0163155, IMG submission 148611) | Freshwater microbial mat bacterial communities from Lake Vanda, McMurdo Dry Valleys, Antarctica - Oligotrophic Lake LV.19.SP4.G1 | ecosystem: Environmental > Aquatic > Freshwater > Lake >...
ACCTTGTCTCCGGGCAAGCTAGCGTGCCCTTGGCGATCGTTACCGTGGAGATCGAGATAGTGATATTGGCCAATGCCAACGCTGTCTGTGAAACAACGCGATCGCGCCTGATCTGGGTAAAATGCTTTTGCCACATCTTCATGACAAATGGTGGTTAAGGCCACACCGCGTCGGGCTTCTCGAATATAGGGCATCAGAGCAATGCCGTCCGCTGTCCAGGTTAAATCGCCACGCGGTTTTAGCGAAATCCCCCGGCTCTGCAAAAAGTGAATATAGGCTTGAGCGCGATCGCGTCCCTGTTGCCAATGACGCTGTCGTTCTTCGCGGCTAACCCCGACGAGTTCCCCTAGGCGGTAATCATTACCGCAATACATCGGCCCTCCCGCTCCGTGCTGATGCTGACCCCAGTTCAGCACTGATACATCACCCGGTGTCACCGTGTTCTCATCGGGCAGCATGCGGATCAAGCGGCGATAGCGAAAGATGCCAAACGCATCGAGAAACTTACGTGGCTTCGGCTCCCACCCGTCCTTCAGCTTGATCCAAAAACTGTCTTCAAATTGGCTAGACAATAGCCAGGGTGACACGTCGTATCCAGACGGTACGCCGATGGCAACGGCCTGTCTGGGTAGCGCGTACTCAACCACTGCGCCGAAGGTGAAGGACTGCTGACACGCTGGCAACGGCTGATTGGGCAATGCCTGCTCGCCTGTCTGACTGCGAGTTTCTTGCCCCACCCGTGACTCAATCCCGCCTACCTCCAATAAATCGCCCAGATCGGTGGCTTCAATCGTAACGGTGGCCTGAATTGTAAACCGATGCTGGCGCTGCGTGTCGCGGAACACCACACCTGTGACCCGCCGTCGTCCTTCAGATGAGAGTGTAAACAGCACTTCAATCGGTTCAGCATCAGGAATCAGTTTCAAGTTACCGCTGGCAAGAAACGGCGCGATCGCCTCATTCATTGCCGTTGCGGCCACGACCGGACTGGTGCTGAGTGGACTCACCCACCCCCCACCCGGATTGCAAATCACCGCTCCTTGCAATGGCTGTAGTTGACGCTGGCGATCGCGAAACTCTCGCTGAAGCCGTGAAATGGCAAATTCTTCACCCCCGACACCGCTAAAATCGGGCTGATGTTGCAGCAGGTCACCATCATCCGACGCGGACAGCGCCTGTGTTGTGAATTGTCCGCCCACGATGGGTACAGGTTGCACCAAACACACATCCAGATCAGCTCGGGCAGCAACGAGGGCGGCAGTGTATGCGGCAGTTGATCCCCCTACCACTAGCACCGCGCAGGTGAGGGTTTGGTCACTGTCTAGTCGGGTAAAGGCTCGATTTTCAAACACGCCGTTACGGTGGCGAAGAGAGTCTGGCATGGTTAGGGATAGGAACTCAATGTACCAAGAGCTACACGCTGACCACACCGATTTTCAGATCAAATGTGCCAGATATTTATTTGAGCGCGGTGAAGTGTAGCAGGGGGACGAAGCATTTGGATCACGGGTGGGTGAAACTGAATAAAGACGCGAGTAAAACCAGTTTAATGCTGCTCCTTTGAGCTTACACCGTGCCTGTACGATTCATCTCGAAACCATATACATAGATGTCCGCAAATTTATAGCGCTGATCCTTCTCACGCCATTCAGCAATACCAATCTCACTTAATAAACTTGAAAACTCATCAAACGTTGATACAATATTCTGCGCCGATGACTGCCATACAGATTGCAAGTCTTCCTTGGGTAATAAAGCCTGGATTCCTTTGAGAGAGTCGAAAAACCGCCTTAGATTAGGATATTCTTCCCTGATTGCGTGGCATCGTTCTTCAGAAGCTTTCTTCAATCCAACTTCTAGAGATGTTCCTCGGAGTAACCGATCGTCTGTAGGCGATTGCTTTGATGACTGCCCTTTATAACTTAATTCTTGCGCTGTTGCCCCTTCCAACAACAGACTTAAACTCCGGGGGAAAGTAGTATTACTTGAATCCGTAAGACGCTCGTAGACCCATCGCGACACGTATTTTGCTTTACCACCTGATCTGCGACGGCTTCCCCAAAGTACCTCTAATGCTCGCTCAATTGCTTCTTCATTGGCTTGATCAATACTTTCGACAGGGGAGAAGCGATCAACTAAGCTCTTGAATTCTTTAGACTGAGTTGCTTGGCGAAGTGCAAGCCGAAGAAAATCAACTCTATTCCACTGTAATAGCAAATCACGACCATTAAAATGGCTTTTATTGTCAAAGTTTAAACGCTCCCAAATATCTTCTCTTAAGAAAATTTTGAATCGAATCGATGTTATTCGTCTTGCGTCACAAGCTTGAATAAGTTGAAATAAGCCAACTAGAGCCTGTTGTCTTACCTCATCTTTTTCAGGAAAGTCTTCATCTAAATCATCATAAAGAAACCACAGTTTGTTGGATTGATCTTGTATCTGCTCATCAAAGGTATCTAGAGCATCCTTGACAATGAGAAGCAGATTAGAGTCGCTGGACAGATGAAGCAGCTTTTGAGTGTGTTCATACTGCCATCTTTCACCAGATAGCTTATTAATAATTCTTTTCAGATCAGTAAATTTCTCCCCTTTTTTACCTTTAGGGAAGCTGAAGCTATTTTCTTTAATGATCCTAAACAGTAAATAAGCTCTCCAAAATGCTTCCCACGATCCATTCTTTTCCTGTAGACCTCTGTGAATCACTTGGAACTCGTCACGCGATGGACGACTTTCATGAAATCTACCATGACCAGAAAGGCAAATGGTATTATCTAACCGACCATGAGCCAGTTGTTGAGCAACATTGTTATGTTTTAGTAAAAGCCAGTACAAAGCAGTTTTACCAGTTCCTTTCCGTCCTCTAATAAGACAGTTGGTATCGTCTAGAAACTTTTCAAAATCAGTGGTTCGCTGAAATAGTAAGTCAAGGGGTTGATTTGGATCAGCCGCATTAACTTCAGGAAATTGAAGGCTTTCAATAATGCTCCATCGACGATTTGAACCAGTTAAGATGGTTTTCCGTTGAAGTTCGTCAGTTTCTTCGTCAATCAGGTTAGCAATTCGAGTGTAGTAATCTAGAAGTGCTGGTACAGGATAACTATCAGCTAAAGCAATTGGAGGTAAGTAAGGAACCACTAATGGATCTACTTCGGCAAATGAGTCATCTAAATCGGACTTACTTTCTCTGGATGAATCTTCACTTGTGTCATCATTTTCACTCGCTCTATTCTTAACTGCTTCATATAAGAACTTCCAAATCCTTTTTACCTTAGCCATCCCAACTTCGGTAGTATCAGGAACCGGAGTAAATACAAAGTTTATAGATAGATCTCTAAAGGATTGAAGTGATTGTAGAAGCAAACTAATTCCCTGACAATTTTTCTCATTTGGAAACAAAAACACGATTACTTCATCTGCTGCTTGTAATAGTGATAAAGCTCCCCATTGATTAATTCCAGTTCGTGAATCAATTAATAGAATATCTGGTTTTAACTGTTCTTGAATTTCACGGCTAAAAATAGACCAGAGGTTTTCTCCACTATCAGTAACGGTAGTTGCTCTTAGATCATCAACTTTGGAAATGTAGTCGAGGCTAAGAGTTCCAGCAGGAACGACAAACAACCTTCCTGTAGCGTTAGGTATTTTAACTTCACCGAATATTTGAGCCACTGAGATATTAGGTTTTACTCCCTCTGGCAAATAGGAGCGTTCGTAAAAATAGTCAACAATTCCATATTTTGGTTGTGGATTCAAGTTGAGTGCCGTACTTAGGCCAGGTGCTTCTAGATCCAAGTCAACAGCTACAATCTTGCGACCACGCAGCGCCAAAATCCATGCAACATGTGTCAATGCTGTAGTTCGACCTACTCCCCCTTTGAAGGAATAAAATGTTACAGTTCGAGGAACACTTGGTTCACGCTGAGCAGGCTGCAATTGATTTTGAGGGTTAGCTGCTTGTAAGGCTAAATCTTGCCAAGTGTATACTGAGCCTCTATTAACAGCTTGTGGTTGAGACAGATTAAGAGATTCAGCCTCTTGCGACGTGTAGAGCGACAAGAAGCCAGGTGACAGGGAAACTTGTGACTCCTGTAGGAAATTCAATACGCTTTCCTTGCGCTGAGGCAGGGACACATCGGAAAAACTATCACTCACAATAGTCAGATTCAGTAACCCCGATGTAGAAATATTTACATCGACCCAACCCTGAGATTCTTGTACATACTGGGTTACAAGTTGGTGTCTGAGTGTTCCCTGCCAAGTCTCCTGCATCTCCCCTCCTTAAAGTTGAGTTGCTTGTTTCTGTAACCACCCTCTGAGGCGCTGATATGAGTCTAGCCAACGTTTATAGCTTGCATCATCAGGCTCACTGCAAGAATAGCGCATATCTATGAAATGCTGGTTTGGATATTCGATGTCCTGGAGCCATTTCATTACCGTTGGAAACTCCTGAATCCTAGAATTCAATCGGTTATGCCGCCTGAGCGCTGCAACATAGCTGTGTCCGGGGTTAGTGATAGTGTGTCCAGGATCAAGAGAATCTGTTTTCCATTCCTTAGACACGCTTTTTGGTAGCGATGCAACGATCATTGCCTTGATTAGACATTCGATTGTAATACCGCCGAAATGCATAGCAGCTATTTTTCTCCCAGAGTTGCACAACGCTTCGGTATCAGTGTGACGCTCTGAAAAAGCATTTTGATAATCCTCCATATTCAGCAGGAATAAGCGTTTGAGTTTTGTAAGTAGTTAGGGATTATTTTAGTCTACTATGGAGGTTTTCGTAGCGAATGTCAGGGTAAAGGTGGTACTGAACTCGTGGAATGCTGGAACTCAAAGCAAGAACAGGCACAATCGATCGTGGCTGAAGCAGAGCGACAAGCGCGATTCTGCTGAAGTCGTTAGGCATAGGTATTTAGTGAAGCATTGTAGAATGCCTCATCGCTCAGTCAATTCAGCATAGTACTACGGTTAACAAAAACCGTGGTAGTGTCTTTTGAGATACTGAAATTCTCGTCATCCGGGTTATCTGTTGGTGAATGGCGAAACGATTTATGTCTTATAGCAAGAGCGAAACTATGTTGATGCCCTCCAATCACACAAGTTGGCAAAATTGAGCAATGTTTCTCTCCATCTTTACGCTCGACCCATTAAGTCATGCGTTAATTTGCGAGCAGAGTCATCAAGAACTTCACCACCTTTCGGTTTAAATGCTGGAGAACTCGCGATCTCTCGGGTCTGAAGGAGGTTAAAGGCTTGATGTTCAAACACGCCGTTGCGGTAGCGAAGAGGGTCTGGCATAGGGCTTCACCATACTGCATGCAAGTTTTGTCTTAGAAACTAGCTCCAGCGCTGCTTTGTTGAGGTTGACTCTGCGATCAGGTTTGACGGAGAATGCTCGAACTCCTACTAAAGGACTGAGCATTCCAGATCAGCAACAGCGTAACCAATGCTGGTCAAGAATTGAGTGCGTTATGGCTACATCTACCACATCTCATGCTTAAATTCCATCTACCTGGCGGTCAAGTCGATCGTTTAATTGCTGCGCCCGCGTTTGTGGATCCTGGAGTGGTAGGATTTTTGCAGCAGTTGCTTAGCTAGGGATGGGAAGGTCAAGAGTGGACGAGAAAAACCTATTAGTCAATCGAGGAGTGTTAAGCTGGTTGAGCTACCGCAGCATTTTGAGTATTGGCAGTGCGGGCAGTATTTTGAGCATTGGTAGCGCGGGCAGTATTTTGAGTATTGGCAGTGCGGGCAGTATTTTGAGTATTGGCAGCGCGGGGAGTATTTTGAGTGTTTTTAGTGTTGGTAGCGGTTTATCTGTGTTCAGTTTCACTAGTATTTTAAGTGTTTTGCGATCGCATGCAGGATGGTAAGCAAGTGAGCGGACGTCATTAAACTGCACTACTGCTCGCACAAATTAGCCAGATTCTGGCTAGCATATGGGACTAAACTCCTTTGATCAATCAGCGAAAAAACTGACTTTAAGTTTTCTATTAGGGTTGATTTAGATTGTAGTTCAGACAGCAACCTAGTTTGAATCGGCTGGAAAATCCGCCGGGTTTGTTCGGCTTGGAGCTGTTGATCGATATTAACCACAGGAATAAAGGTGTGACTGATTAACAATTCAGACCCTTGAATAGTTTGCCTGCTAATTGCCTGCAAAATTTCATTGCAGCTGAGTTCTATAAATTGATTTGTGGTGTACTTTAGCATCACCGGATCGAGGCTGTAGGTGACGGGGACTTGATCTTGGCTTTTCTCAACCAGCGATCGCCCTTCAATTAAATAATGTAAGGTATTGGTTAATTCACTGCGTGAAATAGTGGGCGTGATATCGGCAAGCAGGTGCTCAAACGGGGTCGGTTTGCGGCGAATAGCTAGCCAATAAATGATCGTTTTTTCGAGACGGGATAGCTGCTGAAACTGTTCGTGCAAGAAGGTGGCGATCGCGTCATCTAGATACAGCGATACGTCTTCTAATACATGCGATATATCCCCTTCAAATACGCTCCTAATCCGGCGTGCCACTAGTTTAATAATGAACGGATTGCTGTAGCGACGGCTAAACTCCTCTAAGTCAGACGCACTGCCAATTAAGCCTTCTGCCCGTGCCATTGCCTTGGTGTCGTCGTAGGTGAGAGACTTTAGCTGACGAGCATAGACAGGTTGCCCCTGGGAAGTTTCAAGATCCACCTCAACAGGCTTTTCGCGGCTTAAGATTAGCAGGCTGCTGCGATGGGTTTCGCGGGCTAGCCGTTTAAGTAATTCGCTGTAATCTTCATAGTCAGGGCGATATTGGGGAGTTCGTTTGGCGGTATCCATGACCGTCTCCCAATCATCTAAGACAATCAGGCAGCGCGACTGACGCAAATAGTGCATCAGCTGAGCCAAGTCGCCCGTTTGCAGTTGCCCTTCGGATAGCGCCTGAATTAGGTCTGCGATTAAATCTTGCCGAGTGGGCACATAATCGAGCGATCGCCAAATTACATAATCAAACTTGCCCTCTAGCGTATCTACTAGTTTCCGCGCCAGGGCAGTTTTGCCAATGCCGCCGTTGCCATGAATTAACACTAAACGACAGCGCTCTTCAGTTAATTTTTGGGTTAGCTCCCGCAATTCGCGATCGCGGCCAAAAAAAGCGGTGAGGTCTGGGGCTTGACTTAGCTCCGTTTTATGGTTGATTAACGTTTCCCAATTCAAATCTAGCGCCTGACAAAATGCCTTAAAAAACTCCACATCCACTGGCTGTTTGGCTTCCAGAAACCGCCGCCAGGTACCCGACGCTGGGGCGATCGCATCTCGCCAGTCTAACTCCAGGATCTGACAAAATGCCTTAAATACCTCAGAAGCGATCGGCTCCTCTGCCTTCAAAAACCGTTGCCATAGGGCAAAGTCGGGCATTCGCGTGTCGGGAGCCGTCAGCTCTAGAATATCAGCGGCGCGCCTGAGGGGGCGATCATCTCCTTCCATCTGCCACCCTTTGAGGCGGCGAGCGGCTTCCAGTTCATCTTTATGCGTTTTGGACGTTGCCTTTAACTGAGCCGTCGCCAGAAACTCGGCAGCCCGCCTCAGGGGGCGATCGTCTTCCTGGGTCTTCCAGCCTTTGGTGCGGCGGGCGGCTTCAATTTTGGCCTTCCCTTGTTTCGATGCAATCAGTGAAGGTCGCCGTCCCATAAAGTAATATCCTACTGGTAATTTCTATCTGGTCATGCCTTAATTCTGGCGTGCTGAGTCTGCTTAGGGAAGGGGGGTGCTAGGGCTGAGCCAACTGGTGAGCTTTTTACTGTGCTTAAAGTGTATCTGGTGGAACCCAGTCAGGTCGAAGATGCTACATGCATAGACCACACACAAACGCCCCCGGCACCGCCTCCTATGAACAGCATCCTACCCGTTTCAACTGCCTTTAACTTCAATGCTGATGCTGCCAATGAGTCTGGATTGGCCGCCCAGGTAATGAGTGACGTCACTCAACTGGGCTGTCTGTTACTCGGTCAAAATCTGATCTCGGCAGCTCAATTGCAAACCACGCTGATGACCCAGGCCATTTGCGGCGTGAGACTGGGCGACCTGTTGCTGGAGGCAAAGCTGATTTCTGCGGAGCAACTTGAGCGCGCCCTGCGAGAGCAGGCCATCCGCCGTCAGGGGCATTGGGTGATCTAGACCGCTTGCGCTGTGGCTTTTAACTACCGTTCAAATATGAACTTTCGGGTGCAGCACACCTGAAGCCTCAATCTTCCACAAGACTTCTCGTCCATATTCATCTAGGAAAATGCAATGACTGCCTATACCGACGCGTTTGGTGACACCTTTGGATTTAGCGATACTCAGCCTGATATTGAGCAAGTTAAAGGGGTTGTGATTGATGGCAATTTGGTGATATCAATCGATTTCTTTACGCCGATTGCGGCTCCTTCCACATTCTTACCCGAAGCGGTATTTGGGTTGATTGATTTAGATCTGGATCAAGATGCCTCGACAGGGTTTCCGTCCTACCAAAGTATCTTTTCCCCCTTTGGCCAACAGGGTGGTGCCTTAGGATCTGAGATTATCATCGACTTGTTTAGCCAACAGTTTAATATTGGCACAGTTAATTTGCTCAATTCTGCTGATTTTTCGATCATTGGCCAAGCATCCATTTCTTATGGCTCAGACTCACTGCAAATTCAATTGCCATTGAGTCTATTGGGGGATGATGGAGCCTTAAACTTTAGTACACTCGTGGGCACAGCCTTTGAGCCAACCGATGCCGCACCCGATACGGCGATCGCCATCACCAGTGCCGCTAGCCTGGAATCCAATCCGAATGATACCCTGGCAACTGCGATCAATCTAGCGTTGAATCCTAATCAAGATGGAGTCTATAGTATTGTCGATGCCATTGGTAATAATCCCAATGTTGCTCTAGGTTTAGATGTCGATTTTTTCCAAGTTCAGCTTGGAGCCAGCGATCAGATCAGCATTGATATTGACGCTAACCAGTTTGGTGGCTCCCTCGATTCTGTTGTCCGCCTATTTGACGCCAATGGAACCCAGCTAGCTGCCAGTAATGATGCATCTGCCCCAGGCGAATTTGGCTCCTTAGATGCTTTTTTAGACTTCACCGCAACAGCCGCAGGAACTTACTACATTGGCATCAGCGGCTATTCTAACTTCAACTACGATCCTCTAATTGGCGGCAGTGGTGTGCTGGCATCGACCGGGGATTACAGCCTCGACATTGCGGTACTGCGAACCACGGAAGTCACAGGAACCACAGACGATGATGTGCTACTGGGTACTAGGGGGCGTGACCTGATCTCAGGCTTGGCTGGCGATGATAGCATCATCGCGCTAGGAGGTGGCGATCGCATTTTTGGCGGGGCAGGAGATGATTTGATCACTGCTGGAGCTGGGAATGACACCAGTGCTGGCGGTGACGACGACGATCTACTCTATGGCGACGCGGGGAACGATACGCTCAGCGGTGATGCCGGAGTTGACCTTGTGTTTGGGGGGGAAGGCAATGACCTAATTTCTGGCGGGTTGGGCAAAGATCGGCTATTTGGCGACGTCGGCAATGACCAACTGAGTGGTGACGATGGCAATGATGTGATTGACGCAGGCGACGGCGACGATACTGTATTTGGCGGCTTGGGTAAAGATCGGATCTTTGGCGGCGCAGGCGTTGATTACCTATATGGCGAGGCGGGCAATGATCGGATCAATGGTCATACTGGCAGCGACAGATTAGAGGGTGGCGATGGCAACGATCGGCTTTACGGTGGTGCAGACCGTGACACATTAAACGGTGGAGCGGGTCGCGATCAGCTGGTGGGCGTTGATTCTGCCTCGTTCGGGTTCACCGATGGCATTGATGTCTTAACGGGTGGTGACGGCCAAGATACCTTCTACTTGGGTGATGCCAATCGCACATATTACCAAGATGGAGATGCGACCACCACAGGTGAGTTTGACTATGCCCTGATTACCGATTTCAGCAGCCAGGACACGATTCAGCTCCATGGTGATGTGAGTAGCTATAGCTTGGATTTCTACACTTCCAGCTTGGGTTCCATTGATGCAGCCCTGATCTACGATGACCCGACCCAAATCGCTAGGGCTGAGGTGATTGGCATTCTCCAAAATGTGTCTACTACCTTGAGTTTGACCGATTCTAGCTTCACGTTTGTGGTTTAACAGCTGGATTGGAACTGTTGAGTATGCATCCATCTGTGGGGTGGGCAGTGTCCACCCCACTCTGCCCCGACTGATTTTACCTATGGAGAACTCATGATGAAGCGTTTCGGCCTGTCTAAGCGAGCTTTTTCTTTGATCCTATGCATGGTTTTAGGATGGGCGATCGCCCTCACGGTTCCTCAGATCCACCCAGCCCAAGCTGCCGTTCCCTTCTACTGGGAGTCGATTAACGTCGATTTAGACGTGCAGACCAATGGGGATATGTTAGTTACTGAAACCCAAAAATATGTGTTTGAGTCTGACTATTCCAATCAGCGCTATCGCTATATTCGATTAGATAAAGTAGATGGCATTCAAGATGTGAGCGTTCAAGAAAATAATCAAGTGCTTGAGAGCACAGTGACGACTGAAGACAATCAATTAAAAATTCAGTGGAGCCATCCGTTAAAGGCACCTGAAGCCCATACCTTTGTGCTGAAATATCGGGTGATTGGTGGATTGCAGGTGCATGGAACAGAGACTCAGGTGTTTTGGCGAGCGGTGTTTGTCGATCGCAGCGCTCCAGTTAAAACCGCCAAGGTGACGGTTCACCTGCCAGAAGCGCTAGCGGGATTGGTGACCTCATTCCAAAGCTTTGACGCTCCCGCCACTGCCCGTCAAGTTGACCCCCGCACGTTTGAATTCACTGCTCAGCAGGAACTGCCACCTCAGCAAACATTAGAAGTGCAAGTCGCATTTCCCAGCGCAGTTCTCAACCTGCCACAACCGCAATGGCAGCAGCAAAGCACCACGATTCCATTCTCTCTAATCTTCTACTTCTTATTTTTCTTGGTCTGGTGCTTCGGTATGTTCAAGGGGATATCCCAAATGAACACGAAGCACTGCCCTGAATGCAACACGCGATCGCTGAAGCGCAAAAAAAACCAAGTATTATCGCGTCCGACTCGGTCGAAGAGTGGAGAAAGACAGGAATATTGGCAGTGTTCCAACTGCCAGCATCACGTTGAGTCGATTGTGGTGATTCCTTGGGTCGATAGCAGTAGCAGCGGCGGTGGCGGTGGTTGTGGCGGTGGCGGTTAACTCGCCTATCAATCTAGTAGAAGACGGCGCAAGTTTAGCTACCGTAGGGCGGGCATCTTGCCCGCGCAGGCTGGAAGCCTGCACTACGAACGGTAGGCAGATTTACGCCTCAGACTACTAGGTCTTCTAGCCAGGAAACCTAAATTGTGCCGCAGGGAGCGATCGCCCCTTTTGGATCTGCTGCTCTGAGACGACCACGGAAAGAGAGCTTGTGGGGGTGAGCCAACTGGTGATCTTTTTACTGCGCTTAAAGTGTATCTGGTGGAACCAAGTCAGATCAAGGATGCTACAGGCATAGAATCCATGCAAATATTCCCTGTACTTACCCGCTAGGTCATTCCCCCAGATTGTTTCACTAAACCAGTTAACGTTTGGAGTATTAAATTATGAAAAATCTTTGGATGCCGAAACGAGCCTTATCTAGGATGCTGTGCCTAGTTTTGGGGCTGGCGATCGCCCTCACTGTCCCTCAGATGCGCCCCGCCCAAGCTGCCGTCCCCTTCTATTGGGAGTCGATTAACGTCGATTTAGACGTGCAGCCCAATGGAGATATGTGGGTAACTGAAACCCAAAAGTATGTATTTGAGTCTGACTATTCTAATCAACGATATCGATATATTCGATTGGATAAAGTAGATGGCATTCAAGATGTGAGTGTTCAAGAAAATAATCAAACTTTGGATAGCACCGTCATTACTGAAAACAATCAATTAAAGATTCAGTGGAGCCATCCGCTAACTCCACCTGAAACCCATACCTTTGTGCTGAAATACCGAGTTATTGGTGGGCTGCACGTCGATGAGTCAACCACTCAGGTATTTTGGAGAGCAATTTTCGTCGATCGCAGTGCTCCAGTTAAAACCGCCAAGGTTACCGTTCACCTGCCGGAGGCGCTAGCGGGATCGGTGACCTCATTCAAGAGTTTTGATGCTCCCGCAAATGCCCGCCAAGTGGATGCTCAAACGTTTGAATTCATTGCTCAGCAGGAGCTACCACCGCAGCAAACGTTAGAAGTTCAAGTCTTATTTCCCAGTCAGATCCTAAATCTCCCGCAACCTAAATGGCAGCAGGGCAGTGCTAACTCATTCTCACTCACTGGCTTCTTTTTGGTTTCAGTGATCTCCTTTTTTGGCTTAATGATTGTTCGATTGAACTCTCAGATGGGTCAAGAGCGATGCCCGAATTGCAATACGCGATCGCTAAAACGCAAAAAAGTCCAAATTCTATCGCGCCCGACTCATTATCGGGACGGACAAAGGCAAGAAAACTGGGATTGTTATAGCTGTCACCACCACACAGAGTCAATTGTGGTCATTCCTTTGCTCAGTGCGAACAGCAGTAATCATTATGGTGGCGGCGGCCATGACGGTGGAGGTCATGGCGGCGGCGGCGGGTGTAGCGGCGGTGGTTAATTTCTTCACATCAGCAATAACCCACTGAACTATTGACTCAAACCATACTACAATCTTTTTCATTCACCCCCATGCACCCACAACACCATGCCCTCCAGCAGCGCCTGCAAGCCTATTCCATTGATCTGCCCGATACCCCGTTTCCGT
>Ga0163155_10005365_pt1 | contig 12815 bp, 11 predicted proteins | sample OliLakLV19SP4G1_FD_148611 | JGI IMG/M metagenome (GOLD analysis project Ga0163155, IMG submission 148611) | Freshwater microbial mat bacterial communities from Lake Vanda, McMurdo Dry Valleys, Antarctica - Oligotrophic Lake LV.19.SP4.G1 | ecosystem: Environmental > Aquatic > Freshwater > Lake >...
GACACGGTGAGCTGCATGGGCATGAGATAGCTCCTTGGCCCAGAGGGCCAGCTAAAGGATGGGAAGAAATAGGATGGCTAAGGCCTTAATAGATAATGACGCGTTTTCGCGAGGAATTAAGGTCGGATGACTATCGACCGCGTTCGAGGATGACTGCGTGACGCTCCAAGGCGCGGACGAGATCGTTTGTCGTCTACAGACCGCAGCCGCGCCGACGGGGGTCGAAGTGATCGCGTGCCACGAACCGAGCCGCGGCGGCGGCCATCGCGATGGGGAAGATGAAGGGGCATTCGCCCCTATCCCAGACCTGTTCCGTTTGCTTCCCCAAAGTCGTTGCTTCGGGGGGCAAACAGTAAACTGCGACTCCATGGCCCGCGATGTTCGTGGGCCACAGTCCAATTGGGAAATCCCGGCGTGATCCCCGAACTCGATTCACCCTTCCAATTCCGATATCGTCTGGCCAAAGGGGGTCGCCATGACCGATGGATTCACCAAGCTTCAGTGCCTGTTCCGGCTCGTCACACTTTTGCAAACCGGTGATGGTGGAAACGCCGCTCACTTGGCTGCAAAGTTCAATGTTGTTCCTCGCACCATCTATCGCTATCTGCACGACCTGAACGAGTTGGGCGTTCCGTGTTACTTCGATGAGGAAGCTGACTGCTATCGAATCCGCAAGGACTTTTTTCTTCCTCCGCTGCATCTGACTGCCAGCGAAACCCTGGCGCTGACATTCCTGGTGGAGCGTGTGGCGGGCCAGGAGCAAATCGCGCTCACTGGGCCGGCGGCACAGGCACTCGAAAAAATTCGGGCGCGGCTGCCAGACAAAGTACTCAAGGAAATAGGCGAAGTGGATGACCACATTGCCGTGCAACTGCTACCGACCGGCCCCGCAGGTGATGCGATCAAAGATGTCTTTGAACCCATCCGCGAAGCGATCGCAACTCGGCGAGCAGTCCGCTGTCGCTACGAATCCCTGAATCCAGATTCCGATTCGAATGAAACATTCCTCTTCAAACCCTACAAGCTGTTCTTCGACCACCGTTCGTGGTACGCCATCGGCGATCACGCTGGCCGTGGTGAGGTGCGACGCCTCAAGCTCAATCGCTTCATCTCGATTGAAGCGACCGATCATCCTTATGAAATCCCGCAGGATTTCACGCTCGAATCCTATCGCGGCAAAGCATGGCGTATGATCCGTGGCGAAGCGACGTTCAACGTGGTGATTCACTTTGACGCCATGATGGCCGAGACCGTCAGCGATACACACTGGCACCCGACTCAGGAAATCGAGGACCACGAAGACGACTCGATCACCTTCCGCTGCGAAGTCGATGGACTTGAAGAGATCGTCTGGTGGGTGATGGGCTATGGCCCCGGCGCTCAAGTGATCGAGCCCAGAGAACTGGCTGACAAGGTGGCGATGCTGGCAAGGGAGACTGCGAAGAACTATGAAGATGGGCAGAGGTGAAGGTCAGGTGTCAAAGGCAATGTTGCCGGGATGAATGTCCTCAAGCCAAATGCCAAAACGATTACCAAGTTCATTCCAAATCGCGAGTACGACAGGCCATTGTTCTGGTTCAAACAGGGATTCCCAATACGCCCATCGCTCATCCAATACCTCCGCAGGCCAAACCTCATCGAGCCGACGATCCAATTGAATCTTGCCGAAGTCGAGCACATAGGGCCGCTTGACAACGGAAATCTCGATCACGCCAAGCAAAGCATCCAAACGCAATAGTTGCGGCACCATGTGGCATTGAATCTGCCGGACAAAATAGCGGGCGAGCCTGCGATAGGCTTCCGATTCCTTATCAAATGTTTCAGTGCGATTGAATGCCTTGACGATGGTGAGTCGGCTGGTGGCATGCACCGATCCATCGTTGCTGGGTTCATCTGGACGATCTACAATGTGCGTATCGTGGTGCAGGCAGTACAATGCGGCACGTTCCTCGGATGATATTTCATAGGATGGCATGTCGAATACCCCGAAAAAATCCGGCTCTACACACATTCGATTGTGGCTCGAAATCGATGGTGATGTCTATCCGTTGGATCAGGTCGCTGATGAATGGATCATGATGTCGGATTCACTGAACCACCCCCCGACGAATGCGGCCATCGTGATGGAAATCGATGGACGCAAACACCGACGATTCGTCAACCTACCAAACGGCATTTCGATGACCGACGAGTTCGTACCCATTCGCGAAGTTGTAGCGGGCAAGCACGCACTGGCAGGATAAATACGAAGCAAGCGACACACGGCCCGCAAGGGCAGCATGCCGTTCTTCAATGGGGCCACGCCGGTGAAGGCGTGGAAAAGGACTCGCAGCGTAACCGATGCTGCCGAAGACTCTGCTTCAATGAGGCCAGCCAAGATGGCTGGAAATAGCGAGTAGCCATTTAGACATCCTAGACACGGAGCATCTTATTGTCAAAGTTTAGAGTATTGGGTAGGATAGGTTTACGGGAAGGATAATTTAATCGCACATTATGGCCGCTCATGCGTCGTATTGGTATCTCGAATGGAGTCTAGCAATGATCGATCCAGCCTTTGACACCGACGATTACCACCAAGACGCACAATTGGCTCTCCTGCAAGGTCGGCTGAAAAAGGTGGAAGGAATTTCTACGGCCATCAGGAATGCGAAGCGATCAGCACATCGCAAGATGGCTTGCCGCAAGAGGCATCGGTCTCAAATTGCAGATCGTTACGTAAAACTTCAACAGAACCATTCACCCATGCCGTTCGACCTCGTAGCAAACTCAGAAGCTGCTGTCCTTCTTGCCCAGAAACTTTATCGCAACAATCCCAAGTTGCTCGCCACGATGCTGTTTGGTTTGGTCGGTCTCACGCGCCAGCTGATCGCGGAAATCACCGGGCAGTCGCTGGGCACCGTTTCACGCTCGCATCACCGAGCACGTGAACTGCTCGACAAATAATTTCGTGAACCTCGCTGACACCACGCTGTCACACCCCTCGATAACCTGTACCAATCCCGCATGGACGTGGGACAACATCGAGGCTTCCCGGCGATGGAACGCGATCGTGAACAAACTCAGCGGCCTTACCTGCGCGGCAGTGCCACGACTCACCATCAGCGACTCTGGCGCTGGTGCGTGATGCGGACGCTCCGTGACGGCAGACTCGCCAAAGTAAACGGCAAGTGGATCGGTTTACGGAATCTGGAACGACTGGCAGCGCGTCGCTGGTGGCGATGCGTAAGCAGCGATCCAATCGCACGACCTCTTGCCTGGATGGTTCGACGATGTGAGATCGGTCGGAGGTACATTCAGCGACGGGGCAATCGTGGCAGGCAGTCGTAATTCTTTTATGAGATCATTGAATCGAGGTCTGGCGGGGTAAACGGGCAACTCATCACCATTTTCATTTTCTTAGGAGTCCATCATGTCTGAAGCTTTGACTTTGCAGAAACTCAAACAGGCCGTGGTTGGCACGGTGGCGGCGTTCCGCTGTGTGACGCAGTACCAACCGGCGGGCGGCGAAGGGGACAAGGTTTTTCCGCCGACGTACGAAGGCGGAAAATATGCGGTGGAAAAGCGACGGATCGCTGGTGAAAAGGAACCCGTCGATTGCGTGCTGATTGATTCGGTGCAGTCGCAGGCGAACCGGATGGAACTGGCGCTGCTCGATGCCTGGGAGCGCGAGCGGATTTCGCTGCCAGTAATCGTGGTGGATTTCACGGGAAATAAAATGCCCAAGGTACTTCGCATCACGAGCCTTGAGGCACCGCACCGCATCGCTGATGCTCTCCTTCGCGACAGCCTGCACGATGGCACGCTCTTCCGCAAATCCACCCTCGGCAAGCGGCTCGACGATGTGGACAACCGCAACGCGACTCCGCTGTTCGAGCTGTGCCCCACCACGCTCATCTTCGGCATGTGGGATTCGACCGGCCCCAAGGGCGGCCTGGGAGCGAAGTTTCAGCGGGCGATGGTGTCCGAGATTGTCGGCATCAATGTGATCGTGGGTGTGAAGACGAGCAGCCGACTTGATCCGGCACAGATCATGCGGAGTGCCGGCCCGTTGTATCAAGCCAAGGATGGTGGCTGGACGCTTGATGAAAAGCTCGCAGCCAAGGATAAGAAAGGGCCGATCAAACTCGGAAAGGACGGTAAACCATCTGAAGCCAATCATGGCAACGTCACGCCCTCCATCACCGATGGCGGCGTAACGCTCGCTAGCGCAGTTCAGACCACCGTGATCTCTCTACCTGCACTTCGCCGCCTTCGTTTCCCATTGAATGGCAAACACACACCGGCAGTCGACGATGCGGCTCGCACGGTGCTGGCCGCGCTGGGGCTCTGCGCTGCAACGCTCACCCGCGAGCAAGGCTGCGATCTGCGTTCACGCTGTCACCTCGTTGCCGCCTCTGCTTATGAATGGGAAATGCTTGACAAGCCCGGCGACAAGCCGCAGTCATTCGGCCTCACCGGCGAAGAGGCGATCAAACTGTTCCAGAACGCGGTTGCTGATGCGAAAAAAGCCGGCCTGCCTTGGATGGAAAAGGAACTGACGCTCACCCCGTCGCCCGAACTCGTGGCCCTCGTGAAGAAAAGCCAGGAACTAGCCGCGGCCACAGGCGAAGCCGAACAAGGAGCCGAATGATGTTCGCACTGGGCATTCGCTATCTCAACGGCTGGGCGATGGCGACGCATCCGGCGGACCGCAATCGCGCCGAGTGGCCGCCGCATCCGGATCGCGTCTTCATGGCGCTGGTAGCGGCGCATTTCGAGACCGATCACGATAAGGAGGAATATCACGCGCTTGAGTGGCTTCAAGCACTGCCTGCACCGGCGATCAAAGCCGATGATGCGATGCATCGTGCCATCGTCACCAGCTACGTGCCAGTCAATGACACGGAGATTTCACGTGGCAAGAAAGATTCACCCGACGCCTTGGCCAAGCGACTGAACAGAATCGATTCGGTCACCACTTTGAAATCCGCAAAAGATACTGGCCTAGAGCTGCTTCCTGAACATCGCAGTCGCCAGGCTCGACTGTTTCCCGTTGTCATTCCCGATATCGAGGCCGACAGACAGTTGCACGACATTCCCATGCCGCATGTCTATCTGATCTGGGATGATGAGGTCACCGCCAAGAGGCAGCAGTTACTGATGGCGTTATGCGCGAAGGTTACCTCCATTGGCCACTCCGCTTCACTGGTGCAGATGTGGGTCGAATCATCACCGCCGAAACCGAACCTGAAACCCACCGATGGGATCAATGCCAAACATCGACTGCGTATCACCGGCGAAGGTCGCCTTGATCAGTTGAAGACTCGTTTTGATGCAGGACTGCGCCCGACATCGTCGCTCTGGAAAGGGTATGACGAAGTCAAAGAGAGCGAAATATCAATCGCTCGTCATCGATCTTGTTTCGATTCTGCATTGCTTATTCTTCGGCGTGAAGCTGGCCCGCGTCTGGGACTTGAAAGCACTTTGCAACTAACCGAGGCGATGCGCAACACGATCATGAAGCAATGTGTTGTGCAGCCGCCGCCTGAGTGGATCAGCGGTCACGCCGCCGATGGTTCGCCTTCTCAGAAACCGCATCTGGCGTTTATCCCGTTGCCTCACGTCGGGCATCCGCATGCGCAAGGCCATCTGCTGGGCGTAGCGATTGCGGTGCCGCGTGATATCTCTGCCGATGAGCAGAAGAAGCTTGGGAACATCTTGTTCGATGAAAAAGGATTGCCGCGCGAGCTTGAAGTTCGCATGGGAAAGATTGGCGTGTGGAAGATGAAACTCGATGAGGGAGAGGACAGTCGCGACGCATTGCAACAGGAGACATGGACGGGGGTGTCCACCGATGATCGTCGTGAGCCAAACGATTCATGTCGCTGGGCGACGGTGACACCGATCGTGTTTGATCGTCATCCCAAGAAATCAGACGATGCGGAAGAGACTGTAAAAGCATCATGCAAACGCATCGGCCTGCCTGAGCCTAGAGAGGTGATTCTCACCTCGGTCTCGCTGTTCATCGGTGCTCTGCATGCCCGCCGGTGTCCGTTGATGCAACGTAAAACCGGTGGCAATCTACATCACACGCATGCCATTGTGCTCTTTGACGAACCCATCATCGGCCCCGTTCTTCTTGGAGCTGGTCGTTATCGGGGATATGGCCTTTGCCGTCCGTTGTCAAAGAAAAGAGGTGAGGCATGAACGAACTGAAGCCGGATGATTTTGAGGAGTTTTTCCGCGACGTTTATGGCTATGAGCCATTCCCCTGGCAAAGCCGGCTGGCGCGTCGCGTCTGCGACGGCGACTGGCCTCGCTGCATCGCTTTGCCCACAGCGGCGGGAAAAACCGCGTGCATCGACATCGCCGTATTCGCCATGGCGTATCAGGCGTCGCTGCCAGCGAAAGACCGCACCGCACCAAGGCGAATCTTCTTCGTCGTCGATCGGCGTGTGGTGGTCGATCAGGCGTTTGAACATGCAAAGTCACTGGCTGAGAAACTCGCAGACGCAACGGATGGAATACTCGGTCAGGTCGCCGCAATATTGAAGAAGATAGCCGGGTGCGAGTGCTTGTCAGAATGCCAGTGCCGTCCCTTGGATTACTACGCCCTGCGCGGTGGCATGTACCGCGAAAGCACTTGGGTGCGCTCGCCACTTCAACCCACAATCATCACCTCGACCGTCGATCAAGTCGGTAGCAGACTGCTCTTTCGCGGCTATGGCGTTTCGGATTCGCTCAAGCCTGTTCACGCAGCAATGGTCGGTAACGATTCGCTCATCCTGCTCGATGAAGCCCACTGTTCCAAGCCTTTTGAGCAGACGGTGGGATTGATCCGGAAGTACCGCGACTGGACCGAAGAGCGATTGAACACACCGTTCCATTTCGTGTCGATGACGGCGACGCCTTCCTCGCAGCTCTCAGATGATCAGGTTGAGTGCGATCGTGAAGATGACCATGCTCACGCTGAACTTGGCCGCCGCATCAAGGCGAGCAAGCCAGCCACATTGGTGGTGGCTAAACAAGCCACTGGGAAAAATTGGCGGACTCCGTTTGTCGAAGTGCTGGCTGAACAAGCGAGAACCCTGCAAAGCAAGGGATGTTCTGCTGTCGGCATCATCGTCAACCGTGTGGCGACGGCGAGAATCCTGGCTGATGAACTCAGACGAGTTCCGAGCGGAGAAAAATCAAAAAAACCCGGCGGTGGACATGAATCCGATCCGGATATCGATGTGATCCTGCTCACCGGCCGCATGCGGCCTATGGATCGCGATGCGATTTTCAAGCGTCTTGAACCTCTTTTTTCAGGTAAGGCCGGTGGCCTCACAATGCCCACCTTCGTCGTCGCCACCCAATGTCTGGAAGTTGGAGCCGATCTTGATTTTCACGCGCTGGTCACCGAATGCGCCAGCCTCGATGCCCTGCGTCAGAGATTCGGCCGGCTCAATCGCATCGCCGCACGCGACAACGCCGAAGCGGTCATCGTCATCCGTGGCGATCAAATCGAACCAACAGAAAGCGATGAAGATGCTGACCCCATTTACGGAAACAGTCTGGCGAACACGTGGCAATGGCTGAATCAGCACGCCACCACCGGCGTGTTCGACTTCAGCGTGGCGGCAGTGCGTGCGATGACCCAAGGCATGTCGCCGGAGAAACTGGCCAAGTTGAACGCGCCATCACTCGATGCGGCCGTGCTGCTGCCCGCTCATCTCGACATGCTCTGCCAGACGAATCCGATTCCTGCTCCTGATCCCGATCCTGCCGTGTTCCTGCATGGACCTCAAAGCGGCTTGCCCGATGTGCAGGTGATCTTCCGTGCAGACCTGGGTGAGGATGCAACGCAATGGGCGCAGATCGTCTCGCTCTGTCCGCCATCTTCTTCCGAAGCGCTGCCCGTGCGCCTTGATGTATTTAAGCGCTGGATGGCGGAGGACAATGTGACGAAGGCGAAAGTGACGGACGAATCCAGCGACGTGGAAGGTGATCGAACACGCGATGATGGAGCAACATTGGATTCCGCCGGTCGCCGGGCCTTACGTTGGCGCGGGCCGGTCTCGAAAGACACGACCGTGATCAACTCGCCGGATGAGGTGCGTCCCAGCGACACCTATGTCGTGTCGATCACTGACGACTCCGATTTTGCAAATCTCGGTGATTTTCCTGAGAGAAATCCTGAAAAGAATAAACGACCCACAGATCAAGGCGATGAGGCCTTTCAGCGAGCACGCGACCGGGCCATCCTTCGGTTGACGCCGTTAGTTCACAGCGTGCTTCCATCGTTTGACGATGTGCCTACCGATGATGAAGACCGAGTCAACGAGGCCATCGCCGGGGCGATCGAAATATTGAAATCCGATCCGAGCCCCTTTATCAAAAATGCCGCTGAGTATTTGGCAAAAGAGAAAAATCGATACAAACCCAAGCCGCATCCATGCGGAGGCTTCATCATCATCGGCAAGAAACGTCTCCGCCAGTTCGATCCAACATTCATCGAAGCGGAAGAATCGTGGGATTCGCCTTCCGATCAGCCGGTGCTGCTGGCAGATCACAATCAGGCGGTTGGTCTCATCGCCCGGCAGTTCGCTGCGGGCTGCGGCATGTCTTCATCGCACACGGAAACCTTGGGATTGTCCGGCGATCTGCACGATGGCGGCAAAGCCGATCCGAGATTCCAAGCTATGCTCCATGACGGCAATCGTCGCGCCGCTGACATTTGCAAAGGTAAACGAGCCAAGTCGGTCGGGCAGATGCCCTCAAGAGAGAAACGGGAAGCGATCCGCGCTCGTGCCAGCTACCCCAAAGGTGGCAGGCACGAACTGCAATCGGTGCGATTGGCGGAAAGCGATGGCGTGTTGCCAGCAGATGCGGATTCACGCGATCTGCTCCTCCATCTGATTGCCAGTCATCACGGCCACTGCCGGCCGTTCGCGCCGGTGATCGAGGACAAATGCGCCGAACCATTCTCCTTCGACCATCAAGGGAAAACCTTGACCTTCACCCCTTCCCCCAACAACATCAGCGGCCACGGTCTCGAACGCCTCGATTCAGGCGTGGCGGAACGATTCTGGAAACTCACCCGTCGCTTGGGCTGGTGGGGATTGCCCTGGATCGAATCCATGCTTCGACTGGCCGACTGGTCCGCGAGTGATGCGGCGGAAAGGAAGAGCAATGATGAATAAGAACAACAACGAAATCGTCCTCGCCGGCCTCGATGGCAGTAATCCTCTGGCGTTTCTCGCCGCGCTGGGAACGATGCGCACGCTCACGAATGCTTTGCCAGCCATCGCAGTGAAAATGGCATGGACGCAGCACGGTGGACATTGGTCACCTGTCATCTCACTCAATCGATCCTTTGACGAAAAAGAACTGACGCAGTTGCTGTTCGATCATCTGGAAAAAGACATTCAGAAGCATCCTGTCGCTTTCATGGAATCATTGAAAGGGGCCGCTCCTGATCATGTCTATCAATTATTTCGCCATCGAAGTGACCACGCCGAATTGAACAACAAAAATGAACTCGATTGGCTTTCAGCCATGAGCGCTGACTTGGCACCCGAAGCGACCAGCCAGTTGCAAACCGCCCGAAGAGATTACTTCTTTGGGAATATGAAAAACGTTATGCACTTGACAGAGTTCGACCACTTGTTTCGAACATTGTTTCAGACTTGGGATTATGGTGATTCACTTGAAAATCAATCATTGCACCTGGAGCCTAGTGAGGACCGCAGGCATGCGCACCAATGGTACAAACCCAGCGGCGACCCCAATCGCAAGAAACAGGGTGGAATGCTTGGGGCCAATTGCCTAGCGATCGAGGCGTTCACGTTATTTCAATCAATCGCTGTCGGCGACAAACTCTCCACTCGTGGGTTCTCCGGTAACCGCGCCGACAACACATGGTGGACATGGCCATTGTGGTCTTGCCCACTCGATCTTGACACGATTGGCTCACTCCTTGGATTGTCTGCTCTTCAAACCATCAACCCTTTGACGGTCGAATTGCGGGCGAGAGGCATTGAGATGGTCTTCAGAAGCCAACGAATTCTTGTTGGAAAAACGCCTAATCTTACCCCAGCCGAATCCATCTGAGGGAGACGCGCGATGGAAGCACCAGATGCAAATTCGAACGAGAAATTCGTGGCCGATTCTTCGGACGAACCGGCGATTCTCCCCGTGCGCATGCTCAACGAATATGTCTACTGCCCGCGGCTCTTTCACCTCATGCATGTCGAAGGACGCTGGGCGGATAATCAATACACCATCGAAGGCAGGCACATCCACCGGCGAGTGGATCAACTCGATCACGTGTTGCCCGATGCAGTAGCCGCTGGCGGCTTCGCAGATGAAAAGGCAAGTGCATCCGCATCACACGCAAGCGAAGGAAAGGGCGAAGAAGATGGCAATGCTGAAACCTCCGATAGCGTTTCACACGCCAAGTCATCCGCCAAAGCAAAACCTGCTGGCGATGAGCCACCTGTCATCACGCGTTCGGTTCCGCTCAGTTCCGACTCGCTCCATCTGACCGCCAAGCTTGATCTCGTTTCCTCTGATGGCAGCGAGGCGGTACCTGTGGAGACCAAGCGCGGGCGCGTGCCGAATAATCCCGAAAGGTCGTGGGAGCCGGAGCGCGTGCAGCTCATGGCTCAAGGTCTGCTGCTGCGCGAGCAGGGATATGCCTGCGATCATGGCGTGCTTTATTTTGCGGGTTCACGCACACGTGTGGATGTGCCGTTCACTGCCGAGCTTGAAGCGGACACGTTGCGATACCTTCGCGAAGCGCATCTTGCATCGCAATCCACAATACTGCCGCCGCCACTCGATGACAGTCCCAAATGCAATGGTTGTTCACTCAATGGCATCTGCATGCCTGATGAAACGCTGGCGCTCGCTGCTGTGCCGCTCGATAAGCAGCGCCCTGATGTTCGCCGCATGTACCCAGCCCGCGAGTACGCCACGCCGATGTATGTGCAGGAGCAGGGCGCATCCGTCGGCAAGAGCAACAGCAGACTCATCGTCCGCAAAGACCGCGAGCCGATCGCCGAGGCTAGGCTCAAGGATGTCAGTCAACTTGTACTCTGCGGTAACGTGCAAGTCTCCACGCAAACCATTCACCTGCTTTGCGAAGCGAATGTCCCCGTGGTCTATCTTTCGACAGGTCACTGGTTCAGCGGCATCACCTTCGGCCAGGGCCTGCGAAATGCTTACGATCGTGCTGCACAGTTTCGGGTAGCTGCCGATCCGCAAGCGTGTCTTCAATTTGCTCGCAGGCTCGTCGCGGATAAAGCGGGCAATCAGCGCTCGCTGCTTCGCCGAAATGCATCCGTGCCAGATCGCGTGCTCGATGATCTGGCTCAGCTCCCTAAGCGCGTGGATCAAGCCCATTCACTCGAAGAACTGCTGGGGCTTGAAGGCAGCATTGCAGCGATCTACTTTCAACATTTCGCATTGATGCTCAAGCCTCGTGACTTTGATGCGAACTGGGATTTCACGCATCGCAACCGTCGGCCGCCGCGCGATCCGGTGAATGCGATGCTCTCATTTGGATATGCACTACTCGCCAAGGAATGTACCGTCGCACTACTCAGCGAAGGGCTCGATCCTTGGTGGGGTTTTTATCATCAGCCGCGCCACGGAAGACCATCGCTGGCACTGGACATCATGGAACCCTTTCGCGCCACCATCGTGGACTCAGCGGTCATCACCGCCATCAACACCGGCATGGTGCAGAATCGTAACTTCACCCGCTCCGCTGCCGGCTGCATTTTGCAACCCGCCGGCCGCAAGTCATTTCTTCAAGCATATGAATCGCGACTTGACCAGCTCGTGACCCATCCGGTCTTCGACTACCGCTGCTCTTGGCGTTCCATTATTCGGTTGCAGGCCAGATTGCTGGCGCGATGGCTTCGAGGGGATGTGCCGGAATATACAAGCCTGGTAACACGCTGATTGAATGAATTAAATCAATGAGCAAGTGAACGGCACTGGAACCGTCGCTTGCGGTTTCGAGACGAATTGCAACCTGCTGACTATAAAACTCGGATCACCCCATGGCGCGCCGGCATTACCTCATCAGCTACGACATCAGCAGCGACAAGCGTCGCGTGAAGGTGTTCAATGCCCTCGAAGATGCGGGCGATCATGTGCAGTTTTCGGTTTTCCTCTGCGAACTCACAAGCAAGGAGTTGGCGCAGCTCAAAGCTCAACTCCATCCCGACATCCACGATCGCGAAGATCAGTTACTCATCTTGGATCTTGGCCCCGCTCATCTGAGCCTTGAGTCAGCCATGCAGGTGATCGGCAGACCGCACAAGCCACTGGTAAGAACATTGATCGTGTGAGACAGTGCCAAACGTCAATGCGAAGTAATCCCACGTACCCGTGCAACGCTTGTGCCACCACCTTGGTTGAGAAATTGGACACATCAAGTAAACGCCAAGCATTCCCGCAGCGATGAGTCCATCAGATGAAGACCGGAATAAGATGACTGAGTACAATGAGCTTCACGATGCTGAGAAAAACTGCTACACTGCAATGCATGAAACGAAGGCCGTCGATGATAAAGCTGGCATTCGACAAGTGCATGATCGACCATGGTTGCCAGCTCAATGCCATCGAGCGGCGAGGTGGTGCAGAAAACCCCGCCGCCTCTCGCGATCTTTGGCAAGTAAAGAGTTACGAGTCGAATTCGCTATTGCAGTCGGACAGGTTAGCTGTCGCCACCGACCACCGCTCGTTTTGCCGATGCTTGGTTGATATAGCATCAGATGTTATGAAGGCGACCATTTCCACGCGATCAAAAGCGTGGCCCCATTGAAGCGGGCTGTCGGCAT
>Ga0163155_10005368_pt1 | contig 12811 bp, 16 predicted proteins | sample OliLakLV19SP4G1_FD_148611 | JGI IMG/M metagenome (GOLD analysis project Ga0163155, IMG submission 148611) | Freshwater microbial mat bacterial communities from Lake Vanda, McMurdo Dry Valleys, Antarctica - Oligotrophic Lake LV.19.SP4.G1 | ecosystem: Environmental > Aquatic > Freshwater > Lake >...
GCCGACCAATCTGGCGGAGTGGCTGGAACCTGATATTTTTTGCTGAGCGGGTTGACGTGTTCACGCACACGGACAATGGACAAAGGCTGTCCCCTCCTTGGATCAGAAATATTCTTGAGAATATTTCAAAGTCAATTTACCAGTCTAGTTTAGTGAACAATTAATTGATATGTAAAAATATGTATACTCAATGGTCAAATACTTTTCACGTCTAACCCACTTTTTATGTCTAATCTAGAAAAAATTAATTCGCTCATTCAATGGATAGAAGACTTTAAAGCTCATACTTTTCATACTTTACATAGCGAGGAGGATGTCAACACTAAGTTTGTTTTGCCATTGTTACAGCATCTTGGCTATTTAGATCCCTATCTTCGCAATGCATATCCCGTATCAGAATACAGACAAGGAAAAAGAGGTCGAAATTCAGAAAGCGATAAGGTTTATTTTGCTTTCTCAGAAGACGAGAAACAAAATCCTGATACTTGCCTTATTGTGGTTGAGTCTAAAAAACCACAAATGAATTTAGATAAGGCTGTCATACAAGCCAAATTCTATGGTGCCTACCTTGAGCCAGTTTTTTATGTCATGACTAACGGTAAACAGCTTAGGGTCATTAAGCGCCACCGCTATCGTGGTGGAGAAGAGCTATTTGATATAGATATTAATGAGCTTAGAGATCAAGCTTTAGCTAAAAAAATCTACGAAAGTCTAAATTTTTCAACTGCCATCTCTATTAATGAAACTCATGCTGATCCTCTAATTCACGAGCAGTATGTTTTGTTACATAAATCTCTCGAAACTTATCCAGATATAAAGAGAATTCTGGATAAAGGAGACTTCACGGAAAGCACTAGGAAGAATGGCAATGAATTGACTGCTGTAAAACCAAAAGTTTCAATCACATGCACATTGCCAGTTGCTTTTAACGAAGGTAATTGTGAAATAAAATTCAGCAGTATAACGTTAAGAGGTTTAACAATCTATCTAAATCATAATGATATTTTAAAAGAACTAATGATTGGCTTAAATACAACTCCAGATCAAGAAAACCGCACTTTTATAAAAAAATTAAATGATAGGACGTTTTCAGTATCACTATTTGATAAAGCTTCATTAATAATTTCTGATGTAGAAGCCAAAGACTTATGTTCTTGTGTTGATGAAGTATGCACTGAATATAAGGGAAGAATGATTGAAGCCGAAAATACTTTTAAATCCTGGAATTTTAAGCATGTTCAAAGTAGATATTGGGATTCTTCATGTGGCTTTCATCTTCTGTCCATTAGGAGAGAATTTTGGAAGCTAATGCTTCGTTTTTCACATGAGTTTGATTGGTACGAAGGAAATTCAGGTTGGCATATTTTTCACCCCACATGGGAAACGATTTCTATACAAAAACAGAGATGCCACTTTCCTGCGGAACTTATACCTGAAAATAGAAATCCCCTGAGTGAATTTGTAGATATCCTCTACAAAATTCCTAACCGTCTTGATACGGAAAAAGATGATCAGTGGAAGTATGAAATAGGTTCAAAGGGAATCTGGACAGTATCCCATACTAAAGATTGGTTGAAAAACGACTTCATACCTAAAGTGGAAGAATATTATGCAGAAGAATATGAGGAAATGATGCTCAAAATATTGAATTGTAAGACTGGAGAGTCTTATCAACTCATGGATGATGATTATAATATGGAGGATCTCATTCAAATTCAAGAAGTTGATGAAATAAGAGATTTGGTTCCATATCTTAAAGCGGTACAAGAGTGGCTCCGCCGCTCTAAAGCAAGAAATATAGCATCTTCAGATCTTCGCGCACTTTACAAAAGTTTTGCAGACATTATATGTAATTCTCATCCTTCAGCTGAAATAAGGGAAAAATTGCTTTATCCATCATATTTTCTGAGTGAATGGATGGATATACCTGTCGTAGAATCGCCACTAGATAAACAAACTTCAGAAGAATATGAGGAATGTATAGACACTGCGTACATTAGAGAGAAACTCAGCATTGCAGAAGATATACTTAACGGCAAAGCTACCGCTGGATACCCAAACTGGTCACCACTGGAAATCAAAGATATTTTAAGGTGGCATGTTGAGAGAATTAATCATAGTGAAATTGAAAGTACTGATTGTGCAGATATGTTGACTCGCGTATTTTCGTCTGCTATTGGAACGTGGGATATTTGCTGTTCACAAGTTCAGCTAAATATCGCAAAGGAGGCTTTAATTCCACTGCGGGAGCAAAGCAGCTTTGAACAACGTTATGTCCGATCAACCTTTGAGTAAGTCAACTTGAAGAGTCTCTGAGAAAATAAGCCAAATTATTTGGATGACGCTGTATTTCGCCACCCAAACAATCCTTTCGTGGCTGCCTCAAGAATTCGTGGTTGCCAATTCCAACCCTTGATTGAGTTTACCGCTGCGAAACCCTTCTAAATCTAAGGTGACATAGACAAAGCCAAAGGATTGCAGCTTTTCTACCAGTATCGGCAAATCCATCGTCAGCACAAATTCCTTAATTTGCTCAGCCGGAAGCTCAATTCGGGCAGTGTCGCCTTCCGATCGCACACGCAATGTTTTCAGCCCCAGTTTCCGCAAATAAGCTTCGGCTCTGCCCACGCGATGCAGTTTTGCCATCGTGATTTGTTCGCCATAGGGAAAGCGCGAACTGAGGCAAGGTTGAGCCGGTTTATCCCAGCACGACAAGTCGAGATGTTTAGCGATTTGCCGCACTTCCAACTTGGTGATGCCAATTTCTGCCAGGGGCGATCGCGCTCCCCGCTCCTTTGCTGCTTGAATTCCAGGTCGGTAGTCTCGCAAATCATCCGCATTCACGCCATCCACCACATAGGGATAGCCCCGTTCCAGTGCCAGCGGTTTCAAGGTGTCGTGCAGTTCGCTTTTGCAAAAATAGCAGCGGTTAACCGGGTTGGAAGCATAGTTAGGATTCTCCAACTCGTGAGTCTGCACCAGTTCATGAGCAATGCCAATTTCAGCAGATTGAATGCAGGCTTCTTCCAAATCTTCCGGCAACAGCGACGGAGATACGGCAGTCACCGCCAACGCGCGATCGCCCAACACATCAAACGCTACCTTTGCCACCAACGTACTATCGATGCCGCCAGAGTAAGCAATCAGCGATCGCTCCATCTCAGCAAACAGCGATCGTAATTGTTCCAGCTTATCCAAATAATCCCACTGCATAATTAATCTCCCCCCGCCCAAACATCTCAGGCAAGTCATTCTTCCACTTCCACCTTAACGTTTCCAGGACTGGAACTTTTTATCTTCTTCCAGAAGTCCATGATTCCATCATTTTCTCGACAACTTCAACGGATACGCCCTTTCCCTGGTCGATTTCACTCAAGCCCTCTTTGACCGCAGCAATAAATTCGATCTCCCGCAGAATTTCTCGCAATGAAACCTCAGATGGCAAGCGCTTTAAAAGTTCAATGACTGCTTCTTTGTCGCTCATGGCAAACCATATCAGTGAATGGATAGCCCAGATTTTAACGCAGCGGTCACAGTCTTTGCATCAATCCCAATAACGTCTATTTAAACTCTATAACGCCTGCTATGAGCCTATAGCATAGAAGTTCGCCCCCAGAGTCAGGCTTTTTCCAAGGTTGACCGAGACTGAGTACTACAAGACATCGAGCACTTAGAGAATACCCATTGCTAAGCTTGTTACACAATGCTGGGTCTGTCACATTCGCGACTAAATTATCCTCATTTGATAAAGGTATCGCTCCTTTCCATTTGCCATAACTATTGCACCAAACCCGAAAATCTTGAGCTTCTACAAGTTGTAAAGTACGTCTCTGCTTGAAGGGCAAATCCATCAAGTAAGAATAAGGAACAGCATTAAGCCAATCGTCGTATTCACTATGTAGAATTTCTTCTTCACAGTACTGAGCAATGTCTTCAGGCTCGGCTTTACCTAACCGTCTCCAGATTTTAGACGAAATAAAGCGATTCTCGCATTCGTACCCCTTTCCCTGATCAAATAAAGGAATATCAATAATGTCTAAAGGCTGAATCGGCTCTCCGTCCACAATGGATAAGTTTGATGGAATACGTCCATCGTCCAGTCTACTAATCGGACGAACCCATTCGCCCGTAAATGAATTAATCCCTGCGATACACCTACCGCCAAGTTTAAGAGAGTTCGCAAAGCAAATGATTTCAACCATAGTTACAGGTGATGAATACTCACATTTCCCCATGTCTGACTAAGATATTCGGCGACTAAACGACGATGGCATTGATGGGGCGTTGGTTCGCTACACAGCAAACAAGCACAATTCATTAGATTTGGAGAAACTTTTTTTTCAATTTGTCGCTCCGCAATGAGTTGATTAAATTTTTGCTCATAGGCTGTCCAGTCTCCTTTCTGTTTTTTGTATTGGTCAAGAATGTCCTGAGTTGGAGCTAAATCTAAAATATGAATATATTCAATGTCACCAATTTTTTTTAAAAAAAATTCTAAGTCTATTTTTTTTGTAAACCCCGCTAGTTGAGAGACGTTATTCAGGCGAGTATCTATAATTGTCTTGACACCAGCCTCTGCTAAGGTATCGAAGAATTTTTGAGCACTTTTCTTAGTAAACCCAATCGTGAACAGGTTGATTTGACTTGTCATAACGGCTTTCATCCTTTTCTACATAAGCAATTTCACTACCTTGCAGGACATATGCCTGTTGAAGGCACTGCTCCCTAGTTGGAAGGTTTGTCTCAAACAAAGTGAGTTGAACCTGAACTGAACCTTCCGAAAATTCTGTCAATCCCTGCTTGACAAGCATCCTATCTTCTAAATGAAGATGGGATTCCAAATTACCGTTGCGTAAAATATGGTTGATATTCAAATCGATTTTTTTAAGATGCTGACAAATTAATATCGCTCTGTGGCAAGTAATCGGGTCTTTCTCTGCACACATCAAAGCAACTTTATACTTTTTTGTCCCTTCAAGCACACGCTGAATTCCCTGATGAAAAGTCTCTGTTTTAGCAATTCTTTCATAAATTGCTTTTCCTTCGATGTAACAGTCTAAATTATCGGATCTCGCTCCCAGTTCACGCCCCAAAAATACGTAGCGAATTCCTTGATTAATCAGTGATTCTTTCAAGTTAGATTGGTTAAAGTGCGGTAAGTAGCGGCTATAGGGATGGGAACGCACATCAGCAAGTGCCGTTACCTCGTACTTATGAAGTAAGGAGATAAACTCTTCCACGGTTTGATTGGAATGACCAATGGTGAATATATTCATCTTTATCTACTTTTTTGAGATATTAAGATTACTTGTCTTCTGAATTGATACTTCCCTTTAGCTGAGATCGCGCTTTCTCTACTTTTGACTACCTGTTGGCAACCTCAAGCCATCCCGCGATCGCGTCTTTCAAATTCGCCACGACCTCTTCCATCGTGTCCCCTTCGGTAATACAACCGGGCAGCGCAGGCACCTCTGCCCAATAGCCACCTTCTTCTGCGGGATGAATGATTGCTCTAATTTTCATGCGCCTATTGTAAATCAGATTCACTCGTTGTCTGGATTAACGCCCAACGCCTTTAGCTGAGCTTGCAATCGTGCCACCTGCGATTCCGCCTGTTCCGCACGTTGGCGTTCTTGTTCCGCTCGTTGATGTTCCCGTTCGGCGCGTTCCTCTGCGTTTTGTCGTGCCAAAGTCTCTGCCCGGAGTGCCTGCACCAATTCACCAGGGGCAAGCAGTTTTTCGCCCGTATCTTCGCGATAGAAGCCGATCAACGCGCCGTCTACCTGAAGCCGCAACTGCAAGGGTTCGCTGCGCCCATCGGCGATCGCTGCATACCCGTCGCCTTGCAGTCGATAGCCGCGCAACTGCTCTGGAATCCATTCGCCTTTCGGATCAAACAGCCAATATTCCGGAACTTCTAGCTGTTCATACAGCGTCTTTTTAGAGTCCTGATCTTGCTTGCGAGTGCCTTCGGAGGTGATTTCAAAAATCACAGCGGGAACCTGTCCTTCTTCCCAGGTTTTATAGTTATCTCGCGCTCCCGGCGGCACGTCAAAGATCACCATAATGTCTGGAGCGACGCGCAATTTGGGAAACCCTTGAGCGTAGTACAAAAACTGATCGGCTAGAACGATCGCCCGGTCTGCCAAAAGCTGTCGCAAAATCACCACCGCGTCAATAATCGCATCAACATGCACCGATGTTTCAGCCAACGGTTTACCATCTGAACTGGGATAAACGATTTCGGTTGAACGGGCTGTGGGCAAAACGCTCGTCATAAAGCACCAGCAAAAATCGTTTCTCTATTGTATCGATTATCTTTGGTTGGCATGAGTCGAAAAGAGGGCGCGATCGCCCAATGAGGCAAGTCGATATGCCAATCAATTCATCTATGCTAAATGGCGCTGCAACACCGATCGCGGAGCGCGGCGGACTCGGCAAAGAATCGTGTCGTGTCCTAAGCGATCGCAAGCTTCATATCGATGACAGTCCGAAAAACCGTAGTATTCGCCTTCCACTTCCAGCACATCGATCGGTTCTTGCAAGCCGATTTTCTGAATCGACTCCATCAGCGCGGCAACTTTTGCAGGATCATTTTGTCTAAATAAGGGGCGGCGAATTTTGTTGAGGGAAATGGCTTCAACGCGAACCATGGTACTTTTTCCAATTCATCTCTCTAAATCATAGTCGTTATGAGTATGATTTGCAGAGTATGAATACTGAGTTTATTAAAGGTGATGGGCTGCGATCGCAACTAGACAGTATCTTAGTAGCTGAACGAGATGCTTTTTTTGAGTAGGTAGAGATCGTGGCTATTGCACATCCTGATGAAAAATTGATGAGTGCGGTGTGGCTGAGGGGCTTAGGAATGGCGGCTGGGGCGATCGCAACGGTCGCATTACCCTTTAGCTTTGTGACTGCACAATCTCCCCAGCCAGCCTTGTCTCAACAGGCGACTCCTGCAAAGGATGTGCAATTGCAAGTCGGGATTGTGCAACGGTTTGGCACGCAATCAACGGATACTATGACATTGCAAGCTCAACCGGGCGATCGCTTGACTCTCAAGTTTCCACAAGCGAATGGCAAAGTGAAACCCCTAATCGCCAATACCGCGACCCTGAAGGTAGTGATGCAGCCTCTCCCAGAATCGCAGGTACAAGAGCGGGTTGTCCTCAGCACCCATCGCAGTTTTGAAAGTGCAGAAGACAGCGCTAATCGATGGCGATCGCAGGGCATCCCTGTAGAAATTGCCCAGCCCAAACGATGGCAGGTGTGGGCGAAGCGGGATATCTACACCACGCCTCTCTTGCGCCGATTCTTATTACAAAGCTTACAAATCAAGGGCATTCAAACCGCTTTTGTGGATAGTCGCCTCTTGAAACAGCAGCCAAAAGCCACTTTGCTGATCAACGGCAAATCTTACCTAAAAGATAATGTGCAGATTTCGGCGGGTCGGGGGGCAATTCAGGTGAAAACCGAATTGAAGGACGATCGCAACACGCGGCTTTATGCCGGAAGTCTACGCCTTCAGCCGAATACTTATGGCACCTACAGTTTAGTAAATCAAGTGCCATTAGAAGCTTACCTGCGGGGGGTTGTGCCCCATGAAATTGGCACGACTGCGGCATCGTCTGTGCTTCAGGTGCAGGCGATTTTGGCGCGGACTTATGCCCTACGGAACCTGCGCCGATTTGCCGTGGATAACTACCAGCTTTGTGCTGATACTCAATGTCAGGTTTATTTTGGATTAGGTGGGGCAAATTCGGCGACCGATGCGGCGATCGCGGCAACACGCGGCAAAGTGTTGACTTATCAAAATGAACTGGTTGATGCGGTCTATTCTGCTTCTACTGGCGGTGTGACTGCCTCCTTTAATGATGTCTGGGAAGGACCCGATCGCCCGTATCTCATGACTCGTGTTGACTCCGTTGCTAGTAAATGGGATCTATCGCGACAGCCGTTAACCAACGAACAAACGGCACGTCAATTTCTTAAACAAACAAAAGGCTTTAATGAAGCCGATCAAAAGTGGTTTCGCTGGCAATATAGCAGTAGCCTGACTGAATTGAACAAAGACCTGCATGAGTATTTAAAAACTCTAAATAGTCCCTTAGCGAACTTCAAAAGCATTGAGCAGCTAAAGGTGGTGCAGCGATCGCCCGCTGGACGGGTCCAAAAGCTGCGGGTGACGACCGATTTAGGCGAGATCGACCTGGAAAAAGACAACATCTTGGTTGCATTCTATGCGCCTGCAAGCTTGTTTTTCTATTTCGATCCGCTGCTGGATAACCAAAAAAAGCTGACAGGCTATGCCTTCTCCGGCGGCGGATTTGGGCATGGAGTGGGACTTAGCCAAACGGGTTCCTATCACCTAGGCAAGCTCGGCTGGAGCAGCGATCGCATCCTCAGCTTCTATTATCCCGGCACCCAACTTCAACCGATTAACAACTCAATTGTATTCTGGCGCGATCCGTTCGTCAGGTGATAGGGCAGTAGGGAAAAGGGAACAGGCAACAGGGATTAGAAAAGAAAACTCAAAATTCAAAACTCAAAACTCAAAACTCAAAACTCCCTCTTCCCCAACACCCTCGCCTCTCGCCTTTCAAAAAATACACCCCACAGCAGGATCGCTATGAGGTGAGTTTTTATAGATATATGTTTTTGCTGAAATGACGCGATCGCTACAATTGGCAATCGCATCAAAATCTTGCAAGCTGCTAGAGGAGAAGCACTAGTACAGAGCTTCTTCTTGGTGGGTTTGAATGGTCACATCGGCGGTAGGATAGGCGACGCAAGTTAGCACATATCCTGCTTGAATTTGGTCATCATCTAGGAAAGATTGATCAGATTGATCAACCGCACCAGAAACAATCTTGCCAGCACAAGTGGAGCAAGCACCGGCGCGACAAGAGTAGGGAAGGTCAATCCCTTGCTCTTCAGCCGCATCAAGGATGTACTCATCATCGGGAACTTCGATAGTGGTGTTTAATCCTTCTGCTTCGTTGATTAATGTGACCTTAAAAGTTGGCATGAAGTGATCCTCTCTCTAATGGATACAGCACTTTAAGAAAGCTTATTTAAGCTGACTGTGCATTCTTATAAGTTAAGACTGCTTTACATTTCAGCCTTACCATTCTTGATACTACGGGATAACGAGCGGTTTATGACTCATGATCCCCTCCTAATAGAATGGGATTCGTAATGGAAATGGTCAATCCAATCTACTTATCTTATGAGACGAGTAAAAAGCACTGGATAATCACCGATTTACGCTGGAAAAACACCTAAAACCCATTGAACTATTGACTTTTAAGTTTTCTTGGCAGCCAGATAAATATTTATTTGGGATGATTTGAATCATGATAGTTTCTTATATGTTCTTAAGGCTTTAAGCCGGATTTTTTATGCGAGTGGGATTGGTAGGAACTGGACATGCAGCGAAACTTCGGGCAGACTCGCTTCAGGGAGAACCTCGTGCGGCTCTAGTCGTCGTTGCGGGACACAACTTAGAGCGTACCGAAGAATTTTGCCAATCCTATGACGCGATCGCCTGCGACTCCTGGCAAGACTTGATCACTCGATCAGATGTGGATCTAGTGGTAATTGCCACGATCAATCGGGATCATGGCGCGATCGCTCAAGCTGCCCTCAATGCGGACAAGCACGTAATCGTGGAATATCCCCTAGCGCTGGATGTTGCCGAAGCTGAAGCCGCGATCGCCCTAGCAAAAGCCAAGCAAAAACTCCTGCATGTCGAACATATTGAACTGCTCGGCGGCGTTCACCAAGCCCTCAAAGCATCCCTGGCTCTGATTGGCGATCCCTTCTTTGCCCGCTACATCACCCTCAAACCCGAACGTCCCGCCCCTCAACGCTGGAGTTACAATCTCCAAGACTTCGGCTTTCCCCTAATCGGTGCCCTCTCTCGCCTGCATCGCCTGATTGATCTCTTTGGCGAAGTCGCCTCCGTCACCTGCCAAGCCCAATTCCTCCCCCCTCTCCCCTTGCCCCTCGCCTCGCCTTATTATTCCACCTGCCTTTGCACTGCTCATTTACGCTTCAAAAGCGGACTTTTGGCAGAAGTCACCTATGGCAAAGGAGAAGCGCTCTGGCAAGCTACTCGCACCTTTGAAGTGCAGGGCGAAACCGGAGCATTGATATTTGAGGGGGAGCAGGGAACCCTGATTCGGGCGGAGGGCACTGAAGCGATCGCGATCGGCGGTCGGCGTGGGCTGTTTGCCAAAGACACCGCCATGGTGCTAGATCACCTCACCATCGGCACCCCGCTTTACGTCACTCCAGAAGCTAGTCTTTATACTCTCAAAGTTGCCGACGCAGCCAGCAAGTCCGCAGCCACAGGCAATGCAATAGAAATTTGATAATAAGAGAGTAACAAATGACTTCGCACTTCTTCTAAGAAATTAGATTTCCAATAAGTATAAATAGTGGCAAGGCGAACATAGATTTCCTTCGCCCTGATCCTGCCTCAGCGTATGTATTGCTAACGTTTCCCATCACCATCGCAGAGAACCTTTCGATCTCACAGATAGCCTAAAATAAGGTCGGGTGCCTGAACGTTTTTAGCTGACGTTTCTATAGTTGATCAAGTAGTACGTCATATTCTGCATGAGAACCGACCCAGAACCAGATTACCGTGTCTTCATCTAATTGACCGACTGCCCGATAGTCTCGATTGATTCGTGCAGAATAAATTGGCAGTTTGGGATGAACTTTCTTGAACCTCAAACTGGGATATTTAGGATCTTGCTTGAATTGCCGATACGCCCTGCGAGTCTGTTCCTGAATCTGCTCTGGTAGTTCAGCAAACATTTGACGAAATTGAACGGTTGTACGAGACTTCACAATGTTTCTGAATCTAATTCCTGAGTTTTGCCTGCATGATATTCAGCCATCGCCTCGGCTGCAAGTTTAGACAGCAAATCCGAGGAGCGCGCAAATGACTCATCCCACCGCTGATCATCTTCGAGTTCTTCTAAAATCAGGGTTGCGATCGCATTTTGATCGCTAGGAGGCAGGGTTTTTAATCGGGCGATCGCCTGTTCAAGCAACTCAGTCATAACTATTTACTAGAGATGTGTTTTTTTCGATTATTACTTACTGAATACCGCTTAACTACTGATTGCAATACCCAAAGATACCATCACCCGCATCGAGTGCTGATCGCGATCGGCAGTCGGCGCGGACTGTTTGCCAAAGACACCGCGATGGTGCTAGATCACTTAACTATCGGCACACCGCTTTATGTCACCCCAGAAGCCAGTCTCTACACCCTCAAAGTTGCCGATGCAGCCAGCAAGTCCGCAGCCACAGCCAGCGCCATAGAAATTTGATCAAAGAAGAGTAACAAAAACCTCATTCAATGGATTGCCAATCTAAAGCTGTGATAAACCGAGATAGATGCGCTACGTTCGTTGTTGCAACAATTATCTCCATGATCTCATCGCCCAGCAGACGGGCTTGAGCAGATAGAATCACATCCCCATCTAACGCTTTGGCATCTGCGGTAGGCTGTCCAGTTTTCCTCGCTTCTGCCCACAACTCAGCCGCTAGAAGCATCGTATCTGTTTGAATCGGGATGTAATCGAGAGTTTGTTTCAAAGCGTCAAGCCGACGCAGACTTCGCAACAAGCCTGCACGAAGGAGTTTGCGGCGAACTTCGTAATCTGAGATTTCGGGAATGGCAACCCGTTCTCCACGTTGTAAAAGGGATTTTAGCCATAGCTGGCAATCAAGGGGAATGCCTTTAGCTTTGGGATTCGTGACCATTCCCAGTGGACCAGAATCTAGCAAAATCAAACGACTCACGGAAATAAGGGGCGATCGGACAATCGATCTTGATCAAGAGCAGTTTTCAGAAATTCCCAAGCTTGCTGATGTTCCGATGCATCTTCACTATCATCCAACCATGAGTCTAAAAGATCGATCGCTGCTTGGTTTTTCCGTGCTTGTTCAGCATCAACAACCGATGGGATGGCTGATGGAATTTTCTGTCGAAACTGGCGCAAAGTATCCAGTAAATCTGCCCAATACTCTCTAGGCGTTGCCTCAATTTCGTCAAGCAGCAATTTGAGAGAAGCTGAAGGTGAGATAGAACGGTCTGCCATATCTTTGAAATCACCCTCGAAGAGCATGGACAATTTTAACGCAGTAGCTAGTGGATCACAGAAAATGGCATAGTAATTGGCGATCGCACTCTTTTCTTTGATCTTCTCTGATTTGGGTTACGGTGAGGCGAATCGTGCGCTTCGCGATCGCCTCTTCATTGAGCATTCCTGAGGCTATCACCGCTTGAGCAATCTATTGCCCCATAGCCTACTCCCCAATCACTGCCTGAAACCGCTCATCGTCTCGAATGCCATCAAAATCTGAATCCGTTTTTGCCCATTCCCGGTACTTTGCATCCAGGTCAATGGCATGTTGCAGGGTTTCAATAGCCAGATCTATTTTTCCCTGCAAGCCATAGCAGCCGGCTTTGTTATACCAGGCTTTGTGATAGTCCGGTTTGAATTCAATGGCTTTCTCATAGCTGGCGATCGCCTCCTCCTGGCGACCTAAGGCAGACAGCGCCACGCCCCGGTTGTACCAGGCTTCGTGATCGTCCGGTTTGATGGCGACGGCTTGCTCATAGCTGGCGAGTCCTTCGGAAAGCTTCGCTAACGCCGCCTCTTGCTGTCCTTGTGCTTGTAAACTGCGCCCTAAGGCAGACAGCGCCACGCCCCGGTTGTACCAGGCTTCGTGCTTGTCCGGTTTGATGGCGACGGCTTGCTCATAGCTGGCGATCGCCTCTTCC
>Ga0163155_10005373_pt1 | contig 12805 bp, 10 predicted proteins | sample OliLakLV19SP4G1_FD_148611 | JGI IMG/M metagenome (GOLD analysis project Ga0163155, IMG submission 148611) | Freshwater microbial mat bacterial communities from Lake Vanda, McMurdo Dry Valleys, Antarctica - Oligotrophic Lake LV.19.SP4.G1 | ecosystem: Environmental > Aquatic > Freshwater > Lake >...
GCCTACCGTCGCGTCGGGCGCCTACGACATCGGCTTCCCAGCGCGCGAACTCTGGCCGTATGAAGAGGAGCTGTTTCAAAAAGCCCGCGGCTATGCGCCGACGGTCGTGCTCGTCGGTGTCGGCGCGCACCGCACGGCCGGGCTCACGCCCGCGCTCGGCGTGTTCGTCCATGCGAGCAATCCCCTCGCGCGCATCACCCTCGAGCAGCTTGACGCGATTTATTCCGACGCGCGCCGCCGCGGTGGAAAAGCGGCCTTCGTCACGTGGGGCGATCTTGGCGCGACGGGAGAGTGGGCGGCGCGCCCGATCCGCGCCTACACGCACCGCCTGCCGAACGGGATCGACTACTTCATTCAAAAGACCGTGATGCGCGGCGCGGATTTCAAGCGCACCGTTATCGAACTCCCGATGCGCCGCGGCGACCTCGGCCCCGACGAGGTGATCGCCGAGGCGGTCGCGCGCGATCCGGCGGCGATCGGGTTCGCGGGTTTCGGCGCCGTGACGGCCTCGGTCAAAACCCTCGCCTTGGCCGAGACCGCGCGCGGCCCGTTTTTATCGGGCACGCTCGAAGAAGTGGCGACGCTGCGTTATCCGTTCTCTCGCCCGATCTATATCGTGATCGACCGGCCGCCGGGCCAGCCGGTCGCGCCGAAGATCGCGGAGTTCCTTCGCTACGTCCTGAGCGCGCCGGGGCAGAACGTGTTCGCCGCGTCCGGCGGCTGGCTGCCGCTGCCGCCGGAACTCGCGCACGCCGAGCTGGCGAAACTCCGCTGAAGGTTTCTTCACTTCCGCTTCAGCATCGGTTCGGAAATTTCCGGCACGCTCCCATCACGAATCGTTCGTTCAACTCTCCGCTCCTTTCCCTCATGAAATTCCCTCGTCCCATCCTTTGCGCCCTCGTCGCTGTCGCGGCTGCCGCGCTCGTTTCCCCGGCCCGCGCCGCCGAGCGCGCGCTCGTCATCAGTGTCGACGGCATGCATGCCATCGACCTCGCGCTCTGGGTGAAGAACAACCCCGACTCCGCGTTCGCCCGGCTCGCCAAGCGCGGCGTGACTTATTCCAACGCCCGCACGCCGCTTCTCGGCGACTCCACGCCGGGCCTCGTCTCGATCGCCACCGGTGCCACGCCCGCGACCGCCGGACTCATCTACAGCCCGTTCTTCGACCGCTCGCTCGTGTCCGCAGGCGCGCCCGCCGGCACCATGGGCGCGCTCTACACGATCGACGAAAAATGGGTCCTCGACTCGACCCGCGAAGATTCCGGCGGCGGCATCGACGAGAAAAAGCTTCCGCGCGATCCGGCACGCGGCGGCGCGCCCGTTTATCCGCATGATCTCCTGCGCGTGAACACCATGTTCGAGGTCGTGAAGGCCGCCGGCGGCCGCACCGCTTGGATCGACCAGCACATCCTCTATAACGATCTCCTCAACGGTCCCTCGGGCACGGGACTCGACGACAGCATTGCGCTTGAGCGCAAAGGCACGCCGCAGACCTTTGAGGGTTTCTCCGCGCAGGACGCGCGCCGTGTCGAGATTCTCCTCCGGCAAATCCGCGGCTTCGACAGCGGCGGCCGGAATAAAGTCGGCGTCCCGAAATTGTTCGGCATGGGTTTCATCTGCTTCGGCGCCATGCAGAAATCCGAAGGCTACGCCAACGCCCGCGGGGGCATCGGAGTAAGAAACCTCCGCGCCGCGCTCAAACTCGTGGACGATTCCCTCGGCCGCATCGTCGCCGAGCTGAAGAAGGAAAAGCTCTACGACTCCACGCTCATCGTCCTCAGTTCGAAGCACGGCCAGTCCCCCATCGACGTGAAGCAGCGGCGCCTGATCGATCGCAATGTGATCCGCGACATCGTCGGGAGCGTGCAGAAGGACAACCTCGTCCACGCCGCGCTCGATTCCGTCGGGCTCCTCTACCTGAAGGATCCGTCGAAGACCAACGCGGTCGCCGACGCCCTCCGCGCGCGCGCCTCCGAGGCCGGCATCCTCAAGGTCTATCACGGCGAGCAGTTGAAACTTTTTCTCCCGCTTCCCGACACCGATCCGCGTATGCCGGACATCTTGATCCAGCCGACACTCGGCGTGTTCTACGCCGACAACCCCGAATCGCCCGTCAGCAAGGCCCTGCTCGCCGAACACGGCGGCATGTTGGACGAGGACACGCATGTCCCGCTGCTCGTCTCCTTCGCCGGCGCGCCCGGCACCGTCAGCCGCGCGCCGGTGTTCACGCACCAGATCGCCCCGACCGTCCTCGCCGCCCTCGGCCTCGACCCCGCCGCCCTCAAGGGTGTGCAGATCGAGGGCACGCCGGCATTGCCGGGGGTCGTCTGGAAAAAGTAGGCTGCACCGCGTGAACGCTCGCCCCGCTTCCTTCGCGCCGCTGTATCTCGCGGGGAGCATGCTCGCGGTCGGCGCTTCGGTCGGGGTCGATCCCGCGCTACCGCGCTATGAACCGCGACCGATCACACCGCCGCAGCACGCGTCTTATCAGGCGCCCGACGGCGCGATCGCGATCGTCGGTTACAACGACATGCGGGAGATGCTCGGGGCGCTTTGCGAACGGTTCGGGGCCTTGCATCCGGGTTTCGAGTTTTCCCTCGACCTCCGCGGCACGCGCACCGGGCCGCCGGCGCTCGCGAGCGGCGTCTCCGCTCTGGCCCCCATGGGCGCGGAATTCTCGGCCCGCGAACTCGCCGACTACCGCGCGACCACGGGGGGCGATCCGCTCGTGGTCCGCATTGCCCACGCGTCGCTCGACCCGAAGGCGCTGAGCGGACCGCTGGCGATCATTGTGCATCCCTCCAATCCGTTGACGGCGATTTCGCTGGCCGATCTCGCCGGCCGCTTTGGCGGCCGTGGCGTAGCCGGCGGCCTGCGCACGGTCGGGCTCGGTCCGGAGACGGCGCTCGGGATTTTTTTTCGCGACCGGGTGCTCGCAGGCCGGGAATTCTCCCCGGATTTTGTCGCGCTCCCGCAGTCGGCGGCGGTGGTGAAACTCGTGGGCGGGGATCCCCGTGCGATCGGATTCGCGGCGGCGGTCCGCGCGACCGAAGACGTGAAGATCCTCGCGCTCGTGCCATGGGCGGGCGGGGCCCCGGTCGCGCTGACGGAGACGAACCTTGTCGCGGGCCTTTATCCGCTCGGCCGCCACCTGTTCCTGTGCGCGCGGCTACCGCTTGAGCCGTGGGTGGGCGGATTCCTCAGGTTCGTCCTCTCGGCCGAAGGTCAGGCGATCATCGGGGCCGGCACACTGGGCTACCGCGCGCTGGGAGTAGACGAAGCGGCGGCTGGACGGGCGCGGCTTCCGGCCTTTCCCTTAACCGAAATTAAGCCGAGGTTCAGCGAACCTTAACCCGCCGATCGCATGCTTTCGGTCACGTAACCCCCAATCATCGGCCGTCTGCCGTGCCCCCCATCATGAATACCCCCATGTCACTGTTCCGCACGCCCCGCTACGCCCAGCTCATCGCCGGCCTTTTGCTCCCGACGGTCTCGCCGGCGCTTGCACAGACGGCAACCCCGACGAACACCGCCGATGATGTGGTCCGGCTCGATGCCTTCCAAGTGACCACGACTCTGGGTCACTACACCGACACGATGTCTGTGTCGGCGATGAAAGTTCCGATTCCGCAGATCAATCTTCCCTTCAGCGTGCAGGGCCTCAACGCCGCCTTTTTGGCCGACGTCCGCACCTCGCGCCTCGAAGATGCGTTCGGCTACATCACCGGGCTCAACAAGCAGGGCGATGCCGCCAATCAATTTACCCTCCGCGGATTTTCGGCCGCGGGTTCCAATCTGCAAAGCCTGCAGATCGACGGCTTGCCCGGGCCCACGTCGCGGTTTGCTTCGCCGCCATCGATCAATGTCGAGCGACTCGAAGTGCTCAAGGGCCCGACGTCGGTGCTCTACGGTCAGGCCAATCCCGGCGGGTTGCTCAACGTCATCACCAAGAGCCCGCAGGCCGCCCGCCGCACGACGTTGTCCACCTTCGTCAGCACCTTCGCCGGGCAGACGAGCAGTTTCTCCGAGGCCAACAGCTACACCGTTTCGCTCGATACGACCGGGGCGATCGACGGGGCGAAGAAGTGGCTCTACCGGCTCATCGTGAGCTACGAGGATCAGGATTCGTTCCGCGATTACTACTACCAGAAGAACAAATATTTCTATCCTTCGCTGACCTACCGTTGGAGCGCGGATACTTTTATCACGTTCAAGGGTGATCTCATCCGGGAGGAGCGGCAGGCCAACGACGGGCTGGCCGTTCCGTTTCTCAACGTCGCGCTCCTGCCGCCGGTCAACGTCTCCTACACCGCGCCCGATGCGATCGACAAGGACTCCGGCGAATCGCTGACGGCGGTCTTTCAGACGCGCGTCCTGGATCGTTGGACCGCGCGCGCCACCTACCGCGCCACCTACCACACCGACTCGCGTTCGGCCCTCGAGGCCGCCCAGCAGGCGATCGTGAGCAACGCCGCGGATTACACGCTCTCGACCATCGGGCGTCGCCTTCGCCTGCAGGAGAACGTCAAGCGCTACAATTTCGTCGACGCGAATATCTTCGGCTCGGTCGGACCGGAGACGTTCAAGCACATGGTCATCGTGGGCGTGAACGGAGGTAAGGAATGGCTCGATACCGATACCATCGCGCAAGGCGGCACCAACCCCGCGCTCACCCCGGTCAATCTCTACCGGTCCGTCCCCGATATCGGGGTCCGCTCCACGTTCCCGACCGCGTTTACCAACGCGGGACTGACGGCGCAGCGCCGGCGCCAGACCCCCTTCTGGAACTATGGGTTCTATGCCTCGGATCACATGACGCTGGGCCGATACTTCGACGCTTCCCTCGGTGTGCGTTATGACCGGCAGGATTCTTATCAGAAGACGACCGCCCGGGCGACCGGCACCGCCACCGGGTTGAAGCAGCAAGCGACGAAGACCGTCCCCTCGGCCGGCCTCGTGTTTCATCCGACGCCCGGTTTTTCGCTCTACGCGAGTTACTGCGAAGGCTTCAAGCCCCAGGCCCCCGGCAACGTCGACATCAATGACAATCCGGGGTTTCCCGCCGAGACCTCGTCACAGATCGAGTTCGGCGTGAAGGCGGATGCTTTTGATCGGCGTCTCACCGGCGGCATCGGCGTCTATGAAATCAAGAAAGAGAATGTCCTCACCGGCACCGGCACGACTTCCCCGACCGGCAGCCCGATCGCGAATCTCTCCGGGCTGCAAGAGAGCAAGGGCGTCGAGGTGAACGTCGCCTACCAACCCAGGCCCTACTGGCAGATCCAGGTCGGCTACACCTATATCGATGCGCGGGTGAAGACCTCGACCACGGCCATCCTCCGCGGCGCCTTGCTCGACAACACCCCGCGCAACGCGGCCAATTTGTGGACCCGGTATAACGTGCCGAAAGGCCCCTTCAAGGGCCTCGGCTTCGGCTACGGATTCATCTACTCCGGCCAGCGGCAGGCGATCATCACCAACGTGCCGACGACGATCACCATCAACCCCATCACCCGTGCCGTCACGGCGACCGGTCGGCTTGAGTTGCCCGGTTTTTCCCGGTCCGACCTCGCCGTCTATTATCGCCGCGGTCGCCTCGATTACGCGGTGAACGTCGGCAATATTTTCGACCGCCGTTTTATCGCCGGCGCGATCCCCGCCGACGCCACGCGGCTCAAACCGGGCGATCCGCGCAAGATCACGTTTTCGGTCAAACTGGATCTCTGAGGGCGTCCCGCCCCGCGCACCCTAAATTCGAATTCAGCGTCGGTTCAGGTGCGTTTAACGCCCGGCCTTTACCGTTCCCGCTTCACCCCGCTTGCCCCCGCGTCCCCGCTTTATTCCATGAAAATCGCCACCCGCATCCTATCCCTGCTCGCCCTGCTCGGCCTCTTCTCCGTCGTCGCGCACGCGCAGACGGCCCCCGCTCCCGCCAAGAAGAAAAACTGGACCGCACCTGCGCAAAAAATCTACGCCCAGGCGCTCGCCGACCGCATCCTCAAAGAGCATCCCGAACTCATCAGCGTCACGCTGCAGGGCAATCCGCCGGGTGCCGCCAAAGATGTTTACACCATGTTTGCCGGCTCCTTCCCCGAGCGCATCGGCAACGCCTGCGGCCCGGACGACGTCGACGTGATCCTCAAAGGCATCACCATCATCGATCCCCGTTGGCGCCGCACCAACGACCCGGCGAAGAAATTCGTGATTCTCACTCCGCTGCGCGACAAGACCGGCGAAAACGTGGGCCTGCTCGTCCTCGCCTACAAGAACGACGGGGCCAGCGCGAAGTCCGACGACGAATTTTACGCCGCGACCATGAAGCTTCGCCTCGGCCTCCAGCCCGCCATCGGCAGCTTCGCGGCCCTGTTCGCGCCGGCCAAATAACCCGTGCGCGCCTCGCTCCTGCTTCTCGCCGCCCCGCTGCTTGCGGCCACGGCGGTCGCCGAACCGTTTTATCAACTGGAGTCCGCGCTCACGATCCCAAGTCCGACGGCCCCCAACTGGGATTATCTGACCTACGACGCGTCGCGCGACTGCCTCTACATCGCGCGCCGCGACGACGGGATTTTGATCTACGACGCCAAGGCGAAGAAGATCACCGGCGTCATCGAGAACACCAAAAGCGGCAACGCCACCACGCTCGTGCCCGAGTTTGACCGCGGCTATGTGACCAACACCGACGGCTCGATGACGGTCTTCCGGCTTTCCACGCTGAAGACTCTTGATCGCTTCAAAATCGGCGACGACGCCGACAACGCCTTCTACGATCCCGTCACCAAGCAGCTCCTCGTCACCATGGGCGACAGCAAGCAGGCGGCGTTCATCGATGCCCAGACCGGCAAACTCGCGGGTATCCTCAAGATCGACAGCGACAAACTGGAGGGCGCCGCTCCCGACGGACAGGGCAACTACTTCATGGCCCTGCGCGACCGCAACACAGTCGTCCGTATCGACGCTCGGACGCGCAAGGTCACGGCCGAATGGCCGGTCGAAGGTTACACGTTGCCCAATGGCCTCGCCTACGACGCCGCGACGAAACGCATCTTCGTTTCCACGCGCGGAACGAATCCCTCGCTGCTCGTGCTCGACGCCGAGACGGGTAAGATCGTCGCGCACCCGGCGATCGGCAGAGGCAACGACCTGGTGATCTTCGACGCGGAGACGAGGAAAATTTACACCTCCAACGGCTTCGACGGCACCCTCGTCATCATCGACCAAGTCGACGCCGACACCTACAAGCTGGTCGAGGCCGCGACGACCCGTCCCTACGCCCGCACGATGGCGATCGATCCGAAGACCAAGCGCGTTTTCCTCGTCACCGCCGAGGGCACCGTCGATCCCGCGAAGGCATGGAAGAGCGGCATCGCCCCCTTTTATCCCAACAAATATTTCAAGGACACTTTTACGCTCCTCACCTATACCCGCCAGTAAGCGATCCCCCCATGCCCGCTGTTACCCCCCCTCCGTCGCCTCCCGCGCCTCCTGTCGGCGCTTGTCCTGTCCCTGGTTGCGTTCGCGTCGTTCGCGGCCCCGGGCAACGTCCTGATCCGAGTCCCGCCCAGTGCGCCACAGCCCGCCGAACTCGCCCCACTGCTGGCGAAGTGGCGGCAGTCGGGCCAGATTTCAAACGCCCTGCTCCTCACGCAAGGCCGCTCCGAAAATCCCGGCCCCAACCGCAAGGCTCAGTTCGAGACGCTCGTGGTGCTCGAGTTTTCCAGCGAAAACTCTGCGGAGATCTGGCAACGCGCCGCCGCTCCGGCGCTCCCTGCCGGTCTGATCGTGCGCCGGGCCGACGCGCTCGCGCACGGCGAACTCACGCCGCGCGACTCGCGCCGTTCCGTCTTCGTGGTCAACACCTACACGCCCACCGTCCCCGCCGCGCGCTTCACCGAGTTTGTGCTCGGCTACGTGAAACCGCTTTACGAAGCGATGCGCCGCACCCGGCACCTCGTCCGCTACACCGCCTACCTCGAGCGCGGCGCGACCGGCCAGGCCGACGCCCTCAACGTGCTCGAATACCGCGACCCCGCCGCGTTCGCCGCCATCGCCGAGACGAAAACGAAAATCCGCGAAGCGGTCGCCGCCGCCGTGCCCACCTACAACCAGTTCGACAAGATCAAGGACACGCTCCGCCTCGACGGCTACGGCACCACGGCGGGCTTCACGGAATTGCCCCGTGCCCGTGACTGACGCGCGCCGGCCGGCGGCGTGTAGTCGCGCCCGCTTCCCATGACCCCCGCTCTCCTCACCGCCCTGGCCTACGCGATGATCGTCGCGTTCATGGTGCTCATCATGACGAAGCGCCTCTCCGTGCTCACGGCGCTCGTCGTCGTCCCCATTGTCTTCGCTCTGCTCGGCGGCTTCGGGCCCCGGCTCGGGCCGATGATGCTCGACGGCGTGAAAGCCATCGCGCCCACCGGCGTGATGTTGATGTTCGCGATCCTTTACTTCAGCCTGATGATTGACGCCGGGCTGTTCGAGCCGGTCGTCAGTCGCGTGGTCAAGTTGGTCGGCGGAGATCCGGTGCGCATCTGTGTCGGCACGGCGGTGATCGCGTTGTTCGTCTCGCTCGATGGCGACGGCTCGACGACCTACCTCATCACCACCGCCGCGATGCTGCCGCTCTACCAAAAGCTCGGCCTGAGCCGGCTCATGCTCGCGTGCATCGTCATGATGGCGGGCGGCGTGATGAACATCCTCCCTTGGGGCGGACCGACGGCGCGGGCCGCCGCCGCGCTGAAGGTCGATGCCGGCGACCTCTTCGTGCCGCTCATTCCCGCGATGGTCGCGGGCGCGGCCTGGGTGGTCTTCGTCGCCTGGCGCTTCGGCTTGCGCGAGCGCGCACGCATCGGCATCGCCGACGCCGCCCTGATGGCGGAGATCCGCGCCAGCGCGGCTACGAAGGATGAGTTCGAGCGCGAGCGCGATGTGCGCCGGCCGCGGCTTTTCCGGTTCAACTGCGCGCTCACGGGCGCCCTGATGGTCACGCTCATGTTCGGCGTGCTGCCCCTCTCGATCCTCTTCATGATCGCGAGCGCGGTCGCGTTGATCGTGAACTATCCGGACTTGGAGGCGCAGCGCGCACGGTTGGCGGCCAACGCGGGCAACATCCTCGCCGTCGTCGCCGTGATCTTCGCGGCGGGAGTGTTCACGGGCATCCTCTCGGGCACAAAGATGATCGACGCGATGGCTCTGAGCGTCGTCGCCGCCGTGCCGTCGTCGCTCGGGCCCTACCTCGCGGTGATCACCGCCGTGCTCAGCCTGCCGTTCACTTTTTTTATTTCCAACGACGCGTTCTACTACGGCGTCGTGCCCGTGCTCAGCCAGGCGGCCTCGGCTTACGGCATCTCCGCCGCCGAGATCGGGCGCGCCTCGCTCATCGGCCAGCCGGTGCATCTCCTCAGCCCGCTCGTGCCGTCCACTTATCTGCTTGTCGGCCTGTGCGGCATCGAGCTCGGCGACCACCAGCGCTTCACGCTCAAGTGGACGATCGTCACGTCCTTTGTCCTGCTCGCCGTGGCCCTGCTCACGGCGGTGATTCCGGTTGCAGGCCGGGCGGGGTGACTCCGTTCCGGCCGGGTCAAATCGTCGATCATGGTCGGGGTCCCGGACCGCCGGACCGCCGCTAGCCCGGCGGCAGTTCGAAGACGATGCGCAGCCCGCGCCCGGCTGCGCCCGGCTCGGCGCGGATCGTGCCGCGGTGAAGTCCCACGATGCTGCGCGAGATGGCGAGTCCGAGGCCGCTTCCGCCCTCCGTGCCGTTGCCGAGGCGCACGAAGCGCTCGAAAATGCGTTCACGCTGGTCGGCCGGGACCCCCGGCCCGTCATCCTCGATCTCCACGCGCCACGCGGCCGCGCCGAGATCGGACCTCAGCGTGATGCTGCCTCCGGGCGGCGAGACGTTGAGCGCGTTGGCCAGCAGGTTGAGGAGCACCTGCCGGATCCATTTCGGGTCGAACGCGGCCTGGCCGTCGCCGACGATGCGGTCGGCGAACTGCATCCCGCGCGATTCGGCGAGCACGCGGGCGTCGGCGCCGAAGGATTCGAGAAACGCCCGCGGATCCTGCGCCTTGAACTGAAGCGTGATCGCGCGCGCCTCGGCCCGGGAAAGAAAAAGCAGCTCTTCGATGATCTGGTTGAGCCGCGCGATCTCCTCGAGCTGCATATGGACGGCCTCCTCCTGCACGGCGCTGAGGCCGCCCTCCAGCGCCAGCTTCTCGGCTTGGAGGCGCACGAGGGAGAGCGGCGTCTTCAGCTCGTGCGAGGCCTCGGCGGTGAAGCGGCGCGTCTGGTTGAAGGCCGCCTCGAGGCGGTCGAACATCCGGTTGAGCAGACGCGCGAGGTTGGCGATTTCGTCGTCGCCGTCGCCGACGTGAATCCGCTCGCCGAGATTGTCGGAGCCGATGCGGGCGGCGGTCGCCTGGATGAGGCGGACCGGCCGCAGCGCCAGCCGGCTTAACCCGTAGCCGACGAAGGCGCTCACGACAAACATGACCGCGAGGAGCGCGTAGAAGCTGCGCTCGTAGCCGATCATCACCGAGCGGATGTGGCGCTTGGAAGTGGCGATCACGAGCGTGAGCGGGCCGAGGGAAAATTCGCCGGCGCGCAGTTCGGGCAAGCCCTCCACGGGGGCGTTGTAAACGCTCCGGCCGGCGATCCGCGGGATACCCTGACCGCGGAGATTGTTCGAGCGGTAGAGCAGGCCGCCTTCCTCCATGTAGACTTCGACGTAGAACAGCACCGAGTCGTGCACGACGCCCTCGCGCATCCGTTCGCGCACCGCCTCCGGCGCGAGGACGCCGGGTTCGGGCACCAGGCGCGTCTTTACCTGCTCGAACTCGGCGGCGTTGAGCAGGTCGAGCGCGTGGATGGCGTGGCGCTCGAGGAAGTAGCTGCCGGCCTGAAAGAGGCACGCCAGCGTCGCGGTCGAGGCGAGCGCATACCAGAAGGCCAGGCGGACTCCGATCGATTTCACAACAACTGATAGCCCACGCCGCGCACCGTTTTGAACAGGGTCTGGGCGCCGCCGGTTTCGAGTTTCCCGCGTAGTTTGCTCATGTAGACGTCGAGGAGGTTGGTATCGACGTCGTAGTGCGACTCCCAGATTTTCTCGGAGATCAAGGTGCGCGGTAAAATACGGCCGGTGTTGTGGAGAAACACCTCCAGCAATGCGAACTCCCGGCTCGTCAGCTCCACGGCGGCCCCGTTGAGCGTGACCGTCCGCCCGAGGAGATCCATCCGCAGACCCCGGTGCTCGAGCACCGTCTCCTTGGCCGAGGAGTGCCGCCGTAACAACGCCCGCACGCGGGCGAGGAGTTCTTCAAGGGAAAAAGGCTTGGCCAGATAGTCGTCGGCGCCGCGGTCCAACCCTTGGATGCGATCCTGCACCGTATCGCGGGCGCTCAGGATCAGGACCGGCTCGTTGAAACCGCCGCGCCGCCATTCGTGCAGCAGATCGAGTCCGTCGCCGTCGGGCAGGCCCAGATCGAGAATAATGGTGTCGTAATGGGTCTCGCACAGGGCGTCCCGCGCGGCGGCGCACGTTTGCACCCAGGTCACCGTATACGTGTGCTCGGCGAGACCTTTTTTTAGAAACTGACCGAGGCGGCGCTGGTCTTCGACGATGAGAATTTTCACGGGGCGAATGACGATCTTCGGCAGGAGTTTGCCCGCATCGCGCCGGTCCCGGCGAGGGCAATCTCGGTGAAAATAATTTCAGGCGGGATTAATCCGGGCTTTGGCCGATGGTGGGATAGTGGTCGCATGGTTCTCCCCTGCTTTCAGCGTAGAAGCCTCGCGCTGCTCTTCATCGCTTTCGTGCCTCCGCTGTCGGCGTCGCGAAGCGGGCTCAATAACGTGCCGATCGCCGATGTTTCCGCCGACGGCACGGCGAATGTCCAAGGCTACTCGGCCTTTGGCGAAGACCGGAAACCGTCGTTTCTCACCGGATTGCGCGCGGGCTTTGCGCCGTTCGGCCAGCGTCTGGAAGCCGGCTTCGATACCCGGTGGAAGCCGGGCGTGGCCGTGCCGGTATTCTTCAACGCCAAATGGGCCTCCAGCTGGGACAAGGCGTGGCCGATGCTTGGCGTCGGCATCGCCAATTTGGCCGCCCGCGCCCAGGACCGCGACCGGCTGGGCCAGCCCCAAACCTACGGGGTCTTAAGCCGTGATTTCGGTTTCGCGCGGCTCCACGCGGGCTACGCCTTGCAACGCCGGAACCGGGCGATGTTTTTCGGGCTGGATCGCTCTTGGTTGGTCGGCGGCCGCAAACTCACGTTTCGTTCGGACCTCACCGAGATCCAAGACGCCGGCCAATGGCTGGGGAGCGCGGGCTTCACGTTCAAGCTCACGGATGCGCTCGGGATGGAGCTCTGGGAAAGCAAGCCGAGCGAACGGGGCAAGGCCTACACCACGTTCAAGCTCGGCTATTCGTTCAAGCGTTGAACGCTGGAACCGTCGATCCCCGGGCGAGCTTCACGGGGAGCGTTGCGCGAGTTTCCAGCCCGCATAAACGCCGAGAACGCTGCCGAGGCCGCTGAGCAGGAAATTGGCAAAGAAGCCGAACCCGCATTGTTCTCCCGACCACCACCCTATGTATCCGCCAAGGGTGATGCCGGCGAAAATGCAGAGCTTGCTCACGGCGCTCACTTTCCCGTGATCCCGTTTGCACGCGAAGGAATTCCGGGTCGACGGTTGCGGATGCGGTCGGAGGACGGACCGGGTGGAAACGGCCTCGGGGAAACTCAAGAAAGACATCTTTACCTTTTGCGTCCCGGCATTCTGGGTAATTGGCTTCCCTATGAAG
>Ga0163155_10005383_pt1 | contig 12791 bp, 8 predicted proteins | sample OliLakLV19SP4G1_FD_148611 | JGI IMG/M metagenome (GOLD analysis project Ga0163155, IMG submission 148611) | Freshwater microbial mat bacterial communities from Lake Vanda, McMurdo Dry Valleys, Antarctica - Oligotrophic Lake LV.19.SP4.G1 | ecosystem: Environmental > Aquatic > Freshwater > Lake >...
ATGCACCTTGCAATGAAAGCGATACTTCCAGCTTTTAATCGTACCAGATTGGAATTGAAACTTATGTCATCCTCGCTTTCAAACGGTTTGTCTTTTGCTTTTAATCGTACCAGATTGGAATTGAAACGTTTGTTGAATTAGCATTTGCAATCGCGGCATCATTCTTTTAATCGTACCAGATTGGAATTGAAACCACACTTTATAAAAAAAACAATAAACGATTTTAAAGCTTTTAATCGTACCAGATTGGAATTGAAACGCGTTGTCAACTTGTTGTTTTGCAGGCGCTCCGCTCCTTTTAATCGTACCAGATTGGAATTGAAACCGCCATGCCTGCCTCATACGTCAGTATATTGTACTGCTTTTAATCGTACCAGATTGGAATTGAAACAATGTAATGTTTTACTCCTTTGCCCCGAAGAAATTGCTTTTAATCGTACCAGATTGGAATTGAAACGAAACAACCACTGAGAAAATTGACGGAAAAGTGTGGCTTTTAATCGTACCAGATTGGAATTGAAACCAATATGGACCGCGTGAATGGCTTTTGCAAAATGCGCTTTTAATCGTACCAGATTGGAATTGAAACCTGTAAGCTGACTTTTTTACTTCGTATATATTATCGCTTTTAATCGTACCAGATTGGAATTGAAACTTTGTTTCAACAACTTCTTTAGTCCAGCCTTCCAAGTGCTTTTAATCGTACCAGATTGGAATTGAAACGTGAATAGTAATTCCACTCAAAAACCGGGGAGGTTTCTTTTAATCGTACCAGATTGGAATTGAAACGAAGAAACAAAAAGCCTGTTTGAAGATAAGCCAACCTTTTAATCGTACCAGATTGGAATTGAAACCTCCGAGAGTAGGGGAGTCCCCTCTTTCTTCGTAGCTCTTTTAATCGTACCAGATTGGAATTGAAACCGCCTTTTTAATTTCTGCGTAATGAATGAATTTATTCTTTTAATCGTACCAGATTGGAATTGAAACAGTGGCAAGCGTTTGCCCGCCGGGCAGGCGAGTACAGCTTTTAATCGTACCAGATTGGAATTGAAACTACGTCAATTCGATGGGGGAAACGCAAACCTACACTGGCTTTTAATCGTACCAGATTGGAATTGAAACAAAAAAAAGGTATAGAATTAAGTAGAATTTTAATGTCTTTTAATCGTACCAGATTGGAATTGAAACAAATATTGAAACGGTAAACGAACTGGAAGGCTTTGAACTTTTAATCGTACCAGATTGGAATTGAAACACGCCTGTTTTGCTTTGTGGCGTGGTAAGGTTTAACTTTTAATCGTACCAGATTGGAATTGAAACAGGCGCGGGCTGACTGTTTAGTGATTTTCTAGCTTTCTTTTAATCGTACCAGATTGGAATTGAAACATCACTTGACCAGCATACACCTTCCGAAACAGTTTCCTTTTAATCGTACCAGATTGGAATTGAAACATGAGACCGCTGCGGTAGCAGCGCAGGCGAACAGGAGCTTTTAATCGTACCAGATTGGAATTGAAACGGAGGTCGACTACACTTCCCGACATAATTGGCGGGACTTTTAATCGTACCAGATTGGAATTGAAACCGCGAAGCGCATGGGGAACTTGTGGGGGCGGCAGCTCTTTTAATCGTACCAGATTGGAATTGAAACCTGTAAGAATGGTGCCAGGCAATTTTGCATGACCTGCTTTTAATCGTACCAGATTGGAATTGAAACGAGATAGTGAGGTAAGCAAAATGGGAGGCACCCGCTTTTAATCGTACCAGATTGGAATTGAAACAAAACTACGATTTGGCGGGCGTTATAAAGCGAACACTTTTAATCGTACCAGATTGGAATTGAAACTAAAAGAAGAAATCCTTTCCCTGAAAAATATGGACTTTTAATCGTACCAGATTGGAATTGAAACCCGATGTGGATCAACCCGTTCCTGAAGGTGGTGGGGACTTTTAATCGTACCAGATTGGAATTGAAACAATGGAATGACAATACAGGGTGACAGTATTGTCTTCTTTTAATCGTACCAGATTGGAATTGAAACAGCCAGTTGTCTGTTAACGCTAACGCCGCTTTTAATGCTTTTAATCGTACCAGATTGGAATTGAAACATCTCCCGATAAAATCACACGGTTTGGCAACGACACCTTTTAATCGTACCAGATTGGAATTGAAACTAGATAAATCCGCCATTGATGATACCGCCGTGTATCTCTTTTAATCGTACCAGATTGGAATTGAAACCATAAGTTATTAACTTCTGATTTGTCTCCGCCTGCTTCTTTTAATCGTACCAGATTGGAATTGAAACTAAACGATGCCGCCATCTATAGAGCCGCCCGTAATTACTTTTAATCGTACCAGATTGGAATTGAAACCGGGTACGGCTACTTATATTCCTTATTTGGATGCAAACCTTTTAATCGTACCAGATTGGAATTGAAACCGGTTTAGGATATTCGCCAAATGTCGTTGTCGCGACTGCTTTTAATCGTACCAGATTGGAATTGAAACAAGTTGGTAACATATCGCCTCTTTGAAGCGTACTTGGCTTTTAATCGTACCAGATTGGAATTGAAACAAGTTGGTAGCAGATTGCTTCTTTGAATCGGACTTCTTTTAATCGTACCAGATTGGAATTGAAACCACGAGTGGAGCGTCCGCGACGGGCGCGGCTGCTTTCTTTTAATCGTACCAGATTGGAATTGAAACTTTTTTGATTTTAATTCATCCACAATTTCCTGGGCGCTTTTAATCGTACCAGATTGGAATTGAAACTTATGTGCCGTCCAGTAATACTCGCCAAGATTCTTTCTTTTAATCGTACCAGATTGGAATTGAAACATCATTATTAATAAAAAGGCAAAGCCTACGATGAGGGCTTTTAATCGTACCAGATTGGAATTGAAACAACGCCTGAATACACTTGACACCCTTTTTCGAGTGCCTTTTAATCGTACCAGATTGGAATTGAAACGTAGTTCACCTGCCCTGCAAATATAGTGTAAAAATCACTTTTAATCGTACCAGATTGGAATTGAAACAGACCACTCCACTTGATTTTCATTATGCTGATTTTTACTTTTAATCGTACCAGATTGGAATTGAAACAAGAAACTGCCGTATCCGCCTGCTGAAGTTTCGGCTTTTAATCGTACCAGATTGGAATTGAAACAAGATGCCAACGCTAAAGGAGAGCCTGTCGTGCTTTCTTTTAATCGTACCAGATTGGAATTGAAACGTCGATTGCGGCGGTGAACCCCAGCCGGACGAAGTCTTTTAATCGTACCAGATTGGAATTGAAACTAATTGTACCGCCATTAATTTGAGAATCGTTCCAGACTTTTAATCGTACCAGATTGGAATTGAAACTTCACGTATTCTAACCTTGCCCCGTATGAAGCGCCCTTTTAATCGTACCAGATTGGAATTGAAACGCGAAGACGGAATCATGTCGTACGTCTCTGCACGCGCCTTTTAATCGTACCAGATTGGAATTGAAACTAAGCATAAAACTAACTAACCATTATTTTTTTGTCGCCCCTTTTAATCGTACCAGATTGGAATTGAAACCCGTCTGATACCATCATTTGCAATCTACCTGCGCCCCTTTTAATCGTACCAGATTGGAATTGAAACCCTGCTATACCAGCACTGTGGAACGCCGCTTCTGCCTTTTAATCGTACCAGATTGGAATTGAAACAGTATCGGGATTGCGTTGAACGTGACAGTAAGGGCTCTTTTAATCGTACCAGATTGGAATTGAAACTAAATTGTCTGTCGGTCATCGCTGCTACCTCCGCCTCCTTTTAATCGTACCAGATTGGAATTGAAACTCAGTTTTTCCTGTTGTCTTTTTCTGGCGTAAGCCACTTTTAATCGTACCAGATTGGAATTGAAACCTTGCATTTCTTTATAGGGTTTAATCATTTGTACTCTTTTAATCGTACCAGATTGGAATTGAAACGGCACGAGACCTTTACTACAAATTCCTGTGTGATAGCTTTTAATCGTACCAGATTGGAATTGAAACCAGTCAATTCATCCATCTGCTCGTAAATGCGACTGGCTTTTAATCGTACCAGATTGGAATTGAAACTTCCATCCAATCCGGCAATCTTTGCCGGAGGGTTGCACTTTTAATCGTACCAGATTGGAATTGAAACGAAGTTGGTTGGAGTGGTGTGGGTAATTTCTTTATACCTTTTAATCGTACCAGATTGGAATTGAAACCAACGACCGGCACTGAACTTGGGCAAAAGCTACTTTGCTTTTAATCGTACCAGATTGGAATTGAAACAGATGGCAAATATCATCTACAATCTAAAAGGTGGCACTTTTAATCGTACCAGATTGGAATTGAAACACTGGATCTCAGGTATCGTTTTCATGCATGCAGGTTGCTTTTAATCGTACCAGATTGGAATTGAAACAAAAGAAAAAAGGCGATACCGGCAAATGGGAAATCGCTTTTAATCGTACCAGATTGGAATTGAAACTCCTTGGCGGCTTGATACATGGCGGCGTTATTTGGCTTTTAATCGTACCAGATTGGAATTGAAACCAATGAATACGCGGTGACTGCCAAAATGCGCGTGGTCTTTTAATCGTACCAGATTGGAATTGAAACATGGTCAGACGCTCGCACTAATCAGCACATACTCGAGCTTTTAATCGTACCAGATTGGAATTGAAACTTGTCTGTCCCCGCCCTCGTCGCAAAAATATTTCAGGCTTTTAATCGTACCAGATTGGAATTGAAACTTCCGGATTAAAACCGAGCTTTTTTGAAGTGTCAGCTACTTTTAATCGTACCAGATTGGAATTGAAACTGTGCTGGCGAATTGTGACATCCGACACGGTAAGCCTTTTAATCGTACCAGATTGGAATTGAAACCATAGAGTTGACGGGTTCAAATTTGACAGCATTCGACCTTTTAATCGTACCAGATTGGAATTGAAACAAAGCATCCATTTTCGCAACTAACAAGGCGCGGTAGTCTTTTAATCGTACCAGATTGGAATTGAAACTTGTTTCGAGAAACTCATTTGCCTCAACTGATACGGCTTTTAATCGTACCAGATTGGAATTGAAACTTTGAGATGTTTGTAGAACGGTCGTTATCGCCGCCCTCTTTTAATCGTACCAGATTGGAATTGAAACGAGTTTGGTATCAAAATAATAGTGTCACCCTGTATTCTTTTAATCGTACCAGATTGGAATTGAAACTGCGGGCGGTTACTGCCTTCCTTGTGCCTGCTCGACTTTTAATCGTACCAGATTGGAATTGAAACCAGTTATTGTCCCTGTCAGGTTAGTTATCATCGTTCTTTTAATCGTACCAGATTGGAATTGAAACAAAGTGCCGTCGATGACATACGGCGCCCCTGGTTGCGCTTTTAATCGTACCAGATTGGAATTGAAACGTCGCGTTTTCAGACAGACAAAGGGTTTCAGGACACACTTTTAATCGTACCAGATTGGAATTGAAACATCTCTTCGTATTGCTCTATCCATTCATCAATGTGAAGCTTTTAATCGTACCAGATTGGAATTGAAACCATGTAGGCGTCGAACCCGTCAATGAAAAAACTATGCTTTTAATCGTACCAGATTGGAATTGAAACCTGATGGGAGATTCTAAAAATTATTGCTTTTAGTGACTTTTAATCGTACCAGATTGGAATTGAAACGCTCATGTTTATGCCGTCCCTCCTCTTTTCTTCCGCTTTTAATCGTACCAGATTGGAATTGAAACAGCGAGAGTCCTGACCGGCGTAGCCGTCATAGATCCCTTTTAATCGTACCAGATTGGAATTGAAACGTGGTCAGACGCTCGCACTAATCAGCACATTCTTGAGCTTTTAATCGTACCAGATTGGAATTGAAACGCCAATCATTTTATTAAATAAAATGCGGTCTTTTACTTTTAATCGTACCAGATTGGAATTGAAACAATTTCGGGTACGCTCCAGGTTAGTGATGCTGTCGGTTCTTTTAATCGTACCAGATTGGAATTGAAACAATGGAAAAATGAAAGGCTTTTTTTACACCCATATTCTTTTAATCGTACCAGATTGGAATTGAAACCTGGATAATGCACTTACATTTACTACATTCGTGATACTTTTAATCGTACCAGATTGGAATTGAAACTTCACCACCTCAAAGCCTTGCAGCTTCACAGTCACTCTTTTAATCGTACCAGATTGGAATTGAAACAGGCGTCCGAAAGCTCGCTTCGGACTTCCTTCATAGCTTTTAATCGTACCAGATTGGAATTGAAACTATGGATAGGCACTGAAATAGACATTATAACGAATGCTTTTAATCGTACCAGATTGGAATTGAAACAAATTCAGCAGTCGGGTTATAGTCTATAAATACTTCTCTTTTAATCGTACCAGATTGGAATTGAAACACATCAAAAGGGTTGGTTTTTCGCCGTGTACCTTCTTTTAATCGTACCAGATTGGAATTGAAACGTCTGTGCTGGATACGTATCCATTTTGCGCCGCACCTCTTTTAATCGTACCAGATTGGAATTGAAACTTGAATATCACCGCCCCAGATAACGCCGCCATAAATCTTTTAATCGTACCAGATTGGAATTGAAACGTTTCGATGCGCTCCTTTTCTGTTAGTTTTTTACCGCTTTTAATCGTACCAGATTGGAATTGAAACTAAATAACGCCGCCGCGAATGTCTCCCCCCCAAATAACTTTTAATCGTACCAGATTGGAATTGAAACGGTAAAAATCGATAGGTTTTTCGATATTCTCTTCCGCCTTTTAATCGTACCAGATTGGAATTGAAACTTTGCTTTTAAAAGGTTTATTCCTTGTTGTGCTTTCTTTTAATCGTACCAGATTGGAATTGAAACTGCGCCGCTTGCTTTCCTCTGCATTGTATTGCGAAGCTTTTAATCGTACCAGATTGGAATTGAAACATGTCGTAGTGCTATCCACCCGCTCAAAGTGCTGTAAGCTTTTAATCGTACCAGATTGGAATTGAAACCATATCCGGCATACGCTTTTCCATCAAATTGTTTTACTTTTAATCGTACCAGATTGGAATTGAAACCTGGCTTGGGGTACAAATACCCCTTCGGTTGTTTCGCTTTTAATCGTACCAGATTGGAATTGAAACTCTTTTTCCAATTCCCACAACTGATAGGTGCCAAGCCTTTTAATCGTACCAGATTGGAATTGAAACGGGGCTGTCCACCAAGATTCGGTCTTCAAAATCCCGTCTTTTAATCGTACCAGATTGGAATTGAAACTTCATTTTGTTCGGCGAACGTCAACGCTCGCCATTCTTTTAATCGTACCAGATTGGAATTGAAACACAATGAGCGGCACGATGATATTTAGTTTCACTCCCCTTTTAATCGTACCAGATTGGAATTGAAACACCTCGGGTAAAGCTGCGACTGGAACAACTTGCTGAACTTTTAATCGTACCAGATTGGAATTGAAACGGCACTTTTGCATCACTTCCTTGTGATTTCTCACCGTGCTTTTAATCGTACCAGATTGGAATTGAAACAAATCACCGGGGGGGTGCTGACGGGATTAAATCTAACTTTTAATCGTACCAGATTGGAATTGAAACGCTGGGCAGGCGGGTATAGAAGTGTAGTTCGTGTACTTTTAATCGTACCAGATTGGAATTGAAACTTCACGAATGCTATGGGCGAATCGCAGACGTACACGGCTTTTAATCGTACCAGATTGGAATTGAAACCGCAAGGCGGCAGAGAATTAGCCTCTTTTGAGGTTTCCTTTTAATCGTACCAGATTGGAATTGAAACTTAAACATTAGTCTTTTGCTTTGTAACGCACTTCCCCTTTTAATCGTACCAGATTGGAATTGAAACGCGGGGATGGAGCCGGGAAATACGCTATTGTATGGACTTTTAATCGTACCAGATTGGAATTGAAACCTCACAGCGCACCCCCCCCGAAAGCCCCCTGAATTCTTTTAATCGTACCAGATTGGAATTGAAACTTCCGACAGTAGGGGAGTCCCTTCACTTCGGGTGGCTCTTTTAATCGTACCAGATTGGAATTGAAACATTATTCAAGTACGCTTCAAGGAAGCAATTTGCTACCTTTTAATCGTACCAGATTGGAATTGAAACCTCGTTTTGTTCGGCGAGCGTAAGCATCCGCCATTTTCTTTTAATCGTACCAGATTGGAATTGAAACGATTTTACTGTTCGTCACTTTCTTCAGCGCAGCAACTTTTAATCGTACCAGATTGGAATTGAAACGACTTACGCTACTCGTTGTCTATGTAATAGATTACGGCTTTTAATCGTACCAGATTGGAATTGAAACGAAGGAACGCAAGTAGCAGGAATGGTAAGCGTAAAACTTTTAATCGTACCAGATTGGAATTGAAACATCCGTTTGGCACCTTGTTTAAAGCGGTTCGGATCGGCTTTTAATCGTACCAGATTGGAATTGAAACTGTCGGTCCCCGCCCTCGTCGCAAAAATATTTCAGGTCTTTTAATCGTACCAGATTGGAATTGAAACCACTCGAAAAAGGTTGTCAGATGTATTCGGGCGTTTCTTTTAATCGTACCAGATTGGAATTGAAACTATATTTTACCAGGTACGCTTCAATATCGCGGATGCTTTTAATCGTACCAGATTGGAATTGAAACTCACCTCGTAAATGGTAAAGCCCCCTGTACCCAATCCTTTTAATCGTACCAGATTGGAATTGAAACCAAAGAAGGAAGGGACTCCCCTACTCTCCGAGTGGGACTTTTAATCGTACCAGATTGGAATTGAAACTTATTTCCCGCTATAACATTGCTCGGAAAACGGTACATCTTTTAATCGTACCAGATTGGAATTGAAACTACTCTTTCGTGAGCAGTTTCTGACCAATTTTGAAATCTTTTAATCGTACCAGATTGGAATTGAAACAAATTCGCGTTTCGTCACTTTCGTCAGCGCAGCAATGCTTTTAATCGTACCAGATTGGAATTGAAACTGATTTGTCCTGCAGATAAGCCATCGTAGCTTGAAGGCTTTTAATCGTACCAGATTGGAATTGAAACTGCGAGCTTTTCAAAAAAATCATTTCGCCTTAGTTGCTTTTAATCGTACCAGATTGGAATTGAAACTGTCTTCTATTTTTCTTGCCAAAATACCGCCTCCAACTTTTAATCGTACCAGATTGGAATTGAAACTTCTATAGTATTCATCTTGTAAGTTTATCAATTCTTCTTTTAATCGTACCAGATTGGAATTGAAACCGGCGTATGCTTCGTATGCTTCTTGTAGTTCTTTTCTTCTTTTAATCGTACCAGATTGGAATTGAAACCTTTCAAAAGATTTTTCTTTAACATCCTCGGTCAATACTTTTAATCGTACCAGATTGGAATTGAAACTTTTGTAAACTGAATTAAACCGCTTGCCTCTGTCGAGCTTTTAATCGTACCAGATTGGAATTGAAACAAACAAGGCGTTTCAAAAGGGTAACATTTTCTTTTTCTTTTAATCGTACCAGATTGGAATTGAAACTTTATTTTTATTGTTATTAAACATATCGTCAAGCCTCTTTTAATCGTACCAGATTGGAATTGAAACAACGAAATTATAAGTTTTTCGCCGGCGGGAACTTTAACTTTTAATCGTACCAGATTGGAATTGAAACCGTTTTCTTTGTATTTTCTAATGATATACATCATAACTTTTAATCGTACCAGATTGGAATTGAAACTTATTAAAAATAAACTGTTTGGTTGGATTTGTTAAAAGCTTTTAATCGTACCAGATTGGAATTGAAACCTTACAATTATATTCGACACTACGTTTCGAGACTTCTTTTAATCGTACCAGATTGGAATTGAAACCGTGATAGTCGACACCTGGGTTATCGCACTGTATTCTTTTAATCGTACCAGATTGGAATTGAAACTTTTTAAATAAAAAGCCAGCGAAAAAACTAATTTTCCCTTTTAAGTATTTCGACCTAAATAATCGTCGCAGCCAAATAAATTAGTGATTTGATTATGAGTTCTTTAAGCTGTGGTCAATAGTTAATTATAAATGGTCAATTACTTAATCGTACCAGATTGGAATTGAAACAACAATTAAAATCTGCGTAATATGTTCCCGCATTCGCTTTTAATCGTACCAGATTGGAATTGAAACCGCTTTTATTTTTTAATTGCAAAAAAAAATAAAGGTCTTTTAATCGTACCAGATTGGAATTGAAACGATCAAATTGGCTAGCCACTCGGGCTTAAAACCGAGCTTTTAATCGTACCAGATTGGAATTGAAACCCGCTGTCGGGAAAGAGACTGTACCTTCGCTGGCGTCTTTTAATCGTACCAGATTGGAATTGAAACAATTCGTCTATTATCCCTTTGTTCGCGCGGGTTGTGAGCTTTTAATCGTACCAGATTGGAATTGAAACAGTGCGACGAGTAGCGCGGTTTTTGATAAAGTCAAACCTTTTAATCGTACCAGATTGGAATTGAAACGATGTAATGTTTTACTCCTTTTCCCCGCAACCACTGCTTTTAATCGTACCAGATTGGAATTGAAACATCACGATATTCTGAATATTATTATTCGCCATTACTCTTTTAATCGTACCAGATTGGAATTGAAACCTTGAGATGTTTCCAGAACGGTCGCTATCGCCTGACTCTTTTAATCGTACCAGATTGGAATTGAAACGAAAAGAAACAAAAAAAGACGGAGAAGAAGGATGTAACTTTTAATCGTACCAGATTGGAATTGAAACAAAAAACCGCCCAGCAACCCGCCCAGCAGCCCGCTTCTTTTAATCGTACCAGATTGGAATTGAAACTTTGTGCGACATTCTCTATTTTTTCAGTTTCAAGATTCTTTTAATCGTACCAGATTGGAATTGAAACATCCGTTACGTATTGATACCTCATGTAGCGCGAGCTCTTTTAATCGTACCAGATTGGAATTGAAACGCGACTTCCGCATATGCTTCGTAGGCTTCTTGTAATCTTTTAATCGTACCAGATTGGAATTGAAACTCGATTGAACCGTTCAGAACCGTGTTCGCATTGCCTCTTTTAATCGTACCAGATTGGAATTGAAACAATCACGCCGCCCCGAATCACACCGCCCCGAATCACGCTTTTAATCGTACCAGATTGGAATTGAAACATGGAACTACGATCAAAACCCACAATATGAACCAAAACTTTTAATCGTACCAGATTGGAATTGAAACATCCCAATCCCGTTACATTCGTACCTACGAATTGGATCTTTTAATCGTACCAGATTGGAATTGAAACAATACAGATTTTCACCTTTTAGCTTGCCGCCATCGATACTTTTAATCGTACCAGATTGGAATTGAAACTTCGTGAACTGAATCAAACCGCTTGCCTCTGTCGAACCTTTTAATCGTACCAGATTGGAATTGAAACAACGATGGTGCTGCGGTACTTTGACAACTGGGCGGCTTTTAATCGTACCAGATTGGAATTGAAACTTTTTGGCACGCCAGTCACGGATGAATTGCTCAACGCTTTTAATCGTACCAGATTGGAATTGAAACTTGGAAAGATGTGATACAACAATACTTAGACGAGCCCTTTTAATCGTACCAGATTGGAATTGAAACAGTGCCGCAGCTACGCATTGACCGATACATGGACGCCTTTTAATCGTACCAGATTGGAATTGAAACCTGCCCATCATGCTCACACACCCAATCCGACATGGTCTTTTAATCGTACCAGATTGGAATTGAAACCTGATAACGATTGGGAAATTTGAATTTGACTTTGTGCTTTTAATCGTACCAGATTGGAATTGAAACACATCTACAAAATTAGGCGAAATAATGTAAGAAACCTTTTAATCGTACCAGATTGGAATTGAAACAGACCAATTGAACTATAAGAAGAAAGAAGATGTGAAGCTTTTAATCGTACCAGATTGGAATTGAAACTACACTTCTAAAAACTCTGCCCAATCCTTCACGCCACTTTTAATCGTACCAGATTGGAATTGAAACATTATGTACCGCTCGCCACCATGAACGTGGGTACTTCTTTTAATCGTACCAGATTGGAATTGAAACAGCGTTTTGCTCCGCGAGCGTCAGCGCCCGCCACTGCTTTTAATCGTACCAGATTGGAATTGAAACGTTCAATGTCATTGTAAATATTATAAAGCAGTTGTCGCTTTTAATCGTACCAGATTGGAATTGAAACATTTTTATAATTAGGCTAAGGAAATCGTAATCTAAGCTTTTAATCGTACCAGATTGGAATTGAAACGAGTGGATAGCAAATTTAATAAACTTTGAAACGGCGCTTTTAATCGTACCAGATTGGAATTGAAACAACGACCCAAACAGCGTAATTCAAACAAATTGGGTTTCTTTTAATCGTACCAGATTGGAATTGAAACTGTTGATATTCTAAAGACTTTCTACGATACCAAGCCCTTTTAATCGTACCAGATTGGAATTGAAACTTTTGAGTGGGAAGCAAATACAAATAAGTGTTTTTTGCTTTTAATCGTACCAGATTGGAATTGAAACATACCTTCCGGCTTCGCGGTCAGCCAAATCGTTTATCTTTTAATCGTACCAGATTGGAATTGAAACAACATTAACGGATATAATGTAAAAACAGAGTCTATCTTTTAATCGTACCAGATTGGAATTGAAACATTTGAAAGTCTGTATAAAGCCAAGTCAGTACGGAAAGCTTTTAATCGTACCAGATTGGAATTGAAACAACTATCATACAAGAAAGAAGTAAATGA
>Ga0163155_10005390_pt1 | contig 12782 bp, 9 predicted proteins | sample OliLakLV19SP4G1_FD_148611 | JGI IMG/M metagenome (GOLD analysis project Ga0163155, IMG submission 148611) | Freshwater microbial mat bacterial communities from Lake Vanda, McMurdo Dry Valleys, Antarctica - Oligotrophic Lake LV.19.SP4.G1 | ecosystem: Environmental > Aquatic > Freshwater > Lake >...
GGACGGGGGAGCGGGGGATTATCGAGATTCCGAGGGGATGCGAGCGGCCCCCCGACCGCCAGTCGTGTGAAGTTTCTGTGAAGCGGTCCGGCAGTCAACCGGAGATCACTCGACCAGCCACGCCGAATCGCCCACCCGGACCAGCCCTGCGGGACGCCCGTGGGCCGCGAGTGGGTCGAGAAAGGCGGTGTCGTCGATGCGCAGCACGCGGGTGCGGGTGGGCGTGGTGTCGATTGCCTCACCCCGCCCACGAGCCGCTTCGACCGGCCAGCGCGGCCCGTCCGGTCACCGCCGCGAGGGTGATCTCGACCCCGTCCTCGGCAAGAGCCCCGAGCACAGCCATGGCCACCGCCTCGCGGCACTCGATGGGCACGCCGAGTTCGGAGGTGAACCGGACCGGCCGTCTGCAACCGGCCGCGATCGCCGCGACCAGCGCGGCGTTTCGGGCCCCACCGCCGGCCAGAACGACCTCGTCGGCGCCGAGTTCGCGGATGGCCGCGCCGATGGTCCCGCCGATTGCTCGGCACGCAGACGCCGCAAGATCATCGGGTGCGAGCGCCGAGGCCATCTCTTCAACCCATGCCAGCGCTTCGTCGCCAGTCCCCAGCGAGCGCGCCGAACGCTGCTGGGCGTGAAGGAGCGACTCGAGTCCCTCGACCGCCCGCGGTTCGGCCGTCCCGCGCGCGGCCCGAGATCCGTTCTCGTCGAAGGCGGCCCCGAGCGCCCGGCGAGCAACGGCGTCGAGGATCTGATTGCACGCGCACAGATCGGCCCCGCGCACGTCGTGGATGCAGGCCCGTTCGTCTCCGGGCAGAAGCGTGAGATTGCAGAAGCCACCGAGATTCACGATGGCCCGACAACTCACGGGATCACGGAAGAGGATCCAGTCGGCGAGCGGAGTGATCGGCGCGCCATGGCCTCCGGCGGCGAGATCGGCCTGACGCAGGTCGAAGACGACATGGCACCCGAAGCGGTTGGCAATCGGCGCCGCGTTCAGGAGCTGAAGCGACAGGGGAGGGCGGTGAAAGAGCGTCTGGCCATGGGCCACGATCAGGTCGGGTCGCACTCCCTCGAGCAGTTCGTCGAGGGCCTTGGCGTGCAGCTCGCCGAACTCCCACGCCAGCGCCGCGAAATCGGCCGCCGTGAGCGGCTCCTGATCGGCGGCGGCGCGAAGCCGGGGGGCCAGCCCGCCGAGTGGCACGGCGTGCTGACGTCGCAGGGCGACGCGGAGCTCAAGACCGCGGCCACGCACCTCGATCAGCGCCAGATCCATGCCGTCGATACTGGTTCCGGTCATCACTCCGGCGACCAGGCGGGACTTCTTCATGACGCAAAGTTAGAGCGGGTCCTGCCCCGGCGGGTCTGCCCGGCTTCACCTTCGTGCCACTTCTCACGAAGTCGTTCGGTCGATGTGCGTTGAAATGAGCCTGAAAAACCCACTCTCGACCGCGGTTCCAAAAATCGGGATCCCTTTTTGGTTCCTCTTCGAGGATCGCCCACGTGCGACCAGTAGGTTCCGCTTCCCGATTGCAGAAGTTGACCGAGTCGTCAGTGTCGACGACCCGCTTCTCAGGACGAGAGGCGACGGGCCCCAGGACGGAGCCGATCCCGACGAGCCGAGGCTCGCGGGCATTCGAAGTGTGCGCCGCCGGGACCGTCCCTCCGCATGAACATCACCGCCAAGCTTGTCGTGACGATGGTGAGCGTGACCGGTCTCGCGGTGCTGTCCGCCGGATCGATTGCGACTCATCTCGCGGCGACGTCGCTTGAGCACGCCAGCTACGCCCGCGTCGCCTCGCTTCGCAATTCGAAGAAGCGGGCCATCGAGTCCTACGTCGGCGATCTCCGCCGGCAGGCGCTGCTCATCTCGAACAGCCCCGTGGCCGAGCGGGCCGTGGTCGAACTCGCGGCGGCGCTCGGCGGAACTTCCTCGGAGCGATTCGAGCTGATTGGCAGCGGTGCCGACCCGAACCCCATGCCGGCCATCTCGGCTCCGGCCGGCACGCTCGCCGTCCACACCTCGCCGCTGCCGGAGTTTCTCCGCTCGCCGGCGACGACTCTCGTCTCCGACGCGCCGCTGCTCGATCCCGACGCGAGCGCACTCCTGACTGCTTCCGCGGCGGCGCTCGCCTGCCTCGGCGATCCGGCCGACGCGTACGAGCACCTCCGCGCTCGTCATCACCTCGAGCTGCGGCGTTTCCTCGACTATTTCGACCTTCGAAATGTTGTGCTGCTCGAGCCCGACCAGGGGACCATCGTCTATTCCATCAGCGACTCGGCGCCGCTCGGGGCGTCGATGAGCCAGGACGATCTTCGGGGGACCGCGCTCGCCGACGTCTTCCGCCGGGCCTGCGCCGCCAGCGACGACACGTTCGTTGCCATGAGCGATCTCGTTCGGCGCCCCGGCTCGTCCGGATGCCCTGCCCGCGAGTCCAGCCGGGAGTCCACTCAGGACGCCGGCGGTGCCTCGCTCTTCTTCGGTTCACCGATCTACGCCGACGGCCGCCTGATCGGCGTCGCCGCCATCGAACTCGACGCCGCCCGCATCGATTGGGTCATGAGTGGCGGCAACGCCTGGCGTGCCGACGGCCTCGGCCAGACTGGCGAGACCTTCCTCGTCGGCGCCGATCTCACCCTGCGGACCGCCTCGCGATTCCCGCGGTCTGCGCAGGAATCGACCGCTTCGGGAACCACCGCGGGCGGCTGCACCTTCACAGCGGAAGGCGACGGTGCCGCGGAGGTCCTCGTGCGGCGCATCGACACCGAGGCGACCCGCGGCGCGCTCCAGGGCGTCAAGTCCACCCGAACCCTGAAGGATGATCGCGGCGTTCGCGTCGTCAGCTCCTACGCCGCCGTCGATCTCCCCGATGTGAGTTGGGGCGTCGTGACCCAGATCGACGCCGACGAGGCGCTTTCGCCCGTCCGCACGCTGCGGCAGCGCATCGGCGCCCTGGCCGGCGCCATGACAATCGGCGTCACCGGTCTCGCCGGACTCTTCGCGGCGACGATCACGCGGCCCGTTCGCCGGCTGTCCCACGAGGCCTCCCGCGTGGGCAGCGACCAGGTCCAGCACCTTGATGTTCGAAGCAACGACGAGATCGGCGAGCTCGCCGGTGCCTTCAACGCCATGGTGACTCGACTCGGTCAGACCACGGTCTCGAAGGACGAGTTCGAGGATGTTCTCTCCTCCAAGCAGTTCGTCGAGCGCGAGCAGATCCGCTTTCGCGACGACCTCGCCGCCGCCCGCCTGATTCAGCAGAACCTGCTTCCCGGGGCCACCCCGGCGCGTCGCGGATACGACCTCTCGGCATGGTCGGAGTCGGCTCACGAGACCGGCGGCGATCACCACGACTGGCTCGACCTCGATGACGACGGCGTCTTCCTCGTCGTCGCCGATGCCACCGGACACGGCGTCGGCAGCGCCCTCCTGGTCGCCGACTGCCGGGCCTACGTCCGCTGCGCCCTTCGCCGCGACAGCTCGGTCGCGACGATTGCCGCCGAAGTCAACGATCTCCTCGCCGGTGACACGCCCTCGGGCTGGTTCATCACCGCGACGATGGCTTCGCTCGATCCGAATCTCAACGTCCTGCGGATCTTCTCCGCCGGTCATCCGCCCACGCTCGTCTACCGCGCAGTGACCGATTCGGTCGAAGCGATCGACTCCGACACGATCCCTCTCGGCCTGGTTCGCGGCGAAGTGAACGGCGAAGGCCAGAGCATCGACCTCGCCCCGGGCGACGTGGTGGTGGTGCTGACCGACGGCTTCTACGAGTGGGGCAATCGCGAGGGCGAGATGTACAGCCTCGAGCGCCTCACGATTTCTCTCGCTCGTCACCACCGCGAGCCTGCGGCCCAGATCATCACCCGGATGCGACAGGACCTTCTCGCCTTCGTGGGGGCCACTTCGCAGCCCGACGACATGACCATCGCGGTGATCCGCCGAAACGACGACACCACCCTGAACTCGATCTGACACACACCCTCCGTGCCGTGAGCTCACCCCTCCGGCGCGGACCATAAGCCCCCCTCTCCTCGGAACCCGTGCGTCACGGAGACGCGCGGGTTCCGTTGCTTTTGCGTCAGCGGAGCCGACGGGGTGGTCGGCTTGGCCGACTGGGTCGTCGTCGGCTGCGCCTCCGACTCCTGAGGTGTGCCGCGTGCGCGGCACCTTTCATCGCTCGGCACGATCGACGCGGCGCGGCTGCGCCCGCTGGGTCGATTGAGCCGAGCAGCAACAAGAAGGCGGGACCTGGATGCCACGGCTGGCTTGCCAGCCGTGTGGAATCATGCCTGCGCAGATCCCGCCCCGGGTGCCACCCAACGCCGTGAACGAATCACGCCCGCAGCGTCTCGCCGAGCCCCAGCTCGGCGTACGGCGGCGCCAGTCGCCGTGAAGAACGGCGATTCGCCCACGTGAGCGAAGACCGAAGTGACACGGATCTCCATGTCCTCCGTGTTCCATACCTCCTGCGCGCGAGGTGACGAAAGTCTGGCGAGCATGGTCGACGTGCACGGATGTTGCGGCCACCAGCGTCTCGCCCAGCCCCAGCTCGGCGAGTTCCAGGCTCGGGGCCGCTGGGGCCGTGATTCGTTCACGGCGTTGCGTGGCATCCAGGATCTCGGATTCGGGATCTGGGATCTGGGATGGTCTCGATGTGCTCGGACGTGTGGGTCCCACTGCTCGACGTTCGTGCGTATCCAGCTCGGGTGCTCCAGCTCGGGTGCTCCAGTTCGGGTGCTCCAGTTCGGGTGCTCCAGTTCGGGTGCTCACCCTACTTGCTGCCTCAGCACGGGGTGAATATTGTGCGGGTCAGCACAAGTATGCTGCGCCACATTTCACTGTGCAGTGGCACAGCGATCGCGAATCAACATTCATGACGTCAACTCCCAAACAGGACCGCGACATGCCGCCTGCGGCGCCACGGAGTCGACGATACGAGCCCGCCACCGAAGCCCGAACGACCGTCGCATTCTGGTCGATTGGCATAGGCATCGCGGCGGCGGTTGTCTGCGCGGTGATTGTCATCGACATCCTTCTGGTGGCGTTTGCAGCGCTGTTGATTGCAATATTCTTGCGCAGTCTTGGCGACCTGGTCGGCAGGTACACACCGCTCAATGGGTTCTGGTCTGTGATCGTCGTCATTCTTGTTCTGCTGGGGATGAGCGTGGGCGTCGGATTGATAGTGTTCCCTCGCATCGACGACCAACTTGAACAGATGCAGACATCCTTGCCTCAAGCGATGGAATCGTTGAAGCAAACACTCGATCGATACCGAATCGGACATTGGGTGATGGAGCATCTGCCGACGCTGAATGAACTCCGGATTGGCCGCATCAATTGGGTCGGCGGAGTGGCGGGTCTGATCTCAAATGCAACGTGGGCGGTTGGGATGATGATCGTTGCATGTATTGTGGGCCTGTACATCGCTCTCAAGCCAGAAGCATATCGCGAAGGTGCGATCGCGCTCGTGCCCCCCCAACGTCGCCGCCGCGCCGAAACAGTCTTTGCCCGCGTCGGCAGGGCACTTCAATGGTGGTTGCTCGGCAAGTGTCTTTCCATGTTGATCGTCGGCCTATTGACTGGGTTGGGCTTGTGGCTGCTGGGGATTGATCTGGCACTGACGTTGGCGATCATCGCGACTGTCCTCGCATTCATCCCGAACTTTGGTCCGATCATGGCTGCCATTCCTGCCGTGTTGCTCGGAATTATGGTCAGTCCAATGATGGGCGTTTGGGTCGCGGTGTTGTACATTGGCATTCAAACCGTTGAAAGTTACATCCTTACTCCGCTGATTCACAAGCGAACAATCTCGCTCCCACCAGGGCTGACGATTACGATGCAACTGGTCATGGGCGTGCTGTTGGGCGGCGTTGGACTCGTGTTGGCCACACCATTGACTGCGGCAGCGCTGGTGCTGGTGAAGGAGTTGTACGTTGAACCCAACGAACAGGGTTTGGGTCGGCTGCGACGCGGTGATTCGTGACCACGGGCGCGCAGGCATCCCGCAGTCGGCGCAGAGAATCACCCATCGGAACAGGGCGCAGTGCAGGGCGCAGTGGACACGCCTGTCTGGCAGGACCGAGCTCCATCGTGTGATGGGCTCCGCTGCGACCACCATCGCTGTATCCCGCGGTCCAAAGTCGTGCCAATGATGCCTGTCGAGATCACAGAGCCCCGAGAGGGCGCGACCACCGCCGACCCCGCGTGCCAATCCGTCGGCACGTGGACGTGCACGAGATCAGGTTGTTCGAATCCCCGAAGACGCCGCGCCGGCGGGGGGAGTCATCACACCGGCGACGGCCGACGCGAGTCGGGGCGGGAGAGTACCAGCGGATCGGGGCGGTGCTGGCATTGCAAAGAACTCACCGCCAACGTGCGTGTCCCGGATCTCATACAGGATCTCATACAGGATCCATATTGTACTTTGGGGGCCTTGGCGTCTTCGCATACCCAGGCGTGCGGACCGTGTGCTGCGGAAATCCGGTTGCCGCGGCCGTAATAAGGTGTTCACCGCTAATTGACAGGATCACCGGTTAGGGCCGGGGAGGGCGAAGAAATGCGCGAAAGCCTCGCCCGACTTCTGGTACATTCACTGCATGTTTAATCCCCGATTCTCTGCGACACCTTCTCTCGTTTCGGGAGGCTGAAGCCATGCAAATCCAGGTCAATTGTGATAACCACGTTGAGGGCGGCGACGAGCTGACCCGCCAGGTCGAGGGCAGGGTTGTGGCCACCTTTGGCCGATTCGGCGACCAGATCACCCGCGTGGAGGTCCACCTCAGCGACGTGAACGGCCCCAAGTCGGCCGGCGACGACAAGCGTTGCCTCATGGAAGCCCGCCTCTCGGGTCTACAGCCGATCGTCGCGAGCCATCAGGCGCCGACCTTGGAGGAGGCCATCGATGGTGCCGCCGAGAGGCTGGCGAGATCGCTCGATCGAAACCTCGGTCGGATCGACGATCGCAAGGGACGCATCCCTCATGACGGGGACCAGACCATCTGACTTCGGACGCGACCGCGGGCGGTCGAGCAAGAGCATCGACGGGGTCATCGAACCTTCGTCTCCCAGCCCAGGCATGCTGGCACGCACCTACCAGAGGGATCATCAATGCGACACCTTTCAACCGACGACCTGCGGGCGCTCTTGGCCGATCACGAGCCACCCTGCCTCTCGCTTTACCAGGCGACGCACCGACGCCACCCAGAAAACCAGCAGGATCCCATCCGATTCCGCAATCTCCTGAAACAGCTCGAGGAGTCCCTCCAACAGAAGTATCCCATCGCGGAGGCTCGGGCGCTGCTGGAGCCGTACCGCGCTCTGGCCCGCGACGACTCCTTCTGGAATCACACCCTGGACGGTCTGGCTGTCTTCGGCTCGTGCGACACGTTCCACGTTTTCAAGCTCCCTCGAACGGTCCCCGCTGAGTTGGCCGTGGTGGCTGGGAGCTTCCACGCCAAGCCCTTGATGCGAATACTCCAGTCGGCCGACCGATATCAGGTTCTTGCCCTCGATCGCCACAAGGCAAAGCTCTATGAGGGCAATCGGGACGCCCTCGACGAGGTCGAGCTGGCCGGGGGAGTCCTCGGGACGATCGAGGAGGCGTTGGGCGACGAGCTGACCGAGCCGCACCAGACCGTCGCTTCTTACGGTGCGGCGGGCGGGCGCGGCGTGCCGTCTATGCACCACGGGCACGGCGGGAAGAAGGACGAGGTGGGCATCGACGCCGACCGCTTCTTCCGGGCAATCGACCGGGCGGTCCTCGAGCACCACTCCCGCCCGTCGGGGCTGCCGCTGATGCTCGCGGCCCTGCCCGAGCACCACGACCTCTTCCACAAAGTCAGCCAGAACCCGTTCTTGATGGTCAACGGGATTGGGCTGGATCCGGGGCCCTTGTCGGCCGAGCGGCTCCGCGAGGAGGCCTGGAGAACGGTGGAGCCCCACTATCGTCAGCGCCTCGCCAAGCTCGTGGACGATTTTGAGGAAGCCCGGTCCAAGCGACTCGGGTCCGCCGACCTCTCGGACGTGGCCCAAGCTGCCGTCGCCGGGCGGGTCGGGACGCTTCTGGTCGAGGCGGGCCGTCAAGTCCCTGGCCGGGTCGATCCCGCGAACGGGCAGATCGACTTCGGAGTTTTGGCTCACCCGGAGATTGATGACCTGCTCGACGACCTCGCGGAACTCACTCTGAAGATGGGGGGCGACGTCGTGGTCGTGCCTCCCGAGAGAATGCCCTCCCGAACCGGCCTGGCGGCTACCTATCGCTTCTAGGTTGTGTTTGACGGGTCGCCGTCGGCCCCAAACTTGATCATGGAGCGAGCAGGGAGCCGGGTGGCAAGCAGCCGAGGCGACGGCGTATCCGCAGGGTGTGATATATACCGAGCCGATGGCGACGCAGCCAGCCGGCCCCCTGCTCGCTCGAAGCCAGGCGGATCCGGCAAGCACAACCCGGCAAGCACAACCCGGCAAGCACAACCCATCAACCCCAACCAAGAGTCAGCCACCTGTTTCGAGCCGTGAGCAAGCGTCATCCCTACCCACCGCAGGCATCGCAGCGGCTCGAAACAGGTGGATGTCACTATTATGGTTCGTGAGTCGGAGGTCGCGGGACGTGAGTCGGGGATCGTCTCGCGCGGCGTGTGAAAGTCCCCGGAAGGAGTGCTGACTTCGACGAGCCGTTCGGTATCCTGCTCCAGGGTCGGCTGGAGTGGGGTTGCGAATCGCGACGGCCTCCGACCGCAGAGAACGCCAACACGAGGAGAAATCGATGTATCGACCGCAGCTTTCAGTCGGACCCGTTGTCGGCGCCATCGCCGTCGCCCTGACGGCCAGCGCCCCGGCAGGCTTCACGCTCTCGACGGTCCTTCTCCAGGGAGACTTCGTCGGAGGCTTCGGCGCCGTCACCACGATCGAGTCGATCGACGTGAGCAGCGCCGGCGACTGGCTCATCGAGGTCGACACCGATGCACCCGTCGAAGGCGATCGGGCCGTCTTCCGAAACGGCGTGCTGCTGGTCCGCGAGAGCGACACCCTTCCGTTCCCGCTCGCCGGCACCGTCAGCAGCTTCGACAGCGTGCGTCTCTCCACCGACGGCAACGTCGGGTGGAATCTGTTTCTCAACGGCCTTCCGAGCAACCTGGACAGCGGTGTCTTCAACGTCACCACACCGCTGATTCAGGAGGGTGCCCTCGCGGGTGCGCCGGAGTTCTCACCCGGCACTCCATACATCGGCTTCTTCGAGGCCCATCGCAATGGAAGTGGCGACTTCATGGTCGTGGCCTCGGTCGACGATCCGAACATCGCCACCACCGTCGACCGCGCCCTCGTGCGGCTGACCGTCGTTGAAGGCAATCCCGCCCCCACGCAGAGCGTGCTCGCGAAGGAAGGCGACGTGCTTCCCGGCCAGACTGAAACCGTCGCCGACTTTGGCACCGATGGCGAGTCCTCGTCGTTCAACGACGCCGGCGACTTCCTCTACACCGTCGACGTCAGCGGGGACACGACCGTCGACACTGCCCTCTATCTCAATCTCACCATGCTTGCTCGGGAAGGCAGCGCCTCGTCGGTCACGGGTCGCAACTACACCTCGATCGTGAGCGCCAAGGTGGACCTGAGCCACGACGGGGACTGGGTCATGCGCACCGGTCTCGACGGTGACGCGGCCACGAACTCGGTCATCGTGCTGAACGGTGCGACCTTCATTCAGAAGGGGGACCCCGCGCCGGGCCTTCCCGGTCGCACGATCACCGGCTTCGGCACCGGTCCGATCAACGTGACCGATGACGGTGAGGTGGTCTGGTACGCCGCCCTCGACGGCGATCTGGCGACGAATCAGGCCCTCTACAAGGGCACGACGCTTCTGGTCCAGAAGGGTGTCACCGCAATCGACGGCGCCGTCATCTCGACCATCGGCGGTTCGACCGCGACTGGCGGCATCACCAAGGGCTTCTCCGCCAGTCCGAACGGGCAGTACGTCATCTTCCGTGGAGTCCTCGAGACCGGCGCCAAAGGCGCGTTCCTCGTCGACTTCGGAGATGCGGGCAACCCCTGCGATCTCGACGGCGACAGCATCGTCGACGGATCGGACCTCGGCATCCTGCTCTCCAACTGGGGCATGGCCGGCATCGGCGACCTGGACAACTCCGGGACGGTCGATGGCGCCGACCTCGGCGAGCTGCTGGCGTGTTGGTCTTGAGGGAGGTGCGTCGGCTTTGCCGACAGGTCGTCGTCGGCTGCGCCGACTCCTCTCTAGGAGTGCCGCGCACGCGGCACTCCTCACAAGCGGCGGCGCCAGCCGACGACCACGTCGGCGGAGCCGACCGTATACTCCGCCCACGACGCCGCTTCGCGGGGCGCACTGAAGGAGTGCGCTCTCGGGCGGCGTCGTATCAGACAGACTTGCTCGGGGAACATATTCATGCGCATGCCAACGAATCGCCTTGCTCGACTTCTTCCTCCGTGCGCCTTCTTCGGCGTACTCGTCGCCCTCGCCGGCTGCGCCACCTACCAGACCCCGGGCGCAGCGGCACCGATTGGGGCGATGACCACGGGATCGATTGCTGAGCGGATGAACGTGCAGCCGGAATCGCCGATCCCGGCGACGATCGCCTTCAGTCGCATCCAGGCCTCCGGGTATCGCTCGTACAGCAGCAGCGGCACGGACCGCTCCAGCTTCTCGCTGGTGGGGCCCAAGGACCTCGAGGACGACGAGCATCTCGCGGCCATCCAGAGTTGGAACGACGTGGTCGCGGTGGTTCGCCTGACGCCCATTGTGGTTCCCGAGAATCCCGACGCGATCATGGCCCTTCGTGAAGGCGCCGCGTCACTGCGGGCCGACATCATTGCGGTGTACACCGTCGACACCGAGTTCGACGTCGACGATCGCGACATCGGCGCCCTGGGCATCATCTCGCTGGGGCTGATCCCGACCCGGAACGCGGTCGTCCGCTCCACCATCAGCCTCGCCTTCTTCGACGTGCGCACCGGCTTCTGCTTCGGCACGGTCGAAGCCAGCGCCGAAGACGATCAGCTCGCCAACGCCTGGACCAGTCGCCAGGCCATCGACGACTGCCGCCGCCGCGTCGAACGCCGGGCGTTCGACCTGATGCTGGTCGACGCAGGAGGGTTGTGGTCGAAGATTGCCGAGAGCAGAAAGAGCGTGTCGACTGCGGCGCGGTAGGCGCGTCCGCTTCGCCGACAGGTCGTCGCCGGCTGCGCCGACTCCTCTCAAGGAGTGCCGCGGGCACGGCACCTTCTCGTCGCTCGGCACGATCGACGCGGCGCTGGCTGCGCCAGCGTGGTCGATCGAGCCGAGCAGTTCGTGGGGGCCGTCGGCGCCACCCCCTCCTCCCTGAATCGCCGGAAATGCCGCCGCTCGCGCGGTCACATTCCTCACTCCCCGTATCAACGGCGGCATTTCCGGCCTGCAAAAAGGTGCCGCGCACGCGGCACTCCTCATGAAGCGGAGGCGCAACCGAAGCTGAACCAGTCGGCGCCAGCCGACGACCCAGTCGGCCCAGCCGACGCCGCCTCACTCCCTCTCCAACTCCATCACCACATCCCTCCTTGCCATCAACTTCAACACTCCACCTTCGATCTTCCAGCCGGTGACGCGAGTGAGCCCCTTGACGAACGACTGCTCCTGTTTGGTCAGGTTCTCGGGGCCGGCCATCATGGTCATCGGGCCGGGCGTGATCGAGAGCGAGTCGCCCTTGAGGGTGTAGCCGCCGGCGAAGTTGTTGATTCCGGTGTTGCCGGCGAACGAGCTTGATTCGGACATGAACGAGATCCCCGCGTCGGGGGCCCCCCTCTCGCGAATGACAGCAGTGCCGCCGAGCGACTTGAGGCGCCACCGCGGTCCTTCGAGCGCGGCAGTCGTGGCGGTCGGCTCGGGAACTGCGCCACGTCGCGCCGGTTCGAGGGTGAGGGCAACACGTCCATCCTGCACTCGACCGTCGGTGAACACCGGATAGGACCGAGTGGTCGTGAAGAGCATTTCATCGGCGCGACCGTCGGGTCGATGGATGGTTGCCCGCAGGCTGTAGCGACGACCTGACTGGATCTTCGTGGGGTCGTATTCGAGAGCGAAGGGAATCGGCACCTGGCGACCGTCGCTGGTCATTCGCGTACCGGCGATGAGGACCGCCGGGGCGTCGGCGCGCGAGACATCCTCGAGCTTGACCGAAATCATCGAGTCGAGCGGGATGGCCCTGCGGGAGAGATAGGTGACGGTGCCGTTGATGGTCTTCATGGATGAGGTGGATGTAACGCCGGATGAGCCCGCAGATGTGCCTGTCGTGCCGACCGAGTTGTTCTGCGATTGGGACTGCGGGCGTGACTGGCTGCCGGCCTGGTCGCGAGTCTGGCCAGTCGTCTGGCCAGTCGTCTGGCCAGTCGTCTGGCCAGTCGTTTGGCCAGTCGTCTGGCCGGCCCCCGAACTCGAGTCGCCCGAAACAGCATTCCCGGCCTGTGTCGTGCCGGAGTTCGCCGAAGCGGCGGAACCGTTGCCATCCGTGCGGCACGCGCCGAGGGAGCACGAGACGAGGAGGGCGGCGCTGAGAAGGGCCGTGCGCAGACCGGTCGTCCTCGACCCTACGACACGTGAGGAGTCAAGACGGAGCGGGCAGACGGAGTGAGTCATCGGGGACCTCCAGAAGAGCGGGAGAGCGGGAGAGCAGAGTGAATCCGATACGCGGTCGTCCGACGATAAGGGCCCGCGGGGTCGGGTCGGTTTCGTTGGGGCCGTCGACGCGTTCCGGTGACACATCCCGTGACAGACCCCCACTGC
>Ga0163155_10005392_pt1 | contig 12779 bp, 10 predicted proteins | sample OliLakLV19SP4G1_FD_148611 | JGI IMG/M metagenome (GOLD analysis project Ga0163155, IMG submission 148611) | Freshwater microbial mat bacterial communities from Lake Vanda, McMurdo Dry Valleys, Antarctica - Oligotrophic Lake LV.19.SP4.G1 | ecosystem: Environmental > Aquatic > Freshwater > Lake >...
AAAAAACAAGGCTTCATAGTAGGAGGGTTGCTTTTGCTTCCCTTCACTTTGAAGAAATATCTGGCTTTTTATCATTCATCAATTAATAACTCGCCTTTTTTCTGTCCAACCTTTGGGGTACACTTCAGTAGGTGGAAAATTCATAGTTGCAGATAGCAGTTACAATATTGCAGATGGCAAATTCATAGTTGTAGATGGCAATTATAACGTTGCAGATGCCAAATTCATAGTTGTAGATGGCAATTATAACGTTGTAAGTGGCAGATTTAACTATTAAAATGGCATCGGGTAAAATAAGTTCGCCGTCTAATAGAAATAAAATGGCACAAAAAAAAATGTACTAAATTTTTTAAATTTAATACATCTCTCTTTTTGAAAACCTCGTAATCAGAAACCTCAATGTGCTAACAATTTTTTGAATTGCTTGCGATGCCGCTCCACATGTCCCTCAAACGTAAATAACATTCCTTGCAAACTCATGCGCCCAGCAAACGGATGTTTATAAATTTCTTTTTGAAAATAATCGGCTGATAAAGTGGAAAGATATTGGCGCAATTGCTGGCGTTGTGTGCGCCATTTTTCTGCTGTTTCTACAAACGTAGCGTACGCTGGCAAATTGGTTCCACTGATACCCTCCGGCGCTTTAAACTTTACTGGCAAGACATTATAAATTCTATAAAGCAACAGCCGAAACTTTGTACCGATACCGATTGGCTTCAACGGAGGATTGAAACTCAACTTCTTTTGAACGTATTTCAACGAAAGTGTTTCCGCCAAAATTAAATGGTGCATCAATTGGATAGCAGACCATGCGTTTGACGACGGCTTTCGATTCAAATCTTCTTCTGAATACTGTTTCAAATCCGATAGCAGCATTTCCAATTGAGCGTCTATGTGATTGAGTTGGCTTTCGATTTTGTTGTTCATTTTTAAAATTGTACTTCTGTGTTAATGGGTTTCTTTTTGTGCACCTATTTAGCCGCTTAACTATTCACAGACTAAAGCCTGTGTTACGCATTCAGGCTAAAGCCTGTGCTACGTCCACTCACCCTTTCACTTTATACTTCACCGGCGAATTGGTATTATAAAAGAAAAAAGACCAGATATCTGCCTGTTCTTCTATGACTTTGGAGGTCGGCTTGCCAGCTCCATGTCCGGCATTGGTATCAATACGGATGATGACTGGATTGTCGCCTTTATGGGACTTTTGCAATTGCGCGGCGAATTTGAACGAGTGTGCCGGCACGACGCGGTCATCGTGGTCAGCCGTAGTAATCATGGTAGAAGGGTATTTTACATTAGGTTTTAAATTATGTAAAGGGGAATATTTTATCAGATATGGAAACTGTTGGGGATTTTCCGCAGAGCCGTATTCAGGAATCCAGCCTTTGCCAATGGTAAATTTGTGATAACGGAGCATATCCAATACCCCAACAGCGGGAAACGCCACGGCAAACAATTCAGGACGCTGCACCATAACTGCGCCCACGAGCAAACCACCATTCGAGCCGCCGGATATCGCCAATTTTTCTTTAGAAGTATATTTTTCTTGTATCAAATATTCGGCTGCCGCGATGAAGTCGTCAAATACATTTTGTTTTTTATCGAGCATTCCAGCTTGGTGCCACGCCTCGCCGTACTCGCCGCCGCCGCGCAGATTGGGCATGGCATACACGCCGCCATTTTCCAATAAAATCAAGCGGGAGGCACTAAAACCCGGAGTCATACTGATATTGAAACCGCCATAAGCGTATAGGTTTGTCGGATTATTTCCATCCAATTTCAAATCTTTTTGGTGTACCAAAAACATAGAGACTTTTGTGCCGTCTTTGCTTTTGTAAAATACTTGCTTCTCGACGTAATCATCTGGATTAAATTTCAAATCAGATTTAAAAAACGCTTCTGACTTGCCCGTTGCAGGGTCATACTTAAAAACGGTATTTGGATAGACAAAAGAAGTGAACGAGTAAAATTGCACTTTGTCCCCTTCTTTGCCGCCGAAACCACTGGCACTGCCCAAGCCGGGAAGTTTGATTTCTTGTTTGCCACTGCCATCGTAGTTCATTTGATAATGGCGGTCGGTGGCGTTGACCAGATAGTTGACGAATAACTTGCCACTACCGGTGTTCACATTTTGCAAGAGATTTTCTCCGGTTGGAATGATGTCTTTCCAGTTTTTCTTTTCAGGTTTTGTAATGTCTACTTCGATGAGGCGATAGTTGGGCGCATCCAGGTCGGTCAACACTAAAAATTTTGTGCCGATGTTGTGCACCACCGTGCTTTTATTGCCATAGCCTTCAAAGAGTAACTTTATCGGTTCATCTTTTTCTAAATTTTTGTAATACGTTGCAAAACCGTCTGTGCCAGGCGCAGCATATAAAAAAAGATATTTTCCATCTTCACTTACCCCCGCATTATGATAATAACTTGGATTTTTTTTGTCTTCGTAAATAAGCTTATCGTTTGATTGTGGCTCACCTAATTTGTGATAATAAACGGAATGAAATTGATTATTGCCGGATAGCTCGGCTCCTTGTGCTGGTGCGGGGTAGCGACTGTAAAAGAAGCCATTTTTGCTCCACGATGCACCGGAAAATTTAGCCCATTTCAGTACGTCTGGCAATTCTTTTTTTGATGCAATGTCTACAATATGGATTTCCGACCAGTCAGAACCTGCAACAGATTTAGAATAGGTAAAATATTTGTTGTCTTGAGAAGTTCCAATGGGATTGATAGCAACCGTGCCGTACTTCGACATCTCGTTCGCATCCAAAAACACTTCTGGCATTGCACCCAACCCTTTTTGCACGTACCACACCGCTTGATTTTGCAATCCATCATTTTTAGGAAAGAAGTAATAGTCGCCTGCACGAAACGGAACGCCGTACTTGGCATAGTTAAATAAATCGGTATAGCGTTCTTCAATTTGCCGTCGGTACGGGATTTTGGATAAATAATCAAAAGTCACGGCATTTTGTGCTTTCACCCATTCTTCCACATCGGTAGCGGTGTCAATTTCCAACCAGCGATAGGGGTCTTCGATTTCAGTACCGTTATAATTGTCTTTTTGATCTACTGTTTTGGTAACTGGATAGGTTAATTTAGCTTGCATCGGGTCGGTATTTTTTTCGTTTTTTTGACAAGACAATACGACTATAATAGTTATAAAGAAAAGGAACGGTCGCATAACTTCAATGGTTTTTAAGTCGCAATGATTTCCAGCCGTACACTTTTAGTTGGGCAAAAAAATACAAAGTTCTTTGATAAGTTGAGAAAAAGATAGGAGGTGTAAATTTGTGTTTTCGACGCAAAAACTTCACCTCCTATGGGCAAAAGCCTTTACAAAGATATGCTTACCAAAGCCAGTTATATCAAACCGGGCGGCAACCACCTTCGCCGCCTAAACGTCCTGGTGGGTATGATTTGCTCCTGCATGAAGACAAAAAGCAGCAAGTTTTTGGTATTCTCAAACGTCAGCGACACTTGCGCCAAGCCCCCCGGCTTCCGACTCTTCGTGCCATTAAAAATCACGCTCGACATCTGGTCCAGCCGCAATTCACTACTCTTCTGCTCGCCCAGCACCCACCGAATCGCATCCACCACATTCGACTTCCCTGACCCGTTCGGACCCACAATACCAATCACATCCTCCGAAAAGTTAATCACCGTTTCGTTCGCAAAACTCTTAAACCCCTTTATTTCGAGACTTTTCAATCGCATAGCCTGCAAAGATAAAAAAAGGGGTGACGGGGTGATAGGGTGATGGGGTGATTTTTCGACGGGGAGACCAAGAGATAGCGCGACTTTTACATTTTACATTTAGAGTTTTACATTTTGCGGTTTCATCATGTGGGCGCGTAACAGGTCAAATTCATCACAAAAATCATAAAAATCACAGTTCGGACAATTTGGGTGTGCCCCCGCTGCAATCATCCTATTTCAAAAGAACAGTTCTACTTCGGCGGGGTCGGGCTATCCGCTCTTTCCGCCACCCTACGGGATGGCAGAACCGCTGCTATCCCTCACACGGTTCCACGTTTAAGAAAAAAGGTTGCGTTTGAAACGTTTCAAAATTAGTAAAACATTTGCGATAAAATATTAACTTAATGATTGCAAGAGTATAAATATGCAGTTATCTTTGATAGATTGATTCGTGTTATACGTAAATCAAAAAACAGCTAAACAATGACTTACAATACTAATGATGTTATTGAGTTACTAAACTCTGAGTTTAAAAAGAATCCGAAGAAAGCTTTAGAAATTTTTGAAAGAGCTCTGCCTAGAGATGAAAAATATGATAGTTATAGGAGAAGTATAGTATTATTACAAAATCAGTTGAATTTTTATGAAGGAGAATATTCTCTTTCAATTCGAAACGACAGAACTGACATCCATAGAGTATTGAATGGATTTCAAGATTTACTACAAAACTTAAAAAAAGAATCAGGAAAACGCGTCGTTTTAAATAAGATAAAAGAATTTAATACCCTTATTCCAGTAAACAATGCTAAAGGATATAATAAAAAAGATGATGTCTCAATTTTAGATAATATAAAATACTTTTTTAGTAAAAACAAAAAGTTCATTCCTATAATAGCTGTAATAGCTGCATTTTTATTTTTAACTCCAACAATTAAACGTACATTCTATCCAAAAGAAACAAATCAGTCTTCTGAAATATCTGTTGTTACTACGACAAAACCTGAACCTGTATCACGAGATTATTGGGCAGTTTATTTAACTGATTACGATATTTAAAAGATGCAATTACTATCAAAAAAAAGTATCCAAACAGGAATATAACCATCATTAAAGAGGATGACAAATATTTTTTGTATATTTTGCGTAATTCAGAACAAAAAGCAGAGGAAGAACTTTCAGACCATGTAAAAGAAACATGGATTCAATCTAGAATTATTAAATTAGATGCGTGTCTTCTACAAAAAGACAGGTATGACAATTGCTACATTTGCAGATAACTAAACGCACTGCTCGCGCCGGTCTGCCCACGTCATATGCGCACGTAGCTCGCGTCCCGACACTTCGGGATGAGTGGATCTATTTGCATCTGACACAAAAACTTAGTTACAAAATCCCACTTGCCCGCGCAAAGTCTAAACTTGTTTTATCTTTACGCCTTTAAGAAGAAGTGAGAATAGAGAAGACAGAACAGAGACACGAGAATTGTTACTCGATGATTTGGCTTCTCTATTCTGTCTTCTCTGTTCTCTGCTCTAAAAATCTTCACATGGTACAACAAGCAACGCAACAACAAATACTCAATCTCTCCAAATGGGAAGCCGCTTTTGAACAACAAGCTGCGACTTATCAAAATGCAGACCCCTACCCTTTTGCACAATTTGAAAATTTCCTCGAAGATTGGGCGGCGCAAAAAGCGATGGAAGCCTTTCCAAAAGTAAAAGACGACGGCTGGATTCATTATGTGCACGTGAACGAGAAAAAGCACGGTTTAAATAAAATGGACTTGATTCCGCCGTTTTTGCAAGACGTGATTCGGGAATTGAATACGCCAGCATTTGTAGCTGCTGTTAGTAAACTCACGGGCATTCCAAATCTGAAAGCCGACGAATCGCTCGAAGGTGGCGGTTTGCACCAAAGTCAACGCAACGGTTTTTTAAATATTCACGCTGATTTTACGGTGCATCCGCACAAGCGCAACTGGCGGCGACGCGTGAATTTATTGGTTTATTTGAATGAAAATTGGCACCCAGAATACCGAGGTGAATTGCAACTGTGGACGCGCGACATGAAGGAATGCCGTCAAAAAATTAGTCCGGTTTTCAATCGCGTTGTTATTTTTAATACCGATGAAGATTCGTTTCATGGCTTGCCCGAACCGATTCAGTGTCCGGAAAATATGACTCGCAAATCTATCGCGCTTTACTATTTTACAGAAGAAAAAGAAGCGCCGAAAAAACGCGCCACCAATTACCGCGCGCGCCCCGGCGATGGCATCAAAAGTGCTTTTATTTGGATGGATAAACAAGCAATCGCTGTCTACAATCGCTTGAAAGGTTGGCTGGGGATTAATGATGATTTTGTGAGCAAGGTGCTGCATTTTTTAAGTCGTGGGAAAAAATAATAATTGTGTTAATGTCTTCTTGTGTTCACGTGTTCATGTAACGGACGAACACAAGAGCACTTGAACACTTGAACACAACCATTCATGTCTTCGTGTAGGCAAGTCCTCATCGAAACGTAGGCTAAACGTGTTTGAACACTTGAACACAAGAACACAAGAACACAATCATGTCTGACCGTCTAAAATACTCCTTATTATTCGCAATACTCGGCGCGTTGTTTTTTATTCCGTTTCTCGGCGGGGTGCATTTATTCGATTGGGATGAGATAAATTTTGCGGAAATCAGCCGCGAGATGCTTATCAAGAAAGACTACTTGCGCGTATATGTGAATTTTGAGCCATTTTGGGAAAAGCCGCCGTTCTTTTTTTGGTTACAGGCGCTGGGTATGAGCATGTTTGGCGTGGGCGAATTTGCGGCGCGGCTGCCGAATGCACTTTGTGGCGTGCTTACACTGGTGGTGCTGTTCAACATGGGCAAAACCTTATATAATTGTCGCTTTGGATTCATCTGGGCAGGCACGTATCTGGGTTCGGTGTTACCGTTTTTATATTTCAAATCGGGTATTATTGACCCGTGGTTTAACCTCTTTATTTTCCTCGGATTATACTTTTTTATACTCGCCTACTGGAAACGAGCGGGGTTCAAAAATATCTATCTGCCTAAAAATCAATGGATTTACTTGCTACTCGGCGGCTTTTTCATTGGCATGGGCATTCTGACGAAAGGTCCGGTGGCGTTTCTTATTGTGGCTTTGACGGCAGGTGTTTATTGGATTTATAAACGATTCCGCTTTTATGTGAATGTGCCACAGTTTTTGTTTTTTACAATTGTTGCTTGCGCCATCGCTGCGATTTGGTACACCCTGTTTTTTTTGGACCAGTTTGAAAAATTTAACGACTATCAATATCGCCTCTTCAGTACGCCAGATGCGGGACACAAGGGTTTTCCCGGTTATCATTTTGCAATTCTGTTGGTCGGCTGTTTTCCATCTTCCATTTTTGCGATTCGCTCGTTTTTCAAAATGGACAAAGAAGAGTTATTACATCAGCAGGATTTTAAAACCTGGATGAAATTCTTGTTTTGGGTCGTGTTGATTCTATTTTCTATCGTACAATCCAAGATTGTCCACTATTCTTCCATGTGTTATTTTCCGCTTACGTTTCTGGCGGCTTTGGTTGTGAATCACATTTTAGATAAAAAAGTGGCGTTCAATGGCTGGCTCAAAGCGGGTTTGTGGACGATTGGCGGACTGTATTTGATTGCAGTTTTCGTCTTGCCTTTTGCAGGATTGAATATTGAAATGCTAAAACCGCTTTTCGCAAAAGACCCGTTTGCAATGGCGAATTTGGAAGCGAATGTAAATTGGAAAAGTTGGGAAGTATTTTTACCGGGCATCATCCTACTTTTGACCTTGATTTTTGCAACGCATCACATTTCCAGAAACCGCGCCGAACGGGGCTTCCGAATCCTATTTGGCGGCATCGCTATTTTTGTAATGGCAACTTTAATCGGATTTATTGGTCGTATCGAACGCTATTCTCAAAATGCCGCCGTCGAATTTTTTCAAAGTAAAGCCACTGAAGATTGTTACGTAGCCACGTATAGTTATAAATCGTATGTACATCTCTTTTATGGTCAGCCCAAAAAACAGGGCGACGCGTGTTTTCAAGATAGTGAATGTACGAACCGCTTATTACATGAACCACTAAATAAACCAGCGTATATTGTTACGAAAATTCACAAAGCCAAGGAATTAGAAAATATTCTGGGCTTGCAGGAAGTGGGGCGGAAGAATGGGTTTGTATTTTATAAACGGGAGCCATGATTTTCAATTTTAAACCTATAAGGTTTTTGGAAACCTTATAAGTTTGCGCTACGCATCGCCTCCACTTCTGCCACCGTTTTCGCTATCGGTTCTCCCAATATACGACCACTATTCTCCGTCACCACCACATTATCTTCGATGCGAATGCCGCCAAAATCACGATACGCTTTCAATTTATTATAATTAATAAAATCTTTACATTTTCCTTCACTTTCCCACAAATCCATTAACTGCGGAATAAAATAAATCCCCGGCTCCACCGTCAGCACAAAGCCGGGTTGTAATGTTCGCGCCAAGCGTAAAGATTTCAAACCAAATTGTGTACTTCGTTGCAGTTCATCGCCATAACCAACGTGTTCCTCCCCCAAATCCTCCATGTCGTGTACATCCAAGCCGAGCATGTGTCCCAAGCCATGTGGAAAAAACAGCGCGTGTGCCCCTTGCGCCACCGCTTCGTCCACATCGCCTTGCATCAAACCTACATTTACCAAACCCTCCGCAATGATTTTAGCAATTTCCAGATGGATATCTATATAACGGTAGCCCGGTTGTATCAATGCAATCGCCGCCCGTTCCGCTTGTAAAACCAAATTGTAAATCTCTTTTTGCTGGGTTGTAAAGGTTTTATTGACTGGAAAAGTACGCGTAATGTCGCTTGTATAATGCCGAGCCGTTGCTGCCCCAAAATCACCCAATACCAATTGTCCGCTTTGCAAAGTATTGTAATAGAAATGATTATGTAAAGTTTGTCCATTCACGGTTAGAATTGTCGGGTAAGCCGGATAGCCACCTTTCGAGATGGCAATGCCTTCCAAAGTGCCGCGTAAGTCATATTCCTTCAATCCTGCCTTTGCTTTTTGCATCACCGTATGGTGCATGATTTTGCTGATGTTGACCGCTTTCTCCATTTCTATCACTTCTTCTGTACTTTTGATAGAACGCTGCTGTACAATCGCTTTTATCAAATCTCCCGAAATGTAATTTTCCAATTCATCCGTAGGCAGATTGAGCCATTGACTCAGCCGAATGCGATTTTCGGCGCGGTAAGGCGGTAAGTAGTGAACGGCGCGACCAAGCGACCGCGTTACTTGGAGGGTTTGCTCGATTGCATGATAAGGTTTCGTTTCTCGAACGCCTGCTTTTGCAGCTAATTCCGCAATCGTCGGCTGTGCGCCCATCCACACGATGTAATCCATGGAGAGTTCATCCCCAAAAATAATGGTCGTACCTTCATCCAAGTCAATAATGGCGGCGAGATGCTGCAAATCCAAGCCAAAATAATACAAAAACGTGCTGTCCTGCCGGAACGGATAAGCGTTGTCCTGGTAACTCATTGGGCTGTCTTCATTTCCCAAAAAAAGGATAATGCCCGATTGTAGACTTTGTTGTAATTGTTGGCGGCGGCGGACGTAGGTTTCGGTGTGGAACATTTTGATGGTTTATAGGGTGAAGATGAAAGATAGGAGGATAGGAGGATAGGAGGATAAGTTAAATGTTTTATGTTCCTATCTTCTCATCTTCCTATCATCCCCTTATCAACTCTTTTCCTTCCGATTTCTCAACTCATCCCGTATTTCAGCGGCGCGTTCGTAGTCCTCACTGGCAAGGGCTTCATTGAGCAATTGCTCCAAATCTATATTTGGATACGACGAAAGCGGCGCATCCGGCGAGATGGCTTGCAGCGTCGCTTCCAAATTTTCATCATCGTCGTCCTCCACCGCAATGGCAGCTTCCTCCAGCACAGTAGCATTCGCATATATTGGACAGCCAAAACGCACCGCCAAAGCCAGCGCATCCGAGGTGCGCGAGTCAATTTCCAATACAGAACCTTCCGGCTTCGTATAAATGAGCGTCGCATAAAAAACGCCCTCCTGCAAGGTCGTAATCAGCACTTCCTCCAAATCCACGTGCAACGCCAGCAGCGATTCTTTAAACAAATCGTGCGTCATCGGGCGGTTCGGCTTGATGTCCTGCAATGCCAGCGCAATCGCTTGCGCCTCAAATCCACCAATCACGATAGGCAGCCGCCGATTGCCAAACTTTTCTTTTAGAAAAATGACAAAGCTATTCGGTTGGGTCTCGCTGTTCGCAAGTGCCAGTATATCCATCTCAATTTTTTCCATAACCTTTTTTTGAATGCCAGATTTTAAGATGCCAGATGCCAGACTTCCCGCATTGCATCTCTCTAAACTTTCGCACCAGACTTATCTTCAACGCTGAATTTTTATGTAAAAACGATTACAATCCTAAAACGTTGGAGAACACTTGGGAAAGGCGTGAAGTTCGGAGTTTTTTAGGAAAATTTCAAGGGTTATTTGGTGAAGACTGTCTGAACCGTAATTTATTTGATTGTTATAAATGCGAATATCGGGTTAAAAATGGTCAAAAACCCCTTCAAATGAATGGAATTAACCCCGACGGGGTGGCATATTTATAAAAAAACCGACAAAATTTACTTTGAACCCCAGCGGGGTGACACTATTTACGTATAATGTGTCACCCCGTCGGGGTTCAAAACCCGTTGATTGTCAATTGTCTATAAATATATCACCCCTTCGGGGTTAACCCGATATTCGCATTATAATGGATGTGATACCTTAGCGCACGTTAAGCGAGCATCAAAAAGATCACAATAATCATGAATATCACCGTTCAGACATTCTGAACCGTGATTTATTTATAAACTTTAATAAAGTTTTGAGTTATACTAAAGTGGTTTTCTTGTCATCGAGTAATATTCCCCAAAGCATTTTGAAAATTCCCCAGTTGTCGGGGAATCTTTACCAGCGCTTCAAAAACATTCTTCAGGCATGGAAGAAGATTGACCGACGCTTGAGGAACGTTCTTCCACCATCGGTGAACTTTCCCCGACGCTTGAGGAAGGTTCTTCCACCATCGGAGAACCTTCACCGACACTTGAGGAACGTTCCCGAACGACTCGTGAAACTTCCCGACTTACTTAAAAATGACTTTTGATATGGATTGAAACCCTCGAAATGTTCAGAAAACCTTGATAACCTGTCCATTGCAGTGCACTGCCGTAGTAGATGTGATATTGATTGCGTAAGTACTTTGCCTAAAAGTGGCGGATTGATTACAAAAAATAATACATTTTGTGAAAGGTGCAAGGAAGGATATTTCATTTTTTGATTATTGAGTGGAAGACTTATCTAAAAAATTCTTTTTAAATGTATGTATAGATTACCCCAAAGGGATGAAATATGGATAGCCTAAAATGTAAACGCAGGGTTGCGGCTATACTGCTATATACTTATGACCGCTTTGCGGTCAAATTGCCACATAACGTTTTCCTTTTATTTTATTTATAACCAAAAGCTACTATATTAGCTGCTAAATAAAATCAAAACCCCTTATGCAAGATTATAGTCATTGTTTGCGACCCAGTTTTACCCAGAGAGTGTATCGCCGACTGGTAGAACAAAGGCAAGCGGTCAACATTACCGGAGAGAAAGGCGCGGGTAGAGGGCGGGTATTAAAAGACTTGGAACAAGTGATAACCGCCGAAGGACGACATGTGCTCTTGATTGATTTCAATCGGAATCAAAGGTATTATGAACTGCTGGAGCAAATCGAGTCACAAATGTTGCTTAAAAAAATGCGCTCCCAGGAAGAAATATTGCCAAAACCAGTGCAGGCAGAATACACCCAATTCCCCATCACCAGTCTATTTATGTCTTATTTCAATCCAAAGGGTGCGCCCTATTTATACCTCTTATTGGACAACATTGACCGAATACTGGACAACCCGCAGCAGCGCTTCCCGAAAGCTTTTTTTGATGACCTCAACTATCTCAATAATAGTCCCTACATTTTTATAGCCTGCACCACGAACAAAGCAATCGGTGTGTATCAGATTTACTATGTAGATGAAAACGAACGCGAAGAAGACCGCCTCTCCTGGCTCCACTTTCCAGCACCGCTGGATGTGAGTCCGCTCCAAGTAGCCGAAATAGAAGCGGAGCTCAACCGCTGCCTGAGCGACAACGACCACTGGCAAGGGCAAGCCGACTACATCGCTGCCATACAGACGCACCCGGCAAGTGCCCAATTCTTGGAATACGTAGTCAATAACTTTGACTCACACGAAGCCCTTCCCATCCCGCAGCACCTCGAACGCCTGAAAGCAAGATTTAATCACCACTACCCAAGCGCGCACTAAACTATGGATACCCACTCGCCCTACTACAAACCCGAAAAACCCAAGCATAGCTGGCAACTGCTGCAATGGGTGATTTATGAACCGTGGCTGGTAAGTAGATATGAAGACTCCTTGACAAAAAAAGAACAAATCTTTGCTTTTTTAAAAGCTTACGTTCGGTTCAGTCTGATAATGGTGGGTGTTTTTTTGCTGGGCAATCTTCTCCTAGCCGCTACGGACTTGCCCACTTTCATTCTTTCGGAATATGAAAGTGATTTTCAAACAGGCTGGCTACTGCAACTTTCTTTTGCAGACAAATACCTTTATATTCTAAAATATAACGCTTTCGGATTGGCTGGAGGATTGGCTGGAGGATTGGCTTTCGGATTGGCTGGAGGATTGGCTGGAGGATCGGCTTTCGGATTGGCTTTCGGATTGGCTTTCGGATTGGCTTACGGATTGGCTGTCGGATTGTCTTTCGGATTGGCTGGAGGATTGGCTTTCGGATTGGCTGGAGGATTGGCTTTCGGATTGGCTGTCGGATTGGCTTTCGGATTGGCTTTCGGATTGGCTTACGGATTGGCTGGAGGATTGGCTTTAGGATTGGCTGGAGGATTGGCTTTTTATATTTTTTATTTTCGGTTGTATCACCTTTACTATCTTTTTCGTTATCCCCAGTTAAGTTTTACGC
>Ga0163155_10005400_pt1 | contig 12766 bp, 9 predicted proteins | sample OliLakLV19SP4G1_FD_148611 | JGI IMG/M metagenome (GOLD analysis project Ga0163155, IMG submission 148611) | Freshwater microbial mat bacterial communities from Lake Vanda, McMurdo Dry Valleys, Antarctica - Oligotrophic Lake LV.19.SP4.G1 | ecosystem: Environmental > Aquatic > Freshwater > Lake >...
GCACCCCCGCGAGCTTTGGCGTCGGCGACGGCCGCGGGGGTGCGGTCAAAGGCGACGACGCGGTGCTTGCCGCGGGCCAGACGTTCGGCCATGTTCGCGCCCATTTTTCCGAGGCCAATGATTCCGATTTCCATTCGTGAAACTCCCAAGTGTGGGCCCGAGTGCCGGGCCTCGTGCGGTTCGATGGTGTCCGGAGCGATCCGTTACCGGGCTGAATCTTGCGCTAGCGCGAGTGGTCAAGAATACCCGGACGGCAGCGTGCGGGGCGGAGATTGCAAGTCGTACACTTTTCGAAGCATGAGCCATCATTTCATCGGTCATCTTGTGGCCCGGGCTGTCGGGCAATTCGCTTGTGGATTGTTTTCAACAATTCCCGGGCGCGCAGGCGAGCGCACGCGCTGGTCGATCGGGGTGCCCCTGGCGCTATCTGGGCTCGCTGTCTTGGGGCTCGCTCTTTCGGGGACGGGGGGCTCGCTCTTTCGGGGACGGCGCTGGCCGACCCCCCCACGTTTGTGAAGGACGGGCAGGAGCGCGTGGCGACGCCGTGGGCCGCGAAGGGGATGACGAGGAACCCGGTGTCGTTGACGCTGGATTGGCAGGGGAACGTGTACGTTGCGGAATCGGACCGGGCGGGGAACGCGGTGCAGGATACGAGGCAGATCGGGCACCTGAACGCGGTGGAAGAAGACCTGCAGATGAAATCGGTGGAGGACCGCCGGGCCCAGATCAAGCGGTGGGTTGCGCAGGGCGCGTTCGCGCCAGATTATTTCAGCAAGACCGAGGAGCGTGTGCGCGTGCTGCGCGACACCGCTGGCAAGGGCGTGGCGGACTGGGCGGGGGTCTTCGCGGGCGGGTTCAACAACGAGTTAGACGGGATCGGCGCGGGCGTGCTGTGGCGCAACGAGACGCTGTACTACACCTGCATCCCCAACTTGTGGGCGCTCAAGCCGGGGGCGGATCCCTTTGTGGCGCAAACACGCGACAGCTTGTCCTTCGGGTACGGCGTGCGCTGGTGCTTTTACGGCCACGACCTGCACGGGCTGGTGAACGGCCCTGACGGGCGGATTTATTTTTCGATGGGCGATCGCGGGTACAACGTGACCACCAAAGAGGGCAAGCACCTGGTGGGTTCTGATCGCGGCGGGGTCTTCCGGTGCTGGCCCGACGGCACGGGGCTCGAGCTTTTCTACGACGGGCTGCGGAACCCGCAGGAGCTAGCGTTTGACGAGATGGGCGAGCTGTTCACCGGCGACAACAACTGCGATTCGGGCGATCGGGCGCGAGTGGTACACGTGGTCGAGGGCGGCGATTCGGGCTGGCGGCAGGACGTGCAGTCGCTGCCGTCGCGCGGGCCTTGGAACCGTGAAGCGATGTGGAAGACGCTCAAGGACGTGTCGGGCCCGGCCCGGCCAGCGTGGTCGCTGCCGCCGGTGGAGTACCTGGGCGACGGGCCATCGGGCATGGCGTTGTACCCCGGGACGGGCGAGTCGCGCGCGTACGACGGGTGCCTTTTTCTCGTGGATTTCTATGGTTCAGGGGCGAAGGTGCACTCGTTCCGCTGCGTGCCGCGCGGGGCCGGGTTCACGCTCGCCGATCACCAGGAGTTTTATCGCGGGACGACGGTCACGGACATCGCGTGGGGGTACGACGGGCGGCTGTACCTGAGCGACTGGGGCGGCGGGTGGCAGCCCAACCCTAACGGGAACGTTTTCACGATCACGAACAAATCGGTACACGCGGACGCTGGCGAGGCGGCCGCGATCCAGCAGGTGCGGGCGATGTTCAAGGCCGGGTTCGCCTCGAGGCCGGAGGCGGAGTTGCTTGAATTGTTGGGGCACCGCGATCAGCGCGCGCGGCTCGAAGCGCAGTACGAGCTGGCCAAGCGCGGGCACGCGGTGGTCGATCGGTTGGCAGCGATCGCGAGTTCGAAAGAGGCCAGGATCGTGAAGCGCGTGCACGCGATGTGGGCGCTCGGACAGATCGCGCGGGCTGATGATTCCGCGGCTGCGGCCTTGCGGAGCCTGCTGGACGATGGTGACACGGAGGTTCGCGCCCAGGCGTTGAAAGTTCTGGGCGATGTCGGTGGCAAGGAATCCACGGCGGGCTCGGCCCGGTACGTGTCTTTGCTGGAGGATCTCTCGGAACGGACGCGGATGTACGCGGCGATCGCGCTCGGAAAGCTTGGAAACTCTTCGTCGGTCGAGGTTCTGCTCGCGGCGCTGGAGAAGAACAACAACGCGGATCTCGTGCTGCGGAACGGGCTGGTCTACGCGTTGACGATGATCGGCGAGCGCAGCGCGGGAGTGGCGGATGCGATCGCGAGCCGGGCCAGCGGTTTGAACGCGGCGGGGCGGCTTGGCGCGGTGGTGGTGTTGCGCCGGTTGAACCACGAGGCGGTCGGTCGGTTCTTGAATGACGCGGACGCGACGGTGGCCGTGGAAGCGGCTCGCGCGGTGTACGACAATCGGGTTAAGTCAGGGATGACCGTGCTCGCGAGCTTGCTTGACAAGCCGATCGAGGTGGAGCGTGCGATCGAGCCGTTGCTCCGGCGTGCGATCGAGGCGAACGTGCTGGTTGGGACCGACGAGTGCGCGGCGCGGTTGGTCGCATTCGCGGCCCGGGCCGAGATCGCGCCGGAATGGCGAGAGCTCGCGCTGGACGTGGTCGAAGCGTGGGATCGTCCCTTAAAGCGTGAGGGCGTGTGGGGGAACTGGGCCAATCTGCCGGGCCGATCGGTCGCGGCGGCGGCGGACGCGGTGAAGTCGCGGATCGAGGCGGTGCTCGAATCGGCGAAGGAAATGCCGGGGGTGCTGGCGCGGGCCCGGCGTCTGCAAGCGCGGCACGCGTCGACGGTGGCGGACGTGTCGGCGCAGATTCTTGACGACAAGATCGCTTCGGACGACCGTGTGGCGCTGCTGGATGAGTTGTCGCGGCGCTCGCCCGAAGCGGCGGCCTCATCGTCCAAGGCGCTCTTGAGCACGGACACTCGCGGAGTGTTGCGCGGCAAGGCCGAGGAGATTCTTGCGAAGTCCAGCCCGGCCGAGGCGGTGGAGTTTCTCGCCAAATCGGCGGGATCTGGTGATGTTGTTGATCGGCAACGTGCGGTGAAGATTCTTGGATCGATCTCGACGCCCGAGGCCGGTCACGCGCTGTCGGCGCTGACGGACCGGTTGCAAGCCGGGCTGCTGGGCGGGGCGGTGGCGCTGGACGTGTACGAGGCGGCGATGAAGTTGCCAGCCGAGTCGGAGACGCGGCGTGCGGTCGCGCCGTTCGGTGTGGCACCCAATCGCCCCGCGGGGTACAGCGGCGGGCTGCTGCGCAACGGTGGTGATGCATTTCTTGGACGAGAGATTTTCCTGCATCACGGGTCGGCCGAGTGCGTGCGGTGCCACGTGGTCGGGGATACGGGCGGCAACGCGGGGCCGAATCTGTCGGCGGTGGCGTCGAGATTGACGGCGGACAAGCTCGTCGAGTCGATCGTGGAACCTAACGCGGTCGTCGCGCCCGGGTACGGCGCGGTGTCGACGATGCTGCCGATGGCTCAGTTCCTTTCTGCGCGCGAGGTACGCGACGTGGTGGCGTACTTGAGGACGCTGAAGGGATCGCCAAAGGCAGTGGTCGAAGCGTCTCACACGCCGACCAAGGCTGTTGAAGCGAACGCGCAGGCGGAGGGATCGAGCTCGGGGTTCGCGTGGCTCGCGATGCTACCGATCTCGATCGTTCTGGTCAGCGTGTGGCGCGGGATGACGGCCCGGCGCAGCTGATGGCAGCTTTCGATCGTGCTCACTTCATCCGCCCGAGCCCTTGGCTGGATAACCCTTCGCGATGAGATTGGCGAGAATCTTCTCGCGGTGGTCGCCCTGGACTTCGATCTCGTTCTGGGCGATCGTGCCGCCGGTGCCGAGCGTGGTGCGGAGTTCTTTGAGCAACGCGGGGAGATCGGTCGCGGCGGGGTCGAGGCCCGCGATCACGGTGACGAGCTTGCCGCGCCGCTTCTCGCGGCGCACGCGCGCGAGCTGGAGCTTGGGGGGCGTGAGCTTACCGGCGGTGTTGCGCGGACATTTGCAGCGTTCGAGCGGTGTGCCGCAGAGCTCGCAAGTCACGGGGCGTTGCAGGTTTGTTCCGTCGAAGAGTCCGGCCATAGGCAGATCCTACTTGAGTTCCTGAGTGAGACGGTCGTGGAGCGCGAGCAGCGCATCGACAAGCATGGACTCGACGAGCGCGGGGTCATCGCGCGCGGCGAGCGGCGGGCCGAAGATCAGGCCGTAACGCGTGCGACGGAGCGGGAGCCAGCTTGCGATGCGTGAGTAGGCCTCGGAGTTGATGATGACGCAGGGGACGATCGGGACCGCGGCGATGGCCGCGAGTCGGGCGGTCCCGGGCTTGATTTTTCGAGAGACAAACACGGAATCGGCGCCGCGACGGAAGCCGCCCTCGGGGAACATCGCGACGACGCGCCCGCGGCCGAGGCGATCGAGGATCACGCGCACCGTCTTGGAATCGGCCCGGCCTCGGTCGAGCGGGAACGCGTTGAGCGAGCCGTAGAACCACGCGACGAGCGGGTTACGAAAGACCTCAACGATGCTTACAAAGTCGAGCGGGCGGGGTGAGTGCCGGATAAGCAACGGCACGTCGTAGGGCGAGGTGTGACTCGCCGCGAGGATGAAGGGGCCTTGCCGCGGCAGGTTCTCGAGGCCGAGGACCACTGGCGAGCTGCTCACCCAGAAGGCGGGCGTGCCGAGCGTGCGGATAATTTGGTAGAAAAGATCGCTCACGAGCGGTGCGAACTCCGAAGTTTGATAAGAAGCTCGTTCATCGAGTAGGCCTGGCACGGCGGAGACGATCGGTTCAGTCGCTGGGTCGGTTCAGGGGCGCTTCTACGGGACCTGATCATCGCGTAGGCCCGCGGCCTGAAGCAATTCGCGGTAGGTGCGAACGTACTCAGCGCGGAGCCGGTCGGCCATCTCGAAGCGAGCCGCTCGGCGGTGCAATGCGAGGTCAGGCACGATTTCGTTTCCGAACGCGATCCAAACGCGGGCTCGTTTGAATGGCAGCCAGGGCGGCACACGGTTGAGTTTGTCCGTGCCGAGCACGACGACGGGGACCACGGGAACCTTCGCGTGAATGGCGACGGCGCAGACGCCGCGTTTGATCGCCGCGCCGCGCAGGGCCGAGCGCTCGCCCTTGGAGACTTCGCCCTCAGGAAAGATCCCGACGACCTCGCCCTGCGACGCGAGCCGGATCGCGTTGCGTACGGCGGGCAGTGAAAACCCAAATCGATCGACCGGGAAAGCCCCTCCCCAGTTCAGCATCGAGGCCCCCCACCGCGCTTTATAGAACTCGATGCGGGCCATCCATCGCACATGGCGGCGAACGGCGCAAGACACGATGATCGGCTCGAGATGGCTGAGGTGCGTGCAGGCCAGGATGAACCCGCCGGGTCTATGCGCCCGCTCGGGCGCGAGCACGAACTCGCGCACGCATTGAAGCTTCACGAACGTGCATCCGAGCTTGCAGAGGTTGTAGAACGCGGTGCTCATGGTGGACCGGGGGTCTGTGGAAGCTCGCCGAGAAGGCCGAGCGTCTGGGCGAGGCTGCTCGATGGGCTTTAGGATGTTGGCCTGAAGCCTATCGCTCATTGACCCGGACCGCCGAAACGGGTAGCCTGCGTGCTGAAATGACCGTCCACGCGGGGCGGCGTTGGTTTTTCTTTGTGAGGCCGAGCGACGCTGTGGACCAAGCTCTTCTTGATCGAATCTCTTCGCTCTTGCGCCGTGATCTCAAGCTCGGGCCGTCCGCGGCGATCAGCGAGCAGACCGTGCTCATCGGCGGCGACATGGACATGGATTCCATCGACATCCTGCTGGTGCTGACGAGCCTTGAAAAGGAGTTCGGCGTTCAGCTCACGAGCGACAAGGTCAGCAAGTCGGCGTTTCAAACCGTTGGCACCTTGGTGGCGTTCGTTGAGCAGACGCGCGAGCACGCCCGGCCGGTTGAAGCACCGGCGTCCAGCGTGCGGAGCGGCGTGGAGTGGTTGACCGCGTTGCCACACGGTCCCTCGTTTCGGTTTGTCTCCGAAGTGCGCTCGATCGATCCGGGCCGCCGCGCCGACGGGATCTGGCGGGTGATGGGGGACGAGTTTTTTTTGACGGGCCACTTCCCGGGCAGGCCGATCGTGCCCGGCGTGCTGATCTCCGAAGTTCTGACGGGCCACTTCCCGGGCAGGCCGATCGTGCCCGGCGTGCTGATCTCCGAAGCGCTCGCGCAGCTGGCGGGGCTCACCGCGGCGTCGGGCGCGGACGCCGCCCGTAATCTTGCGGGGAACCAGCGCGGCGGTCATCTGGCGCACGTGGACGTGCGTTTCATGCACGCGGTCAAGCCCCCGGCACAGATCGCTCTCCGCACGGTGGTCCGCAACACACTGGGGGGCCTGCACCAGTACGACGTCGCGGCCGAGGTCGAGGGGATCTGCGTCGCGTCCGGAACGGTTACTATTCACCTCCATGGACCTGAACTTTCCCACGAATCGCAGGCTCGATCAACCGTGTGATCGCCCGGAAGCGGAAGCGGGTCGTGGTCGTGGTCGTCGAACCACATCTATACATCGATCGGGGTTCCGCGCTAGCCTGCTCGTGCTTACCGGCACGTTGCTTGGATCGACCAGCGGCTCATCGCTTGCGAGCGTCGTCCCTGCGGCACGCAACGAAACGGTTCTGGTTGCGATCGCGGAACCTCCGACCTTTGATGCGGCACCTTTGACGACCTCGACCGATTCTAAGTCCCTCACGGATTTCGATCGTCAACTCGCCGAGATCGACGCCAAGGCCGCCAAGATCACCGACGTGCGTGCGAAGTTCGAGCAGGTGAAACACTCCTCACTGCTGGTCGAGCCGCTGGTGAGCAAGGGCGAGGTGATCGCCAAGGGCGGCGTCACGCTCTGGTCCACCACCGAGCCCGACGCGACGCGGATGCGCATCGATCAGGCGAGCATGCGGGTGTACTACGTGAAAAGCAACGTGATGGAGGAGTACTCGATCGAGCGCGGGCTGGCTTCGATGGCGGCCACGCCGCTGCCGAAGCTGGAAACACTTCGCGCGATGTTCACGATCGCGCCGGACGCGTGCGAAGGGATGGCGCCGCTGCAGGCCGCGGAGCAGAGGCTGGGCGTCAAGCTGACACCAATCTCGTCGGACCTTCGCAAGCACGTGGGCTCGGTGCGTGTGCTGCTGGATGCCGAGCGTGGCACCGTGCTGGTCTTCGAGGTGACCGATCCCGACGGCGAACGCACGACAATCCGGTTCTCGTCGATCGCCGTGAGCAAGGGCATCGACGACGACCAGCTCGATCTCCGCGCCCCGACCGACGCCCGCCTGGTGAGGCCTTTCGATGCAAAGCTCGTACGCTGAACGGGCAAGGGACCATCGCGTGAACCGACCCGTCGTCGAACTTCAATCGCCGCCAGCGGTTGCCCATCGCACCACCTCTGCCGCGGGAACAGCCCAGGGGATGCTGGTCCGCGTTTGGCTCGGGGCGTTGTTCGGGCTTTCGCGGCGTGCGCCGTGGGTTCTCGAGCTGCTCCGGCCGCTTGCCGTGGTTCTGACCGTTGCCTGCTCGCCTCGCGTTCGTCGCGGCACGCGTGCGAACGCCGAGCGGATCATGGTCCGAAAGCTCTCATGGCTTCAAGCGTTTCGCTTTTCGCTCGCGGTGGTTGGGAACTTTTACGACTTTGTCGCGGACATGGGTCGATCGCAGCGACGATCCGCGGCCGAGTTGCTCGCGCTCATCGAGAAGGTCGAAGGACGCGAGGGGTACGACGCGTGCCGCGCGCTCAAACGCGGCTGCGTGATCGTGACCGCGCACATGGGCTCGTTCGAGGTCGGCCTAGCCAGGCTCACCGTGCCCGAGCGGAACGTGCATGTGGTATTCAAGCGCGATGGCTCGGCGCTGTTTGAGTCGCTGCGATCTCACTTCCGGCAGATACTCGGCGTGCACGAAGCCGCCATCGACGACGGTTGGGACGCGTGGCTCCGGCTGCGCGATGCGCTCCTGCGTGACGAGGTCGTCGTGATGCAGGGTGACCGCGCCATGCCCGGGCAGCGCTCGCAGGTCGTGCCGTTCCGCGGCGGGCACCTGCGGCTCCCGCTGGGGCCGATCCGGCTCGCGCATCTGACCGGCAGTCCGATCATCCCGGTAAGCACGACTCGGAGTGGCGTGAAAGGACGGGGGCGTCATCGGTTCGTGCTTCGCCTATGAGCGAGGCGATCGTGCTGCGAGACGACATCGACGCGGCATCCGCGATCGAGGAGGGAGCGAAGGCCGTGGGCCGGGCGATCGAAGCGATGGTTGTTCTCGACCCAGAGCAGTGGCTCGTGCTGACGCCAGCCTTCGAAGAGGACCGCGCCGATGTGGAGTGAATCAGGGCCGCGGTGCTCGCGCGAACCGATTGTGATCACCGGGTTCGGCCTGGTTTCATCGCTGGGGCTCGACGCCGAGACTGTCTGGCGCGAGGTGCTCGCGGGCCGATGCGGTTCGGGTCTGATGAGCGCGATGGAGACGGTGCTGCCACTTGACCGTGACGGCGGTCAGGCCCCCGAGCTTCCGCCCGAGTTTGAGCCGCAGCTCCCACGCGAGACGCGGTACTTGCGGTACGCGGTGCGGCAAGCTCTGCGCATGGCTGGCGCTGAGGACTCACTCCCGTATCGCCCCGAACGCTGCGCAACGATGCTCGGCACGACGCTGCACGGCATCCGCGCCGGTGGCAGGTTCCTGCGTACCGACAACCCCGAGGAACTTCGGCATTTTCTCGCGGGCGCTACCGCCGCGCACGCGACGGCCGATCTGGGGCTCGGCGGCGGTTCCGCAACGACCTGCTCCGCGTGCTCGTCGAGTCTGGGCGCAATCGCGCTGGGAGTGACGCTCCTGCAAACCGGCGCTGCGGATCTTGTGGTGGCTGGCGGGTACGACACGATCAGCGAGTACGCGTGGGGCGGGTTCAACGCGCTGCGTGTCGTGGCGCAGGGGCCTCTGCGCCCATTTGCAAAGAGCCGCGAGGGGATGAAGCTGGCCGAGGGGTACGGGGTTGTCGTGCTCGAACGGCATGACGACGCGGCTGGTCGAGGGACCGTGCCGCACGCGGTGGTCGCGGGGTGGGGTGAATCGGCCGACGCCTACCACCTGACCAAGCCGCATCCCGAGGGCCTCGGCGCAATCCGCGCGATGAGCGACGCGGTCGCACGCGCCTCGCTCACGTCTTGGGACATCGACATGATTGCCGCACGCGGTGGTCGCGGGGTGGGGTGAATCGGCCGACGCCTACCACCTGACCAAGCCGCATCCCGAGGGCCTCGGCGCAATCCGCGCGATGAGCGACGCGATCGCACGCGCCTCGCTCACGTCTTGGGACATCGACATGATCGCGGCGCACGCAACAGGCACGCCTGACAACGACGCGTCGGAGTACATCGCAATGTCCGCGACCTTGGGGGCGAGAACGGCCGAGGTGCCGGTGGTTGGTTTCAAGAGCCACCTCGGGCACACGCTGGGCGGGGCGGGCGCGGTGGAATTGATCTTGTCGTCACTCGCGCTGCGCGATCAGGTCGTCCCGCCGTGCGCGAACGTCTCACGCGAAGAGGTCGAGTACCCCTCGCTCCGGCTGAGCGTCGGCGTCGCGGAGCCTCGTCCAATCCGCGCCACGCTAAACACCTCGCTCGGGTTCGGCGGAGCCAACACGTGCGTCGTCCTGTTACCCCCGGGCGCGCGTGCGCGGACCGTGAACGACGTCTCACTTCACGTCGTGCGCAGCATCGAACCGCACGAGGTGTGCATCACAGGACTCGGCGTCGTTCTCCCGGGCATCTGCACGCTTGACGCGCTCGCACAACGAGTCTTCGTGAAGGAGAACGGGGCCGCGTCGGACATGGCTCGATCCGCCGATCACCGCGTGATCGACGACGTGACATTGGACTCGCTTATCACCGTCCGGCGCGCCCGGCGGATGAGCCCGTGCGTCAAGATGACCGTGGCCGCAGCGACTCTCGCGCTCGCGGACGCGGGGCTCTCCGATCAGCCTGTGGCGCTCTCGGCCATGTCGGCCATACTGGCCAGCATGCACGGCTCTCCACACTACTGCTTGGAGTACTACCAACAGATCGTGCGTGAAGGGATCCTTGCGGCCAATCCGATGCTGTTCGCGGAGGGCGTGCCGAACGCGGCCGCGGCCCATGTCAGCGCGGCGTTCGGGATCTGCGGCGGCTGCCAAACGATTATCGGCACACGAACCTCGGGGCTCGACGCGCTGCGATTGGCGTGGCTTCGGATCCGCAATGGCGATTGCAATCGAGTCCTGGTCGCCGCGACCGAAGAAACTCAGGCCGTCATCGACCGCGCCTACACGGCGTGCGGGCTGCAAGCGCTCAAGGGCGACTTCGCGCACGCTCCCTTGCCGTCAGGATTTCAAAGCTCTCCCGGGTCAGTCGCGATACTGCTCGAATCCGCGGAAGCCGCACGCGAGCGTGGCGCGAAGCGATACGCGACCGTCATGGGCAGTGCGTCGCGCACGGCCTCACCAGAGGGCTTGCCCGCGGCGGTTGCAGGGGCGCTGGTCGAACTCGGTAGGCCCACCAACATTCTTGGATCGGCTAGCGGGACCTGGCTCGACGAGGCCGAGGCCAGCGGGATCAAAGCGGCCGAGTGCGGAGGAAATCTCGGCAGCGTCTACCGTCACGTTGGTGAGCTTTATTCGGCGACCCCGCTCGCGAGCCTCGCGACGGCCTGCCTCGGCGTGAGACCTCGGGGGGCGCTATTCCCGCACGACCAAACGAACACCGGCTCGTTCACCGTGCTCGCGACCGACTGGGGAGGAATCGCGACAGGGATCGCGGTTGAAGTTGAGTCAGGACCGAACGCCCGGCCGGGTTCGCGGTACGATACCGCCCAACTCCTCGCATGACGACGCACGCTCGCCATCTCGATGCTTTGCCGCAGACGTTCGAACCGACGGACGAGCTTGCGCCACCTCCCTGGCTGGAATCGTGGCTCGATGATGAGATCACGCCCGCAGAGTTTGTGTGCCCTGAGACTTCGACCCAGCAGATGACGGCGCGGATCCGGCGCGGGCCTGTGGCCACGCTGGTCAGTGTGCGAGTCCAAGGCGCGCGGCAAGTTCGAGATGGTCGCTTCGGCGATCTGACCGCGTCTGCTTACGCGCTCGTTCGGTCGGCGCTACATGACAGCGCACTCCAAGCCCCTGCGCACCGCCACGTCGTTCGAATGTGGAACTTCATCCCGGGGATCCACGACCGTATGGCCGGGGGGGAAGCGCGCTATATGACCTTCAACGCAGGCCGTTTTTCCGCTCTCTCCGACTTGCACAGAGGAAAGGCGGGCATCGCCGCAAACGCTCCCGCGGCTTCGGGCGTGGGCCATCTCGGGACGGATCTGTTCATTCACGCGCTCGCGATGGAGCGGGCGGGCATCTCAGTCGAGAATCCTGCCCAGATCCCCGCGTATCACTACTCGTCGCGCTGGGGCCGTGTCCCGCCATGCTTTGCGCGTGCCACGGCGATCAACGATGAAGACCGCACGCTTCTCATCTCCGGCACCGCGGCCGTCATCGGAGAAGAGAGCGTGCACGACGGGGACGCCCGCGCACAGTGGGACGCGACGATCAACAACATCTCTCGCGTGATCGAGCACGCCGACACCGACGGGCTGATCGTTCCCCCCCGCCGCGTCGACCACGCCCGGATCTACATGGCGAGAGCCGAGGACGAACAAAGCGTCCGCGAGTGGTCGCGGCGTTCGTTTCCCGATTCGCAAACGATCGAGATTCTCCCAGCGCAGCTCTGCAGGAGTGAGCTGCTGGTGGAGATCGAAGCGGTGGCAAGGGTGGCCAGAAAGACCGCCTTGACAACCTCTGCGGGCTCGTCAAGAACCTCGTCGATGACCAGGAGGAAGTACCTATGACCCACGAACGGCACGACGTCATCGTGATTGGCGGCGGCCCGGCAGGTTCCATCGCCGCACTCCGCCTCGCGGGCAGGTTCCATCGCCGCACTCCGCCTCGCGCGCGACGGCTACCGGGTTTGCGTGCTGGAGAAGGACCAGCACCCTCGCTTTCACATCGGCGAGTCGATCCTGCCCCGCAACATGCCGCTGATCAAGGAACTGGGGCTCGAAGTGGCGGTGCGCGCTCTCCCGCACGTTCCGAAGTACGGTGCCGAGTTCGGCTTCGGCGACGACTTCAACACGCGGCGATTCCGCTTCACCGACGGGCTTCTCCCCGGGTTCCCGGTGTTCAACGTCGAACGCTCGCACTTTGACGCGATGCTGCTCAACGAGGCGCGCAAAGCTGGCGCGATGATCTTCGAGGACCGACCCGCACGCGCGATCCGCGAGCTGCGCGATGGAGCCGTCACCATCGACACCGACCGCGGTCCGGTTCATGGGCGACTGCTTATCGACGCCAGCGGGCACGGCACGGTTGTGGGCCGACACCTCGGCCAGCGCCGCACGTTTGACGAGCCCGAACTCCAGAAAGTCGCGTATTTTGAGCACTTCGACGGCGTCGAGCGTCTCGAAGGCGAGGACGGCGGCCACCCCGGGATCATCATGAGCGACGAGGGGTGGTTCTGGCTCATCGGCATCGGCACCGACAAGACCAGCGTGGGCTTCGTGACGCGCCCATCCTTCGTGCGCGAGCTCGGCGTGCCCGCCAACAAGATCCTTCAGTGGGCGATCGCACGCTGCCCCGTGGTCCGTCATCGCA
>Ga0163155_10005407_pt1 | contig 12751 bp, 7 predicted proteins | sample OliLakLV19SP4G1_FD_148611 | JGI IMG/M metagenome (GOLD analysis project Ga0163155, IMG submission 148611) | Freshwater microbial mat bacterial communities from Lake Vanda, McMurdo Dry Valleys, Antarctica - Oligotrophic Lake LV.19.SP4.G1 | ecosystem: Environmental > Aquatic > Freshwater > Lake >...
GCTGGAATCCCGGCGACGCGGGCGACCCACGCCCGATGCCGCCCGCGCTGCGCATCCCGTTTGCAATCGAGGTCGGCGTACTGGCGCTGGTCGGCCTCGGCCTCGTGCTCAAAATCCCGAACGTGCTGCCATGGCCGCTTCGCCCGGAGTCCTCAATGATGTACGGCTGGGTATTTTTGGGGCTGGCGCTGTACTTCGGCTACACGCTGGCGCAGCGGACGTGGCGGCACACCTGCGGCCAGTTGCTGGGCTTTCTGGCCTACGATCTGGTGCTGCTTGTCCCACTGCTCCGCCACATCCCTGCGGTCAAGCCCGAACACCGCCTTGGCCTCGCCGTCGCGATTGCGATCATTCTCAGCAGCGGCGCACTGGCGGTGTACTACCTGTTCATTCACCGGGACACCCGCGTGTGGAGCGCCGCGCCCGCGCATGCTCAGGCTGCGTCGTTGACGCGCGGCACCTAGCAATTAACGGTATCAAGGAGCGCTACTGCATGGCATGCCCCTTTCACGAACAAACCCGCGCCGCTGCACAACACGCGCTGGAACCGGGCGAGGCTACGACACAGCCGTTCGCTGCCACCGTTCTGGCATCACCGCCTGATAGCTGCGACCTGAAGCGCGAGGCGATGCTGTTTTTGCGCCAGCACGCCGCCGAGCAGATGCTAGCCGACGAACGATCACGGCTTGCCGCTGTGCAGCACGAGATCAGCGAGACCGGAACCTATCACCATACGCAGGACGAACTGGCCTTCGGCGCACGTGTCGCCTGGCGCAATACCACGCGCTGCGTTGGGCGGCTGTATTGGCGCAGCATGGAAGTGCGCGATCTGCGGCACCTGACGACCGCCGAGGCCGTGTTTGCGGCACTCGTCGAGCATCTGCAGCTCGCCACGAACGGTGGAGCCATTCGCAGCATGATCAGTGTGTTCGCAGCGCAGGAGCCGGGGCAAGACGGCATTCGCATCTGGAATCCACAGCTGATTCGCTACGCTGGCTACCGTCAACCTGATGGCTCCGTCATCGGTGATCCGCTCCATGTTGAGCTGACCGCATTTGCCCGCAAGCTAGGCTGGCAGAGTCCGGCAGCAAGCGCATTTGATCTGCTTCCGGTGATCATCCAGATGCCCGGCGAGCGGCCACAGCTCTTCGAGTTGCCGCGTGAGGCGGTGCTCGAAGTGCCACTTTCGCATCCTACCTACCCCTGGTTCGCCGAGCTTGGGCTGAAGTGGCATGCCCTGCCGGTGATTTCTAACATGCGCCTGGAGATTGGCGGCGTTTCTTATCCGGCTGCGCCCTTTAACGGCTGGTATATGGGCACCGAGATCGGCGCGCGCAACTTTGGCGATGCCGACCGCTACAACGTGCTCCCCGCAGTGGCCGCGCAGCTTGGCTTGAACACGCGCTCGGAGCGCAGCTTATGGAAAGATCGCGCCCTGGTCGAGGTGAATATCGCCGTGCTGCACTCGTTCCAACAGCAGGGCGTGAAAGTGCTCGACCACCACACCGCCACCCGCCAGTTCATGCTGTTCGAGCAGCAGGAGCACCAGGCGCGGCGGCCTGTGTACGCCGACTGGAGCTGGATCGTGCCGCCGATGGCGGGGTCGGCAACGCCAGTGTTTCACCGGTCGTACGACAACGTCACCCTGACTCCCAACTTCTTCCCACTTGCTGCACCCTGGCCCGCTCAAGCAGGTTCAGCGAGCGTAGGCATGGAGGTATAAAGGGCAGCAGGAGGAGCAAGCCACGGTGCATGGGGACGCCTTCCGGCTCCCCTCTCCCTGAACGGGAGAGGGGCTGGGGGTGAGGGCCGGGGCGACGTTACGTGGCCCTAGGCCTGCTGGGCGGGCCGCACCGCCTGCCACCAGATGCTGCCGCCGAAGTCGTAGTAGAGCGTGCGGGTATGGATCAGGGCGGGCGAGGCGAGGCCACCGGGCAGCGCGCCGTTGTGGATGCGGATCGTCGCATAGTAGTGCGGCGCGATCTGCGAGACGGCGAAGGCGTGGCGGGCGCTCTCGCGCCAGCGCCGCACACCCTGCGGGTCGGCCAGCAGCACCAAGTTGGCCCAGCCGCCGCAGGGCAGCTCACGCGAGCTGTAGCTGAGCATCGCCTGATGGGAGCGCAGCTCGTCGATCAGCTCTTCGTCCAGGCCTTGAAGTGAGGCAGGGTCGGCATCAATGCGCCGCTGCCCAAAGAAACCCACCAGCGCAAGCGGCTCGTCGCGCAGCAGCCCAAGCCGGTTGAGCACCACGATCCGGTGGGCGCGCCCGTCGGCCTCCGACGGGTGGAAGATCGTGCCAGGGGACGGATCTACGGGCAGGGCGCGCACCGTGGCGAGCAGCGTCGCCCTGATCTGATCCAGCACGATAAAATCGCCAGTGATGTGGCCGGTGTCGGTGAACGGGCGGTTGGGCACGCTTTCGGCGGGGGCGAGGAGCTGTGGCTCGGGCGTTGACATAACACGTTCCTCTGTGAACGAGACAAGGTTGCAGATTGCAGATTGAGCGCAGCTGATGCCTTCCTGGGAATTGTATTCAAGCGTAGCCTGACTTGCGTTTTCTGTCCAGCGATAGCGCTACAGGCAAACCTAAGAAAAACCAGCGAATTTTTGTATCACACCAGCGTTGTGCTGCCTATACTTCGAGCTACTGAGGCAGCAATGTAGCTCGAGGTGTTTGCATGAAGCTCGACTTCAACCCACTGGGCACCCGCCACAAGAAGACGATTCGCTTGTTCCAGCTGCTCCTCGTTGGCTTGCTTACGCTTAGTTTGGCCCCCGCTTTTCCACCAGACAGAAATGTTCTGGCGGCTCCGCGCTCGCTAGCCGCGCGTCAGGGCATCACTCCGCTTGAAGTCCCAGCCTCCTCGCTTCGCTTCGAGCCCAACGTTGGTCAATTCGACCCCGCTGTCCGTTTCAAGGTTGATGCGCTTGGCGGCACGGTCTTTCTTACAGCCAACGAAGTAGTGCTCGCGCTCCCCGTTGCTCCCCCTAGCCCCACACCATCTCAGCCCGAGGAGGCAGCGCGCCCGTCGCTCATTACGCGGCTGCGCTTTGAAGGCGCGAATCCGGCCACGCAGCTTGTGGGGATCGAGCAGCAGCCGATGACGCTCAACTATTTTATTGGCAACGATCCAGCAGGCTGGCACACCAACATTCCGACCTTTAAGGGCGTCGTCTACCAGCAGCTCTATCCAGGCATCGATCTGCGCTACGACACAATCGACGGCCAAATGAAAGGGACATACATCGTTGCGCCAGGTGTGCAGCCGGCGCAAATTCGCTGGCGCTATGAAGGGCCGATCCAGCTTCAGGTTGATCCGACGACAGGCGATCTTCAGGCAACACTGCCGCAAGCTGCAACTGATGGTACGACCACAACCATTACGCGCACGCTCACTGAGCAAGCGCCTATCTCTTGGCAGGAGCTCGATGGCGAGCGCCACATGGTCGCGACAAGCTATGCGCTTGCGCCTGATGGCAGTGTCGGCTTCCGCTTGGGCGACTACGATGCGTCTCAACCACTTGTGATCGATCCTACTATCACGTACAGCACTGCTTTCGGTGGTGCTCTCTACGACGAGCCGCAGGATATCGCGCTCGATAGCACAGGAGCAGTTTATATTGTCGGTTCGACACAATCAGTAGATTATCCACCATCTCAGTCGGGGCTTATTTCCTCGGAGGGTACAACCAACGCTTTTCTCACAAAGCTCAGCTCGGATGGTAGAACACCGCTTTACAGCGTCTTGATCGGTGGTACAGCTAGCGAGTATGGTGAGGGTATAAAGCTAGATAGCCAGGGCAATATCTATGTCGTAGGCTATACTTTTTCCAGCGATTTTCCAACCCCATCGGGGTACGACAGAAGCTACGACGGGAGCAAGGACGCATTTCTTGTCAAACTCCGCGCGCCGACAACGAGCGTAGAGCTACTCTACGGCAGCTTTTATGGCGGGGCAGCAAGCGAGCGGGATCTTGATCTTGCCATTGATGCGGGCGGTGCGCTCTTCCTCGCAGGAACAACAGGCTCGTGTCAGGCCAATGTATTTGTCACGGCAGGAGTCTATGATCAAGTTTGCGCAGAAGATGAGCTTTTTGTTGTTAAATTCAACAACGACTTCACGCGATCATATGGAACCTTTATTGGCGGCTCATACGACGAAACTGCTGGCGGTATCGCCATTGACAGCGCCGGTAACGCGTACATTGTTGGCACGACCGTTTCGACCGACGTGCCAGGTATCAATGGAAAGCAAGGAACAAACAATGGCAGCGCCGACGTGCTGGTGGTAAAGCTGAATGCCGACGCAACGGCTGCTACCTACGCAACGTACCTTGGGGGAAGTGAGTATGATGCTGGCCTGACTATCGCTGTTGCGGGTGCAAATGCATATGTTGGCGGGCGTACATTCTCCAGTGAAGCGCTGTTTCCGATCACAAGCGCTGCCTACGACCGCTCAAACGACGGTAACTACGATGGCTTTGTTACCAAACTGAGCGCCGACGGTAAGAATTGGGATTTTAGCACCTACCTGGGCGGCAGTGCCTATGATATCGTACAAGATCTCGCTGTGGACGCGAGTGGCATGGTCTATGCCACTGGCAGAACCGACAGTGGCCAGGGCCTTCGCACGTTTTTCTGCAAGGGTCGTCACGCTTCAATACAGAAAGTGCTCTGGAGCGACACCGTTCATGGTAGAAAAGCACCTTGGTGCCTCCAGTAGCTGAACCAGCACCGCCAAAGAGAACAAGTGGTCTCTATTTGCCCATAGCTTCGGCGCCTCTCTTGTGCCCGGCCTTTACTGGCCAGAGTGAACGAGCAAGAACAGCTTACACCGTTTTGTCCATATCCTGCTTTCTGAAGCGGAAAAAGGCATGTCGAAAAACGTGCGAAGGCCCTGGACAGTGGCCCCTTGTTCCCTGTTAAAGATCCTGCATTCGCCTTCGCGGGCTTTGCGGACGCCTTTGTCGTACAGTTGAATCCGACAGGCAGCACAGTAAACTATGCAACACCCCTCGGTGGACAAGGCACTGAGCAGGGCAACGGCATTGCTACGGACAGCAGCGGCAATGTGTATGTTACTGGCTATACGATCAGACAATACTTCGCCGCCGAGAACTTTCCAACAACACCGGGCACAGCGTTCTACGCGAGCAATGCGAGTAATAATCTGGATGTCTTCGTCGTAAAATTGAATAACCAGGCTGTGCTGCCTCAGCCAGCAAATGCGAGCTACAACGACTACAACTGGACTGTGTCTGCAAGCGTCTCCGCCGATGATGGCCTGGTTGTGCAAAATGCAACCCTGGGCACGCGGCTGCTTGCACCGCTGATCAGCCTGCCTTATGTGCAGCTGCAAACCAGCGCCTTTGGATCACAGCGCTTCGAGCTAAAGCCGAACGGCGCCAGCCCTGGGCGTAGCCGCCTAATCGGCTATTGGGCCGCCCGTGAGCTCTTTGAGGGCGACCGACCCAGGCTGGTGGTTCAGGCAAACTACCGGCTTGACAGCTTCCCGAACAGCTCGCAGAGCACGCTCTTCGTTACCCAGCGCTTCGAGTTCCACGAGGAAGTGCCTGAGAATTTTGGTGGGATGACCCCTGAACAATACGCCTGCGAGCCAAGTGAAGACAATCCTTTGACAGCACCTTTTGCCCAGTTTACTTGTGCACGCTGGAAACCAATCTACAGCTATAGCTTCCTTGGCCGTGGCGGCGAAACGCTGAGTAATCTGCGCATGCCTGAGCGGCTCCACTTTACACCCGATGGCGAGCCGCTGCGCGGCAACGCGGTAATCCATGATTGTACTGATGGCGAGAGCGGTACGCTGGCTGAACCATGCTGGCTCACTGATAGGCTCTCAGTGGCTACAGATATTTATCCCGTGCCACGAATTGAGAATCCAGGCGATCCGAACCCAATTATACGCAACGACCCGTCATCCTTGCCGGGCATCAAGCTCCTTGATAACACCGCCACCCTCAGTCGCGAGGTGCTGGTAGAGGCGATCAAGAACGGCACAAACATTAATTGGTATGCGGATGAGGATCCAAAGGACATCAGTCAGCCTCAACAAGGTACCTGGGATAATCTGCACCTGAGCCGGAATGCCTTCGTCGATCTCCCCGTTCCATTGCCGCCCGGCTGCGCAGAGTGTGTGCATATCCACTGGCGGTGGGCAGAATACTTTGATCAAGATCGTCCCGAAAACGCAAAATTCGGTGATGGACCACCGCAGATCGAAGGCTCGCCGGGCCGCGCTGGTCTAGTGATGATCCCTCGGCGGTCTGCTCCTACTCCATCCCATCAGACAGTACAGGTAGCGTTAGCAAAGTACCGCCTTGGGGAGGACGACCCAACCGACGCGTGGGCCCTGGCGAATAATGAGCCGCTGACGCAAAACGACGGCGTCGTTGTCTGGTATTTGGCAACAGGCTACCAAGCCAGCGATACGTTTTTTGCCCATGGCGGATTCTTCTCACCGCTCACTGGCGTCGCACCGACGGATATCGCGGTGGCGCTCACGCCAGCAGCAGCAACGGCCCCTGTCGATTCCACTGTCAGCTATACGGTCAGCGTGAGCAAAGTAGATCCTCAGCCAATCGACCCCAACACCGAGGTCAACTTCTACATCCTCATGCCAGAAACCCTGGTCAACCCGACTACTGTCGAGGCACGACCGACATCCCTGCTGTATCCTGCAAGCTGCACGAAGTATCATATGAGTATGATTAAATGTACAGCAAGTGCTTCACTGCTGGCATTCGCAGATGTCTCGGTTACTGCTCAAGCAACGGTGGCGGGGCTACTCACGGTGAAGGCATACGCAGTGATCGTGAACAAGGATACCAACTTTGCCAACAACCGCGCTGAAGCCACAACAACCATTACTGGCCCTTCGGCAAGTCCAACGGCAATCAGCACACCCACGCGCACCGCCACGCCGACAGCGACAACCGTGGTGACGGCCTGCCAGCAAGCGAGTATCCCCGCTGGTGGCCCTGGGCAGTGGGACTCGCTCACCAATGGTGGGATCGCCAATGCGACCGGCTGGCGCTGGCGGCGGGCCTCGGGGAGTGGGAACCTTGCGCGCTGGACGGGGAGCAGCTGGCAGTTTGTGGCCGGGCTGCCCTATCAGCCCAACACGTACTACACGGCGGGGGACACGCGCGTTAGTCCCTACAACACGAGCACGAGCTTTGTGGTCGAATACTGTCCACCTGCTGGGCCAGCGCCAACCGTGACGGCCACACGCACCGCCACGCCGGTGGCGGCCAGTGCGACGCCAACCCGCACACCTACCGCTATAGGAGCCTCTGCGACAGCCACCAGGACGCCCACCGCGGCAGCGAGCACGGCGACCGCAACCCGGACGGCAACGCCCTCCGTACCGACGCACACGCCCACCTCGGCAACCTGTCAGCAGGTCACCATCCCTGCTGGTAGCCCTGGGCAGTGGGACTCGCTCACCAATGGTGGGATCGCCAATGCGACCGGCTGGCGCTGGCGGCGGGCCTCGGGGAGTGGGAACCTTGCGCGCTGGACGGGGAGCAGCTGGCAGTTCGTGGCCGGGCTGCCCTACCAGGCCAACACGTACTACACGGCGGTTGACGCGCGCGTCAGCCCCTACAATACAAGCGCGAGCTTTATTGTGCAGTACTGCCCGCCGCTGTGAGACACGCCAGTCGCAACACACTCGTTCACACCTGTGGGCAATACCGCTGAACCTTTATATAATTACCGAAGTTGACACGCATGTCATGATGAGCGTAGCGAAGCATTCTGGGCCGAAACCTGCGCATAGCAACGGATGACTGGTCTTGCGCCTGTTCCAGTAGGGAGCCGAAACCAGCATGAGACAGGCAGGCATCAATAACATTTGCTTGTGCAGAAAGGTTGTGTGTATGAAGCCCTTAGAGGCTTTGATTTGGTTGCTGTTTGTGCTTTTCTGGTTCAGCCCATTGCTATTATTTTACGTAGCAGGGTGGGCTGCCGGGCACCTGCGGCGCGGGCTGGTTGGCACGACCACCCATCCTCGACGTGCCCTCGGCGTGGGCTTCGCCCTGTTTGCCGCCATCGCCTTTGGCCTCTTTTTCACCGCGATTGGCGGCGTCTTCGGCCCGATCTACAACTATTTCTACCTCGCGTCTGCGCTTGCGAGCTGCCTGCTGGCCTGCCTCTGGCTACTTGCCAGCCTGTGGCGCACCCCGCAGCGCCGGAGCGCCATCGCCATTGTGCTCGGGGTGCCTCTTTTCATCTATGGCGTTGCGGTGGCGCGCGACCTCTTCCCCGAAGAAGTGGAAGCCCGCTGCGCGCTCCGAAGATTGGAGTATTCGCTGAACACATACAACAGCTTGTATAGCGCATTTCCTGGCCAGCTCTCGAATGAGAGTCATCGGGAGCTCTATACCTCCGATGCAGCCTTGGCTATCTACGCGCAGTGCCGCCATCTCTGGCGTGACCATTGGTTGTACGTTATTAACAGCTCAAACTACTACGTTACGCTTTCCAATAAGTCGGGCTTTCTCTACCAGCGCCAGGCAGGCAACTATGCGCTCGGCTTCGCCTATACTCCCCGTATGCTGCCCTTCTTTGGCCCCCGCGTCTGCCAGCTCGATATCAACAGTAATATTACCTGTGGCTTCAACAATTGGGGGCCGTTTCCACCAGAGCCAGTGCGCTGGCAGCTGTTTTGATGCGTGTTTGATATAACCTCTCCTTAATCGCTGGTTGAACTTTTGTGCTACACCTGTCAGATGCGCCCGTTCTATATTTAGTGTCTATAGAACCGAATCAACACTATATCTAGACGGTATCTATGAATCTCTTTACACTTTGCCTGTTTTTCGGCGCTTTACACGGTTTTTACAGCGATTATGGAGAGCCTACCGTGTTTGATGCGTGATGGTGTTCATCGTTTTGTTTGTATCGCTCCTGCGCCGCACTTTGCTGTGCGATAGTATTCACAATAGAATAGATAGCGCGACACGGAGGTACGTGATGGCATACATCCTCTTCGTTGGATGGCCCCTGGTTGCATGCCTTTTACTTTCTATCGGCTTGTATCTCCTGTATGGAATCGTCGGTCTCACCCGTTTGTGGCGGCGGACGGCGGGGTCGGAACGTCTCCTTGCGAGCCTCTTACTCTTACATCTATGCGAACCGCTCGTGAATGCGCCCCTTCTTACCATGCTCTTCCTTCGGAGTGTTAGCTACGGCTACATGCCTCATCGCTCTGTGATAGTTGCTGCATTCTTTACGGTGCCCGTTTGTATCCTGTTGCTTCCCTATGGGCTGCTTCTTGGGGGATACCGGCGGCATCGTGCACTGTTGTGGGGGCTGAGCTGGCGCGGTGGTGTCCGCATTTTTTGTGTCTTTGGCATATTCTACTTGTTAGGTAGCGGACATTTCCCTTGGGACATTGTGATCTTTACGGTAGGATATATATTTCTGTTCTACACAGCGCATTGGGCCATCACTGCTGAAGCGAGCGGTTGGCACGCAACATAGGGTGTGCGTCGCGGTACTAGCGGCGACAAAGATGTGCGTGATGCAGCTGACCAACCAGGCCCTATAATGATACTGTTCAGACATAGTACGAATCCGATCTGGCGCAAGCACTCTACCCGCAGTGCAAGAAACGCTCAGAGCCAGTGCGCTGGCAGCTGTTTTAGGATTTACGGCATTGGAGACCACCATGCAGCTTGGGCAGCAACGTTTTGGCGTCGTCACGCGCTCCCTGGCGCGCAGCGCCCTCGGGCAGCGCCTGCATCGCTGGTGGCGCAGCTGGTATCAGCCGATGATACCTGCGGTGCGATCAATCTACGAGCAGATGCTGACTCAGCTCCAGCTCAATATGCTTGTCTTGCTGCTCGCCGTGGGCCTGCCGCTCTCGCTGATCTTTGGCCTCCAGCTCGCGCAGGGCCAGTGGAGCGACCTGAAGACCCCGCAGATACTGTTTGCGATTCATGTCGGGCGCGTCGTCGCGCTTGTGGCCTGTGTCTGGTACTTTCTCTGGCGCAAACGCGTGCGTGCGGCCTGGGTCGCAACAATCATCGTAACCCAGGGCACCCTGCTGCTTCAGATTCTGGTGATGCGCGAGCCAGGCTTGCTTGTCTTTGGGCTCTTTAGTCTGGCCGGGCCAGCGATCGCGTTTCCGCTTCAGATCACCCTGGCAATGATTGCGTGCATGGCAGCGAGCGTTACGCTGATCGTGCAGTGGTTTATGCCGGGGACCACAACCGCTTGGGTCTCGATCATTGTCCTTTTCGCCACGCTCATGCTCGGCTTTGCGGCGATGGGCGCCGCCGTCCGGCGTTTTATTCGCCATTTTGCCAGCGTGATGCACGCGCAGAATGAGGCGGCGGCAACTCAAGCCCAGCTGAGCCAGCAGATGGCCGATCTTGCCGCTCAGGTCGAGCAGTTAACCTTCCTGGAGCATGATCTCCGCCAGCCTGTGCGCGCAGTGCAGGGCTACCTGGCGCTGCTCCTCGCACTCAACCCGGACACACGGCACATCACGCAGCCGGCCATCGCTGCGGCGAGTCGCGCCGAGCGGCTTGTCAACAATATGCTCGACCAGTCCCGCGCCGACGCTCAGCACGCGTTGCTTGTGCGCCGTTCGGTCGATCTCGCAGCGCTCTTTGCGCAGGTGCAAACAACGCTGCCTGGTCTCGCGCAATACTACACCGACCCGCCAGTGCGGATTCGCTTCCTCGTGCCGGCCCTGCCCACGGCCTGGGTAGACTCAGCGCAGCTCGAACGTGCGCTGCTCAATCTGCTGGATAATGCGCTGACCCATAGCCCCCCGCACGGCGAGATTGTCGTGCAGGTGTCGCTGGATGCCGAGCTGCTGCATATTCGGGTGCGCGATCAAGGCCCAGGCATCCCGGCGGAGGTGCTGCGCAGATTGCAGGATGGGCAAGCCTGCCCCTCAAGCGCCCAGCCTCGCATGGGCTTTGGCTTGCGGCAAGTCAAGAATATGGTCGCGATGCACGGCGGCACGCTCTTATTTGAGGCATCCAAGCATGGCTCGGCCGTTCACATCGCGTTACCGCTGGGTTCCCAATAACCATGCACTATCACACCGCGCTCATCGTCGACGATCTCGCGGCAGACCGCCAGCTGGCAGCTCACGCGCTGCGGGCGGCTGGCTGGAGCGTGCATCTGGCGCGCCACAGCGTCGAGGCGGACCAGCTGCTGGCAACGGAGATCGGCGCCGACAGCCTTCCCCACACGGTGATCCTGCTCGATCTCAACATGCCGAACGACCCGATCCTGCGCGCTACCAAGGGCAGGCACCGCGCCGGATCCAGCTATGCCCTTGCGCTACGGACGCGCATGGAGCGGCAGGCCTTGCCGCGCATGCCACTTGTCGCTCTTACTGCCCTGACGGAGCAGGAGATCCATCTAACAGCGCTTGCCTTTGGCTGCGATGCAGTGCTCACAAAGCCAGCGACCCCCGATCTGCCGACGCGCCTGGAGCGCGCGTTGGCGAAGGCGGAGGCCCGCGACGATGATGCCGTCGGGGTTGCAGCGATGCTGGGGCTCTTGCGCATCCGCCTATCGGATGCCGTTCACGCGCCTGCGGGTGCGGCGGAGCTGAGCGAGCACGACATTACGAAGGCGCTGCTCGCGTTTCAGCGCCAGGGGTTCGTAGGGCTTGGCCAGAGCACGCTGGCCCGGTGGCTGCTTCCAGGCGGTGGAAGTGCGGCGCAGCGCGGCCACGCGCTGTATCAGCGCCTGCTTCAAGAGCTGGACGAAGTCTGGCGCTACAGCATGCTGGAGGCGATTCAGCTGCTCGCCACCGAGCTGCGCAACCAGCTGCCGCCAGCCGAGCAGTGCCGACAGGTTGGCCTGTCGCTGAGCGAATACTACCGCCGCCGCCGCGAGGCGATCGCGGTGCTGTACGCGATGTTGCTTGCCAAGGCTGCACAGGACGAGTGAAGCCTTCCGGCCCCCCTCGCCCGCTCAGGTGCATTTGGACGCTTTCCGGCCCCCCTCGCCTGCCCAGGGCATACGGTGCATTTGGACGCTTTCCGGCCCCCCTCGCCCGTTCAGGGAGAGGGGCTGGGGGTGAGGGCAACCCCCTCTGCTTGGAGCGCAACGAGGCGAATAGGATCGTAGTCTGCGTCTGTCACCGGGGCAAAGCGCTCGATCAGGCCAGCGGCGAGCGCGGCGCGGCCCGCGCTGTCGGCATGCATGGCAGCCAGCGCTGCGCGCAGCCGGTCGCGCTCCACAGCGGGCAGGGCGCGGGCCACAGCGAAGGGCGGGGCCGGGTTTGGGCCAAGGGCCACGATGCTGCGGACGCGGCCCGCGAGCGTCGGCTCGTCGCGCAGCGCAAGCTCCAGCACGCTGCTATCGATGGCGGCAGCGTCGGCCTGGCCGGCGGCGACCATGCGCAGCGACGCGAGGTGCCCACCCGTCTCGACGGCCTGGGCAAAGAAGCCCGCGTGCGCACCCAGCTCGGCCAGATGCGCCAGCGCCACCACGTAGCCAGAGAAGGAGCCAGGCTCATTGAAGGCCCAGCGGGCACCGCGCAGATCGGCCAGGCGCTGGTACGAGCTATCGGCTGGCACCACGATGTCGGAGTAATAGCTCGGCCTGCCCTTGTAGCGGGCGCCGACCTGCACCGGGGCGGCCAGCGGCTCCAGCCACGCAGCGCGGCGCGTGGTCGGCAGGCCGCAGATAAAGGCTGCCTGGGCCGCGCCGCTATCGAGCATCTGGAGCTGCGCCTGCCACGTCGGCCCCGCC